>JFJP01027223.1_pt1 | contig 24228 bp, 20 predicted proteins | sample 431651 | NCBI WGS metagenome assembly JFJP01 (sample SAMN02602958, study PRJNA72255) | Microbial mat metagenome, whole genome shotgun sequencing project. | biome: fresh water; feature: sink hole; material: water; isolation source: purple microbial (photo- and chemosynthetic) mats found in...
AAATTGGAATTTTTTTATCATTTCAAATTAAAAAAATTCCATTTTGGAATGTGGTTCCGTAATAAGAGTTTTTAAGTAAAAAAAAAAGAAATTTTTAGAAAATTCCATTTTGAAATGTCGTTTGGTTATAAAAAGTAAACAATTTTGATTAAAATAAATTTTTTTCTCTCTCTAAACATAAATTTGTGATTTTTTAATGGAAAATTTATGAGTAAATCATTAGATCAATTCAATTTGATGGTAATTTGCCAAAACCATAATAAAAAATGCAGTCTTCTCTGCTGTTTTTCCGGGTGTTATGAAAGAGCTCTCTGTTCTGAATGTTTTTCCTCCCACGACTATTCCCATTTGTCAAGTATTGTTCCATTAGATTCAAAAAGTCATTTTACTCCTAATTTATTCACCAAACAAATTTTGGAAATAGAATCAGAAATTCTTTCTCAACAAACCAAAGTTAAAAACCATCAAAATGACCTTTTTAAAGAAATAGATAAATTTCTTCGGGATATTGAAGAAAGTTTCATAAAGAAAATAGCAAGCTTTCGCAGGCAAATTTTGAAATTTGTTGAAGATTTTAATGGATATTATGACAAAATATTTATGAATTTTCTGAATGTGCTTAAAAAAGAATATTTGGAGATTGATAAAATTATTAAATTAGATAAAGAATATTTTTCTTCAGAAAGAGTGCATCATCTTTTAGTGAAACAACATGAATTGGAGACCAATATAATCCCTTCTTTAAGAAAACAAGCATTAATAATCATTCGTGAAACTAAAAACAGATTTATAAAATTACAAAAAAATGATGTTTTCCTTTTAATTGACGAAAAATTCAAGAAACTTTTTCAAATCCAATCATTTATTTCGTGCAGCAAACACACTCAGGCTCCCCCAACAGAAAGCAATGTTCAAACAAATGAAATACAAAAATTCTTTGGCACTTCAGCCAAAAAAGAAAATTACAATACAAACGCATTTACTTTTTCTGATCGATTTCCTTTGCCCAAATATGAAGAAATCCTTAATCCAAAACTGCCTTTTGTCTATTCAAATAGGATTCCCCAACATTTCGAAATTTTTACACATAAAGATATTATTAAAAGTCTTATCACTTTAAATGAAAATCACCTTTTTGCGAGTGTTAGTGGAGATAATATAATAAAGATCTGGGATTTAAAGAACGAAAAATCCAAAGGAGAATTGCAGGTCTATCATAAAGAAACACATGCTATTTGTTTTATTCCTGATCGAAATTTTATAATCACAGCAGGAAAAGACCGAAACATTAGAGTTTGGGATATGGAGAATTACAAATGCAAAAAAATTCTAAATGAAGCTCATACAAAAACAATTTATTGCCTATTATATTTAAAAGATGGAGCTACTTTGGTGAGTGGATCAGGAGATGGATTGGTTAAAATGTGGGATTTCATTACAGGGAAGCTTCTAAATATCTTTTCAGGACATGAAAATTCTGTGAAATGCCTGTTTTTTTTAAAAGATTTGTATTGTTTTTCAAGTGGAGGAAGTGATTCTTGCATTAAAATATGGGATATCACACAAAACAAATTAAAACATAATCTGAATGGTCATGAAGGAACTGTTAACTGCTTTGAATATCTGCAGAATAAGCATTGGCTATTTAGTGGAGGACAAGAAAAGAAAATTAAAATATGGGAGTTATTTGAAGATGGATTCATAAAAACTTTAGAAGGACATAATGATGGAGTTTTTTGTTTGAAATTGGTTAATTATGAATATAATTTGGTTAGTGGTGGAGGTGATTTCTTAATTAAAATATGGGATTTTATGAGTGAAGATTGTGTGCTCATTTTAAAAGCACATCAGGAGATAGTTTCCAGTATAATCGCTGTAAGAAATGACATATTGGTGAGTGGAGGATGGGATCATAAAGTAATTTTTTGGAAATTATAAATATGTTTTCTATTTTATTAAATTTATTTTTTATATTTGAAAATTCCTAAAAATCTAATTTTTTAATAAAAAATCAATTAAAATATTAATTTGTTTTGAATAAATAAATACCAATGCAAAGACTAGGAACGAATTATCACATCAAAGTGGAAAAAATAAAGAATGAAAATTGTATATTTTTTTTTGGCTTTTGGGGATTAGGTTTATCAAAAAATTAAGATAGTTTTTGCTTCTTGTTTAAATATTTTAGCATACATATTTCTCTTGACGATGTCTAATCTAGGTATTTTTCATCATTTTCTGAACAAATTTTTACCTTTATTAGGACCATACAAATACATAGAAGATATTCTTACAAGTTCCTTATGCAATAAGAATTTATTGTTGGGAGCTAATCAAATTTATTTTCTTTCAAATGTTTTGACAAAATAATTAAATCTTCCTAAAAAAAATTAAAAGTCAAGCATAGGTTGCCAGTTTTGTAAAGATTTCCAACGGATAGACACAGACATTTTCTCTTTGAGAATAAAATTATTGCCAATGAGTGCCAATAACCTTCTTGAAAAATCTGTCATTCCCATCAAAATCACGAAATATTCAAATAAACATAATTATATTGATAATTCTTGCAGTAAATTAAACACTTTAATGGATTCGTAAGACAATTTTTATTGTGGGAAAATGAAATAGATGTATTAGGCAACATTTTCCGAGTATAGATCTTGAAAATCCACAAATTTTTGAAAATTTTGAGAAGCTTTATTGGATGAAGGAATATGATAATAAGGAATATATGGCTGAATTTACCTGTAAAAGTGATGAATTTTCTTTAAATATGGTTGAATGATTCTTTTTTGAATTATAAAAGATTTTAAATCTTATAAATAAATAAAAGTGCAACTCCAACAATTTCTATGAAGAGCTTGGACTTCATAAAAATCTGGCTTTTTATATTGAAATTATTACAAATAATGTAATTGTTTATTTGATAAGAAAATAATCATTTTTTGAAAGGAGACAAGTAAATTTAATAGGGCTTTATTTGAAGTTATCTATGAAAATCCAAAATATTATTCATTTTTAATCGTTTTCAAATGCCTTTTTTTATGCTGCACTTTAATGATTCTGCTTTATTCATTTTTGAAAGTAAGAAATAAATATTTCTTTTAAGTCTTTTCTTTTAAATTAGCTTAGAAACTTGCAATTTTATGACTGGCTCCCTTTTCACAAATGGATCTTTATTATGCTCATTGTAAACTAAATAAATTATATATGATTAAAAAGTTTTAAAAGGTTCAAAGTTTAAAGGATTTCCCTTATTTTATGCTGGGTGAATATGATATATTTACACCTTCAACTTATTACATATTGTTGCTAATTTCAGAAGTTTTTATTTTATTTCAATAAAGAAAATAATAATTTAAAAGTGAATTTAGTTCATTTATGAGATGTTCCTATATAATTTTTGGCTTGTTATTTATGAAATGTCTTTGCCACATTTAACCTTCACGAAAGGGAATTTTTTCTTTTTGGTCAAAAGTTTTTTCATTTTTATTATAATAATATTGAATTTCGCTCTGAAATTTCATTTGTGGGATCAAGTAATATTTATAAAAAACGAGTTTTCAATTTTATTTTTTTAAAGCATCTTCAATTAAATTTTCTCGAAAGCCGCCTTCGAACAATATTCTTTGATAATTTTGAAGTAATTTTCTCTTAAAATTATGAAATTTTTATGTTTATATAGATCATTCATATTTCTTTATATTCACTCTACACCTTTTATTTCTTGATTTTGAATTATCTTTCATATTCTGAATTGTTGAGGTTTTTTCTTTGAATAAATAGGTTTAAAAAATAGATTTTCTTTTTTTCTTTTAAGGATCAACAGCACTTCTAAATTATATGCTACAATATTTCTTTTGACGAGTTTTATTTATGTAATTAATATTATTATGGAATGGAGATTTTATTTATCTCCTCTCACTATATCAGGTTACTAGAGCATAAAATTAGGAATCAGTTATGATTTTTTTTTTAAAGTTTTTTCATATATCGCTTTTCATGGACTTCTCAATATTTATCTTTATGCTTTTTCACTTTTATATCTTCCACAAGATTTTCATAGTTCCAAAGGTTATTTATTATATCAAATTTTCTTTATAAATTTTTTAAATTTTTTTTTAAAATTTTAATTTTTATTTGAAAGTTTAAAATTTTTTTTGCTTATAATTGAAAATTTTAAATTTATAGCTCAAAAATTCAAAGAAAAAGATAACGATATCATTAGAGATGTCTATGGAGAAGAGCTGCAAGAGGAGGAAATGAAGCCTGTGAGCAGCCTTAAGGAAAAAAATGAAGAAGATGAACACAAACAAGTCCCTATTTAATAAATTAACCCATTTCTCCATAATTTTTTTTAGAAAATCTGGAATCAAATTGAAGAAACTGTCAAAGAAGAGCAGAAATTCGATGAATTCGACGATGAAATTCATAAGGAGGATAATGATGATGAAGAGGATGAAGATTATATCTATATATGAATAAACTTTCCAAAGAAAGGAAAATGATTCCAAAATAGATTATTTTTTTTTCAACAAAAAAAAAAAAAAAATTTTTAAAAAATGAAATTATAATATGTCTTCTGAAAAAATTCTGGTTTTCAATGATAACAATAAAAAATTTGAGCAAATCAGCTTTCAAACCATACCCAATGTTAAAGAGATGAATATAAGTGATGCCAGCAGTGAAAACATCGAAAAACCTACTGCTAATGTTAAAGAGATGAATATAAGTGATGCCAACAGTGAAATCATCGAAAAACCTACTGCTGGAAAGAAAACATCCAATCAGGCTTTTAAAACTGTACAAAAAAAATCTCATAAATTAGAAAAAAGCACCACAATTTCAATAAAACATCTTCAAAAAATCGAGAATCTAGAAAAAAATGCAAGCATGAAGAAATTCAAAAAAAAAAATTCAGGGCTTAACCTAATTGAAGACTTTTCGAGTTTTGCGGCTATTATTTCTGACACTCATCAAATTAAAATCCTCAAGAAAACCTTTGAGGAGGCTGAAAGGAATAAAGAAGCTGATTCCGCATTCAATGGATTTGAGAATAATTTGAAAGGACTTCTTGATAATATTTTAGTCGAAAATTCAATAAAGAATCAGATTCTTGAGAAAAAACAGAAGAAAATCAAAAAAATAATCAATGAATTCTTCGAAAATTCGGATTACTCAATAAAAACAGAAATTCTTACAAATAGTCCATTTCGTTTATATGAAGAATTAAAAGAAAAGTTAAATGAGATGAAAGTCAGTATATTTAATGAGAGAAAAGTTCAAAAAACATTGAATTTCATGAAGGAAAAACGGAAGAAAACGTTAATTTATTTTAAAAATCAATGTTTTCAATTAGAGAAATACAATGAAATTTTCGATTCTGAAAAGAAGATCATAGAAAAAAAAACCAATGTTTTGAAAACTGATGAGATTCTTTCCAAAATTACTGTCTCAGAATTTAAGAAAGATTTATTTGCCAATAGAAAATTCAATAAGGAAGTTATTGATCGAAAGAAACTTATCGAAAAAAGTGATTTGGACTCTTTACAAGAAGAAATGAATGTTTATTTGAAAGAAAATGATCAAGTTAAAATTTTTAAAGAAAAATTGATCAAAAAGAAAAAAATCATCAAGGAATTAGATCAAAAAGCTTATTTCTTGAAAAACCTTCAAATACATGTTAAAAAAGACTCATTGGATTATCTCGATCGAATTTCGGATATTTTCATTTATAATAAACCAGAAGATTTCATTCTAGAGAAATATTCGGATTTAAACATTCCTTTGACCAAGAAAAAAAACTCAGAAACTTTCGCACAACTTTACAAAAGAATGAATTTAACGAAAAAAATTCAAGAAGGGTTTTTTAAGCAAAAATCAACAAAAATAAAGCTACCAGCCTTTTTAACTTCAAATTATAAGATAAATTTATCAAAAGGATCAAATGCAATTATACCATCGATGTCTTTAATAAAAACTCCTTCAATGAACAGCGTTATTTTGAAAAATGAAGAAGAAAATAAAAAGAATAAAGAGGAGGAGCTCAAAAAAATAAAAGAAAAAGAAAAGGAATCCCTTATAACTCGAATCAATGCATTTTATTCTAAACATAATAATAATATCAATCAATTCGCCAAATTTATCATTCAAGAGCATACAAAACTCGCCTTTCAAGAGGAGTCTCTCAACAATATTATATGTGATCTCACTGAACAATTGCGGAAAGTGAAGAAAAACTACACAAAAATGATTGAAACTTTGAATGATTTAATTAAACAAGAAGAAAATACTGATTTGGATGTAGGAATTATAAAAGCTTTTTCTTATTTAAGGGGAAGCACTGAGGAAAATACACTTTTAATTGATAATTCTTCAACGATTTGTAGCTTAAAACTTGAAATCAATGGACTTGAAATCGATAAAACTGTGGAATTTCTAAATTCTCAAAAGTGTCAATCATTTGTTTTCCAAGCTTATTTCTTCTTTCAAGAGAATTTGCTACGATTATTATCAATTTGTTTCACAATTTGCCAAAATTTTGATTTTAATCATTTGAATCAGAAATTGTCTCATTTGATCAAAGGAATATTTGAAAGATTAAACGAAAATTATGAGGATATTGACAGGAATAAAATTTATGCAAAAATCAAGGAAATGTCCCAAAATAATTTGAAAGAAGAACCAAGTGAATATTTGAGCGAAATTTCTGAAAACCCTGAGAAAAATGAGGATTGTAAAGAAAAATCTGAAAAAAAACAGCCGTTCGAAATACATGCGAAATTAAAAGAAATGCAAAAGAAATTCTTTGGTCATTTTCCACAATTCAAATTAGGTTTTAAAGAGTTTCTACAATTGATGAAAAGTGATATAGTTCTATACAATTTTTTTTCTGAAAAAAAATTCGAAGAACTGCTTGAAAGCCTTCAAGAAAAATTCATTTTGGCTGTAAAACACTCTAAGTTACTTTCACAAGAAAATTTGTTTATGAATATATTCTATGAAGAAATCCAAAAATTCAAACAAATTTCTCATAATTCCTTTCAAAAAGATTTAGAAAAAACCTTGAAAATATATGAAAAGTTGTTTGTGGAGTTAAATGAAGACAAAATATCGATTAAAAAGAAGTGTGATTCCCTTAGACAAATCAAAGATGAACAAAGATCTCCTTTGATTTTAGTTAATAAAATCATGACTTTAGAAAGGATTGAAAAAAAGAATCAGTTTAAAACAGAAAAAATTCAGAAATGCCCCAAGAAAACAACAGGGATAAGGCCAATTTTGAAAGAAAAAAATAGCTTGAAAATCAAGGAATTGACACAGTATCAACAGGAAGAGATGTCAGAGCAAGAATATTTAAAGAAAAATATTAGAGAAACTAAGGTAATATTCAAATATTTTTATTTTTTATTTATGAAAATTAACTACAATGGTTAAAATAAAAAAAATTTAATAAAATTTAATTTTTTATTAGAAAAGAATAAATTCACAAGAAGATTCAAAATCTCCAATCAAAACTCTGAGAGATGTCTCACCAATTGATGATCCTGAAAGGAAGAAGCACAAATTAAAAGAACTTATCCAGTTGAAAGAATTAACACAATTTAGATTTAATTTAGACAAAAATTTATTGCAATTGAAACAACAAAGAAAAAAAATGATGGGACATACTTCAAATAATATCGACAATTCAGCTTACATAGCAAAGGGAATGGCATTTTTACCTAGAACAACATTTTATGCGCACAATAATATCAATAATTTGACATTTACAGAGAATAAAAATCATGCTATAAATATTATTGATTCTAATGGAAATAAATCACCTGATTTTAAAGTGCATACGATCAATGCAGAGTTGTTAAAACCTTATACGAGAAGTTTAAGTCCGATTATTCGTTGCAGGGAGAAAATAGATTTGGAGGCGAGACATTCAAATCGAAGAAGAAAAAAAAATATAGAACAAACAGTTTTTCAAGCTCATAAATAAATCAATTTATACGTTGAAACTATATATCGTGATTATTTGTAATAAACTTGTTTTCTTTAGAAAAAATCAAATTTTTTGAAACTTTCTATTTTATTTAAATTATTAATTTTTTTGATCAAAAATATGCACAATTAAAAGAATTGAAATCAAATCACCAGCTTTAAGTCTTTTTGGACAAACAATTATTCCCAATTAATTGAAATTCCTCTAACTCCTTCATTTTACTCCTTAAATTCTCAGAAGTTTTGAACTCCTTGTGTGAGGTTTTAATCTTATTCGTCGATACTATTCTAAATTTATTTTGTGAAGTATTTTTTTTTTCTAATGCTTGCAATCTGATATCTGAAATAATTTTTTGTGAAGACAAATTACTGATAACATTCTCCTTTCTTTCTTCTTTTAACTCTTCTGAAGAATGAATTTCTAACTTGTTTTCAGGAAAAATAGTTTTTAAAACAGAAATTTTTAGTTCTCTTGTGTTGCTTCTTTTCAAATTTTTTTTTAAATTATTGTCTTTATTTTGCAAAATTTGTGGAATAGTTTCACTTTTTTCCTCATTTTTATTAAAAACTGATAGACCTTCTAGAAAATTCAAACCATCACATGGACAACAAAATTTTGAAGAATTCAACATTTTTCTCAAACAATTTTTATCGACCACATGTCCACAGAACAATTTTTTCAGATTTAATGAGTTTTCATTACATAAAATACAAGAAGTTTTGACTGTGAGTATCTCAATCCCTACAATCTGAAGACTATTCAAAGAAGGATTTTTGTAAGCATTAATAGAATTTTCTAAATTAGGAATAGAATCAATAAGAAAATTATATAGGAAACTATTATCTTCAAGGTTTTGATTCTTTTCTTGTTTTTGATTACCCAAACCCTCGAAAGTTAAATCTTCTGGCTTTAAATTTTCATGATTCATTGGATTTCTGCAGAAATTATATAAGTTTTTGCTTTTATCTTTGAAAGATTGTTTTTCCCTATGAAGAGCAGGCATCCATTCACAATCCTTTTTAATTTTCATTATAAACTTATCATGAATGAAATGCTGAAAAGTTTTAAAGCAAACTTCACATAAATCATATTTTTTGCAAAACAAACAATGGTAAATGTTTCCTTTGATTGGTTTCATATTACAACTTTGACAGATTGTGCCTTTATGTATAATGAACCTATTGGCAAAATTATCCTCTTCTCTCACAAGTTCATCTAAAACACCAATTCCCCAATCAGTTCTACACATCGGACATGTAATCAATTCTTTTGTGCTCATTTTGTGATGAACCCATACTTTTAAACATTTTATATGGAAATTATTTCCACATTTCTTTTTGCAAAAAGTCAAAGCCTGCTCATTAGAAAGAAGTTCCTCTTGGCAAATGGGGCAAACAGTTTCCTGATCAATTTCCATTTGATTTTGTTTGTGTTTTGGTTGCTTTTTTGAAGTTTTCTCAATTTTATGCTTTAAAAATACTTTTTTACTTTGATTTGGTTGTATTCTTGTTTCAAACCGAGATTTTATCAGCTCAGTGATTTCATTATCAATATAGGAATTTTGCCAAACCATTGGGTCATTTTTGTCACGTTTGAAGATTTTTAGCATTGCATAGAAGGTATGAACACAATGATCAGAAGATTTTGAACAGGAACATGAAATCGATGGACCAATAGAAACTTTGAATTTATTATCAAAATCATCTTTAAAGACGAAGGAAGTCGGCCCAATTTCTTGAACTAAATATAATTTCAATGCATTTGCAGTTTCGATTAATGGAAGAAATTCCATGGGGATTTTTTGGCGAAAAATGTTGTTTCTTTTAGACATTGATTAAGAAATATATTTTTGTGTTAAGTTTGATTTTTGTTGTTGTTTGAAAAATTTTTTTTAGAAATTTAAATTAAATTAAATAAAATAATTTTTTTTTTTTTTCAAAAATAAAAATAAATTCAAAAAAACGGAAATAAAATTATATTTATCTTAAAAATCCAGTGATTATAAAAATAAAATGGGAACAAATTTATCAAAGAATCAGACACCAAGCTGTGAATATAAAGGAAATAAAGGTCAGATTTCATTAAATAAAGGCTTTACTGATTGTGCAAAAATTGAGAGCAAAAAGTCTTTCAAGCAAAATTTCAGTAACAAAAAATTTCGAAAATCCTTTGTAATATTAATAACAATTAGAAAAAAAAATTAAGGATTTCTACTCAAAATCTCACAACTCTGAGAAACTCCTTGAAAATTGTGATATTTCTTCAAAAAAAATTCTTCAAAAAAAAATAGAAATAAATGAATTTAAAAAAAAAGTTAATACAATAGAAAAAGTCAATCTCAAAGAAAAAAAAAAATTTGAAGAAGAAAAAGAAAAAAAACAAGAAGCAGATCGAGAAAAAAGAGCTTATCATTACTCAAATGGTTTTGGGAATAAAAGTTTGAAGTTTTTTTCACCAAGAAACTCTTCTCAGAACTCCAAACGTTCTTTTTCTCTTGCTGCCATGCTTCATATTAGCCACAAAGTAACACAAATAGCAAAACCACCCACTAAAAGTTTATCCAAAGAAAAAGAAATGTATCAAGAACTCAGTAAAATTTTGAAAAAATGCCAAAAAAACGAAAAAAAAGATACTTTTTTTAACAAATTCCCAATTATGAATGAAAATAAATTTGCTCTTTCATCAATTAAACTGAATAGAGGTAATTATGATGTTATAAAAGATAGTGAACAAAAGAAGAAGAAGAAAATTTATCAAAATTCAAACGAAAATTTATTTTCTTTCGATCAGAAAATCAATTGGAAAGGCATTTTGAAGAACAATGATCAAAAGAAAATCTCTCAAAACCCTCTAAGCTTGGATTTGCTAAAAAAAATAGAAAATGATAAAGATGAGTTTAAAGGCTTTAGAAAATCCAGTATTAAAAAACGAAAAAGCATCTATAGTCCAAATTCTGAAAAAGAGAAGAAAGAAAATTTTGATCGTTTGCTTAAAATTAAAAACAAACAAGGTCTTATAGACTGCAAAAATAATATGAATGAAAATCTTCAAAATAGTAAAAAAATCCATTTCAAATTATATTCAAAAATGAATGATTTGGAAAACTCATTAGATAATTCGAAGAAAATAAAACAAAGAGGAATACATTTTGTACCAAATCATAATGGGATTATCTATAAAAATAAGATCATACAGATAGTGGAAGATTATAAAACTGATGATTCTCAAAAAGACAATATAAATAATAGCAAAGACCTTTTCACAACGCTATGCAAGAATAAAGTGTCACCGACAGAATATTTTTTTCTTCGGAAAAAAAATATATGAAAATTAAACATTCAAATGATTAATGAATGATATAAAATTAAAATATGGTTCTTTGAATTGAATTTTTTCAATTCACAACAATCCATTTTAAAATGCAGAAAACTTTTTTTTTTAATAAATTTTAAGTCAAAATTTAAAAATAAGAGGAAAATTCTTTTTCATTGTGATAAACAACTCATCAAAGCTCTAATCCAAAATTGAAAAAAAACACCAAAATTCACATTTCTTCGAACAAATACAAGCCTCTAATTCCGAATAATCGAAAAATATTTTTTATTCACTAAAATATTTTTTTCAAAATAACTCCAAATAAAATTTTAAAAATGAAATCATTTAAATGGCATAAAGAAAAAAACTTTCAAGGTACGGACTTTTATTTTGTTAAAATTCAAGCTTAATTTAAGGGCATATCTTTCCCCCATCCAGAGAAGGACTCAGTATGGTATATTTGCCAAAGGATTCAGTTTTATTGATATTTGGAGGAATTTCAAATACCCGAATGAATGACATTTATATTTATGATTTAAGTAATTATTTCGAAATTAAATCTGTTTTAGAGTCTCATTTTAGAGATAAACACCTGGAAGCTTTTGAAAACAACAGGCAGACAGCCTTCTCCTCGATGTTATCAGACAATGTTTTATGAAGGTTTTTCTTATTTCTTCAAAACTATTTAAAAATTATTTTTGAAAAAAAAGATCCCTATGTTTTCTTATATGGAGGACAAGGTGATAAAGGTAGAAGTTTGGGGGATTTCTACATTTTAAATGTTGGAAACTGGACTTGGAAGAGACTTTTCTTGTTGGAAGCTCCACCTTCAAGGCATTCCCACACAATCAATAATATAAGTTTAATAAAGAAAAGAATTTTTTCTTTAAAAAATATCTAGTGAATAGTGATAATGAGAAGATTATTTTTGGAGGTTTATGTCTTCCTGAGAATAATTTATTGAATGATGTTTGGAATTTCAATTATAGCAATTTGGCTTTTAATTCAACTTTACCTGAGATCCCAGGAGCTGTGTGCTCTTTGAGGAAAACAAAAGTTTTAAATTTTTTAAAAGTGGATAAACGAAAACATAATTCAAAAGATAAATTAGGGTGATCCACCTTCTGCAAGAAAAGGACATTGTGCGATCACTTACAACAAGAATTTCTATATATTCGGAGGAAAAAGCGCCAATCCTACGGAGCAAATGTTTCAAATTTATGTTTTAAATTTGGGTAATCACTTTTTTATTTCAATTTTTTAAAATTTATAACATTAAAGACACAAACTTTTGGAAGAAAATCCCTTCAATAGGAAAACCTCCATCCTCAAGAGCATTTTGCACTGTGAATCTCTTCTCGCAAAATAGATTAATCGTAAAAAAACAATAAATTAAATGACAAAAAATCAAAAAAATTTTAGTTTTTTGGAGGATTAGACAATTCGACCAATAAAGCTTCAAATGAAACGTATTTATTATATATGGATGATTTATATTGGTCTGCTCCATTTACAGCAGGCGCTTTGCCAAACCCACGTTATCATCATGCATCAACCATAGTCACTAATAATAATATTTCTGATCTTTATATGGTTGTTTTGGGAGGCTTGGACCAATCGATTTGTCCTATGGAGATCTGCTATTTGAAAGAAAATGAGACTAAAGAAAATGCAGAATGGGAGAAATTGAAAGAAATGGATGAAACTGAGAAATTAACCAACGAATTAGCTGGGAATACTGTTATTGATCATAAGAAATATTTAGGAGAATTAGAACAATTGATTATGGAAGAGAAAATGAAAGCTATGGAATTAGAAAAAATGTTTAAAACTTTTGAGAAAGAGAAGATGGATCATAAGACAGAAAATGAGAATAAATTGAAGAAATTGCAGGGGGAGGATAATGATATGGAGAATGAACATAAAAAAATATTGAATAATATCGAGACAATGTTTTTAATGATTAAACAGGAACAATTATTAGAAAAGGAAATTTTTCAAAAGAATAAATTATTGGAGACCACCATACAGAAGGTCCAGGATTATATGATTAATTTAGATCAATTTTCAAATGCTATTTCGAAAAGTTGTTTAATTTTGAATAATTTTTATTTAATTTTTTTGATTATATATTAAAAAAGGTCAATTTGATGATTCAGATTCCAAAGAAGCTGCCTTAAAGAAATTAATTATAGGATCAAAGGATGAAATTGCGAAAGCAAGAGAAGAACATAAAGAGTCTTTGTATAAATTGAAAAAAGCTTATGAGAAAATAAATGTTTGTTTAAACAAAAACGAGACTGATCTGGAGATTCATGTGATTTTTAATTTTTTGTTTGTTTAAAGTGCAATGTTTTTTTAGAAAAAAGAAGTGTGTTTAGTCAATAAAGATTACGAGCAAATTCTTTTAGAAACAGAAAACGATGAATTTAATTAAAATAAATAATTTTTTATTTAGAAAAAAAAAATCAATTTAATTTTTCATTTAAAAAAATTTTAATAATTTTAATTAAATTTTATTTTAAATACCCATAACACTTTACAAATTGAAATTAGATTTGTGATAAGATGAAGCAAGCAAAGAGTTTTTGAAAACCTTGAAGATCCTTTCTCCCAATTTATTCAAAAGATCCAATTTAATAATTTCTTCCAAATTCGGTATATAATAAAGAATTTTTTTTCTCTCTAATTTCTGTTTAAAATATGTGCAATCTTCACTATTATAAATAAAAATCAATAAATAGCTTTTCTGTTTGCAATACAAAACAGAAATTATTTGTTTTGGTTTTATTGTAAAAATAGCTTGATAAATCAGCATGAAAAAGGTATTTCTATTAGAATATAGTCCTAGGAATTTGATTTTTTGATTCAATTTGATTTTCCCACCCAAACTATTGAAAATAAATCTATTACCAGCGATTTCTAATGAGTTTTTGCTTTGCATTGAATGAGTTTGTGAACCCTCACTGATTTTTTTCTTAATAAATAAGGACAAATCCTTTAAAAAAACTTGATTGTAAATCTTCTTGTAAAATTCTATTGGGTTTATTTTCAATTCCTCATTATAAGTGATAATTATCTCTTTTAAACAGATTTTTTCATTGGAAATTGTTGATTTATTCAAGGATTTCATATTGATATTTAAATCGAATTCAAAAGAATTCTTTAAAGAAATAAAAGGGATTCTTTGAGTTATTGGGATAAATCTCCTGTTATTCTCGAAAAAAATCTCTAACGAAACTAGTTCATTGTTGTCGATATCGATATTCACGACCTCATCGAAGAGAAATTCTCGTAAAACTCCTTTGTAATTGTCTATTACCAAATAGGTTTTCTTGTTTTCCAAATGAAAATCAACCAATTTCAAGAATATTTCCCAAAACTTCATAAAAAAACATTATTTTCCTCTATATAAATAAAAAATACCTTATTTTCTACAAAACTCATATATCTTTTCAAAGAAAACTTCCATAATTTCGGGTTTTTCTCCTCATCAGACTGTGATTCGCTTGATTTTTTCAAATAAATGCTTGTTTTATTCGTTATTTCCTTGCCAGTTTTCATCAATTTATCATATTTAAGAGAGAATTCATGATAATCTACTACATATTTTTTCTCGAAAATCATCTTAAGCTCACTCATTTGAATGGGGTAAGTTTCTTCAAAGAAACTCTGCGATAATCCAATCAAATCAGATTTAAACAAACAACAGGAATAATTTCTCGCTGTTTTGGGAATATTCACTGTTATCATCCAATAATCGAAAACATTATGTTTTTTCACAGTTAAAATGCTGAATAATTTATTTATTTTCTTCACTTTTTGAAAAATCATGCGATAAGCGTTGAAATAAGCTGAAACACATGAAAGTTCATGAGAAAAACCTGCATTTTTTTGATGATTTATCAAAGGCGGTATCATCTTTAAATCCTCGAATTTCCGACCAGAACTTTGTGAGATTTTCTTAAAGGGAACACATAATTTTCTATATAAATTTTCTTTTTTCAAAGAGATGTTTTTCAATAGTTCTGAGTTTATTTGTAAAAGACTATCTTTTTCGTCGAAATTGAATTTTGGATTTATATAATTTCTTATCTCTTTGCAAGATATCAGAAACTTATAATTTCGAGTTTTGCTATTAGAAGGCCTTACTTCAATTTTCAGGCATTCTATATTATTGAATCTTCTGTAAAAACATGAAATTTTTATGTATGAAAGACCAATATTATTGATTTTGAAGCTTTCGTAAAAAATTAGGACATTATAGGGCTTTGCTGGGTAATAAATATTGGTATTATTCAATAAATAAAAAAAAATCTTGGGAGAAGTTAATATTTTTTGGTAAAATTGTGAGATATTCATGTGATCTGAGAAAGTTTTTTTTCTTCCATTTAGCTGTTTTGTTTTGATAAAGGAGAAAAAAATGGATTTTTTCAAAAAGTTCAGTGAATCTACTTGCAGAAGATTGATGATTTTTTCCTTTATTTTTTTGTTTGATAATATATGAATAAATTTTCAGAAATTTTTTTACTATTTCTTTGGTTTGTGTCAATTTGCAATACTCATTTTTTTTGTCAAAAGGAGAATAAAAACTGATAAAAACACTATTTTCATTTAAGAAATGAACTCGCATATATGTGAAAAGGTGCTTTTCGTGGTATTTGAAATAATATTTAGTTTTAGAAAGAAATTTGACTGTGTTATAAAACTCCAGTTTGTGAATATCTTCATTGCAAAGCACGATTTCTGAAGAATCATGATGACTTAAGCTGATTTTCATAGCTTCTGGCTCTGAAACAATCAGGATTTCTGGTTTTTTTAGAAAGCTTTCTTGGATTTCCTTTGAAATTTTTTTTTCTTGAAAAACAATTTTTAAATTCTCGAATTTAATCTTTTTCCGCAAGGTAAAAATCAATTTTATTTGATCAGATTTCTTGAAATTCTTCTTATTAAGAAAATCCATGATGAATTCCTTTTTCGAAATAAGTTCTGGCTCTTTTTCGAAAAAAAAAATTGAAAAAAATTCGAAGAAATCGAAGAAAAAACAGTCTTTCCAAGGATTTTTCAAAGCTTTTTGTTGATTGATGGTCACAAAAATTTTAGTTTTTTTAAGTATTTGCTTTAAATCATCATAATTTTGAAAAATTACATTGTTTGTTTCAGACGTTTGAATTCGAACTTCCATTAAAAAGAAAATCGCTTCATATTTTATCAGTAGTTGTAGCAATAAATGACTGATTGGAAATGTTTGTTTTATAGGCTTCAAATTCATGAAAATCGAAGTATTTTTAACGCCGTTTAAATACTCGGTTTTCCAATGGAGGGTCTTTTGTTCATTAAAATTAGAAGAAATTTCAGAAGAAGTTTCTTTTGAAACTTCAGTTTCTTTTTTATTTTCATGAAATTCATTTTTATTTATCGTTGGTCCTTGCTGTGAAGCAAGTTTCGAGCTTAAAGTAATCGCGCGATTAAATCGACAAAGCTTTTCAGCTGGTTTCTGATCGTTTCCTCCAAACTCTTCCGTGTAAAGCTTTTTACTCAAAACTGGACCCTCTTGTATTTTTTTAGCATTTTTTTCGAAATTTATTTCAGAATGATTTGAATGATTTCTTGCATATTTTCCAAAAAATTCAATGTTTTTGTTTTTTTCAAGGTTTTTTTGGAAGTTTTTTTCAATATTTTCAAACTTAAAAAGCGAGCTTTTTCTTTTGGCTCCCTTGGTTTTCTCTTCTATTTGATTGTGTGAAATGGAGACATTTTTTTCTTCTATAAAGCGTTTTCCCTTTGTTTTTTCAGTGATCTCCATTGAAGGAACTCTAATATTAAATAAAGGTGGAGCTTCAAGTAGATTTTCATTAGAAAAAGGCTTTTCTTTTGAATTTTTTTTTCTTGTGAGAGAAAATTCTGAATTTTCTTCAGTAAATCTTAAAGAAATATGACTGCTTTTTTTTCTCGTTGTTTTCAGTGGATTATTTTCAATATTATTCCTTTGGAAATCTTTTGATAATAAGGCTAATTCTCTTCGAAAATTGGATTTTTCTTTGAGATATTGTTTCAATTTATTCAGAATTAAATAGTTTTTTCTAGAGAATTTCTCTAATTTATCTATGAAAACCCAAGAATATCCTATTGTTTTTCTTTGTATTTGATATAGAAAGTTTGTGATATAAAAGAGTTTCTCAACGAAATTCTCAAGAAATTCTAAATCTGAAATGGTCATTTCATTTTCAAATTTCTTTGAAATTATAATAAAATGAATTTTCTGAACAGCGTTTTCGACTTTAAATTGAGAAAATTCATGCAAAATATCATTTTCTTCTAGCCATTTCGACAGAAAATAGTTATAAACCACCCATTGGTAGTTAAAGTTTAATTTCTCGATAAGAAGAGGCTCTTTTATCTGGAAATTGAAACAAAAAGGACATTTTATATGATTTTTCAAAAGAAATCGGAGGCTTGTGTGAGTTTCATCGTATTTGAAATGAAAATCATCTATTATCCATTCAATAAATCCGCAATTCAGGTTGAAAAGTAGTTGAAAACCAACAAATTTCAGGGAGTTCAGCTCATCATTGCTGAAATTTTCAATGGTCCTATTGCTTTGTTCAGAGGCACTGAGCATATTTTGACTGGATTCAGAGTCATTATTTGCTTCAGATTCTACATCTTGTATAGATTGCTTACTTTTTGTGAAAATCTCTTATAAAAAAAAAATATTAAGAAAAAGAATTTTTCCTTAAAAAAATTAAATTTTAATTCTAAAAAAAAGAGAAAAAAAAGCAAAATTTTTTAAGAAAAAATGGTTTTTTTCATTACTTTCAGCATTAGAATTTTTGGTTTCGAGCATTTGTGAAGAACTCACAAAAAAAGGTATTTTTAACTTGCCCTTTTTTTTAAGTGATTCTTTCCAGAAAGTTTGAATGAGCTTGATTTTATCTAGATTCTCATAATAAAGGAAAAGTTCTTTCTGGCTTAATATCTTGCTTTCAAGCTTGTGATAAATGGTCTCTTTATTAGGATTAGGTAATGGGGTAGTGGGTCTTAAAAAATCCTTCCTTTGTTTGGTGAAAATACCTGAATCTATATGAATTCTTCTATTTAAACTGACATTTTTATCAGAGCATAACGCAATATTTCTGGGTGTGGTTTTATTGATTTCATTGATATTTAATTTGAAATCATTCCTCAACAAGCTCTTCCTTTTTAGTGGTAAATTCTCATTATTCATAAAAGAATTCCTTTTCGCTGATTTTCTCATAGGAGAATATGGTGTTTTTTCATAAAATGTGCTCCTTTTTCTTTGATTTTTAGGAGAATTTCCTATGCGAAACTCATTTTCTTCAGGGGATTCCTTTGTTTGTATGTTTATGTTTAAAGGCTGGTCTTGAGGAATTTCTTCGATGGATTTCTCAGTTTTTTGGCTACTAAGATGAATTTCTTCATAATTATTTACCGTAATGATCCTATGAGTAATGGTAGTGGGTATTATGATTTTTGAGATTTTTTTATCATTAGATTTTATTGTTGAAACAGGTCTTGGAGTTAAAATCGAAGAATATTTCGAGTTTTTCATGATTTTCGAGTCATTTGAATCTAAAAAAAACAATTTAGTGGAGGTTTCGTTTGATCTTTGACTGATTTTATGGCTTTTTAAGATAGTTTTTAGCGAGGATTTATCGAACTGTAGGGAATTTATAATTCTAGCTGATTGAAAATCTATGTTAATACACTGATTCAGTTTTTTTTCTGCATTTATTCTTGATTTAGCATTGTTTTCGGGGTAGAAGATCTTTATTTTGAAAAAATCTGGAGATTTCTCCAATGAACCAATTTTTGATTTCACAAGATATTCTGAAAGACTTTCCTTTTTAATAATTTTCGCATTGGCACTAAAAGGTCTTTTACTTTGTTTTTTCACGTTTTTTTTCTCTTGGGTTTCATTTTTACCAACAATATGAACTGAAAAACACGTTTTCCTTTGATTTTTTTCGTTTTCGGGACTCAAACTTCCAAAATAAACATTTTTTTCATGAAAAGTTATCGATTTTCGCTTAATGGGGCTTTTTTTCATTGAAGTTTCTTTGAAATCTGAATTGTAATTATCAGCGAAATTCATTTCCGATTTGTGTTTTTTTATTGGTGATTTCGTTCCTGAATTTTTCACAAAAAAAAGTGAAGAATCTTTCACTCTTGCTAAATCTTGCTTATATGTCAATGTCATTGGATTTTCTTCTCCTTGAAAGATCTTCATTAAATTATAAGCCTGATAGTAATTATTGACTGATTCTTCTTGAAGCTGAAGCTTTTCTGTGATTTTCCCGAGTAAATTCATCAGCTTGGCGAGAGAAATATTCTTTTTATTGATGAATTTCTCGAAATTATAGTTCTTTTCTTTGAAATAATTCCGAATTGTTGTCAATAAAGCATCATTTCTTAATATTTTCCTTAATAATTTAATTCCATCATTCGCGTAAATCTGTGCTTCTTCATATTTTTTAAAGGAAAAACAGCAAATGGCCATAGAAATAAACAAAGTTTCAAGCTCTTTTTCGAAACTTTGGGGATTTTCAAATAAAATATCAACTCTTATATGCTGAAAAAAACCTTTTAATAACTGATAAAGTCTTAAAGGCTTATTAAGTTTTTGAAAAATAATGATGAGATTCAATATAATGGAAATTCGCATGAATTGCCAATCAAATTTATTCTCCCATACTGTTTTTTCAGCAATAGGCTCGATTATTTGTTTGTTTTTCAATAAGGTCGTCTCTGCCAGATCATATTTCTCAAATCTCATCAGGCTCGCAGCGTATTCATTTGTCACTTTTGCTAATTTGAATGAAAGGATGATATAAAAAAACATTCAAAATCATTTTTTTAAGGTTTTGCTCATAATTCAAAATTTGCGTGTAAATAGGTAAATTTGCACACTCTAAATCTATTGAAGTTTTGGATTTGTTTTGAACAATAGGTCCAATAAAACACGTTCGAAGAGAATTTCGCCAAGAAAAAGACATTTATTTTCTCACAAAATTGAAAAAAAATTATATGATTTTGTGGAAAATTATGAAAAACTTTCAAAAGAAAAAAAATTTAATTGATTTTCAAAATTTCGGTTCATTTTTTTTTAAAGGAGTTTCGGTTTTTTTATTTTTAATGAAATCCTGAATTTTAATAATTTTATCCAATTTATTTGAGAAAAATATTAATTATGGGTTGTTCTGCCAGTTTTTTTTCTCAAGGCACTTCTGTAAAAATGCCGAATCCCTTTTTCTTTTGAAATTTATTTTCAGGGAAAAGAAACTACGAAAAAGGAAGGTTTCACCATACAAATTTTGGACCCAAAAAACAACGAAACTCATGATTATTTTTTACCAGAAAAAGAAAGTCCTGAATTATTAATGAACATTATGAATAAACTGTGTTTTAATAAGAATTCTTCTTCAACTCAATTGGATGGAAATTTCATTTCAATTTATAATGAAAAAGACAATAGATTTCATTATTATGCACATCGTTTAAATGGTTTTTTTCATAAAAGAACTAAAATTAATAAAGACTTTATTTTTCCTAAAGGAATTGAGATCGAAGATGTACAAAATCCATTAAAAGGAAAAATGTGGGTTTGTTATGTGAATAAAATAAAACAAAATTGGGATTTGATTGTGGAAAATGATTTTAAAATCATTCATAAAGATGTTGTTTTATGGAAGTATGAAGCCCAATGATGTTTCTTTTATTTATTAATAAAACTTTCGGTTTTGTTTTGAGTTTGTATTGTTTATGTTCAAAAATACATATTTTATGAAAAAAAAAAAGTCTATTTACTCAGGTGAATGAAGCGAATTCAACAATTTTATTTGAAGTTTTGCAAAAAAATGAAAGTGTTTCAAAATACACAATAAGTCATTAAATGATATTAATTTTTTTTCAACAAATATTTTTAATTAATTAAACAAAAAAATAAGTTTAAGCATCATCAATTATATTGTGTTTAATAACTATTGAAATTTTTTTTTGTTATAATTTTTTTTGTTAATAAATATATTAATATAAATTTTAATTGATTTCTCATGCAATTTTATCTATTCGTCGAAAAAAACCTTCAATGGGTGGCTTCTATCTTCCCCTTCATCTACTTCTAGCCCACTTAAGGAAGCTATTGAAGCAAAAGAGTTCGATAATTGATGATTGCTGCTTGTTTGGTTTTTCTGCTCAAATGTTTCTGGAATCCAATTATTGCTTGTTTCGTTATTTTTCTGGTCTATTATGTCTGGGAGGGTGTTAGCTGGCATAATAATTATCTCATTTTCGAATTTCAGGTCTCTGGAAACAGCGAATTCATCGATAATTAAACGAACATTTTCATTTGGAAGATCTTTTTTAAATTAAATTTTATTTGAGAATTTAAAGAATGATTACTTTCTTCAACAGTGAGATAAGGAATGCTATTGTTAGTAGGAAGCTTTATTTGCTTGTTTTGTTTGGTTTTGTTGCAAACTTGTCCCATTTGTAAAAAGGTGAATTTTTTTAAAAATCGTTAATTTGTAAAAATAATATGAAAAATTTTAAAAAAATCAGATTTTATACTTTTCAGTTTTCGGCAGTTAAATTTTAAATTTTTTGAAGTGTTTTAAAAATGCTTCATTTTTTTTAAAAAAAAAATTACATTAAATACATTAATATCTAAATAAGAAAGAAAAAAAAATATTCATTTATTTATCCTTGAAAATTTGCTTGAACTGTCCCATTTCCGGATTCCGTGCAATCTCCTAAGTTTTGAGCTGCCTATAAAACTTGAAATTCATCAAGTTAATTTTTGTTCCCAACAAAAATTTAGGAAATTTCTCTGTAGCTCACTTAATCATTGCGGAATCCTTCTACGAGACAGTTCAGCAATTTTCAAAGGATTTGCAATGAGAATTATTAGAGTATCTCCGAAGAAATATTATATTAACTCTTCCTCCTCCTCGAGGTTATATTGCACCAAAAGATGGGTTTGGGTCATCGAAACTTTCTTCATTTCTTCTTCTTCTAGTTTCGTGAACCCAACAAACAAAAAGGCCTTAACAAATTGTTCTACAAAGAAAAATTTCAAATGATTTTTTTTAAAAAATTCAAAAAACCTAATTTTTGTGTGCCACGTCTCAAACAAGCATAAAGTTTTTTAGCTCCTTCTTTCTCAGCGAGATCTAGAATGTTTAATAAAACACTTCTGGTAAATACTTTCAATGGAGTGGTCTCGTTGATCTCGATAAAGAATTCTTTTGAATCATGGTCTAAATAGCATTTAAACTTGCCGAAAGGTGATTGCACACTGGCTCTTTCTCCAACTAAAATGATGGAGGTGATGTCATAAATAGAGACATCCTTGTCATCCCAAGCTAATTCAGTCAACAATATTTCATCGGATGGAGTCCTCTGAAGTTCTGATAATTTTTATTAGTTATTTTTAATTATTGTTTTATTTTTTTAATTTAATAATTTAAAAAATATTATTAAAAAGAATTTGAATTATTTTTTAATATTTTACTTCTCATTTTTGGCTGAGAATCTGAGATAAAGGACTCATTGCCGTTAATTGCATTAGCGTTGTCAAAAGCACGGCTGGTAAGCAGTGCCCAATGTGAAAGAACAACAGTTTTTGGTTAAATTGCTGTTAATTTAAAAAAATATTGTATTAATAAAGGAAATTTGAAAAAATTAAAAATTACGCTCTGCTTTCATTATTCATTGAAGAATGAACAGTTTGTTTTAAGAATTGATCCATTGGATTATAGAAAAGAGATCTCCGTCTTTCAGGAATTAAAAGGAAAAAATTTGAAATTTTTCGGAAAATATATTATAAATTTTAGTTTGATTCGATGCTATTTAAACCCAATGATGTTTTAATAATTAAGATATATGGAAATAATTTTAATATAATTCCTATAATCGACCGATCGATCAGAAATTATTGAATTTCTTAAAACAACTCATGAAAATATTGAATTTTCTGGCTAATTGTTTAATCCTTTAACATTTGAAAAGAAAATTAGATGCTGGGTTGTTTGATATTTTAATATAATTTTGAAATAATTTTATTTAAATTTTTTTTAAAAATTTAAAAAAAACAAAAAAATGACAAATAATTTTTTTCTATTTTTATTCAGAAATTTTTTTTAAAAAAAACCATGTTTTATTATCAAAAGGGAAAGCATTTTTCTTTTGAAAGACTAAAAACAAAAAATAAAATGTGCTTTTTAAATAAAAAAAAAAACACAAAGAAAAATTAAAAAAAATATATTTTTTCATGGTTCCCATAAATTTGCATCTATTTCATAAAGAACTATTCTTAAAAAACTCCAAATTTGGACTGTTTTTATTATTATTTTTTATATTAAGCCTAATACATATTTTCATCACTCATATCGATTTATGCTTTAACTCTGAATGAACATCCAACAGTTAATTTAGCTTTTCCTCCAGTTGGTTTGCACAAGATGGTGTTGCATCTAAAGAAATGGAAAATGTTTTATAGAAGAAACTGTTTTATAAAAAATGTAGATTTGTTGAAACATGCCCAATTAACAAAGAAAAAAATAAATTTTAGATCTATTAATTATTTGTTTATTTACCCTTCGCATTGTATCACAGTTTGAGCATGACTGAAAATTGTGGCAACTGTAAAGCAACCTGGGCATTTAACATCCATGAAATATGAATTTGGAGCTTGGACTAATCTTTTTAGTTTATGTTTGGTTTTTTCAGTTTCAAGTGAAGGGTTCAATAAATCAAATTCCATTTTTTTATCTTTGTTCTTTATTAAAGAGAAAGAGAATAAATTTCAAGTGACTCAAAAGAAAAGAAGACTACTTTTGTGCGAGTTCTGGGATTGGATTTTTTTTTCTTCCGAAGTTTAATAAAAAAGATAAACTTTT
>JFJP01027482.1_pt1 | contig 24227 bp, 13 predicted proteins | sample 431651 | NCBI WGS metagenome assembly JFJP01 (sample SAMN02602958, study PRJNA72255) | Microbial mat metagenome, whole genome shotgun sequencing project. | biome: fresh water; feature: sink hole; material: water; isolation source: purple microbial (photo- and chemosynthetic) mats found in...
TGGGATAGTTATAAAAAAAAGTAATACAATTTATATTTTAATTAAAAAGACTTAAATTTTGATACAATTTTTAAAAATTTCTCAGGGGGGGTTAAAAAATTCCTTTCTGTTGCGTAATACGGAAAAAAAAAATTTGGGTGGTTTTTCTTAAAAAAAAAAATATAAAATCTATTATTTTTTAAAATTTTAAATAATTTTGAATGATTTATTCTTATAAGTTAAAAATTTCAAACTTTTTAAACATTGTTAATTTGTTTTTTTTGTTTTCCCAATTCATTCTCACAAATAACAAGCCAAATATGAAACATCTGACTATAAACTGAAATAATTCATCCCAATACTTATGATTTCGTTTTTATGGAGCTTAAAACTTCCCATAAAAGTTTCTAATCAAATTTAAAGCCTCTTTATATGTCTTATATTCATTGCGAAACAATTCTTTTTTTTCTCTCTCGTGAAGTTCAATTGAGCATTTCATAGCTGAAAGATTTTCATTTTTTTGATAAAATTTAATTAATGTATTTTTTTATTTTTTATTTTCGGTTTCAGAGACATACAACCATTAATTTTATAAAACATACAAAAAAAATACTCATTAAAATTTAACACTTGCATCCATTAGTAAGTTTTTCAGCCACCTTCAAGGTTTTTTCAATTTGTATCTTTTTATCCTTCTGCTTTTGAAGCTTGTTCACGTTGATGAACTCCTTTTTCATTTCCTCATTCAAACTCTTCATCGCATTTTGTACATTCGTATCATTCTTTGCAGAAGTCTCAATATATTTCATCCCAGAATTTTCAGCAAATCTGGCCGCTTCATCTTGACTGACTTCTCTTTCATCATTCAAATCACACTTGTTCCCCACTAAAAGCCTTATAACATTTTTTGTTTTCAAATTCTCGATATCAATGAGCCAATTTTCTACATTATTAAAGCTTTGTCGATTTGCGACATCAAAAACTACTATAATCCCATTGGCCCCACGATAATAGGCATTGGTTATTGCTTTGAAGCGCTCTTGCCCAGCAGTATCCCATATTTGCAATTTAATGCTTTCTTCAGTAAAGGTTTTGATTTTAAAATCAACTCCAATGGTAGGAAAAAAAGTTGGATTGAATTTCTCATCACAGATACGCATCATAAGGGAAGATTTGCCAACGCCAGAATCCCCAATTAGCATGATTTTGAAGAGATAGTCGTATTCTTCATTGAAAGACATTGGATATTGGATGATTTGTTGAGAGAGTATATTTTTTGAAAATAAAGAGCATTGAAAGAAAGGCTTTATAGTTCAGGAAATTTTATTTGGTGTAGGAATTTCTCAGAAAATTAAATTAAAATTTTAACAAAGCTATTTTAATTATCGAAAAAATTTTCTTTAAATTTTAAATTTTTTCTTTGAAAAAAAAAATATTTATCAAAATAAAAATAACATTTAATTTAGAGAGAAGGAGAAAAAAACAGCAAATTTTATAAAAATTAATTTAAAATGTCCACATCCGAACTATCAAAATCCTTTCAACACTCTTACAATTCCAAATCAATTTCCAAACTCAAGCACATAAAAAAAATCGCAAACTCTATTTCTATTTCTGGAGGTTTTTATTCTCAAACCCCCTTTTTTCACATTTTTTTTAGACTCAAAATCCCAGCAACAAACCCAAAATTCCTGCGAAAATCTCAAAATAAACCCCCAAAGTCTTAATAAATATCATAAAATATTCAATGATTCTGGTCTCCAAATAACTGACTCTTCGATGACCCACATACCACAGAACCTAATGAATAGAACATTAGCATTAGATTCATCATTTAGTTCTAAAAATTTAAGGAATTTAAAGATAAAGAATAAAGGTCCTTTAACTTCATTGTTTCATAAATCAACGGAAAAGAGTTCGGTTATAGAAATTAATGATTTAAATGATAATGAAATAAAGCGGAAAAGCGAATTGACTAGATTAATTTTAGAGGAGGATCAACAGAAGAAGAAAAAAAACATTAAAACAATGAATGATGTTTCGTTTTTGAAAGAAGATAAAACTTTTAATAAGAATTCTATGAAGGAGAATTCAATCATAAAAGAATGTCTTGAGGTAATACTTTTAAGCCAAAATCTTTAGTTTTAAGCTTATTTTTTTTCGAAAATGAAGCCAAAAGATGAGAAAAACAACACTAACTTCTATGAAAAAAGTAATTTATTTTTATTTATTCATATTTTTCCTTTAAAATTAATTTTTTTTAAAAATCCTAATATTTTCTACTTCAAAAGTGTTTTCTTACGATTATGGCAACAAATTTGAAGTGAGACTTTCAACCCTGAAAGAGAAAATCTCCTCCTCTGAAAATTTCCCATCCAAGCTTTCCTCTCGTTTTTTCACTCTCTCCCATCTCGATTATGACGAAATCCCTTCCACCTCTCTTGCTTCTCTCTCCAAAACCCTAAAATCATCCACTCTTACCCAATTAAACTTCCATACATCCCAAAATAAACTCCTCAAGAATCCAAATTCTCGCAAAGATGTAGAAGAGCTCGACTCATGGTTGAAATACATGATTTCTCAACAAGATGCTGAGAAATCTCCTAATGAAAACATCAAAAACTTATTAACTAATACCCAGATTATTTATAACGCTTGTTTGAAAGAAATCATCAGACAAATTTCTATTGATTGTTCAGAAAGAGGTCAATTTATTCAGAAGATTTGGGATGCTTATCTCACGTTGCTCGAAAGGGCTTTAATCGAGAATCAGCGGCAATTCGCATCATTAGATCAGAAAAATATCGATGAAAACGCGAGGATTCATAAGATGTATCAAAGAGAGATTGAAGGGTTAGATGAAATGATAAAAACTCTTATCGAAGATAAAGAAAAACTTTCAATATCGTCGAATTCGGGCAGAGACCGCATAAAAAATTTGAAACGAGAATTAAAGCTTTTAAAGGTCGAGAACAAGGCTCAACAAAAAGAAAACGAGTCAATTCGTAAAGAAAACGAGCAAGTTTTAAAGACAAATCTGGAGCTTACTGTCCAAATCGAAGAGCTCCTTTATGATAAAAAAGGCTTAGAACGAGCTATGACTTATACCCCGCAAAAAAATCCCCATTTACCCAGAAAATTAGACTCTTCCACCTTTAGTCCTAGAGGAAATAAAGAGAAAATTGGGCTTTTTACTGATAATGGAGCTTCTGTTGTCGGTCATTTAATGTATTTAAAGACTGGAGAAATCATAGAACCTGGGATAAAACTCGAAGATCTTCAGAAATTTAAAGAGAAATTCCCATTAGAAAGACTGAAGTCCTTTCAATCAGTTTATTCTCCTAAGAGAAAAATTGAGAAAAATAACTTCGATGCTTTGATTATTGACTTAAAAAATGTAGAAATTGCCAAAGATGATGTAGCAGAGGATAGTAATTCAGAAATTAGCATGAATTTTTGCAAAGAAGACAAAAATGTTGGGACTGAAAATGCTGAGTTTTACGAAAAAGGGGTCAATACTAGCAGAAATGAGAGTTTTGAGGGAAACAATGAAGAAATTGTGAGGGGAGTTGAAGCTAAAGATATCGCAGAATTGATTGAAGAGGTGATAAAAGAGGTCCAATTGGCAGAAAAAGAGAGAAATGAGCTAAAAGAGAAGATTTTGAATATTATAACGAAGAAATTAGGGAATTCTGGAGGTTTAAATAGGAAAATAACAATATTTGAGCAGGAGAATATTGATTTGAAGAAGAAATATCGGGATTTAGTGATACAATGTAATGAGTTTGAATTGGAGAATAATGACTTGAATGATCAACTTCAAACAAATCAAAAGAAATTAGAAGAGGCTTTTGATTTTTGGGGTTCTGAACAAGAGGAAACTCTGAAGAAAGAAGATATTGGAAATTTCGAGGAAAATTTACAAGAAAATTTAAAGGAAAAAGAAGATTTAGGTCGTATTCCGAAAAATCAAAGGATGACCAAAAGGATTTTCGAGAAATTTATGATGGGTTTTTTGGATTTTAATGAAGCAAACAATGAAGATTTGATTGAAGAAGAGGTTATTGAGGAAGAAACTAATGAAGAAAAAAGTGAAGAAAATCATGAAAAAGTGATGAAAACAATGAATATTACAATAAATTCTTTGGGAAATGAAAGAAAAAGTATGGAAGAAGTAGAATTTAAAGAAAAAATCGGGATAAACCGACGAAGATCTTTAGAAGTTAAAAGGGAGAAAATCATGGTGGAAAGAAGGAAACAAAGCAATGATATTTATGAGAGAAAAAAACCGGAAAAAAACAGTTTGGAAGTGAAAAACAGAAAGAAAAGCGATAAAATAACTGAGAAAATTGGAAGAAAAGAGAAATTTGTGAGGAATGCTGAGAAAAAAAATAGCGATAAAACTAATGAAAGAAATAAAGAAAAGAATAACCAAAGAAATATTGAAAAAAATGGGAAGAATGCTGAGAGGAATAGTTATATAAACTTAGGAAAAATTGAAAAAACTAAAGAGAAAAATGAGAGACAAAAGAGAAATAGTGAAAGATCTCATTTTATCAAGAAAGAAAGAACTAATGAGCAAATAGATAAAAAAAATGGAAGAAATTCTGAAGGAAATGAGAAAAATATTGAAAGAAATTATGAGAGAAATACTGAAAGAAATAATGATCGAATTAATGAAAGAAATAATTCACAAAATTATGAGAGAAATAATGATAAAAATGATAGAAATTATGAAAGATCCTTAGAGAAAAAAACTTTCCCTGATGAAAAAAATGAAAATATTCACAATGCTATTGATCAATTTTCAACCAAAAGTAAAAAAATCTTCTTTCCAACTTTATAAAAACCGTACATAGATAAGAAAAAAGCCGCGACTCTTTCAAGAATTTTGAAACCAAGTCCTTTAAAATTTCTTTTATTTCCTTTGAAATTTTTTTCTTTAGTGTTCAAAAATTTAAATAAAATCTATAGTGTTAACGCAGAAGATGCAAACGCTATTCTTTCTCTTGTGAATACTCTACAAATTTCTCAAATAAGACCGCTTTCCTTACAAACTGTTCTGAAATTCGTTTGTTTGATTTACCAAGAAAAAAAGAAAAATGGGCCAAGTGCTCAGGCTCCTTTACATGTATATTGCTATGATTTCTTCATATCGCAATATGGACTGAAGAAAATCGCTGAGGATAAATTGAAAAAAGTAATTGAAAATAAGGGTTTTTCTAAAAAAATTATGGATTTTTTGATAGATTTTGTCTTCTTGTTTATTTTATCAAGAGAAAAACAATAGGATCAATGTGTTTTGTCGACTGATAGGAGTCAAATGCTTTGCCGATCCTTATGACGTCAGCTATTATCTCAATTCTATGAAGTTCTTTGAGGAAAAGTAAAGAAAACCCCCTATTTATGAGTCAAAATTCATGTTATTTTGTAATGAAAAGTCCAAAAGAACCTGTAATTATCGCACAAAATTATAGTCCATTCGTCTATGTTTCATATGTACGTGAATTTTAAATGGGAAATTATTTTTAATTTGAATAAAAAGGATCAAGTTTTGGCGTTTATAGAGGAGAATTATAAGAGTAAAGGGCAAAAAGAGATGTATAGTCAACTAGAAGCCAATCTTGTAGAGAACCAAATAATGGATCCCAACACTGAAAAATTAAGTTTATTTTTTTGTTTATTATTGAAAAAAAATTAGGCTGGATTAGTGCTAGAATTTGATTTTTTGATGATTGATATTTTGAAGATTTTCTCGGAACAAAAGGAAGAAATGCGAAAACATTTACATGATATATTCTATTCTGCTGATGTTGAATTTTGAATTTATTTATTTTTATTAAATTTTTTTCTTCATTTTTATGATTTTTTTTAAAATTTTTTAATTGTTATTTTTTTTGCAAAAAAAGTTAAATCAAGATGAATTTATTGAATTTTATGAATTTCTGATGCTGAACCAACACATGGAAAAAGGAAAATGGACTTTTGCTGAGGTTCGAAAGATCTTCATTGAGGAAAGCGATTGCATCGCCCCTCTTACCAATGAAAAGGCCCTCTCATTTGACAAATTTATTGATATTTCAATAGATTTCAACCTGTTTTCTGAGCAAAAAACTCAAGAATTTCTTCAAGGTTCTATTGCTGAGGATCTTGTGAGTTTCGAGGATATTAAAGAACATTCCAAAGAGAGATTTGATTTATTAAAATTACGATTTATCAAAGGAAAAAACTACACATCACATTTTAAAAGGATTATTGATAATTTAGAAGCTAAATTAAAGAAACCGACAATGGATGAGAGAAATAAACGGATTGTTTTGATGAGTTATCGATTAGTTGATGAAGAATCTAAGATGGCTGTTGTTGAGTAATAATTTATGATATTATATTTTACATTGGTCATATTGATTATATTGATTATATTGATTATATTGATTATATTGATTTACTTTATTATTTTGATAATGTTGATAATATTGTTTTGATTATATTTTTTTATTGTTTGAATTTATTACTTTTTTATATTTAATATATTTTAATTATTTAATTGAAGAATGGAAATGGAAAGTTTGTTACCTGTGGAAATCAGAGAAATAACCTCTGTTTATCGAGAAAGCCAGTTCGAAAGCGAATGAAAAATTAAAAAATTTTAAAGAAATTCACAGTTTGTTTAAATTTTATTATAATTTTAATTTTTTTTTTATAATTTTCTTCATAAATACAAACATTTATAAATTTATAATTAAATTTTCAAATATTTAATTTTTTTTAAAATTTTGGTTTTGATAAACAGTAGTTGGATTAAAATTAACTATTTTTGGAGGGTTCTCATTATGAACCTCTGAGGGAAACCTCTGAAAATCCCCTTGGGAACTTTGAGCAGCGATATTTTGGCCTTGTTTTACATTAGTTTGATCTGTTAAAAGACCTCGTTCAAATTGTAAATTGAATAATTCCTTATTGATCTAAAGAAATAAATTGATTGAAAAACGAATAGTGATTAAGAAACTCTGGTATAAGCGTTTTGCGTTTCATCATTACTGTTTAATTTTTTGATAGTGTCTATTTCAAATTGAAACGAATTCTCATTTTTCTTATTTTGCTTCAATTCCAGCAAATATTCCTCACATTTTAAACTCAGTTGATTTTTATCAGAAATCAGCTTTTCAATGAAACTTTTTTTTAAGATTTAAAGATAAAAAATGAAAAATACGATAAATAATATATCCAAAAACCCAAAAAATCTTTTAGAAATAATTCATACCTTTGATGTTTATGTACTATGACTCCTATCATTTCCTTTTGTTGTGTGCTTATTTCAATACTATTAAAATAAAATAGATAAAATTATTCACATAAAGAAATCCTATATATGTATTTTTTTCACTCACATTCTCATTTTCATCACTTCATTTACACTATTTAAATTATTAATCTCATTCTTCAAAATTTCTATTAAGGTTCTGCTCTCCTGGAGCTCATTCCTCAAATGAGCAGCCTCACTTGGACTATTTAAATTTATCTTTTTCGATGGTGGTGAAATAAACTCTTTATCTATTGAATTTTCCTTTATTCTTCCAATATGTGAATCATTAGGTGTTTTATGATTTATTTCGATTTCTTCACTTTCTAAGAAAAAAATTCACAATAAAACAGGCATTTATCTGTAAATAAACCATTTAGATTAGTATTTGAATGGAATTCCTCTTTATAAAAGAAATCACTGCCCATCTGATGGCTTTTATTCAATAAATTAATCTCGCTTTTTGTTTTAGCGAGATTTGAACTATTTGTAAAAAAAATCTCTTTCTCTTTGAAATTCTTGCTATAGGAATTAGAAATCAATAGAGTATTATTCACATTCTCCATGAAATTGTTATGATAAGACGTTAATTTCTTTCGAAAACTCCCCTGAGACTTCTCCTGTCGTAAAGGCGAGGGAGTGAATAATTTCTCCATATCGTCATTCTTGGGAAATCTCAAGTTTTGTGGACTTTTTTCTGTGAATTGTAAAGGGGAATTACTGAGAGGAGAGGCTCGTTTCTGCAATTGCTGCTTCTTCATTGAAAGAGAAGCTGATATATTGAGATTTTTCTTAGAAAAAGAACGGATTATTTCGAGTTCTTTGGCGGCATGTGTCGGGTGAAAAACACGCTGAAATTATAAAGGGATTTTTTTTAGATTTAAGAGGAGAAAAGAGGGTAACCTTTACGTTTTCGAAGAGGTTTTGGTGGTTTAGCTCGAAATTTTTATTGATTTTTTTCAAAGTAGTTTCAGGGTATTCAGTAGTCATAATAGGGCTTTGAACGAGTTAATAAAGAATAAAAATCCGTTGGTTTTTTTTTATAATAAAAATAAATTTAGGTAAAAAAATTGGATTTTCAAATAAATGTTAGTTAAATACAGTTATTTAAGTGTTACTTTTAATTATATAATGGATTTTTTCTTTTATATTTATTTGGTAATTTTCACGTTTTTCTCTCTTTGGGGATTTCGAGAAAGAACAGATTGATTCAATTCGATGCATTCTTCTTTCTCTTGGATAGGTTGAGCGAGAGTTTTCTTAATGTTATTGAATGACATCCGATCTTTTCGCAGGATATCATACATTTTCTCAAGATTTGACACCACAATAGTGCTTCCTCTTTTGCTTTTTATTGATATTTTCTCGTAGTTTTCTTCTTGATATGAAGGATATTCTGCATTTGACGGTTCTACGAAGCGGTCTTCTTCTTTCTTTGTGGAATTTTCTTCGTTTTCTTCGTTTTCTTCATTTTCTTCATTTTCTTCGTTTTCTTCATTTTCTTCGTTTTCTTCGTTTTCTTCGGTTTCTTCGTTTTCTTCATTTTCTTCATTTTCTTCATTTTCTTCATTTTCTTCATTTTCTTCATTTTCTTCATTTTCTTCGTTTTCTTCGGTTTCTTCGTTTTCTTCATTTTCTTCATTTTCTTCGTTTTCTTCATTTTCTTCGTTTTCTTCTTTTTCTTCATTTTCTTCGTTTTCTTCGTTTTCTTCGTTTTCTTCGTTTTCTTCGTTTTCTTCGTTTTCTTCGTTTTCGTCGTTTTCTTCATTTTCTTCGGTTTCTTCGTTTTCTTCGTTTTCTTCATTTTCTTCGTTTTCTTCATTTTCTTCATTTTCTTCGTTTTCTTCGTTTTCTTCGTTTTTATCATTTTCTTCATTTTCTTCATTTTCTTCATTTTCTTCGTTTTCTTCGTTTTCTTCATTTTCTTCATTTTCTCCAAATTCTTCATTTTCAGCATCTTCTGTTTCTTCTTCATAAGCTTCCTGTTTTTTTATCAGTTTTTCTGGAGAACTGCATGATTGTGACTTTGAAGCTTCTTTTTTAAAAGAATCGTTTAAAAGCCTTTTTTCTGGGTTTTCAATCATTGTTTTTCTCTTTAGTAATTTATCTATAATAAAAGGATTTGTAGAACTATTTGATGAAAAAGCAATGCTTTTTGATTTGATTTTAGTTTTTTCGTGGGAATTTCTGTTATTTTCTTTGTATTTCTGCTGATTTTCCCCAATAACTATCGATTCCTTGATTTTATAAGACTCGTTCATCGGTTTTCTTTTGGATTTTTCTTCGAGAATATCGTTCTTCTCTGAATTTAATTGTAAAGAACCGAATTTAAAAGGCTCATTATCGTGATATTTGTAATAATTTTTTTCTTTTTCAGGGTTTTCTGAGTTTTTTTCCTGATGAATTTTCTTATAGTCAGAAATATTATGAAAAGCAGAAGTCTTTTGATTCAAATCTGTTGTTTTCCGTCGAGTTTCGCTAGGATTTTTATTGCTAAAACAACTGATACTAAAGGATTTTCCCTGGATTTTTGAAGGATTTTCAGAGGTTTTTTTAGGTTTTTGCTGTTTTTCAGATAAAGAATCGCTAATTTCGTGATAGAAAGTCACTATTTCTTTGAATTCTGATGGTTTTAGAGCTTCTTTTTCATTTATTCCATTTTTTACTTCAATTTTATCAGTTTTCTTCAAAGAGGAAGAATTATTCGAAATTTCAATTGTTTTTTCATCAGAATTCAAAGGTTTTTCCTTTTTTCTTTCGGGAAATTGAGTCATTCTTCGAGTTTTTTCTTCATAATTCAAGCCAATTTTCTCCGAATCCCATGTTTTTTTCTCGTTTTGTATAGTGATGGTGGCTCTTCTATATTTATCAGCATTTTTCTTCATTTTCTGCTGATTTTCATTCGAAGAGTCCCGTTTATTTTCGTTCAATAAAAGGTCGTTTTTTCCAATTAAATCTTGGTTATTATCGTGTTTTGGCTTTACTTTAGAAGAAATAGGAGAAATTTGCTGAGAATTTCCCTTTATTAAATTATCATTAATTTTTTCAGTGAATTGAGTTGCTTTTCGAGCTTTTTCTTCTGAATCTAATGAGAGTTTATCTGTGATTTGTTCAGTTTTTGATCTTTTTATTGAAGAAACTCCCTTTTTTCCTTCAATTTCCCCATTTTTCTTTGGGTTTTCAACTGAAAAATCTATAGAGTCATCTTTTTTTTCATAGATAATTTCTTTTGTTTTTTGTGGAAAATTCACTGATTTTCGAGTTTTTTCTTCAAATTTCAAGTCTTTTTTCACGATATTTTCATTGGAATTTTCGACATATTGTGTGATTCTTCGTGCTTTTTCTTCAGAATCTAAGCTTTTTTTCTGGATTTGAGTAGTTTTTCGTCTGGATTTTTCTTGAATTAAGAAGTCATTTTTATTTTTTTCAGGATTTTCTTTATGAATTAGCTGAGATTCGATGCTGGAATCCTGTTTATTATCATATTTTCGCTTTTCTGGTGATGAATTCTTTGAAATAATTTCTGATTTATTCGCTGAAAACTTTGATTCATCTGTATAATGAGTCGCTCTTCTCATTTTTTCTTTAGAAATTAAGCCATTTTTCTCTATTTGAGTTGTTGTGGCTCTTCGAATTTTTTCTAGTTGTTTTTTATCGTCTTTTTCTTTGATTTTCTTCTGATTTTCATTTGAAGAATCTTTTTCAATTTCATTATTTATATGATTATTAAGATCTTTTTTTTGAGAATTTATATCAATTTTCTCTTCTTTTTGTTGTTTTTCTTCAGAAGAGATCTTCGCTTTCTGAAATGAATTTAAAGAATTTTCAGAGCTTTCAGGCTTCATTTTATCTGTATAATTAGTGGCTCTTCTTGTTTTTTCTTTAGAATTTAAGCCATTTTTTTGTATTTGAGTGGTAGTAGCTCGAATTCTTTCTTGTTGTTCAGTCTTTTGTTTTTTCTCGTTTTTTTCTATGATTTCCTTGTTATTTTCATTGGAAGAATCTCTTTGATTTTCATTTGAAGAATCTTTTTCTATTTCATTGTGTATATCATAATTTTCAGCCTCTTTTTTTTTGTAATTTTTGTTAATTTTCTCATTTCTTTGCAGTTCTACTGAAGAAATAATTTGGTCTTTAGCTTTTTGAAATGAATTTTTTGAGATATCTAGCTTAATATTATCTGCGTATTGAGTTGCTCTTCTCGTTTTTTTTTCAGAATTCAAGCCATTTTTTTTGATTTCAATCGTTGTGGCTCTTCGATTGTCAGCCTTTTGTTTTACCAGCAATTCTTGTTTTTTGCTTGGTTTCCTCTGATTTTCACTTGAATCTTGTTGAATTATGTTATTTTTATGATTTTCCTCTTTTTTATCGTCGATTTCTGATTGAATTTCTTCTAAATTTCGCTTTTCTTTTGATAAAGCAGAAATATCTTGATTATCTGCTTTGTTATTAAAATCTGAAGCATTCCGTGATTTATCTGCAAAATAAGTCTGTCTGCTCGTTTTATCTTCAGAATTCAAGCCATTTTTCTTAATTTCAGAGGTTGTGGCTCTTCGAATTCTTTCTTGCTGAATTGTGTCATTTTTATTTGTTTTTTTCTGATTTTCATTTGAAAAATCTGTTTGACTTTGTTTATCACAATAATTTTTAAAGAATTTTCAGTGCTTTCAGGCTTCATTTTCTCTGTATAATTAGTGGCTCTTCTTGTTTTTTCTTTAGAATTTAAGCCATTTTTCTGTATTTGAGTGGTTGTAGCTCTTTCAATTCTTTCTTGTTGTTCAGTCTTTTGTTTTTTCTCGTTTGTTTCTTTGATTTCCTTGTTATTTTCATTGGAAGAATCTCTTTGAATTTCTTTCTGATCATAATTTTCAGGCATTTTTTTTTCAATTTGCAAATCTTTTTGCTTTATTTCTTCAGAAGTCATATTTTGATTTTTCTCCTTTCGAAAGGAATTCAAAGATTCTTTTGAAATTTCTGGTTTCGATTTATCTGTAAAATGAGTCATTCTTCGGTTTTTTTCTTCAGAATTTAAGCCATTTTTCTTTATTTCAGTCGTTGTAGCCCTTCGAGTTTGGTCAATGTTTTGTTTTTTCTGATTTTTTTCTTTGATATCCTTCTGATTTTCATTGGAAGAATCTCGAATTTCGTTATTTATTAGACTTTCTACTTCTTTTTCATCAATTTCTGATTGAATTTCATTTTCTTCATTTCTCTTTTCTTTCTTTAAAGAAGAAATATTTTGATTATTGTTTTTTTTATTGAAATTTAGAGCGTTATTTTGGAAAGGCTTTGATTCATCATCACACTGAGTCGCCCTTCTATTTTTTTCAATAGAATTTAAGCCATTTTTCTTAATTTCAGTCGTTGTGGCTCTTCGAATTCTTTCTTGTTGTTCTTTATTATGTTTTGTCAGCAATTCCTCTTTTTCTTTCAATTTGTGATTTTTTTCATTTGAATTTGAATTTGAAGAATCCCTTTGGTTTTCATTTGAAGAATCCCTTTGGTTTTCATTTGAAGAATCCCCTTGGTTTTCACTTGAAGAATCCCTTTGGTTTTCACTGGAAGAATCATTTGAAGAATCCCTTTCAATTTCATCCTGTATATCATCATTGAGACTTTGAACAAAATTCAGAGATTTTTTCGAAGTTTTATGCTTTGTTTTTTCCACATAATTAGTTGCTCTTCGGGCTTTTTCTATAGAATTTAAGCCATTCTTATTTATTTGATTGGTAGTTGTTGCTCTTCGAATTTTTTCTTGATTATTTTGAAATGAATCATTTTTTTTTGTTTTTTTCAGATTTTCAATTGAAGAATTCCTTTGAATTTCATATATTTCAGCTTTTTTTTCCTTTTTTTCTTCATAATTGATCTTTTGATTTTTCTCTTTTTGAACTGAATTTAATAATTCTTTCGAAATTTCAGGCTTCATTTTATCGGTATAATCAGTAGCTCTTCTCTTTTTTTCATCAGAATTTACCCCATTTTTCTTTATTTGAGTGGTTGTGGCTCTTTGCATTCTTTCTTGTTGTTCAGTCTTTTGTTTTTTCTCGTCTTTTTCTTTGATTTCCTTGTTATTTTCTTCACTTTGTATATCATCATTTTCAGTTTTTTTTTCTTCTGAATTTATGTCTATTTTCTCAATTATTTGCATTTCTAATGAAATTCTTTGGTTATTCGCTGAATTTAAGCCATTTTTCTCATTATTTTGAATTTGGTTTTTATTTGATTTGTTCTGATTTTCATTTGAAGAATCTCTTTGAATTTCCTTATTTTCAGCTTTGTTTTCATCAAATTCTGACTGTATTTCTTCTTCATTTTCATCACTTTCTGTTGTTTTGCTTTTTTCTTCAAACTTAGTTCCTCTTCTCTTTTTTATTGAATTATTAATAATTTCTTTAGTTTTCGTATTTTGAGGAGATTTCTCAAGAAAACGAGTCGTTTTCTTTGGTTTTTCATCAATTTGACTGGGATTTTGTTTCTTCAAAACACTTTTGCTCTTTTCTTTTGGTTTTTCTTCATTAAAATCCTTTGTTTTTTCGTTATAGACCACTTCATTATTCACTTGTTTTTCAGCATCAAATTTATCAGATAAAGGCTTTATAAATTCCTTTTGTTTATTTGCAGCTTTAAAAGACTTGCTTTCTTTTGTAATATCGCTAAGTCTTCTTTCAGTTTCTTTTGAATTTTTCTGAATAAATTGTGTTTTTCTTCTATTTTCCTCATTTTTGATTAATTTTTCATTTGATTTTTCAAATGAAATTTCATTTGATTTTTCATATGAAATTTCATTTGATTTTTCCTTTGAAATTTCATTTGCCATAGAATTCAAAGGTTTAAACTCATTCATAACATCACTTGTTCTTCTTATTATCGTTTCCTTATTAGATTTCTCAATAAATTGCGTGTTTCTTCTCGCTTTTTCATCTGTTTTTTTCAAAATTTCTTTCTTTGTAGAAGTCTGGCTTTTTTCTCGAATTTTCTCGTTTTTTATTGGGGTTTTTATTAAAATATCATCGTTTTTTCCTGAAGAATTTATTAGCTTTTTTTCAGAAAAAAAGTCTAAAACCTTCGCATTTTTCGAAATTTCACTTGATCTTCTCACAGTTTCTTCATTAGATTTCTCAATAAACTGAGTTTTTCTTCGTTTTTCTTCATTTTGTACCGACTTTTCTTCTATTTTCTTCCCATTTTTCTCAATTTTTTCATAGTTCAAAATCTGTTCTTTCGTTTTTTTTTCTTCATTTTCTTCATTTTTCTCCATAAATTCCCTTTTTTCAAATACGCTAAATCTTGCGATATTCTTCTTATTTTCCTTCACAAAATCTGTTTTTCTTCTCAAACCCCTAATTTTCTCTCCACTTCCTTCCCCTTCCCCTCTTTTCTTCACTTTTTCCATCAAATACTCCTCTTCATTATCGCCTCTTTCCTTCATACACCACTGATCCCTCCAAATCTCTTCAAATCCCTTTCTTTTCTTCACATCAGGTTCCAAAATCCCCTTCACTAATTCCCCTAATTCCTTGCTAAAAAACTCAGGAATCACAAATTCTCCTCTGATGATTTTATCATATAAAGCCAATGAATTTTCTTCTTCAAAAGGAAGGACTCCAGCCACCATACAGTATAAAATAACGCCAATACTCCATAAATCAGCCTTTAAACCGGAATACAATTTACCAGAAAGCATCTCAGGAGCTGCAAATGAAGGACTCCCACAAGGAGTTTTCAGTAATTGATCAGTATTATAAAGGTTTCCTAGTCCGAAATCCACGATTTTCACGCGTTTTTCTTCAGTAATTAAGATGTTTTCAGGCTTCAAGTCTCGATGTGCGATATTTTGACTATGAATATAGCCGATTGCTGATAGAATTTGCGAGAAAATCTCAAAGGCTTCTTTCTCGTTTAATCGGGTTTTCTTTGTGATAAAATCGTGGAGATCACAGGAATTCTCAGCGTATTCCAGGATTAAATGGAGATAATCAGGGGTTTCTATGATCTCGAAGAGCTGGATTATGTTCGGATGAGTCAATCTTCGAAGCAAAAGGATCTCACGAGTTATTCGATCTATATCGTTTTGATTAGAGATCAGGGCTTTTTCAAGGGTTTTTATGATGACATACGAGGAGGTGAGAATCTCACGGGCAAGAGAGACGTAGCCGAAAGTGGCTTCACCCAGACGCTTTTCGAAAGAGTAACGGTCCAGAGAATTTTCGGTGATCATTTTTTAAAGGTTTTCATTAGAAAAATTGATTAATTTTATTGTTATTTTTATTTATGAATTGAATTGTTTTTGTGATAAGAATTTATGAAGGAAAATATTAAGGAAATTATGTGGAAAATAATAAAGAAATTATTAAGGAAATTATGAAGGAAATTTTAAAAAAAAAAATATTAATGAAAAAAATTAAAAAATAAGGAAATTATGAAAAAAATTTAAAGAAAATAATAGTTTCAAGAAATTAAATGAACGAAAACGAGAAATTCGACAAGAGACTGGACAATTACATCTGGAATTCTCTACGTCCATACAAGGCTTCTGGCATCAACAACGTTTTCCTCGGCAAAGACCTTTTGATAGACCGTCCAGTTATTATAAAGGCCCTTCCAATAAATCAATTTACTGATGAATTCATTCTAAATAACCTATTAACTGAATGGCAGAAGATTCAAAGCCTAAAATCCCCTTTTTTATGCGAAATATACAATATTCTCTTAACGAGAAATAACCTCTATATATTTGAAGAATATTGCCCACAAGGCAATTTAAGGCAATTTTTCATCGAAAATCTCAAAGAAAAAGAGAAAAAAATAGCACAATTTCTCAATGATATCATAAAAGCATTTGAATTTCTCGCGAAAAACCAAATTTTTCATGGCAATTTAAAGCCAGAAAACATCTTAATTTCTAACAATCTCGTCAAAATCAACGATTTCGGCTTTAAGCATCATTTATTCAGAAAAAACCCTAATCACCTTTATCAATCGCCTGCGCAATTATCAAATAAAACAAAGTTTCCTTCGATAAAAGACGATGTCTGGGCAATCGGTTGTATTTATTACGAGATTCTCTTTGGAAAAACGCCTTTTTTCGGCCTTACGGAAGCTGAAATGATAAAAAATCTCAAAAAAAACGAGTTTTTTCTTCCAGAATCTGCAAAAAACCCGCAAATTGAAGAATTTATCGAAGGAATTCTGCGAAAATCTGAAGAAAAACGGTGGAATTTCCACGATATTCTCAGCAGTAATCTGGTGAAAACTCTTCGTGAAAACGAGGTTAAAAACAAGCCTTCTTTAAATGATTTGGACTATAACGCAAAATCGATTTTAATGAATTTGGAGCAAACCATCAGGAAAAACCATCTTGATTTAGAAGCACTTTTTCTCCGTTTCGATTCCAGTGGAGATCAAAGCATTGATTTAAAGGAGTTTCTGGCTTTATTGAGGATTGTGGACCCTAAATTGACGATAATACAAATAGAAAGGGTCTTTAATATGATAGATTGTGATGGAAGTGGGAGTATTTCATTGGAGGAATTGAAGGATTTAATGGGGTTTAAAAGCCATATAAATGAGGGCTTTATAGAAGATAGAGAGATGGAGGTTAAAATAGGTAAAATGATGTATGTTTTAAGAGAAACTATCAATAGAAACGGGTTGAATTTAAATGCGATATTCGCAAGATACGATAATTCTGGTGATATGAACCTCGATAAATTAGAGTTTTTCTCTCTTTTAAAGGATATTAGTCCTATTGAAGAGGAAATGAGCGATTATTTGTTCAGAAAACTGGATTTTGATGGAAGTGGTGATATAAACTTCAATGAGTTCAGGAGCTATGTGATGGAGGATACCGCTTTGCAGAAGAAATTAAAGGATTTAGAAGAAAAAACACAAGAAATGGTGATGTTTTTGAGGAATCTCATGTATGGACAGAAATTAGATATGAAAAAATTATTCGCAAGAGCTGATAGAAAGGGAAAAGGGAAGATTAATGAAGAGGAATTTAAAGAACTCATCGAAGTTATTGATAAACAGGTTAAGATACAGGTTGTGAGACATTTCTTTAAGAAAATTGATAAGGATGGATCAGGGTTTATTGAATATGAGGAGTTTGCGAGCTATTTGAAATAAATTTTTCTGTTTTTTTAATTTTTTTTTTTTGGTTTTAAAAAGAAAATAGGTAGTTTTTTGAGAAAAACTCATTTTATTTCAAATAAATGCGATAATTAATTGATATTACATTCATTTATTTAGATTATTATTAGATATATTTCTTCTTTTGAGCCTTTCTCTTAGGCCTTTCATTGCTTTTATTGTACTCTACGACCTTTTTCGTATTCTCATCTTCCATCTCTTCATCTTCAATGTCTTTTCTCTTACCTCCCTCATTTTCTTCGAAATCAGCATCTTTTTCTACTTTTTCTTCTTCTTTTTCCTCATCATTTTCATTTTTCTTCTCATTTTTCGCATTTTTTTTCTCATTTTTCTTCGAATTCTTCTCTTTTCCTAATTTCTCCAAAAACCCTTCAAATTTCTCGAAATAGCCATAATTCTCCATTTTTTCAAGCTCTTTCCCTATCTTTAGCAACTCCTCTTCTTTTTTCCTCTTCTCAACCTTCAAAAACTCCCCTAATTTCCTCACATGTTCTTTCTCCAAAACTCCTTTATAAACCAAAGCCCCTATAAAGCAAAAACTAAGTAAATCGCTATAATGATCCAATCCCCTCACAAGACTATCAGCCAAAAACATCACATATTTCTCCAAATAAACCAGGTCTTCTTTCGCTTCTCCTGATACAAAATAGACTTTCATCACGATTTTACACAATTCCTGGCCTAATTCGATCTGTTCAGTATTCGAAAGCCCATGATCTTCACATATTTCAAATAAAAGGTCCTGTACTAGTCTCCAAAACACCAAAGTTCCTTTATTGTGACGAGAAAGCTCCTTTTCCTTCAGATTCTTCAATAAACAACAAATATCCCCTTTTGAAACCCGCGTTCCCCAACACATTTCCTGAAGGAAATACATTGAAATCTTCTTGCCAAAAACCGATAAAAGCAGTTTCTGAGTGTTTAAAGGCGAAGAAAATATCGTAAAAAGCATAGGAAAAGGGTTATATGGAGTTTTTTCTAAAGAAACTGGCTTTTTAAGCTCATAAACTGAGTTTTCAATGGACAAAAGAACTTTTTGAAGAAGATCATCCGTGAAATCGAGGAAAATTCCTTTGAGTTTCGTCATTTTATCGTTAGAAAGCAAGGAGATAAAGGCAATTGAAAGCTCATAAGCCTGGAGAAATACAGGGGATGAGCGATTTTCGAAAGAAAGGGCGATAGAAAGCTTTTCGTAATAGAAAGAACGTATTCGGAAATAACTGGTGTATTTATCAATATTTTCGGGATTCTATTAGAAAGAAAAAAATAAATAAAACAAAAAAAAAGAAAAAATAATAAAAAATCAAAGAAATTCTTTTATATTTACTTGAAAAACGTCCTTTAATCTCCAATAATGTGCAAATCCCATGATCCCAAGCGCTAATCCTGCAGTTTCTTCGCTTTCCTGATTCTTGCTTTCAACATACTGATCAAAAGCACCGCTGATCTGTCCCAGAAAGTCCTCATCCTCAAAACTTGGTATCTCGAAATATCGAAACAAAACAGAAATCCTTTGTAAAGTAAGAGTTATTTGTGAAAAAAGCTCTTTTTTCGTGGATAATTGATCGAAATCTAATAAATTCTGATAAATTTGAGCGAAAGTGCCTTGAAAAGTCTCTAATTCCTCCTTCACTAAGTTATTGATGAGATTTTCAGCGATTTCTTTCAAATTTGAGCTAATTTTAGAGAAAAACATCATTAAAAGGCAAATTTCTTCAAAAAAATCGGCTTCTTTGATAAAACCAAGACATTCTCCAAGCGTTTTATTGAAATTCTTCAATGAATTCAGGTTTTCTGCAGCAGAAAGCGTTTCTTCACAAAGAAACTTCGAAATTCGGAGAATCTCTAATAGAATCTTCGAATCATGCTTGTATTTATTCAAAAGAACTTCGAGATTCTGTAGAAAAAGCTGAGAAAAATCCTTTAGAAAAATCTCGTAATTCTCTTTATCACTCTCAAGAAATCCTGAGATTTTCGTGATAAAAAGCCTGAGAAAAATAAAGAAAACCGCTTTGTAATTTAAAGGTCTTTTAATGAAATTTTTGTCAAGTAAAACCTTTAAAAAGTCTTCAGGCTTGAATTTTCCCTTTATAAACTCATGAATTTCCTCAATAAAAGCCGGGAATTTCTGGTCAAATTTCTCGTTTTCCTCATCTATTTCTATCAAAAATTGCATGAATTCCATCAGTTTTTCATTAGGACTTTTATTAGCAATATTTTCGAATTTCTCTTGTATAATCACCATAGAGACTTTTCTTCTCACATCTTTCGTGCCATAAAAGGCTAATTTATACAGTTTTTTCATTTCGTTTTCCTCGAAAGTATCAGCGAATTTACCATTGATATTCAACACTAATTGCAAGGCAGAAGCACTAATCCTTCCTTTTCCCAGAATAGCCAATGAAAAAACACGTTCTTTAAAGTCTTTTTCAATGAGGAAATCGCTTAAAATATCGTGAAAATCGTTAAAACGTGGGATTTCTTTATCGTAAATTCGGAGAAAAATAGCTAAAGCAGAATTTTTCAATACATCAACTTCTTCTTTACGAAAAATTGTAGAATCTAATGAACAAAGAACCTTTTCATTCAGGAATTTCTCAGGGGTTTTCATGAGAAGAAGCTCAAGAGTTTCGAGGAATTTCTCACGGATTTCTACACGAATATCCCTTTCTCTTGGTAAAAAAACCTCGTAAAACAACTCGTTTTGCCATTTTTCAATGAATTCTTTACGATTTTCGAGGTTTTTGGCTTCTTCTGATGATTCCAATGCTTGAAGCCTTTTGATTTCCTGTTGTAATTTCTCGTAAATTTCTAAAGAATTCTTCAGTAGAATCTGTGATATTTCGAGGACCCCTGAACGAATAAGCCGGATTTTACAAAGGGAAAAACTCTTAAACCAGGCTAAAAAACTCATAAGAACCTTTGTTTTATACAGTAATTTTTCCGATTCACAGAAGAAATGTCTGAAGAATTTGGCGATATTTCGAAGTAAATTCCCTTTGGTTTTTTTGTTGAAAATCGGCATAATAAAAGGACCATCAAAAACATCAAATATCGCATAAATTTTCGATAAAATCTCTTGTGGATCGAGTCTTTGAACATCAGTTTCACGATAAAGATTAGCGAGTTCTTCTAAGCCAAAAATCCTGAGAATTAAGAGGAGAAAATGTCGAATAACGATATCGTGATGGTCTTTAATATGGTCTTCTAATGAAGAAATTAATGAAGAAATGTCAGGGTTTTGCTTAGAAAGATCAAGAAAAAGATCAATTTCTTCAACTTCTTGTATTACTGGAGGGGGAACGTTTGAAGGTTTCTTTTGACGCTTGGAACGCTGGGGCTTGGTTTCAGAGGGTTTGGGTTGATCGAGTGAAAGAGAGGAGAGCTGGGTAGCTATTTGTTTGTAGGTTCTTTTGCCTTTTTTCATTTGGTTTTTTGTTTTATATGTTTATTTTTTGCCTCGAAAAAATTTAAATTAAAGAATTTTTAAATTTTTTTAGTGAAAAAATGTGCTCTTTTTTAGCGAATTTTTTTTTTTTTATCTTTTTATAGAAAAAAAATCAATTTTCAAATAAAACTACGATTTTTCTGTTGCTTTTTTATAATATTTAAAAACTCATAAATAAAATGAGCCTTCAAACCCGAGCGAAACTTTGGGAAGTACTAGAAAAACACACCCTTCTAATAACTCTTTTTCCTTTTTATAGTATTTCCTCAAAGAAAACCTCAAAGAAAAAGAGCCTTTAATCGAAGATTCTGATATTCTTTCAACTGCTTTAGACCTTCCAAACCAAAAGTATGTATTTCTTGACAAATTTCTCTAATTTCTTTATATTTCTTTCATATTTATCTAATTTATAGCGTAATTCGCAATGATTGCAACAGAACTCGTCCCACGCATTTCGACTGTAAAAACAAAGAACTTCTTGAGTTTTTTCTGACTTTTTACTGCAAAAACATGAGAATTTCCTATAAACAAGGCCTGAATGAAGTGGCAGCCCCTTTTTTTAGTTTTTTTTCCTCTGGAAAAATCACTATTTCTTCGTCTTTTTTACTTTTTAAGCTATTTATGCAGAAAAACCTTCACGATTTCTTCGATGATGAAGAATTTCTGAGTCTTCAGGTTTTTTTGAAATTTTTTGAACTTTTAATGAAATATCACTTCCCGAAACTGTTTTTCTTCTTAATTGATCACGATTTAACCCCTGAATTATTCGCAACACCGTGGTTTTTAACAGTGTTTTGCAGTAAAATGGCTTTAGAAAACGCTTATTTGTTATGGGACCTTTATTTATTGGAAAATAATAGGATAAATCTCTTGTTTTTAGGCTTGGCTTTATTGAAAAAAGCAGAAAAAACGATTTTTGAAGCAGATTTCTCAAATATTCCTCAGCTTTTAACCAGTTTAACGATGAGAAATCCTGAAGAAATTGCTGAAATTTATGCTCATTCGAAGGAAATCAAAGGAAAAACCCCTATTAGTTTCCAGCTTTTCATTGAAGAAAAATCGCTTTTCAAGAGAAATTCAAGAAATATCGAAGAGATATTGAATAAATTGAATGATTTAACGAGTTTTGCGATAAAACCGGAAGAAATCATGCATAATTTCTATCCAGATTCAATAAAATGCTCGAAAAACTGCCTTTTTTGCATGAAAAACCCACGATATTTAAGCTATGAAATATTGAGACTTTTTGCTGAATTCCCACTTTTAATGAGATTTAAAGAAGAAAATTCAAAGAGAATTCATTTGAATTTTCTCATTATCGATGTGAGAAATGAAAGAAATGCCGGTTTTTTGAATAAATCGCATTTAGTTCCAGAAAACTGGTCTTCAAAAGATTTTATGAAGAATTTTCGTGATATTAAAGGAAAATACAATGTAATTTTATTGGGAAATGACTTAAGAAAACGTGAGTTTTTTGATGAGTTTATCAAAGAAAAATTCGAGTTTTTAAGTATTTTTGAAACAAATGCTTTTGAAGAAATTCACGATTTACATAAGAAATTTGGCCTGGAAATGATGAATCATGAGAGAAAAAAATGTGATTTTTGTGGGAAAAAAGAAGAAAAAAAACAGAATTCCAATTCGATTGTTGAGATTTTCAGCAATTTCTTCAAGAAAAACAAAGAAAACAAAGAGAAAATACTGATTAATCAGAGTTTTGAAGAAAATTCCACTGGGAAAATCGAGGTTTCGACTGAAGAAAAATCAGAAATTCTTGATGAAAAATGTGATGTTTTTAGTGAGAAAATCGATGTTTTTGAAGGAAAAATCGAGGGGGGTTTTGTTGAAGAAAAAATCGAGGTTTGTGAAGAAAAAAAAATTGAGGCTTTTTGCGAAAAAAAAGAGGATTCTTTTGAAAAAAAAGTGAATTTGGGACTTTTTTTTAATAGAAATTGGGAAAATTGCAAAGAAAAAGTGGAAATTGAGAAAGATTACAAAAAATTCATCGAACCGAATGCGTTTCCAATGCTTCAGACCGGGAATAAGGAGAATTATTTCTCAATATTTCATAAAGACATACAAAAGAAAACAAACGTTTTCAAGAAGAATTTCGAACTCGAGAGTTCGAAAAGTGTTATTGTTTTGAAGGAAATACCTGTTAAAAACACTGTTTTTTTCAGAAAAAACACCGAGAAAAACACATATAAAAGCATTGAAAAAAACATTGAAAAAAACATTGAAAAAAACAATGAAAAAAACACTGAAAAAATCACTGAAAAAAACAATGAAAAAAACACAGAAAAAAACACAGAAAAAAACACAGAAAAAAACAATGAAAAAAACAATGAAAAAAACAATGAAAAAAACAATGAAAAAAACACTGAAAAAAACAATGAAAAAAACAATGAAAAAAACACTGAAAAACAAATAAAAATCCTCCTAAAAAAAACCTCAGAAAAACCTTTTGAAAATTATTTAAAAACTGGTCTTTTTCAGAGTCTTTCTCTGTTTAAACCTGAAGAAAAGCTCATATTCTTTCGTAATCTTCAAGAAACGGATTTTTCCTGGTTTCTTTGTCGAAGAATCAAAGAAAAAACATTAAGCAATTATCTGTTGAAAAACTGTCTCTTATTCATAACAGATGATGCGATTTTCTCAATAAAATTGGAAAAAACGTTGATAAATATCCTCGAGAAATGTTCTTCAAAAAAGCAAATTACTGAGCAATTATTGCTAGAAAACTGCAATATTTTGAAAATAAAGAGCTTTTTTCCATTGAAAATGCTTTTTAAAATTTCTTCGAAAAAATTCAATTCATCAATTCTTTCTTTCTATTACAAAACGCCAAAACTTGAGAAAATCAATAGAAATTACGATATTTTTCTCAAAGAATTCTCAGCAAGGAAAATACTGAGAAAAAATCGAGAAAATTGCAATATGAATCAAATATTTAAAGACTGGCATTTAAGCACAGAGGTTTTTATTAGTTTTTCTTTTTATTTAATCATAAGAGATTTTAGGAGAAAAACGAACCGAAAGTCCTTTTTGATTTCATTAATGAAGAAAACTCAAAGGATTGCATAAAGAAAGTCCAGAGTTTTTATGTGAATAAATATTAAGAAAAACAAGGTTTTTTGCCTTTTTTTCTTTCTAAAAATTTTTTGTTAAAAAAAAAATGCTGATTTAAAAATTTAAATTTTTCCGTTATTTAAAGCAAAAAACCTTAGAAAAGTCTTGAAAATAAGGCAAAATTTTTCTCGTTATTTATGAATGTTTTGTGAAAAAATTCGATTAATTTATCAATTTTTCTTAGATTTTAATTTTGGTTTTTTCTTTGAAAAG
>JFJP01037684.1_pt1 | contig 24223 bp, 34 predicted proteins | sample 431651 | NCBI WGS metagenome assembly JFJP01 (sample SAMN02602958, study PRJNA72255) | Microbial mat metagenome, whole genome shotgun sequencing project. | biome: fresh water; feature: sink hole; material: water; isolation source: purple microbial (photo- and chemosynthetic) mats found in...
TTTTTTAAACTCGTTTTTTATCGGTTCTTCCGACTCTTCAAATTCTACTCTGACATATTTGTATTGCTGTAAAATGTGACCAGCTACGATAATATCCTGACTATTTGAATATTCATACATATCTTGCATACCGTCAACGTGTCCGTATTGAAAGTTATCGATAAACGATTCAAGAGCTTCGATTTTTTGAGGTGCATAATATGTAACATCCATCGAGCTACCACCTGAATAATTTTCCGTTAATACTTCAATTTTTGAAATCGGCCAAGTTTTTAAACAATGAGATTTTATAATTGATGTTGTTTTCCTCCGGTCAGCCTGAATAAATTGTGCTAAATATTCGGCATTTTCTTCTGATGCTTTTTTTGCGGCTTCATTCTCAATACGTTTTTTTTCGTCAGCTACTTTTTTTACTTCCTTAGCATCAATAAGCATTTGAGCCAATTTTTCAGAGTCGATACCAAAAGCTGACATATTATGTCCTTTTTCAAAGTAAACGCCTATGCCTAATTTTTTACTAAACGGTCTTACATAATCCTTAACCCTTAATTCCAAAGTGTCCATCTCGATACAGTCATAAGATCGGCCATTTTTACAAATATTATAAATTATCCATTTGTTACCGGTGCTACCTTTGTAGCAAGAATAACCATCCAAAAACAAAATATCGCCAACTTCAGGAACTTCGTTTTTTATCTCAACAAGCGGGGTTTCTTTGATCTTTGCCTCTAATAATTCTAAAGCCTCGAAATGAGCTGCTATTACTGTTTTTTCAGTGCATCTAACTTTCCCATGATTAACAGAAAGAAATGTTTCGCCAACATGCGACACAATACAAGCTCCTGAATCCTCAACATCGTTTTTATTTGCTGTTGTTACTAAATTGCCGGAGTATCTTTTTATCGTGCAAATTTCAAACGTTTGGCCGCTTCTGGTTGTTATTGTGCGAGCTTCAAGACCATTAAACGAACGAAGTAATTTTGTAGGTGCTTCAGTTATTTTCATAGCATTTAGTTTTTTATGGATTAATATTAAGAATTATTGAATTAAATATCCTTTTTTCTGGATTGAAACACCTTTCAACTCTTCGTTATCATTATAGCGAGCAATAAGCATATCTATCTCACAGTCATAGTGATCATTCCATTTCTGAAATAAGTTTGGGTAAACTTCTTTTGAAAAACGAATAACCCTACCCGAAATAGTTCCGGCATAAAATCTCTCACGACCAAAATATAAATCAAGATCAACAATGATATTTTTTGTTGTTTCCTTAATTCCTTCACATACTTCAAAAGTTTTCATCTTGTTTATTTTTTACTGATTAATATTAGTTTTTTGCGGCTGCCTGAGCTTCGAGACTCAGATGGGAACGACCTTCGCAGCCTGAATAAATTTAATTGATAAACCCAAAATGTTTTGCGGCTTGGTTTGGGCTATCAAAGATATGTTTTATAAAACCGTTAAGTCTTAAAACAAATCCGCATTTTTTATATTGTCTTGGACAATAGCTAACTGAATAGCCCTTTCGTTCTAATCTTGATTCAATAGATTTAATTTTCATGATATAAAGTTTTTAAATTGGTTACATTAAACCGGAACTTAATCCGGTCACTCTGTATTTTCCGACTTGAAACGGTCAATTAAAATTAAAAAAAGTGAGTACATCTTCTACAATAATTTCTTGTAACTTCTGTTTTTGTCGAATCTACATTATAGCTCTTACAATAAGGACACTGTACCGAAATTCTCAATATTCGATACGCTTGAGTAATGGCTAAAATTTCTTTTGCTTCTAAATTTCCTTTTGCACTTTCTGGAATATATTTCATTTCCAATTTTGCGGCAACTTCATCTAATTTTTCGTAATCCATCTTGTTTAGTTTTAAATTGTGAATAAATTTGTCTGCTCTGTGTTTATACTGACTTGCAACAGTTATCTGTTAAGATAGTCACATTAAACAAAGCATACTGTTTCAATTTGCGAAGCCATGTTCTGATGAGTGTTTGGCGAACTCCGTGTGCTGTATGATTATGTGATCAAAGATAGTGTTTATACTAATACACTCCAAGCGTTTTTACAATTATTTTTCGATATTTCGTAATTATTTTTCATCAAAGCCCAGCAGTTAACACCAACTATATGTCAAGTATGGCAGTATCGGTTATTCAAGTTCAGTTCTCGCATCAGCATTGTAGCGGCTCGATATTGTTTCTTTACGTATCCAGCCGTGCCGGTAGCTTCCACCGTTATGGGTTATTTAAGTCGCTCTGTTCAGCGGGCTTGACTTTCTCTTTGACTTTCTCATAAAACTTGCATAATGCGGACTCATAGCGGACTTTTGCGCTGCTATTTGCGTATGCAATCGGCGACAAGTCAAATAACTCGGCTATATCCGTATTGGTTAAGCCAAGTTCTTTTTTCAGTTCATTTATTGTCATGCCTTAAAATTCAATATCTTCAAGTTTGCAAATTACTTTTATAATTATTGCGTTACTGATAACTATTTCAAAGCTATCTTCTCCTCCTTGATGCGAATCGCCAACAATTAAAGAAAGAGTATCGCCCATCCCATGATAATATTTAGTCTTAACCAAATATCCTTCAATTTCTTCAGCATCGAAATATCTTCCGTGCATATGTATATTAAGGCAAGAAGCACCGGGTAATTCTTCGCCTGTGTCATTTCCATCATCCCATCTATTTGAGTTCATTACCTCAATTCCGTCTTTAGAATATTCCGCATCCATAACTCTCAATCCGATTGATGTATCAGTTTCAATTGAGTCATCATCCATGATTATGTTGTAGATAAATTCTGATATTTCTTTAATAGTTACCATGATGTTTTGTATTTGTGATTATGTGATCAAAGATAGTGTTTATACTAATACACTCCAAGCGGTTTATTAATTATTTTAGTATAAATGCTAAAGAACATGTTTTTCTACTCAAATACGCTATTATTTCTAAAACATTATCTAATTTTGAGGCAGACAATTAAAGGTAAATAAATTGTAATATTTAACTATATAATTTGAACCGTATTACTATTTTTGACTATCTTTAATCTATCAAACTACAACAAAGTAGGACGATTAAAAACTTTGCAAAATGGAAACTACATTCGACACATTAAAAAACGGTAAAAATTTAGTATCAGTTTGGGCAAAAGCAGAAACTAAAGAAATTTATAGCAATGTTTAAGCCAAAAAAGAAGATCAATGAGAATTCAATCAAAAAAGACTTTTCCAAGGTAGTTCAAAAGGAATATGAAGTTGATTTTGTTATTGATACAAATATTTTAAAAACTGAATTTTTGATTATTGATAAATTTATTGGCAACATTGCGCTTCCTGAAAATGGAACTATTTTGAGCATTTTAACAACTTTAAACAACTCATCAGTTGACATTTTGCAAAATTTGCTCATAGATGAACTAATAATTTTGTGTTCAAGAATTGACGTGCGATCAATTGAAAAGGTTAATCATATTAACCAAAAGTATCTATTTTTGTCCGATGTGGTGAAAGAACGAAAGCCGGAGATATTTAATATGGCTGAAAAATCATTTGAGAAAGTGATTGTTTGTAAAAATCATTTAAAGATGTTACTTTTCAAAATTGGAGATAATTATTTTATATGTGAAACATCGGCAAACCCATCAATTAATGCTAGAAACGAATTTTACAGCATATACAATGATAAAAACGCTTACGAAAAAATTATCAAATGTTTAAAGATACGCGAACAAAACAAAGTATAGATTTGGCCGGACTGATTAAAAAATCAAAAGCTAAATTTAATAGCTTTAACAAAGAGGGTAAGACTACTTTTGTCCAAAATAACGGCATTTCAATACTAGACGTTATTTTATTTAATACCGACATTAAAATAAAATATCTACATGTGACAACTTTCAGGATCAGCAAAAAAGACATATATATTTTAATTGCGCTGAAAGATCAAAATTACATCGAAGATTATGAATTATTAATCAGCGATTCAATCCGCCAAATGGTAGTCGGTTCATATAATCACTTAAAAAACAATAATATAAAATTTAAAGAATTAAATACGCATACGAAAATGGCATTTATTGAAAAAGAAAATGGCGATCTAGTAAATGTTTTTAGTTCAGGAAACTTTAATCCTGATGGAAAAATAGAATTCACATCGGTTGACTATAATAAGGAAACTTTTTATAATTTTACAAATTGGATTAAATCACTATAAAATGCCTGGCGGAAATAAAAATATAAAACCAACAGACGGAAAGCAATTTTCATCAGATTATCAGCCAAAAGAAAAATGGACTGAAAAAAAAGCGACAGATTTGGGAATTGAGTTGATTAACTGGCTGAAAGAAAAAGACGACGAAAACGAAGATAAAGGGCACATGTTCTTCGAAGAGTTTTTAATCATTGAAAAAGACTTGTATCCTGAACTAATTGCATATTTATCAACAAAATTCACGTCGTTTTTAAAGCTAATTGAAAAGGCCAAAAAAATACAGGAATTAAAATTAGTTAAATACGGTGTAGGCGATAGGCTTAACGCTACAATGACAAAATTTGTATTGATAAACTGCCATGATTTTGTAGAAAAATCCAGTACTGAATTGACCGGAAAGAACGGTACACCACTATTTGAACAACCACTATTTGGCGATGAATAATAAATATGTAAATAGCATCGACGGATTTCGTTATACGACAGCGATAAAAAAACTACGAGTATTAAAAAAAAGAATTAGGATTGTCCCAGGCGGAACATCTGCCGGAAAAACATACGGGATATTGCCAATACTCATCGACGACGCAATAAAAAATCCATTTTCAGAAATATCTGTTGTGTCTGCAACAATACCGCACATCCGAAAAGGCGCGCTTAAGGACTTTTTAAAAATAATGCGAGTTACAGGAAGATGGGTAAAAGAAAATTACAATAAAACACTACTTACATATACGTTTTCAAATGGATCATTCATTGAATTCTTCTCTGTTGATCAGGAAGGTAAGGTAAGAGGGCCACGTAGGCATGTCCTGTACATTAACGAATGTAATCGAATTTCATTTGAAACATATCATCAATTAGCAAGTCGGACGGAACGAGTAATTTGGCTTGATTTCAACCCTACAATTCGGTTTTGGGTACATAAAGAATTAAATGAACAGGTAGAGCCTGACGCTGAATGGTTAACATTAACATACAGGGATAATGAATCTTTAAATGAAGCAATTGTAAGAGACATTGAAAAAGCAAAAGCAAGAGCTTATTTTAATGCCGATTTGCCCGATGTTGAAATTTCAAAAGCGGATAACATTAAATCAGCATATTGGGCAAACTGGTGGAAAGTGTATGGCTGTGGATTGATTGGATCACTTGAGGGTGGCGTATTTTCCGATAAATTAATGATGACCGACAAAATCCCAGATTATGCAACATTTATCTCTTACGGAATGGACTATTCCAACTCCGGAGAAAACAATACAAATGCAGACCCTCATTCGATTCATGAGCTTTGGTTTGCCGACGGGTCGCTATACATTAAAAAGATCTATGAAGGTAATTGCAATATCACTAACCAAGAACTTTACACGGACAATGACGGCAATTCGGGCTATCAAATAGTATTAAGTAATAGCTATGCCGATATTTACTCGATCCTATATTATAAATGCCCACAACTCAACAAAAAGCATCAATTTGGGATTGGTGGATGTATTGCTGATTCAGCGAATGGGGCAAACACTAATAAATTAAGAACGCTTGGTCTTAATGTGATAGGTTACCGCGAATTTATACAACAAAATAACCTTCCAAATTACGTTAAAATTGAAGCTGTTAAGAACTTACGATCATTCGATAAGATATTTATACTCGAAGGAAGCGAAAGTACAATGGCACAATTTGAAGAGCTAAGATGGTCAACAGATACTGAAGGATCAATTATCACCGATAAAATTGATTGGACAAGCGTTCATCATGCAATTGATTCAGTAATTTATGCAAGTATGGCGTTTAGTTGGAGCTAAAAAAGCTTCCAAGCGTTACGGCATGTTTAAGGTAGGATCCGAAGAAAACACATAAATATAGTCTCAGTCCGATAAAAGTTTTACATTTTTGTAGTATTATTCAATTTTAGTTTGTAGATTTGTTTCGCCATAACGCCTTATTTTCAGCAGAGACAATGCACTTGAGATGCTGTTTCAATCCACACGCCTCCTGCGAGGCGCGACGCTAAGCTATCGACAAAGGCAGCTAACGATATAAGAAGCAGCATGTTAAAACTAATAAAGAAATAAAATATATGACACAAGATCAAATTGATATTTATAAAAAATGCGAAAAGCATCTTAATGATATTGATAAATACATTAAGAAGATCCCATTTAACTTACAGAAATATGGATGCGGATCAGGAAGCCCACGCAGAAATGTACGAATCAGTAATATCCGCAATGGAAAAAACAAAGTCGAAAATTGAAAAAATAGTAAAAGAACTATGATTAAAATAGGACTATTAAAAAACGACAGGCTAACTGTTGGCAATCCTAAACAAGTCGCTGAGATTCTCGACAAAAACCCTGAAACGATCCGAAGATGGGCTAAAGCAGGGAAAAAAGTATTTTGTGCCGGATACGAGGTGATAACGAACATTGAGTTATTTAAATCTAAATAACTAAAAAATGACAAAGAAAGAAAAAGCACGTAACTACTTTGAAGAACTTAGAAAATTAATAAAAAAATGTCATAAAGGTTATAAGTTAGTTTATGACATTGATAAAGGAATGTTTATGGTTCCAGAATTAGCCGAATTTGATCACGGATCATCTCATTCAGCACCAGCAATATTTTGCTCTGTTGGAATGAATTACACCACACACAAGAGCGATACAGATGGTTATATGCTAATGGTAGCAAGAGAAATAAGCCAGGATTATGTAGATTTGGCTGCCGTTTCATCAAACGCTGAAATTGACGAATAACAATAAAACTTAACAATATGCTAACTAAGAAATTTAAAACAAAGTCAAACGATGGAACATTAGTTCATATTGAGGTTACTTTAATTGGATCAGACAATGAGTTTGAAAGTGCGGTCATAATCGTTACAAAGAGGTTAATTCCTTTAAGTGAAGCATGTGTATTTAATGAGTTAAATAAAATATTTCCTATTTTCTTCTGCGCAAGAGAAACAGATAAATATGCTTTGCTCGTTACCAAGTCAGCACCTTTAAAACTTAGTACATTTGAAGAAGTTTATAAAATAGTCAGTTAATTTAAAACTAAATTGCTATGAAAACAATTGAAGAAATAGAAGTAGAAATTGAAAGAGCAGCTACATCTGAAACTAATTTGCATGGAATGACATACCAGCAAGGTGTTGAATATGCCTTAATGTGGGTTATAGGAGAATCACCGGAAGCACCGATGGATTGATGACTAAAACAGAACAATACATATTCGCCAAGCATAATCAATCTAAATGGCATTATATTGGGGTAAATGAAATGATCTACGACATTAGAAGTGAATTGACGAAAGATCAGGTTAAAGATGAAATTCGGGAGCTTAGAAAGGCTGGAAAGATTGATTTATGTCAAGGGTTGAATGGATGGTTAATTAAAGTAATTGAAAAAACATGAAAATATACTACTGCATCGGAGTTGATTTGATTGGACAGCCAATTTATTCTGTCCACTGTATTTAAAGTTATGGAGAAAGAATTTATATTGTGTGCTGCTATTTGGATAAACGACAAGCAAAAGCATGAGCAACAACCAGATAATATTGAACTTGGGTTTGTTATATGTGGTAGAAGGCAAGTGAAAATGAAGAAGATTCTATTTTAATTTCAGAAAATCTATATTAAGTCATGGACAGACAACAATGGTTCTTAGATCGTGTCGGAAAGAGGGTATTTAACACTTTGTTTTGTAAATGTGACATTTGCAAGTCTTATTATGAATCAGGAGTAGTTATCTGTGATAATTTTGATGCTATTGCAAGGTTTAATTTTGAACGTGATTTACAGGCTGAGGGAACTAAATTTAAGAACTTCGATACGAAGGAAGAAAGAAGCCTATATGATGCCGAAAACAATCTAAATACCTGATAAAAGTCATGGGTTTATATCACATCAATCAAAATAAATAACTATATTTGGATTCACTTTCGTATTTGGTTTTTTCATGGGTTTAGTTTTAGGTTTATTTAGGTTAGTTTAAAGCCGGGGGCCAGCATTCCTCCGGCTTTTTTATTTGAATTTACTAAAAGCTCTCAATTATTAAAACAATTTAATAACTACATATATTAAAATAATTTAATATTATTAATTATTGTATCAAAAGATTTATTAAGTTTGTACAAACAATTACGTACTGATGAATATAAAGGACATTTTCAGAAAAAGTACATATCAGGTAATCTTCGATAAATTTGGGAGTTGGCCGTTTTCAACTTCTGACATTGACTGGAAAACTACTCCTGATCTTGATATTGTCTTAAATAAGCTTTCAAAATCATTCATTTCTGGTCAATTAGTTGTGCTTAATTCATCTGGCGAAATTGACGAATCAAAACAAATACCTCCTATAATTTCAAATCCAAATTTACTTGGAGACTACAAATCTATGTTTTATAGGTTTTTGTATCTAGAAAAGCAGTACGGGATAGCATGGTTTTATTTTCAGAAATCATCGTATTTTCTACTTGAAAATGACAATTGCGACATAGACTTTCATCGAAACAAGAGCATTTTCAATGTTACGGAATTTTCTGAATTAATAAGAAGATTTAAATATAACGAAAATGGCACAACTAGAGATTTATTGAATAGCGATGGGGTCTTAGTTCCGATTTTTGATATTGGTTTTTCACATGATGATTATCTTTCAATTTGCAGGGGTAAACAGATAAAAGAAATTTTAAAGCTATCTAACGGTGCTATCGAAGCATTGCAAGGAGCTTTTAATCGCATTTCCATGATGCTTTTGACTCCTAAGAGCGATAGCAATGGAATTAACCTTGTCCGCGTTGCAAATATGACCGATAAAGATGTTGAGAAAAACAACTATAAGTTTAACTCAATGTTTTCTATCAAAAAAAATGCAATATCAGTTTTGAATAAGTCATACGATGTCTTAGATACTAATCCAGACAATCGGAAATTAGACGCTCCGGCATCTCTTAATTGGGCTGCTGAACGAATTTGCAATCAATACGACTACCCTTACAAACTTTTCAGAGGCGAAACAAAATTTGATGATGCTGAATTTACTTTTTCCACACTATACATTCAAACATTACAACCAGAAGCAGATAAGTTAATGAAAGTGATTTGTAAGTATATGAAGGTAAAAGAAACTGTTAGAATGGACTATTCGAAGGTGCTTGAACAAACAGTATCTACATTTCAAAAATCAAATAACAGTTATGATAACACCAGTAGTGATACACAAACGCAATAAAATAAAATGACATGAAAAATTTAATCTTGTTATACATGCAAATTTGGGATTTTGTCGCCCAAGAATTCATTACAAAACTTAATGAATTTGAAGGTAAGGATGCAACTATCAGGATAAATTCACCCGGGGGAAATGTATTCGCAGGATGGGGAATGATTGCAGCTATAAAGGAATTTACCGGAAACTTAATTGTAAAGGTTGATGGCGTTGCCGCTTCTATGGCCGCTTATTTAGTTTTATTTTGCGACAATGTTGAGTGTGTTGATGTTTCAAGATTTATGCTGCATAAAGCACGCGGATATGCTGAATCTGATGAAGAAAAAGAATTTCTCAATAGCGTAAATAGAGATCTTCGCTCGAAAATGGAACAAAAATTTGATTCAGCATTATGGCTAGAAGTAACAGGATTCTCAATCGCTGATGTGTTTGAAAAAGATATTGATGTTTGGCTTACTGCTAAACAAGCAAAGAAGCTAGGGATGGTTAAGAAAATAAATAGGCTTGATCCTTCAGAAATGCAAGCATTTACTCAGATGGTAGCATGTGGCAGATTCGAGGAAGAAGAAACCACACCCAAGGCAGGGGCTAAGATTGAAGTAAATTGGGTAAATATACTAAATAATTTTTAATTTAACATTTAAGAAAAATGAGAAACATTCAAAAAAAGTTTAACAAGAGATTTGCATTTTTTGCATTCTTCGTGCTGGGATTAATTGCGGTCATTACCGTTTTTTCAGGTGGATTATTTGCAGTTGCTGGTATTGCTTTGGCAATTGCTCCTGTTGCCTTAACCGACAAAGAACAGGCAATTTTGGACAAGATGAAAACAGATTTACAGGCAGAAGCAGAAAAATTAGGTAAGGGCTACATTAAGGCTGATGAATTTACGGCTACATTTAATCAGATGTTTACTGACGCGATGGGTAAATTTGAATTTAAAGCTGAAAAGGTTGTCGCTTTAACTGATGCAATCGAAGCGACATTGAATAAGTATGATTTATCTGCTAATCAATCGTTTCTTAACATGCAGCAAACCGTAGAAGCGTTGAAGTCAAACCCACCTAAAGGAGCAAAACCAAAAACAATGGTTGATGCTATTGTGGCTGTAAAAGATGATCTTAAAAAGTTAATTACTGGGCTGAAAGGCGAAGTGTTTATTGATATTTCAGCAGCCGCTACCGTTAAGGGTTCTGTTTCTGATAATGAATATTCACAAAACTTGCCTGACATCGGTCAATTGGCAGTAAGAAAACTTCCCATGCGTTCTCTTTGTCGTGCAATTTCAATGACCGGAGACAACGATAATGGAGTTATTCGTTATTCTGATTGGGATGAAGACACAAGCGTAAGAGGTGCTGCTATGAGGGCTGAAAATGCGTCATTTCCAGAATCAACTGCAAAATGGAAACAATATACCCGCGAACTGAAAAAGATCGGTGATACTATTCCTGTTTCTGAAGAAATTATTGAAGATTCCGCATCATTTGCAAATGAATTAGAGATGTTTTTAGAAACAAATGTTCAGATCGTTGAAGACGTTCAATTACTTCGTGGTGATGGAACAGGTGATAATATGAAGGGTTTAATGCCTTCTGTATCTGAATTTGCTTATGCCTCTTACTCTGACACTGTTCAGGATTGTTCTGAATATGATTTGATCGTAAAAGTATGTGAATCAATCACAACCACAGGAGGGAATAAATATTTTCCAAACTTCTGTTTAGCTCCAAGTTCATTGATTTCAAAAATGATGCTTAAAAAAGACTTGGACAACAACTATGTATTGCCTCCATTTATGATTAAAAATGGTAACGGTCAAATTGTTGTTGCAAACGTAGCAGTAATCGAAGAAAATGGATTCTCTGACGCAAATCAAATGGTAATTGGCGACTGTCGATACATGAGGTTGTATTACAAAGGGGGAATAACCCTTAGCCGTGCTGCTGTTGGAACTCAATTTACTTCTGATATGCTAACCCTTAAAGCTCGAATGAGAGAATTATTTTTGATTCGCGAGGCTGATGCTGGTGGTTTCAGAAAAGTATCTGACGTAGCAACCGCAATCGGTTCGATTAATCACGAATAAAAATCATTGTCATGAGATATACAGTTGAAATCATTAAGGAACATTCCGGTTTTAAGCTTGGTAGTAAGAAAAAAATGTCTTATTCAGTTGCAAAAAACCTTGTTGATAAAGAAATTGGTAAAATAATTCAGGACGAACAAATTGATTTTATTGCTGAAATAAATCATTTAAACGCGATTATTTCAGAAAAAGAAACTGAAATCAATCATTTGAATGAGTTATTGAGCAAACAAAAAGCCGGACGGCCTAAAAAATAAGCTAAATGAATTTAACTGACGGATCATATTTTATAAATGACATCACCATTCCTAACATTACAGGCAATGGTGGTGCTTATACTGTTGATATAATTAATGCCATTACTAAGTATGAGAATGAGGTTAGAATTGATCTGCTAGGTTATGAATTGAACAAACTTCTTGAGGCTGATTTAAATAATTCTGGAGTTCCACAAACACAACGATTCATTGACTTAATCAATGGTGCAGAGTTTACATATCCTGATACTGGACAGCTTTTAAAATGGATTGGATTTAAAAACACTCAGAAAGAATCATTAATTTCTTACTATGTTTATTACAATTACGTATATTACAAGAATGATCATTTATCAGGAGTTGGAACGGTCAAAGTTGATGCAGAACATTCTAAAAGGGTTTCGCCTTTTGACAAGTTAGAAAATGCGTGGAAAAGATTTCAAAAACTTTACGCAGGATTTAGTTTTGATGAATGTGAAAACTTTACCGAAGATGGGATGAAAGTCGATGATTTGCCTGGAACTTTTAATGGATTGGCTTCTGCTTATAATTTCCTTTATGCGAATAAAGAGGATTATCCAGAATGGGTTTTTACTGTAAAGTATGACAAAAATATTTTTAGTCTATAATTTTTAAAAGTATATAAATGAAAAAGTTTATTGCAATAATTTTGATGCTTTTTGCAGTAGCTGCAACTAGCATTGCCGCTGATCGAAATCTGGTAATTTCTTCAGGTTTTACCACACCAGATAAATTTACCCTAAATGCAAGTGATACAATTGACGCAAGCGATGTCGTTACGTTCAATATTATTTGTAAAAGTAAATTTGCACAAATGCAATATTTCACCGTCGGATTGACACAGATAAACGCAACTCCAAATGTTGTAATCAGGGCTTGGGGGAAGGTGACAGAATCAAGTTCTTGGGTTGAAATTGGAACATACATAACTTGGACGACTACGGCCAATAATGGAACAATTTCAAGCACTTCACCTAATAACTACAATTATCTAAAAGTTACATTTACAGCCACTTCGGCAAGTCAAAAGTCAAAAATTACCACATTTGAAGCTAAAGTAAGTAATGCCTTTGAAGTTCCTACCAGTGCAGGTACAGTGACGTTTTCAAGGCCAACAACCGGAGCTGTAACTATCACAACCAAGGATGACGATGCAAATGCAGCAGCCGTATATAGAGCTGGTGGAACTGGCGCGCTAACCATAGGATCTGGAACTGGAACGACCGCAATTACTTCAAGCGATTGGGCTATTGGCACTACTGGTATTGCTACAAATATGGGAACTTACAACGGTCTTACGATCCTTAATAGTATCGGAAGGCTTGTAACTACTGCTACCGCCGCTGCTGATAGTACCTCTACCGCATCAATGCTTGCGTTAGGTGATCAATTTGTTACTGTAACATCTGGAGGCGCAACAAGATGCGTAACGCTTCCTGCGATAAGTGCAAGTACTATAGGCATGGTGATTGAAGGCGTTGTTTCTGCTACTGGATTTGATCTTCGTGTTGCCACTTCGCAAGCGATGACTGCAAAAATAAACAACGTTACAGGGGCATTAGCCGTTGGTGTTGAGGCGGCTATTCCTGCAACAACTAATTTTAAAGCTGTTTGTGTATCTGCTACCGAGTGGGTATTGACGGCAACTGACGAATTAGGGGCTGTAATTGCCGCAATAGTTCCAACTCCAATAGAGCCATAATGAGCGCGATTGATTTCAGATATTTCCCAGATGTTTTTGCTGATATTGTCAGTAAAGTAAGAGAAGTTTACGACCCAACAGGTTTGGCAATGCCAATTTTCAAATATGGGACATATCTGGAATTAGTTGCATCAACAAAATTTGATGATGATAATGGAAATATAAAGTACCCATTAGTTTGGTTAGTTTGGGATTCATTTGAAAATACTGAAAATTGGCTTGAGCAGGATCAACTTTATGAAATTAGTCCGCGTATTTTTATTTGCGCAAGAGTTGATTCAATGGACGAAAACACAGATACTTGCATTACCAAATATTTTAAGCCAATTTTGAGACCTATTCTAACGGAATTGATAAGGCAGGTATTTTTTCATGACAATGTGGAATCATATATCATCAACAAATACAAGAAAAATGATCATGCTCATTGGGGCGAAAATTATACCAATAAGCTTTTTGATCAACTCTCTGCTATCGAAATAACTTTCGAAAAATTACGAATAATGAAAAATGTAGTTTGTTAAAAAACATTATATTATGGAACAATGCACATCAAATGTTTATGGGGGTCAAGGTGGATGCTTTGCGCTACTTGAACCTATTGCGTCGGTTTTTATTCTTGAAAAAGATCACACCGCAATAACTAAGGCTAATGCAAAAACATTGGACGGATGGAAAACACTACTTGCGCCTGCAACACTTGACGCTGTTTGCGGGGCTGTATTGGATGGAATGAATGGGGTAGAACCTACGGGCGGTGAAAACGAAATCACAGTTTCGAATCTTGGCTATTCAGTGCGTACAAATACGTCTCTTCCGATATTGACGTTTTACGCTAAAATGACGTATGCTGATTACTTGAATTACTATTCAATGGAAAGTAAATCATTTCAGTTTGCGCTGTTGGATGCAAAGAAAACACTTTACGGAACTAAGGCAAGTAATACAAACTTTACTGGATTTCGTGGCCATTTTGAACTGAAACACGGACTACCTCCGGTGGGAGCAGATAAGATTAAATCTTATCCTTTCTTTATCTACTTCGACGACATCGAAGAGTGGGGAGGAAATACAGACGTTATCCGCACTGATTTTAGCTATGTTCAGGCCGTCGAAGATCTGAACCCGATCGGCATCGACATTGAAGTTAAAACACCTATTGCAAATACTACCGGATTAGTAGTGATTAAGGCAACTTATCGCAATTCGACCCGACCTTATGCCGGATTAACTACCACATCAGAATGGGCTTTAAAATCTGTTACTGATGTCGGCACTACATTAGCGGTAAATAATTTTGCAAATGCCGCAATTGGCGAATATACATTGGCTATTCTGTCAGGAGTGCCTGGCAACATTACCGGAGATGTAGTAATCCAAGGATATAAAGTAGTTGGGGGTGCAATTTCGTATCTTTCGAATGCTTTGACAATTAATAAATACACGGCATAATGGTAATCGGAACTATGTCACTCCCAGAATCATTAAAAGATAATGGTTTTGAATGGTTCAAAAAGTACTACGATTTGACCATTAAGGGTAAGATTGAAGAAAGTGCCGAAGATGTTTATTTGTTGCTCGGAGGGAAACTTACAGTAAAAAATAAAAAGGTGGCATCACCTGAGTAAATAACAAGGGGAGCGAATTTAGTTCCCCTTTTTAATATCATTTTGATGGCTCGAATACTTGACATCCAAAAGAAGTCTAATCAATACCTATCAAATTTCACGGCTAATGTAGTTCGTGTTATTGAAGGAAATAAGGACGAAATTCTTGACGTTAATAGGAGCCAGATGTTAAATAGTAAAGATGCCGACGACAAACAATTGATTCACTCAAGGACTGGAAGATCAACACTAAGCAAACAGTACGCAAGGCGAATGGGCAAAACATATCCTAATTTGTTTGTGTCTGGGGCATTTCAGGGTAAAATGATATTTACAATGCCAAGCGAAAAGGAATATTTCATAAGCTCAAAAGATTATAAAACTAAATGGTTAGCCGGTGCATACGGTAAAATATTCGGAGTTGCTCCAAATAACCAACCCAAAACACAAAAAATAAATGATTCGGCAATAATTAACGACTATTTGCAAATATTTAAAACTTAAACCATGCTAAAAGGAAATTATGATATTAATATGAATGATGAGGCTTGGAGCAATGCCAGAAAACATTATTTAAAATCAGTTGGAATATATATAAAAATTGCCAAAATATCACTTTTGTTATGTTTGATTTTATTGATTGTAATAACTTTTATAACATCAAAATGATAAAAAAAATACACCAAATAACACTGAATGACGTAATTATTTTAGATGCAACCAAGTCGGCTAGTCATTTGAAAAAGTATTGGTTTATTCCGATGTTTTTATGCTACAAACAGCTTGAGAAATTAGCTTCTAAGATAAATGAACTTATAGGCGACAATTCGATTGACGAATTGCAGGTAGCTATTGAAAAACTATTGTCATATCGAAGAATTCAGGTACTTGAAGCTCTTTATAATGCTGCAATAATTGAGTTCAATTTAAAAAGTCAAATAAATATTTTCAAGATTATAGAAGATGGTGAGATTAATGAGTCAAAACAATTACTTACAGTAATTTCAGAAATAAAAAGAGTTACCGGAATTGAAATTAAAACGCCTAACGATTTGCATGATTTCGAGGAATACGTAAAATTCAAAATAGATAAGCACAAAGAGACTTATCCGGAGCAAAAACAAGACGACACGATTAAGCAAACTAATCTTCAAAAGATTTTATATTCTGTTTTCTCATTCATGGGAGAGCCTTACAATGTCAATATGCTTTTAATTTCATTTGTTGAAATGAAACAGATTGCAGAGGATAAGATTAAGAAACAACAAATACAGCAAGAAAATGGCTAAATCAAGCGAAATAGTTCAATTAGAACAAATACATAAGGGATTTGAAACTGTAAACACCGATATTAATAAAACAGTTGAAAATTACCTTCGATTGGTTAAGACTATTGAAACAGGAAGTAAAGCTATTGGTGAAAATGTAGTTTCTTTTGAGGGTCTCAATAAGGCTCAAAAACAAACGCAAGATAATTCAAAACAAATAGATTCGCTTGGTAAACAATTGGCAGCAAGTGAAGCTAAATTAAAGCAACTAACCGATCAAAGAACGGAATCTTTAATAAAGAATCGTATTCAAATTGGCGAAAATACAAAGGCCATAAAGGATAAGATAAAAGCCGATCAGGCAGAGGAAGGATCTTTAGTTCGAATGAGGCAAAAACTATCTGAACTTACATCAGCATACGACAAGACTGGGACTAGAACAAAAATAGCAGCCAAAGAAATAAATGACCTAAGTCGTGAGATAGGAGAAGCGGAAGCTGCAACAAATAGGCATCAAAGAGGAGTTGGGGGTTATGCCGACCAATTAGGAAATCTTTCACCTGCACTTGGAGGTGCTACAAGCGCAGCGGCAACTTTCGGAAAGGCTTTATGGGCGTTAGTTGCAAATCCAATAGGCGCAATTATAGCCGTAATAGTTGGTTCATTAGCATTGCTTTATAAGGCTTTTACTTCTACCGATAAAGGTGCTGTGGCGATGGCAAGTACATTAAAGGCGATTGGAAATGTAATGGATATTCTCATCGACCGTGCAATGAGTTACTATAAAATGCTTTGGTCTTTAGTGACATTTAATTGGGAGGGCGTAAAGAAAAACGGCAAAGATGCTTTTGGAGGCTTGGGAGATGCCATTATGGATGCAGCAAATGCCGGAAAGAATTTTGAAGAAGTAATGGATGATATAAAAGATAGGGAATCTGCATCTAAGATTACAATTGCAAAACTTTCTAAAGAATATACTGATTTATATTTAGCTTCAAAAAATGTCAATCTAAGCTACTCAGAAAGGCTTAGATTGGCAGATGAAGCTATGGCAAAAGAATCGCAGGTTAATAAGTTAGAGGTTCAGTTTCAAAAGGAAAGAACTATTGCTAATCGTGATAATCTTGCGGCATTAATTAATGATAATAAATTAAGCATTGAAAGCAAGCAAAAGCTTGTCGAACAATGGTTGCAGTATGATCAGGAGCAATTAAAATCAGAAGAGAAAAAGGGCGGAATGTTTTCAGAATTTGTAAATAAAAACGAAGCTGCATTTCAGAAACTTCAGGAAATGTATGCAGAAACCGTAGAAAAAGAAAATGAGCTTAATCAAAAAACTATCAGATTGCAGTCGAGTAGATTTAATTTTATCAAACAAATGAACGATGAAGTAATCGATTCTAATAAAAAAGTAGCTGCCGAAAAGGAAATACAACAAGAAGAAGACGAAAAAGACGTTCAGGAAAAAGAAAAGGACAAAGCGAAAGCCGTTGAAGATGGACTAAAGAAACAAGAAGATTTAATCGTTCGGGGCGGAACAGAAAAGAATGCTATCAATGAAAAGCTGATCAAAGACGAAGCCGACTTGATGGACGAGGCTCTAAAAGATGCAATGAGCAGAGAAGAAAAAGAGTTTGAAAACTGGTACGACATTGAAGAAAAAAAGAAAGATAAACAGAAAGACGATGCAAAAAAGAAAGCCGAACTCGAAAAAGAAACAGCCGAAAAGATACGGGATTTGCAATTTGAGATTGCAGCCGAAACGGTCAACGGAATATTCGACATTGGATCTGCAAAACGTGATGAAGAACTTTCAGCACTGGACAAAGAACGTGAAAAGAAACTTGATAATGATAAGCTGACGGCAAAGCAGAAAGACCAAATTAACGCTGAATACGATAAAAAAGCTGCTGCAATTAAGACAAAACAGGCAAAAGCTGACAAATTACAAGCTATGTTTAATATTGCGCTTAGTACCGCTATGGGTGCGGCTAAAGCTGTTGCAGAATCTCCACTTACTGGGGGTATGCCATTCTTGGCTTGGGTATTAGCTTTGGGCGCATTACAACTTGGCGTTGTTGCTGCAAAACCGATCCCAAAATATAAAGATGGGGGTATTGCAAAAGACGGACTGGGTATATTTGGAGAGGCTGGCCGAGAATTGGGTTTTTTAAAGTCTGGTGATGTCGTGATGGCAAATAAAGCTACATACTTTGAAGGCTCAAAATTTAAAGGAATGGAAATTAAAACAAATGCCGAAACTGAAAAAATAATGTCAATGACAGGACATGGTGGATTTTCCGGAAATACAACTACCGACGATCGAATTTTACACGGTCTTAAAAGTGTCGAGAGGGCAATTTTAAATAAGCCAGTGGCTATTCTTGACAAAGATCACAAACAAATAGGTTATGCTACCAGCAATAGCCAGACCATTTATTTAAATCGTTTAATGCGCAATTAATATGACATTTCCAACCGACATCCAAAGCAACACACCGAGTAAATATCGATTTGAGTTAGTAGGCGACACTAAAACAATTGTATGCGATACCGAGCCATTAGAATGGGCATCCGGCAAAATAATGATTAAGCGTGACCTTAATGTTGGGGGTGTTTTCGTTTCATCTAATTCAGATGCATTAACGTTCGTTGGTAATGCTGCTGAAATGCTCAGAGGCTTATATAAAACTTCAGGATTGAACGCAAAATGTACGTTAATTACTTACTGGTGGAAAGAGTTCGACTTCGAAAATATATCACAAGGGCGAAAATATATCCCATTCCCAACCCGATACAATATTGATTTTAATTTCTATCAAGTCGTTAAAGTTGGTGGATTTTCATTCGGGATAAAAGTAAAAGCGATAAATAGTTCTTTTCAAACTAAATTAGACCAGCGTCAGGATATTAATGTCGATTTAACAAAGCTAACATCTATCGGAGGCGCAACGATAATGGATTACGAATTATTGCGTAAAACTATTAACTATGATGCTACTAATATTTATCACTATGCAGAATTAAATACTGCATCAGAATTAGACCCAGACTTACCTAGGGTCAAGGGTACTAACTGTTATGCCTCTATTCCTTTGTCGATAGTTAAAAATGACTTTAACGGAGAAATTCAGGCCGTTAAATCAATGAATAGGGTTGTAAATATTACAGCCATTCCAAAATTATTAAATAATTCACAATTTGATCGGACATTTATCTTTAAATATTTTGTTTTATTTACAGTATTTGAGAGGCACGTAGGAACTCCACCGTGGACATTACAATTAATAATTTCAGATGAACTTAATATAAACTTTACTGAAATAGAGCTTGGAACGTTTGGAAACTCAAAAGGATTTGTATCTTTTGACTCTTCAGAAACAATCGAAATAAAAAAAGGTGAAAGTCTAAGACTTGTAGTAAAAACAGGCAATATTAAAAGTATTAAGGCGTATTTTATCGACACTAACATTTCATTTACGCAAGAGGTTGCAGCGTCTCCTGCTCGTGATGTTGAAGGAATGCCAATTTATGAAGCATTCGAGCGGATAGGGCAACATATTTTTGATACTCAATATCCTATTTATTCAGAGTTTTTTGGTCGTGATGAAATTAAATTTAATGATCAAGGAAATACATATACATCAGAGAATCAATTAACGTTTGCGCATATTCAAAATGGGTTAAATCTAAGGGGATTAAAGTTAAGCGATACCCCACTTGCAATAAATTTCAAAGACCTATTCAAAACATCAAACGCTTGTTGGAATTTGGGCTATGGATTTGAAACTATTTCAGAAACAAATAGACTCAGAATTGAAAATTACGCTTATTTTTTTCAAGATAATGAAATTGGTTTTAGTCCTCCATTGTCAAGCAGAATCAATAAATACGATATTGAATCCCAGGTTATGATTGAGTTCGCTCCGAATGATATTAAATCAGGATTTGATAAGTATGAATATTTACAGATCAATGGACGATCAGAACCAAACACAACAAGCCAAAGAACATTAATTCTAAATACGGCTACCAAGTTTGAAGCTATTGCAGCATACCGGGGAGACACAAAAGGAATATTGGATAGTTTGAATATACCGATAGACACAACAGACACTAAGCAAGACTCAGATATATTTATCACAAAAACGCAAATAAATGGCATTAATTGGAAGCCTGAACGATCGGAAAATATAGCTATCATTGATGGATCAAGCGTATTTGGTGAAGATTTACTAAATAGATACTTTACTCCTGCTCGAATGCTTTTAAGGCAATCAAACAGAATTAAATCAGCACTTACTAAAGACATATTTACAGGTAGTTATTTGACGTTTCAAACATCGGATAAGCTTCAAACGCTTAAAACTTCCGGCACTTCGCAATCTGGCATTGATCAATACACAATTCAAGAAAATCAAAACATCCAAGTATCATCATTGCACGATCCGATTTTTTTGCCAATGAAGCATAAAATAAGATGCACATTTACAAAAAAAGATTTAGAAATATTGCAATCTAACTTATACGGTTGGATAGACTTTGGCGTAGATGTTACAGGGGAGCAAATAAAAGGTTACCTAATTGACTTTGAAATGATGAACAATGAAGATGTTGCAGAAATAACAATTATTGAAAAATATTAAACTATATAACTTTTTACTAAATTTGTGAAAACATTTAGGTATGATAGCAAGTTCAATAGCAAATAGCGTTACTTTTAAGAAACTAGAAAGTTATCCGGCTGAATTTCCGAATATGTGGAATACGCTTCATTTGAATAGAAAACATTCAAATAACTTAATTATTCCATATTATCAAAAATTCAACAAAGATCATGTTTTATATTTGCAGTTTATGTCAGATACTGACGCAAATATTACATTAAAATCATTTTCTGGACTGTCAGAAATAGAATCTATAACAAACGCATACAATACTAGTTACGGAACTACCGACAATAGATATTATACTAATTTTGTAGTGACTCTTGATTCTTCGTATTATGACAAAATTGTTTATTTTACCGCTACACAGGGTGCGAATGTGTTAACAAGCGAACCAATTAATGTTTATGATCTTACTCAAGAAATACTAAAGGGAACGATCAAAAACATAAAATATACTAATCTTGATCGAATACAATCGGATCTTGATAATAGATTTATCGACTGGTCTGCACTAACAAGCACCGGAAATTATTTAGATTGTTTTATAGATGCGTTAGATATTGATTTAAACGACAGCGATAAGTCAGAAGTATTGGAAGGTTCTCAAAGCTTAACTATTCTTTCAGCTTCGTATTTTACAGGCAAAACGCTTAAAACAAATCAAATACCTGACTATATTATTTCAAAGCTTGGAATTATTTCAAACTTTGATATTTTTATGGTGAATGGAATTCAATACATAAAACAGGGGGAAATTGAAGCCGAAAGATTAGGAAATAGTACCATGTATCAAGCGTCTATAAAACTTACGCAAAAAAATGCAATAGGAATTAATGTAGATAATCTTGGAACTGCCGAAAGTCAGCCAATAATACCAGATTCAGCGACTAAAATGTACATTGGCCTTGTTACTTCTGCTGCACCAAATGAAACTGAGGTTAAATTAATGACCGAATTAGAGGCTGTCAAACAAACAACAATTCATAATTACGAAATAGAGTTAGGAACAAGAAATTGTTTTGCTTATCCTGCTTCTTTCGGCAATCTTACAAGTGCTTATATTATTCAAGGCTTTGAATTACTTGGAGCTTATGCAAAAACTACCGCCTATTTTACGTTCGGGAACAATGAGGTATTAATGAATATTTATACGTTCATCAGTCCAATCACATTCGTTCCTTATCCTTCATCAACTTATATAACTTATAAATTAACGTCATGACCGGAACACCAATTGACATAGGATTTTATTCTACAACAGGACTACCTATTGAAAGTACATATTTAAACGTTGGAACGGCCTATATTTCAGAGGCTGAAGTATTAGCAACTATCGACATCGGTAGTCGACACGATGGCATGAAAGTAAGAATAGGGCTATACGATTATGAGTTTAAAGCAGATTTAACCACATTAGAGATGGTCGCATTCGCAAACGATCAAACAGCAAGCGAAGTACCAATAGTTGACGCTGCAAGCATTTATGATGCTACAAATGTAGAGGATGCGCTTGCTGAAGTCATGGCATTTGCCATTTCATTAGATATTGACATACAGAGCATAATTAACGTAAAAACTAATCCTTATCAGATTAACCTACCAACCGGAGATTTATCGGCTAAGATAGCCGGAGCTACATTTTCGCCTACTGGATGGGCCACAGTATCGTTAATCGGTGGAAGCAACATGTTAATTACTCATACTCTTACCGGACGAAAAATAGCTTTTGTTAATGTATTTGAAATTGACGGGAGTAATGAAGATTTGCAAAGCTTTGACAAAGGAACTGCATACACAGGAATACGCGGTAACGGATCAACTGTTCTAATCAGCGGGTGTACACCTACTTTATTGGCTGCAAGAATTGAGTTAATGTTTAACTAAACAATAAAAATACATTATTTTACTAAATTTTGAACGTTAAAATATATTCATTAAAAAACGTCTATAAGTTATTAATTTATAGAAGTTTTACTTTTAGAATAAAATGTTCAAAAACTGAAAAGTACTATAAACTTGCCGATATATACTAGTTGTGGTCAATGCTAAGTGCTTCGTTGACGATCATACTGTTCATCGTATGTTTTGCCGCAATGAGGACAAATAGTTTCTGTAAGATGGTAGTAATCGTTCTTTAGGCACTGACATTTATTTGATATTTTATCTTCAGCGACTTTTATAGCGATTGCAAACCATGTGCACTTAAAGTGTTCATTGAAGCAATTGTCAGGAGTGCATAATATTTTGCATTCAAAACGATTGCAGCACGATACTTTTTCAAGATCAACTTTATATTTTTCCATTGATCAAAAGAATAACTGCAATGATAATTGCGACACATAAAATTGCTTGAGTAAATGGATGATCCAAAATACAATAAGCATCAAATAGGAACTGTTTAAGTTTTTTCATTTTTATGAGTTTTTAAGTTTTAATTATCGACTTCGAAGCACTGAACCACAACTTATGCTACCAAAAAGTCGGGTAGTAGTGTTTCAAATAATGGACATCGTTTCAAATCCCGCCCTTCTGGTAGCATTCATGCGTTATTGGTAATGCCAAAAGCATCTTTCAGCATTACCGCTGACTTTTTTAGAAAGATAGATTCTCGTCATCATCTTCATAATCGTAACGACAATCAAATTGAGACTGCCAATCTTCGTCTTGGTATCTTTTCAGCATTGCAACCTCATTGATAGTTCTTTCACCTTCCGGCTTCTGCATAATTTTTTTGCATTGGCTTTCAAAATTTTGCATTTTATACTCACCGTCAGAACGGTCCGCAGCCATTTTTTTAGCTTTTTTGTATTGATTAACGGCCTTGTCCGCTAATCTTTGGCAGCTCTTTCTTCCTTCGTCAATTTCGTTCATTGTCAACCCAAATTCATTTTCAAGCGACATTGAAGCCTCAAAATGGGAGTAGTCATAACTCAACATTACTTTTACTGATGCTGTTTTTACAATAGTTGTACTCATTGCTTTAAGTCGGTTTCCTATACTCCGAAAGGTTTTTAGTATTTATTTGATTTTAAAGGCACTAACCAATAACTTCCGCTATAAGTCAAGCCGGGCAGCGGTGGTTTGCGGTGGCTAAAGCTACCTGTAACGCATTCTCTGACGGCAATGGACATCGCT
>JFJP01012172.1_pt1 | contig 24220 bp, 23 predicted proteins | sample 431651 | NCBI WGS metagenome assembly JFJP01 (sample SAMN02602958, study PRJNA72255) | Microbial mat metagenome, whole genome shotgun sequencing project. | biome: fresh water; feature: sink hole; material: water; isolation source: purple microbial (photo- and chemosynthetic) mats found in...
GACCCGCAGCTTGTAGACGCCGCCCGCGGCAATTTCCGCCCCCTAAGCGATTCCCCCGCACTCGCTGCTGGGCTCCGCTTCGATGGCTTGACCCATGACTTCAACGGACATCCCCGCCCTGCCGCCGAATGTCCCGATATTGGCGCATATCAATTTCAAACAGAAGCCATTGCTTCGGGATTGCAAAATAACTTTCGATTGACCTTCCCCCTGCAAGGTTTTTTACGTGATTATTACGTCCATCTGCCCGAAGGCAACCATCCCGCCCAACCCGTTCCGCTGGTCATTTTCCTGCACGGACTCGAATCCGAAGCCAGCCAGTTGCACGGCTTCGACAAACTCTCCGACCGCTTCGGCTTTGTTACCGTCTACCCCAACTCTGTCCCGACTGACGACCACGCCTGGAATGTGGGCGCGGATTTCAACCTGCATGTGGATGACATCGCCTTCTTCGACAACCTGCTCCATCTTTTGATTGCCGACTACAACATAGACCCGCGCCGCATCTACGTCAGCGGACAATCCAACGGCGGCGCAATGACTCAGCGGCTGGCATGCGAACGCAGTGACCGATTTGCGGCGTTCGCTTCATCGGCGGGGCTGCTCGTCCGCGAGATTGCTGAAAAATCCCAGCGAACCCACCCCGTCCCGATGTTGCACATTCACGGCGACGCCGACCCAACCGTCCCGTGGGAAGGAAGCGCAGGCAGACTCTCAGTGGAGGAAATGATTCAGTTCTGGAATCAAGCCAACGGGTGTACGAGTCAGCCCTTCCGCGAAGCGTATCCCCACAAAGACACGGGCGGACCCTCCTTTGAACGGTACGAGTATCAGGGTGAACATCCCCATGCCCGCGTCACTCTCATCCGCGCTTACGGCGGCGACCATGATTTCTTTGGCGCAGGCAAAGGCTATGACATAGACGCCAATACCGAGATGTGGCGCTTCCTTCAAAAATTTTCTTTATAGATAGTCTCTACTCCCAGACTTCCGAAGCGCCAAAGAACGGCGAAACTTCGGAAGTCTGCTTTACCGCACAAACTTTGCAAGCGCAGGCACAAAACTGACAGACAGATTGCGGGGGACATTCTACAATGTAGTGCGAGATTAATGTCGCAACATTAAGGAGCATTCCATGAAACGCTTGTTTTCGCTCATTCTGCTTTTCGTCTTTCTGCTCTCTGCCTGCCAAAGCGCTTCTGCCCCAACCCAATCTGCGCCGACAGAGATTCCAGCCACCGCCACAGACGCCCCGCAGACGCCCACGCAAATCCCCACTGACATTCCGCCCACGCCCACCCGTAGCCCTGCGCCGCCCCTGCCCGCAGGCTTTGTCCACGCCCAGGGACAGGACTTGGTCATCGGCGAATCAGAAACGCCCATCCGCCTGACGGGTGTCAATTTCGCCGCTTATGGCTGGGGCTGGGGGGGCGACACGCCCAATGATGTTTACAGAGCCAAAGATTTCAGGCAAATAGACTACTTCCGCGTGGCGGATATGGGCATGAACGTCATCCGCCTGAACGTCTGGTATCAACTCTTCGAGCATGATTATTATCCATACGTTTACGACAAGCCTGGCTGGGAATGGCTCGACCAGCAGATTGCCTGGGCAAAAGACGCCAACGTTTACATCATCCTGAGCATGATGAGACCGCAGGGCGAGTATCAAGGCCCCGATTACGAGGGCCCTTTTTGGGAAGAAGACCCCTACTACCGCGACCGTCTGCGTGCCCTGTGGGTGGAAATTGCCACCCGCTACAAAGATGAAACCCAAATCGCCGCCTTCGACCTGATTAACGAACCCTATGCGAACGAGAGAGACCAGCTCTACATCAATTACATGCAGGAATTAACGGACGCCATCCGCGTCGTGGACGGCAATCACCTGCTAGATATCCAGCAGGAATTTTCCACTGGCGTTACCTTTTTGATTGACGACCCCGCCCAAAACATAATGTACGACATGCACTTTTACGACCCGTATTATTACACCACCCAATTTGTCAATCGCAGTTACCAGGGCAAATATGGCGACCCGCTCACCCCCATCCTGCCCTGGGATTGGGATCTGGACTTTAGCGAGCCGCTTGCTCTGGCGCAAGTTCCCGAAGGCGATTCGGATTGGGCGCTCTACGAAAGCGAGCACTTTCTGGTTGACGACGAAGAAGTCATTGGGGCACAGCCTGTTTTTGTACCATCCGCCGATGGAACGGTTATCTTCGATGATTTGTTTGTGACTGAATACGCGCCCGATGGCTCCTCTCAGGTTTTGATGAACATTGCGCTGGAATACGACCCGCCCGAAACTTCCTATGCTTCTGACGAACCTTACACCTTATATCGCTGGAACCTCCTGCCCACAGAGGACGGCGGGCAAACCCCCAACCGAGAAAGCACCGTCGCCCACGATGGATATGCCAGCCTTTCCTTCCCATCTGCCTTTGCCGCCCCGCGCCTAATATTCCCCGTCAGGCACGGATATTCCTACAGCGTCAGCGGCTGGATGAAGGGCGCAGGCGTCAGCGGCGCTGGCGGACTGACCCTGCGCTGGGCAGATTGGAGATACGGCGGCATGATTCCACTGACCAAAGAAAATCTGGAGAAGCGCCTGCTCGACCTCGATGGGGATTACAAGTTGCAGTATTACCTGGACGCCAACGCCCCCGTCAATATCGGCGAGTGGGGGCTTTCTCCCTTCTCCTTCACCCCAGAACGCGGCGGCATGGAATACATCCGCGACATGCTGGCGCTGTTCGAGAAATACAATCTCAACTCGCAATATTGGGTCTACTCACGCTTCGGCAATTACTTCATCTACAAAAACGCGGGCCCTGGCTACTACGCCTGGCCCGACCCCGAAAATGCCAACCAACCGCTGGTGGATTTGTTCACAGAGATTCTTAATATGAAAGTTTCCTCCCCGTGAAACCAGCAAAGCCGAAGAATCGTCGAAAACATTTTTACAGCGAAACGACACACGACAACGCGATTCTGTATGCAGTTCCCATGGAAAATAATAGGCTGTAGATAAAAGGAGCATTCCAATAATCACTTTCCTGAAAACCCGCCGCGAAGAATTATATTCCCTGCTCGGTGATTTGCCTGCGCGGACACGCCCGCTTTCAGCAGAGAAAATATCGGAGAAAACAGAAGACGGGTTCACGCTCGAAACGTGGACGCTCAACCTGAACGGCTTGGAGCCAGTTCCAGCTCTTTTCGCCAAACCAAATTCTGGGACAAATCCACTGCCAGTCATCCTGTATAACCATGCCCACGCAGGCGATTACGCGCGTGGCAAACGTGAACTGATTGAAGGCAGCGACCTTCTCCAATCGCCACCCTATGCCCATGCCTTTACGAAGGCTGGCTATGCGGTTTTGTGCATCGACCATTGGGCTTTTGGCGAGCGACGCGGGCGCAGCGAGAGCGAGATTTTTAAGCACATGCTCTGGCATGGGCAGGTGATGTGGGGCATGATGGTCTACGATAGCCTGCGTGCGCTGGATTATCTTTGCACCCGCCCCGATGTAGACTCCAGCCGAATTGCAACGCTGGGGCTTTCGATGGGTAGCACAATGGCTTGGTGGCTGGCGGCGCTAGATGAGCGCGTGAAAGTTTGTGTGGATATATGCTGTCTCACCGATTATCAATCTTTAATCGAAATGCGCGGACTGGACAGGCACGGAGTCTACTATTATGTGCCGCGCCTGTTAAAACATTTTACGAGCGCTCAAATCAACGCCCTGATTGCGCCGCGTCCGCATCTGAGCCTGGCTGGTGAATATGATCCGCTCACGCCAGGCGCGGGATTGGAACGCATCAACGATGAATTATGCACGGTTTACACTGACCTGGGCACGCCCGAAGCCTGGAAACTCTCGCTCTCCTCAACGGGGCATTACGAAACTGCCGCAATGCGCGCAGAAATCTTAAATTTTTTAACCAAGTGGTTATAGGAGATTCCATGTCACGCTTAATTACCCTGGTCTCTGCCCAGTGGGCAGACCTGCCCTTGAAAACACTCGCGCAAAAAGTATCGAATTGGGGCTTTGACGGTCTGGAATTGGATTGCAATGGCGACCATTTTGATATTGACCGGATTCTTGCAGGCGACCTATCCACCCGCGCTGCTTTAGACGAATATGGATTGAAGTGTTTTGCGATTGGCGCACACCGCATCGGACAGTGTGTCTGTGACGACCCGATTGATGAACGCCACCGCCGCGTGCTATCAGATCGTTTGTGGGGAGACGGCTCCCCCGAAGGAGTACGCCAGCGCTCTGCCGATGAAATGAAGCAAGTTGCGCTGGCTGCCCGCGCTTTCGGAGTAGAAATTGTCACCGGCTTTACAGGCAGTTCCATCTGGAAAAACCTATATTTCTTTCCGCCCACATCTCAAGCCGATGTTCAAAAAGGCTTTGCTGATTTTGCCATGCGCTGGCTGCCAATACTGGATGTTTTTGCTGAAAATGGCGTTCGTTTTGCACTCGAAGTTCACCCGACCGAAATTGCCTACGACATTATCACAGCCCAACGCGCCCTTGAAGCGTTGGATTATCACCCTGCTTTTGGCTTCAACTTTGACCCCAGCCACTTAATTCCGCAATTCGTCAACCCGGTGGAGTTTATCCGCGCATTTCCCGATCGTATTTTCCATGTTCATATCAAGGATTCTCGCTTGCAATTGGATGGTCGCAATAGCATCCTCGGCTCGCACCTCGATTTTGGCAACTCACAGCGCGGCTGGGACTTTGTCTCGCCTGGGCGCGGCGATGTGAAATGGGATGCCATCATCCGCGCATTGAATCAGATTGGGTACGCGGGTCCACTTTCCGTGGAGTGGGAAGATAATGGCATGGAACGTGAGTGGGGCGCGCGCGAAGCGCTGGAAATGATTCGGAAACAGGATTTTGAACCGTCCAAAACAAGTTTTGATTCAGTTTTTGCAAAGCGCAGATAAATTAGACTTTTTTACTTTTTATCCACAAAGGACGCAAAGAAAAATTTGCGTCCTTTGTGGATTATTTTTACCCTCTATTGAAAATACCAAACCGATTCCCCAAATCTGGCACGAAAGAAATAACGCACAAATTCCGCAAGCGTCAGCACAAAACTGACAGACTTTTTAGGGGAGAAAATTTAAAATATAGTAGTTCTAACTCCTTACTTCGCTCTTCCGCTTTCGGCAGTAAGGAAACGGGAAAACACATTCAGCTCTTAGGAAGAAAGAATATGCAAACCAAAGCTATATTTTTTAATGTCAACCAAAAAATTTCTGTTGAAAAAGTTTCCATCCCCGAACCTGGCGCAGGAGAAGTCATCGTGCAGGCGGAATACACCTGCATCAGCCCAGGCACCGAAGGACGCCTGCTGGCAGGCTCTATCGCCGAAGCCGCGCCCTTCCCCTACATTTCAGGCTACTCGCTGACGGGGCGCATTATCGCCGTCGGTGCGGATTGCCGCTTCCAAGTCGGTCAGCGCGTTTGGTGTACGGGAACCAGCAAAGCGGATGTCAACCTCACCTGGGGCGGACACATCGCCCACGCGCTCGCGCCTGAAAGTGACCTGATTCTGCTTCCTGATAATGTTTCCACGCTGGATGCTTCCATCGGGCGGCTGGCAGCGATTGCCTTTCACGGCGTGCGCCTGTCCAAGCCCCAGCCGCATGAAAAAGTTGCCGTTGTCGGCTTGGGTCCCATCGGAATGCTCTCGGCGCTTTGCCATGCCGCCAGCGGCGCGGAAGTCATCGTCACCGACCGATTGCCAGAGCGGGTGAAGTTGGCAGAGTCGCTCGGCTTGCACGGATTTGTCGCATGCGATTCGCTCGTTGAAGACTTCCGCCGCTTCCTGCCCAATGGCGCGGATATTCTCGTGGACGCGACAGGCTTGCCCAATGTGGCGGGTTCCTTCATCCCCGCCGCCAAAGACCTGGCATGGGACGACACCCCCAACCCCGTCGGGGCGCGGCTGCTGGTGCAGGGCGGCACCGACTTCGATTACACCTTCCCACACCCGCCCGCTTTCGACCGCGAAATGTCCCTCCTGCTGCCGCGAGACCGTCAGCCGCGCGATGTTGCCGCCGTCTTCGATTTGATGTCACGCGGAAAACTGCCCGCCGCCAAATTGATTTCGGATGTCCGCTCGCCTGAATCTGCCCAGCAAGCCTATACCGACCTGCGTGAACAACGCAGCCAATACCAGACCATCGCCTTCCAATGGAGTTGACCATGCCCGCCCTGAGCGCCCAACTGTACACCGTCCGAAATTTTCTGACCACACCCGAAGCCATTGCCGAAAGCCTGAAAAAAATCCGCGCCATCGGCTACCGCTTTGTGGAAGTCTCCAGCCTGGAGCATATCCCCGCGCCGCAAATCAAAGCCCTGCTGGATGAAGCGGACTTGCAAGTCTCCGCCGTTCATTTTGACCACGCGCCCCTGCTTGCCAATTTGGATGAATGCCTGGCGCAAAGCGACATGCTCGGCACAAAGAATCTCATCCTGAGCATGATGCCCGAAGCCTATGCCCAAGAAGGCAGGGAAGGTTTTCAACGCTTCATTGATGAAACCATCCCGCTTTGCGAGAAAGTCCGCACGGCAGGATTCAACATCAGTTACCACAATCACAACTACGAGTTCACCCGCTTTGACGGGCGACTCGCTCTGGACTGGATTTTCGACTCCATCCCCTGCCTAGGCGCGGAGATTGACACGCACTGGATTCAAATGGGCGGCGGCAATCCCGCCGCATGGATTCGCAAAGTTGCAGGGCGCATGAATTCCGTCCATCTCAAAGACTTCACCGTGGAGATGTGGACACCCATCTTCGCCGAAGTGGGTCAGGGCAGCCTGAACTGGGATGAAATCATCGCCGCCGCTCTCGAAACGGGCGTAGAATTTTTCGTAGTCGAACAGGATGAATGCCGCCGCGACCCATTCGAGAGTTTGAAACTGAGTTATGAGTTTTTGAATCCCCTTGTAGGGCGACATTAATTTCGCCCTGCGGAATTGGAAAAGCCATGCCCCCAACATCCTTCACCCAAATGACCGCCGCAGGCGCAGGCAAACCCATCCCCGAAGTTGGAATCGGAATGCTCGGCTATGCCTTCATGGGCAAGGCGCATACCAACGCCTTCAAGACCATTCCTTACATGATGCACCCGTCGCCCGCCATCCCCCGTCTTGCCGCCATTTGCGGGTTGGGAGAAGCCCAAGTCGCTGAAGCCGCTCAACGGTACGGATATGAAACGCACTACACCAACTGGCGCAAAATGCTCGAAGACGAGCGTGTCCAACTCTTCGACAACGGCGGCTCCAACGACATCCATGCTGAACCGACGATTCTCGCCGCGCAGATGGGCAAGCATGTCATTTGTGAAAAGCCGCTGGCGCGGAATGCCGAAGAAGCCAAGTCCATGCTCGACGCGGTGACGAAGGCGGGCGTGAAGCATATGGTGGGATTCAATTATCGCTTCGTCCCCGCCGTGCGCCTGGCGCGGGAAATCATTCAAAGCGGCAAACTCGGGCGCATTTATCACTTCCGCGCCGTGTATTTGCAGGAGTGGCTGCTGCCGCATTATGACCTGCCCTTCGTCTGGCGCATGGACAGGAAACTGGCAGGTAGCGGCGCACTCGGCGATTTGGGCGCGCACACCATTGACCTGGCGCGTTATTTGCTGGGCGAAGTAAAAACTGTCAGCGCCCTCACCCGCACTTTCGTGCCAGAACGCAGGCTGCCCGTCGGCGAAGGACGTGTCCTGAGCGAAGGCGAAGGAAGCGGAATCGTCAGCGTGGACGACGCCTTCGCTTCCGTCATCGAACTCGAAAATGGAGCCATCGGCACCATCGAAGCGTCACGTTTTGCGACGGGCAACCGCAACCGCAACAGTTTTGAAATCAACGGCGAGCGCGGCAGTATTCGTTTTGATTTGCAACAACTCAACGAACTGCAAGTCTATTTTGTGGATGACCCCGCCGAGACGCAGGGCTTCCGCACCGTGTCTGTCACCGAATCGGTTCATCCGTGGATTTCAAATTGGTGGCCCCACGGACACATCATTGGCTGGGAGCATACCTTTGTGCATGAGATGGCGCACCTGCTCGATTGCATTGTCAATGATAAAGATATCGCTCCGCTCGGCGCGACCTTTGAAGATGGCTATATCAACGCCGTGATTTGTGACGCGATTCTGAAATCTGCCGAAACCAAAAGACAGATGGATATTGTTGCGTAACTCGTAACTTGTAAAAGGAGACTTATATGCCCATTCGATTTGGTTCCACTGAATTAATCATCATTTTGGTCATCGTTCTATTGCTCTTTGGCGTGGGGCGCATTGGAAAAATTGCAGGCGAACTTGGCGCTGGCGTACGCGAATTTCGCAAAGCCGTCAGCCCCGAAGAGAAGAAAGAAGAATGAATCCTGCTGATTATGGTTTATCGCTGGATGGCGACACAGTTACGGTTGTAAACGAATCGATTCTCCGCGCCAATATCGGCAAACTGGCGCGGGTCTCGGCAATGGATAATAATGGACAACGCGCCGCGCAAGCCAGATATTTGATTCGCGCTGCCGCGCAAGCATTGGACATCATCCCCGCTTCCATCCATGACCTGTATCTGGCTCGCGGACGAGAAGCCTTTTCCCACGCCTGGACGACTCCGGCTTTCAACCTGCGCGCCCTGCCCTTCGATTGCGCTCGCGCCGCTTTTCGCTCCGCCCGTAAAGTGGACGCTGCCGCCATGATTTTTGAACTCGCCCGCGTCGAACTCGGCTGGACGGGTCAGACCCTTGCCGAATATGCCGCCAGTATTTTAGCCGCCGCCATTGCCGAAGGCTTTCGCGGCGCGCTCTTTTTGCAGGGCGACCATTTTCAAATCTCTGCCAGTTTGCCGTTGGAGCAGGAAAAAGAAGCGGTGGAAAATCTCATCACCGAAGCGGTTACGGCGGGCTTCTTTAATATTGATGTAGACACCAGCACGCTGGTTGATTTGTCGAAACCCATTGTGCCAGAGCAGCAAACGGTGAACGCTACGCTTTCGGCGCAGCTTGCCGCGCATGTTCGCAAAGTTCAACCGCAGGGTGTGACCATTTCCATCGGCGGCGAGATCGGCGAAGTGGGCGGACATGTCTCCACAGCAGAAGAACTCCACGCCTATATGAGCCAATTCAACGAACGGTTTGCGCCGAATCAACCTGGGTTGAGCAAAGTCAGCATTCACACAGGCACAGCGCACGGCGGAATCCCGTTGCCCGATGGTTCGCTGGCGCAGGTCAATATTGATTTTGACTCGTTGAAAAATCTGGGGCAAATGGCGCGAGCGGAATACGGTATGGGCGGCGCGGTGCAACACGGCGCGTCCACCCTGCCGCCTGAACACTTCAATCAATTCGTCAGACACGGCGCGATTGAAGTCCATCTCGCCACCGCGTTTATGACCACGTTCTACAAAAATATTCCTGTTGAAATGAAAAACGAAATGTTCGCCTGGTTGGACGAACATCTCGCTGCCGAGCGCAGCGCTGAGATGACCGACGAGCAATTCCATCACAACACGCAAATGCACGCGCTGGCGCCGTTCAAAGAATCAGCATGGAATCTGCCTACGGATGTCAAAGACCAATTATCGGCGGCGTGGGAAGCGCAGTTCGATATGTTGTTCGAGCGGCTGGGCTGTGCGAACACACGTCCATTTGTCGAGCAGGTCATTCATCCTATAAAAATCCAGCCTCACATTGAAGAGTATCTGAAACAAAACACTCCCACACAAGTCACAGGCTTGGCGGGTTAAATTCTGCATTCATCATTCCGCATTCTGCATTCAAAAGGAGTCCCCCATGAACCATCGCTTTTCCTTCGGCCCCTGGAACATTCACTCTGGCGCAGACCCATTTGGCCCGCCTGTGCGCGATGAATTTTCGTTTGCCGAAAAACTGGAATTCTACAAGCAACTCGGCTTTGACGGCGTGCAGTTTCACGATGACGATGTGGTTTCAAATGCGGACGCACCCTGGAGCCAGCAGGAAGCCGAAGCCAAAGCCATGCGCACGCGACTCGATGAACGCGGGCTGGTGGCGGAGTTCGTCGCCCCGCGCCTGTGGGAACATCCGCTGACGATGGATGGCGCGATTACGTCCAACTCCGCCGAAGCGCGGACATACGCACTCGAACGCACAAAACGCGCAATTGACATCGCCCGCCTGATGGGCACGAAAGATTTGGTGCTATGGCCCGCTCGCGAAGGGACGTACCTGCGTGAAGCGAAAGACCCCATTGCGGCGGTGGCGCGGCTGGTGGAGTGGATGAACGCCGTGCTGGAATATGACAAAGACATCCGCATTTTGGGCGAGATGAAACCCAACGAGCCGATGGATGCCGCCTATGTGCCGACGACGGGGCATTTTCTCGGTCTCGCCAGCCTGACGGTTGACCCCAGCCGCGTGGGGACGCTGATTGAATCGGCGCACGCGATTCTGGCGGGGCTTGATCCGTCTGACGAAATGGCGTACGCGCTCTATCACAAGAAACTCTGGTCTGTCCATCTCAATGACCAGAACGGACTCAAGTTCGATGAAGACAAATCCTTCGGCGCAGTGGACATTCGCCGCGCCTTCAATCAGGTCTGGGTTCTCGAACGCGCAGGCTACGGACAGAACGGCGAGTTCATCGGCTTGGATGTGAAAGCTCTGCGGACTCAATCGAAGGAAACATCCACCAAACATCTCCGCAACAGCCGCGCCTTCTTCCTGCGGCTGGTGGAACTTGTCCGCTCGCTGGATGTGGCAAAAGTGGAAGAGCTCCGCGCCGTCCGCGATTACGAAGAACTGGATATGCTGATTGTGAAGCATTTGATTGGATAATCACATGTTTCGTGTTGCGTGTTCCGTTTTGAAGATACGAAACACGCAACACGTGCCACCTTCATTCTGCATTCATCATTTCGCATTCTGCATTCAGGAGTTCCCATGCCAGACGCCATCATCGCAGGACATCTCTGCTTAGACATCATCCCAGACCTTGCCAGCCATGCTGAAGGGGCGCTCGGCAATCTCGTGCAGCCAGGCAAACTGGTAGACATCGGCGCGGCAAAGGTTTCGACGGGCGGTGCGGTCTCGAACACGGGACTGGCGCTGAATCGGCTGGGGATTGAAACCCGCCTGCTAGCCAAAGTCGGCGCAGATCCATTCGGGCGCGTCATCAGGCAGATGGTGGCAGACCACGCCCCCGCGCTTGCCGATGGAATCAGCGTCCGCGCCGAAACCAGCACATCGTATTCCATCATTCTCAACCCGCCTGGGGTTGACCGCTGCATTCTGCACCACCCAGGCTCGAATGATGATTTCACCGCCGCCGATGTGAGCGATGAAGATGTGCAGGACGCGCGTCTGTTTCATTTTGGATACCCGCCGCTCATGGCGCGCATGTTTGCCGACGATGGCGCGGAACTGACAGAACTCTTTCGCCGTGTCAAAAATCTCGGCTTAACCACTTCGCTCGATATGGCTCTCCCCGACCCTAACTCTGCGGCGGGACGCGCGAACTGGAACGCCATTTTGAAAAACACCCTTCCGCAGGTGGACATCTTTTTGCCCAGTCTCGATGAAATTCTCTACATGCTTGGCAAAGACCAGCAATCTCCGCTGACGCCCGAACTACTTCACGAAATCAGCGCTGACTTGCTAGGGATGGGCGCGAAAATCGTGGTCATCAAACTGGGCGAGCGCGGCTTGTACATGCGCGTTGCTTCTGCGGATGTATTACAAGGGTTGGAAAAAGTCCGTCCGACGTATCTGACCGCCTGGGGAAATTACGAAGCCTGGCAGCCCTGCTATCAAGTGGATGTAGCGGGGACGACAGGCTCAGGCGACGCCACCATCGCGGGATTTCTCTCCGCCTTCCTGCGGGATATGTCTCCCGCCAAAACGCTTCAAGCCGCGCTGGCAGTGGGCGCCTGCTCCGTGGAAGCCCCCGACGCCCTGAGCGGAATCCGCCCGTGGGGCGATACGCTGAATCGAATCCGCGCGGGCTGGAAGCAGAAGGAAGAAGCGCAAGCCTTTGCGAGAATCAACAAGTAGGTTTTTATGCTGCTCAAAAACTATCATCCGCAATCCAAACTGGTTACAAAGGTTACGCAGGTGCAAAAGCCGAAGTTCCCCGTCATTGACGCGCACAACCATCTCGGCGCGGAGTTCGGCGGCGGGTGGGATACAAAACCCGTCAGCGAGTTGCTTGACCTGCTGGATGAAGCGGGCATTTCTCATTTGGTGGATTTGGATGGCGGCTGGGGCGAAGAGATTTTATATTCGCACCTGAAGCGCTTCAAAGAGAAAGCGCCCGAACGCTTTCAAGTCTTTGGCGGCGTGGATTGGGCGCAGTGGCAAAGCCTGGGGGCTGGATTCGCTCGATGGGCAGCGAACAGGCTCAAAGTCCAGAAAGAAGCGGGCGCGCAAGGGCTGAAGATTTGGAAACCGTTCGGGCTGCATGTCAAAGATGAGCTGGGGCAATTGGTCAGGGTGGATGACGCGCGCCTTCATCCCATTTGGGAAATGGCTGGAGAGTTGGGTCTGCCTGTGCTGATTCATGTGGCTGACCCTGTGGCGTTCTTTGACCCGCTGGACGAGACCAACGAGCGTTGGGAAGAATTGGGCGAACACCCCGATTGGGCGTTCCCCAGCCCGCCCTTCCCGCCGTTCTTGCAGATTTTGGAAGGCTTGCGGAATTTGGTTGCGGGTCATCCGTCCACCGTTTTTATTGGGGCGCATGTCGGCTGTTATGCCGAGAATTTGGGTTGGGTGGGAAACATGCTGGACACCTGCCCGAATTTTTATGTGGATATTGCGGGGCGGCTGGGTGAACTGGGCAGGCAGCCGTATTCGGCGCGGAAGTTTTTCATCCAGTATCAGGAGCGGATTTTGTTCGGGCTGGATTTGCCCCCCGCGCTGGACGAATATCGTTTGCAGGTTCGCTTTTTGGAAACAGACGATGAGTATTTCAATTACAACACGGGCGAACTCCCCGCGCAGGGACGCTGGTTCGTGCATGGGTTGCATTTGCCCGATGATGTGTTGAAGAAGGTGTATCGGGAGAATGCGGAGAAAGTGTTGGAAATACAGAATTGAGAATAAAAAATGAAGAATGGAGAGCAAGGAAATTATGAAAAATTATCACACTTACAATGAAATCAAATCACAGCCGCAGGCATGGGCAGAGACGCTCGATATGCTGGCGCGGCGCAAAGACGAATGGCTATCGTTTTTCAAAGAAGGCAACTTCGACTCGGTTATCTTGACGGGCTGCGGCTCGATGTATTACATGCCGCTCGCGGCTGCGGTCATTTGGCAGGAGTTGACGAAACTCCCCACCCGCGCCCTGCCAGGGTCGGAGATCTGGCTCAACCCAGGGCTGATTCCCGCCGCCGCCCGCCCGCTGCTGATTGCCGTCAGCCGTTCGGGAACCACCACCGAGACGATTCGCGCCACCCGCGCTTTTGGCGGAAAAACCGTCACCGTCTCATGCTACCCCAAAGCGGAACTGCCGACGATTGGCAGTTTCAACCTTTTAGTTACGGCAGGGCAGGAGACATCCGTCGCGCAGACCCGCGCTTTTTCCACGCTGTATCTTGCCACATTAACTCTCGCCGTTTTTGCCAGCGGGCGCGATGACCTGTGGCAGGAATTGCAATCCCTGCCTGCGCTGGCGGAGAAATTGATTAACCGTTATGAACCACTGGCGGAAGAGTTGGGCAAAGACCTTGCGCTTGACCGCTTCTACTTTCTCGGCTCTGGTTTGCGTTATGGGCTGGCATGTGAAGTGAACTTGAAAATGAAAGAGATGACCCTGACGCACAGCGAACCGTTTCACTTTCTCGAATATCGGCATGGGCCCAAAGCCATGGTCACGCCATCTGCGCTGGTGGTGGGGTTGCTTTCAGACGCCCAGCGCGAACAGGAAGAAGCCGTGCTGAAGGATATGCGTCTGCTCGGCGGACGGACTCTCTCCATCGCCGAATCAGGAGCGGATGTGGAATTAGATTCAGGCTTGAGCGAAATCGCCCGCAGTCTGCTGTATTTGCCCATCCCTCAACTCATCGCTTTCCAGCGTTCGGTGGCAAAGGGTTTGAACCCAGACCAGCCAGAGAATCTCACCGCAGTGGTGGAGTTGGCGTAAAAGACAATCACCACAAAGGAAACAAAGGGTCACGAAGGAAACCCATAAAAACCTTTGTGTACCTTTGTGGTTGAAAATAGGAGAAGCAAAATGAAAATCACAGTCATCGGCGGCGGCTCGACGTACACGCCCGAACTCATCAACGGCTTTCTCGCCCGCGTGGAGCAACTCCCCGTCCGCGAGCTTTGCCTGATGGATATAGACAAGGAACGGCTCGACATTGTAGGTGGCTTTGCCCAGCGCATGGTCAAAACCAAAGGCGAACCCTTCAAAGTGACTTTATCCACCAACCAGCGTGAAGCGGTGGCGGGCGCTTCCTACGTCTGCACCCAATTCCGCGTGGGGCAAATGCAAGCCCGCCGCGAAGATGAATATCTCGGCTTACGGCACGGGCTGGTGGGGCAGGAGACGACAGGAATCGGCGGCATGGCAAAAGCCCTGCGCACCATCCCCGTGATATTGGGAATCGCCAAAGATATCCGCGAGACCGCACCTGGTGCGCTGCTTATTAATTTCACCAACCCGTCGGGGCTGGTCACCGAAGCGTTGAATCGTTACGCGCCCGATGTCTCTGCGGTGGGTGTGTGCAACGTGCCAATGAACACCCGCACCGAGTATTTGGAAGCGCTGGAAAAAAGCACAGGCGAAAAAATTGACCCGTCCCGCGCCGCGCTTAAGACTCTGGGACTGAATCACCTCTCCTGGAATTACGGCTTCACCATAGATGGCGAAGATGTCTGGAATCAAGTGATGGAAGCCAGCCTGAAAGATTTCAAACCCGAAGATAACCCCGCTTGGGACGCGCGCCTGATTCGGGAGACGCGCATGATTCCCAACGACTACCTGCAATACTATTACAACACCGCGCTCAAAATCAAAGCCCAAGCCGCCTGGCCCCCCTCCCGCGCCGAAGCGGTGATGGAACTGGAAAAATCGCTCCTGCACCAATATGCCGACCCCGCCCGCAGCCAACCGCCCGAAGAACTGAGCAAACGTGGCGGCGCGGAATATTCCACCGTTGCCACCCAGTTAATCAACGCCCATTACAACGACCTGGGCGAAACGCATGTGGTCAACGTCCGCAACAACGGTGCGGTGAAGGAATGGGACGCGAATTGGGCGCTGGAAATTCCTGCCATTGTCCGCCGCAGTGGAATCACACCCATCCCCGCCGAGCCGCTCCCGCCCTTTGCCTACGGCTTGTTGACGGCGGTCAAATCCTACGAAATTCTCACATCTCAAGCCGCTGCCTTCGGCGACCGTGCCGCCGCCTATCAAGCCCTCATCGCCCATCCGCTGGGTCCCAAACTGGAAAACGCGCAACAAGTTTTGGATGACATGCTTGAAACCAATCGAAAATATCTGCCGCAATTCTTCAAATGAAATGAGTCGAAGGTCAAAAGTCGTTGACCTTTGATCTTCGACTTTTGACCCTGACTTTGGAACCTGAAACATGAAACCTCTCACCATCGGAAAACTGCGCGGACTGCAACAAATATCTTCCCCGCGCGGAACCTTCACCGCCCTCGCCCTCGACCATCGCCAGAATCTGCGAAAAGCCAATCCCGCCTTTGTGGATGACTCTGCCCTCAGCCGCCTCAAACTGGATGTGACTTCCGCGCTCGCTTCCTGCGGGACGGCTGTCCTGCTCGACCCTGAAGTCTCTGCCGCCCAAGCCGTTGTCGCAGGTGTCATCCCCAAGCATGTCGGCTTGGTTGTCGCTGTCGAGTCCACTGGTTACGGCGGCGATGCCACTGCCCGCAAGGCGCAACTCATTCCAGGCTGGAATGTAGAAAAAGCCAAACGCATGGGCGCTTCGGCAATCAAACTGCTGGTCTATTACCATCCCGATTCACCCACCGCAAAAGAGACCGAAGACTTCACCGCGCAAATCGCAGAAGAATGTAAAGCGCATGACCTTGCCCTCATGCTCGAACCACTCTCATATTCGCTTGATGAAAATAAAAAACTCACGTCCGAAGAAAAACGCTACGTAGTGGTCGAAAGCGCCAAACGTCTCCCCCCCCTCGGCGCGGACATTCTCAAAGCCGAATTCCCTTTGGATATTAACGAAACAGACCAACCGAAATGGCGCGAAGCCTGCGAAGAAATTTCATCCGTAACGGACATCCCCTGGATTCTGCTCTCCGCCGCAGTGGACTATGAAACCTTCGTCCAACAGGTCATCGTTGCCTGCAACGCGGGTGCCAGCGGAATCGCCGTCGGGCGCGCTGTGTGGAAGGAAGCCGTGACGATGAACCACGAAACACGCAACACGTTTTTGACCACAACTGCCGCGCAAAGACTCTTGCGCCTCACCGCCCTGTGTACCGCGCTTGCCAAACCCTTCACCGACTTCTATCAAACCGAAGCCCCCTTCGACTGGCACAAGACCTACTGACCTTCAACCTGTAACATGAAACCATTCGACCTCCTCGTTGCTGGCGAAATCAACCCCGACCTCATCCTCTCTGGCAACGTCACGCCTGAATTTGGGCAGGTCGAAAAACTGGTGGATAGCGCCACTCTTGCCATCGGCTCATCGTCCGCCATTTTTGCGTGCGGCGCAGCGCGGCTGGGTCTCAAAGTCGCGTTCATCGGCAAATGCGGCGATGATGTCTTCGGGCGCTTCATGCTGGCTGAAATGCAAAAAAGAAATGTGGATATTGGGAACGTCATCGTCTCTCGAAGCGAATCCACAGGATTGAGCGTAATTCTTAATCAAGGCAGTGACCGCGCGATTCTAACTCATTCTGGCTTGATCGCTGAACTTCAAGCCTCAGACATTGCTGACAGTTTGTTGAGTCGGGCGCGTCACCTGCATGTGGCAAGTTACTTCCTGCAAACCAAGCTCCAACCTGACTTGCCTGCTTTGTTCCAACGCGCCAGCTTGATGGGCTTGTCCACCTCGCTCGATACGAACTACGACCCATCCGAGCAATGGTGTGGATTCGATGACCTGCTTTCTGTGACGAATGTCTTCCTCCCGAACGAAGCCGAAGCGAAGTCGCTCACAGCGGCGGAAAATGCCGAAGAAGCGGCGAACAGGCTCAAGGTCAGGGTGCAAGCGGCGGCAATTAAGTTGGGAAAAGATGGCGCGTTGGGAATCTCGCAGAGTCAGAAAATCCAGGTGAAAAGTATTCCAGTAAAAGTAGTGGATACAGTCGGCGCAGGCGACTCGTTTGATGCGGGATTCATCTACGGCTATTTGAACGGCTGGGAGTTGGAAAAGTCGCTGCGGTTGGCGTGTGTGTGCGGAGCCTTATCCACACAGGCGGCAGGCGGCACAACAGCGCAACCCACACTGGAAGAAACTATGAAGTTTTTATGATCCTGTGCGTTATACCCAACCCCGCCATTGACCGCACCCTGCATGTGGATTCGCTACGCGTGGGCGAATTCCATCGCGCTGAGAAGTCACTGGCGGTTGCGGGTGGAAAAGGATTGAACGTGGCACGAACAATTCTCGCGTTGGGCGAAGCACAACATTAATTATGCCCGCCCCTTGATTGGCGATGAATACCCATCCGCGCCTTTGCTGAACGGACTGCTGCGTTTTACACGTTCGGCGGAAATTTACGCTGAACAAAAACTAGAAGCCTATCTCCCAGCAAACTATCAGCAGAAAGATTTAATGACCATGCTTAATCCCGACCGCTTCTTCTCCCCCGACCCCGCCACGCAGGACATCGCCCGCGACCTTTATCAAACCGTAGCAACGCTGCCCATCGTCTCGCCGCACGGTCACGTTGACCCGCGTCTCTTCGCCGACCCCAGCGCCACCTTTGGCACGCCCGCCGACCTCTTCATCATCCCCGACCATTACGTCACGCGCATGTTGTACTCGCAAGGCATTCCGCTGGAGACGTTGCTCACTGGCGACCATCGCAAAGTTTGGAAACTCTTCTGCGAAAACTTTCATCTCTTTCGCGGAACTCCCAGCGGGATTTGGTTGACTCATGAACTGAGCGAAGTCTTTAGTGTGGATGAAAAACCGTCTGCTTCAAACTCCGACTTTTTGTTTGATTCTGTTTCTGAGAAATTATCCTCCCCCGATTTTTCTTCGCGCAGCCTCTTTGAGCGCTTCAATCTCGAAGTCCTTGCCACCACTGACGCCGCCACCGACGGAGCCAATTGGTGGCAGAAACATGCTTATATCACCTTGCCGCAAATGTCTGCTGTAATTGAGTTCTTTTTCATCGTTGAATTGATCACGATGCTTTCCTGGGTGTTTGGCTATGTCTATACCATGACCGGCGGCGGACCGGGTTTTGCCTCAACGGTGATGGAATTCTATATTTGGAAGCATGCCTTTTCCTACCGTTCACCGGGTATTGCCTCTGCCCTGGCTGTTGTTTTGCTTGGCGCCACCACGGTTTTGATCGCTTTGCAGTTTCGCCTTCGCCGCAAATCGCTTGAGGAAAATTTATGACCACACATCGCAAACGGGAAAATTTTCTATGGGCGGGCATCAGACAATTGATTCTAATCGGTTTCAGTATTGTGTCTTTATATCCCATCTATTATATGGTCGTGACTGCCTTTAAGACCCGCGAGGACTGGCTGCACCATCAATTTGGGCTGCCTAGCCTGGTTACATTTCAAAATTTTTCAGATGCATTAAGCCGTGGGAATATCCTGCTCTGGTTTCAGAACAGTGTTGTCGTTACAGTTGCCAGCATCTTAATTTCCACCATCGTTTCAGCCCTGGCTGCTTATTCCATTGCACGTTTTCGTTTTGGAGGGCGGCTCATTTATTTCAATTCGATGGTCGCCTTCATGGTCGTGCCTCCAGCTGTTTTGATCCTGCCGCTATTCGTGTTTGGTGTGAAAGTTGGCTTGGTCAATTCGTTGACAGGCGTCATTATTATCTATAGTGGTCTTTTGATCCCCTTTTCTGTGTACCTGCTGGTAAGTTTCTTTCGAAGCCTGCCCCCCGAACTATTTGATGCTGCCGCCATTGACGGCTGTTCCAATTTCGATTCTTTTTGGCGCATCACGTTGCCTCTTTCAACCCCTGCTTTTGTAACTCTGATCGTGGTAAATGCCTTGTTCGTTTGGAATGAGCTGCTGATCGCTCTTGTATTTTTACAGAGCGAGGAACTAAAAACGCTCATGCCAGGACTAACCTTATTCAAAGGTCATTTCAGCATCAACGAACCGCTGATCATGGCGGGAACTTTGATAGCAACCCTCCCCATGATCCTGCTATATCTCTTCGGTCAACGACTGTTTGTGGAAGGACTGACTGCCGGAGCCGTGAAATAATAATTGGAGAAAACTATGACGACAGAATTGATCCCCCTTGAAATTGATGAAACCCCCGATGCGATTCGGGCTACGTTGAAAGATACCCGCCCATCTGCCTTGAAAACCGCAGAAGTGATCCAAAAGCACTCGCCGCGAAGAATTTTTGTCATTGGAAACGGTACCTCCCTCTATACCAGCATGGCGGCGGTTTATTCAGCGCGTCAGCTTGCAGGACCCAATGACCCATTGGTGCTTGCTTTTCCGGCAGGTGACTTCAGGTATTTCATGCCCGCCATTCGACCGGATGATGTCATTATTGGAATGTCTGCTTCCGGTGAGTTCCGCGATGTGCTCTCAATCTTTGAAAGCCTGCGCGGACAATGTATGCTTGTCGGCATTACGCACGTTCCCGGGTCGTCCATAACCCGGCTAACCGATCACATTCTCCTTAGCAGCGGGGGGCCCAGCCAGGTTCCAGTGATGACAAAGACCTATGCCACCACTTTAACCGCATTGTATTTGATCTTGTTGGAAACATTTAACGCGCCCACCCTGTATTTTGATGATCTATATGCGGCTGCCGATCGTTGCGCAGTTGCATTAACCGAAGCCAAACGTATTATCCCTGACCTTGTTCCAATTGTCTCGAAATTTGACCATGCGTTTTATTTTGGGGCTGGCAATGCGTATGCTGCCTCCCTGGAAGGCGCATTGAAAATGAAAGAGATGGCTATCCTGCACGCAGAGGGCAGCGAGACATGGGAAATGGCATCTGGTCCTGCCACCGTTGTCTCGGAGAAAAGCGTTTGCGTTGCTCTCTATACGGGTGAAGACAGTGATTCTTCAACGGCAGATACAGCCAAACATTCTCGTCAGTGGGGTGCGCGTGTCCTGGAGGTAGGTCCCACTGCACCTTCAGGAGACTGGCACTTACCGGTTCAGGCTTCCGCCATTCCATCTTTTTCATCGCTGGCTTTGATCCCGCCGCTTGCTTTGCTTGCCTACCGCACTGCGCGCGCTCGCGGTTATAACCCTGATAAACCCGCCTGGCGTGATCGATATCTCTCACAGGGCATGACCCATATTATTGGAGAATAAAATGAATTTTCTAACGCGTCTTAACGCCGTTTTGCATAACGGAATACCCGACCAGGTTCCATTTGCTTCGTATGACAATCTTCTTCCAAGAGGCAGCTTCGAGCGGGAGTTACGTAACCGCGGCATGGGAGTATGTAAACGGCTAGCCACGATCTCTGCCTCCATGCCCAATGTCTCCATGGAACAGCGGGTTGATGGAGAAGCCAAGCTTACCATTTATCACACACCCGTAGGAGACGTGCAAACCCGCACCAAAGGCGGGGTAGGCAGAATTAACGATGCTCAGGTAGTGGAAATTGAGGGGATGATCAAGGATGTCCATGATTACGATCCTGTGATCTTCATGTTGGAGGATACACAGTTTCATGTAGATAACAGTATCTATTTCGATAATGTGCGTGATCTGGGAGATGACGGCATTGTGCGGGATTGGGCATTGGACTATGAGGCAGCGCCCTACGGCGCCATCCGCAGGTATTATGGAGAGATCAGTGGATTGGACCGCTGGATTTATGCACAAACGGATCACCCTGACCATTTTGCCGCCCTGCTGGAAGCCCAAACTCGCAGGGATGAACGAAGGCTGGAGTTGGTGGTTGATTCACCAGCCGAATTCCTCGGGTTGGGATGGTTCGAAGGCATCTGGGGTCCGGCACAATTTAAAAAATATGAATTACCTTTTTATCAAAAATGGGTTCCCTATTTACAATCCAAAGGCAAGATCTGCGTGCTGCATTGCGATGCCACCAAGAGTATGAAAGCCTACAAAGACTTGATTGCCCAGATCGGCTTTAAAGTGATCGAGGCATTTACACCCCCGCCTGTGGGCGAACTTTCCCTGGCAGAGGTTCGCAAGGCTTGGGGTAACGATACAGTGATCTGGGTAAATTTTCCTGAAACAATTTTCTATTCAGGATATGAAGCCACCAAACAATATACGATCGATCTGCTGCGCAGTGATGCGCCGGGTACTTCCCTTGTTATCGGCTTCACCGAAATGGGACTTTGGGGTGCAGTGGATGATCAATCTGAAAAAATGTTCAAATTAGGCGCTCAGGCAATTAAGGACGCGATTGATGAGCACGGAAATATACCAGTCAGATCATTGCATGAGACCGGCCAATAAATTATGTGCATGTTTGATATTCTTGTTGCCGGCGAGATTAATCCCGACCTGGTCCTTTCAGGCAACGTCATTCCTGAATTTGGGCAGGTTGAAAAACTTGTAAATGACGCAGTCTTAACCATCGGCTCATCGTCGGCGATATTTGCATGCGGCGCGGCACGACTGGGCTTGAAGGTTGCCTTTATTGGTGTATGTGCAGAGGATGTCTTTGGGCGTTTTATGCTGGAGGAAATGCAAAAAAGAAACGTGGATGTCAGTCATGTCATCCTTCATACAAGTGGACAAACCGGACTTGGTGTGATCCTTAATCAGGGTACAGATCGTGCAATTCTGACGCACCCCGGTCTGATCTCTGCTTTGCGAGCAACAGACATTGCCGATGGTTTGCTCAGCCAAGCACGCCACCTGCATGTTGCATCTTATTTTCTGCAAACCAGCCTTCAGCCTGATTTACCCGCCCTATTTAGACGCGCCCATTCACTTGGGTTGACAACCTCACTGGATACCAACTATGACCCGTCTGAAAAATGGGCAGGTTTTGACGAGTTACTTTCCGTCACAGATGTATTCCTGCCAAATAAAACTGAAGCCCTATCAATCACCCGGTCCCGAGATGTCGAATTTGCTTCGAGACAGTTTGCAGAAAAATGCGAACTCGCCGTTGTCAAACTTGGCGCAGATGGCGCACTGGCTTGCAGCGGAACAGAAATTTTCCGGTCCACCTCCATCTCTGTAAATATTGTGGATACGATTGGAGCTGGTGACTCTTTTGATGCAGGGTTATTGTTTGGTTACCTCAATCATTGGGAAGTTGGTAAATCCTTGAGTTTGGCTTGTGTTTGCGGAGCCATGTCTACGCAAAAAGCGGGCGGTACTGAAGGACAGCCAACATTATCAGAGGCTATGCAATATGTTTCTTGATGAGGTTGTCCGGGCACAAAAGCGCGGAGAAGCAAAAGGAATACCCTCAATCTGTTCGGCACATCCCTGGGTGTTGAAAAAAGTTCTTGGGTGCAATCGATCGGGTGGATTGGAGGCAACTGAATCCGCGCCATCACCGGTTCTGATCGAGTCTACCTGCAATCAGGTCAATCAATTTGGCGGATATACAGGCATGACTCCCGCAGACTTCGTCCGTTATATCCAGCAGATTGCGGAAGAAAATAATTATCCATTTGAAGCCATTATTCTGGGCGGTGACCATCTTGGACCCAATGTGTGGCAAAATGAACCTGCTGAATCAGCCATGCAAAAATCCGCACAAATGATCGAGGCTTATGTACAGGCAGGATTTTTCAAAATACATCTTGATTGCAGTATGAAGCTGGTTGATGACCCTGCAGGCACGTTGGACGTGGAAGTCTCAGCCAGACGGGCGGCACAGCTGGCAAAGATAGCCGAAAAATCTAAAAACGGAAATTTACGTTATGTGATCGGTACAGAGGTTCCTGTCCCAGGTGGAGCGCATGAGCACGAAGAAAGAGTTAGAGTTACGAATGTTGAAGATGTAGAGCAAACAATTCAGGTGACGCGAGAAGCGTTTTATCGCGAGGGATTACAGTCTGCATGGGAGCGGGTCATTGGTGTAGTTGTACAGCCAGGCGTAGAATTTGGTGATGATTTTGTCTTGGAATACAAGCCAGACATGGCAAAAGGGTTATCAGCCTTTATTGAAAATCAGCCAATGATTTACGAAGCCCACTCCACAGACTATCAGACTTCTGCGGCATTGAAGGAACTGGTAAAAGACCATTTTGCAATCCTAAAGGTTGGTCCCGGGTTGACCTTTGCATTCCGTGAAGCAGTCTTTGCGCTGGCGATGATCGAGGATGAACTGTTCTCAAAAGACCAGCGCTCGAACCTGATTCAGGTTCTGAATGGCGTCATGGTCAAACATCCAGCATACTGGAAAAAATATTATCCGGGGGATGGATCCGTCCAAAAATTCAAACGCAAGTACAGCCTCAGCGATCGTATTCGTTATTATTGGGTTCAACCGGAGGTGCAGGATGCTTTAAACCGGTTGATGAAAAATCTTGGCGCGAAGAATTTGCCGTATTCGTTGTTAAGCCAATTTGTGGGCAGCGCCGGTCTCAATGCTCCCCAGGTTATTGAATGGAAAATTGGCGGTGTGTTACAGGATTATTGGACGGCTTGTAATGATTAATCTGGCAAACTCCTGCGCGTTTGTAACCACAAGGCGCGAACCACCTCCGGCAATCCGATTAATGACAACGACTTGGGATTGCAGGCAATCACGGTTGTGTTCCTCGGTGGCGCAGCCACATCCGGCGAAAAAGGAGCAATCGTCCAGACATTTCTCGCAGTCATTCTGGGGAGGGTTCTCAACAGCGGCATGAGACTGCTCGGTTTCAACATCTTTATTCAGTGTGTGACGCACAGGAAGCTCCAGCACACGTATTGCAAACGAAGGCTAATTTTTCGATTAAATAAATAACAAGGAGGAAGCGGCTGACGGAAATTTCTCCTTAAAATCCCAAAAAACTTGACGGATGAACCAAGTAGCCAGCACAGCCCTGTATCAGGAGCGCCAGCGTGACGCGGCGATGTTGGGTTTT
>JFJP01037685.1_pt1 | contig 24218 bp, 23 predicted proteins | sample 431651 | NCBI WGS metagenome assembly JFJP01 (sample SAMN02602958, study PRJNA72255) | Microbial mat metagenome, whole genome shotgun sequencing project. | biome: fresh water; feature: sink hole; material: water; isolation source: purple microbial (photo- and chemosynthetic) mats found in...
ATAAATATCTTTTTCTTTGCCATATATGCAGCTATAACTTTCTCGGTTAAACATAAAATTTCGTCAATCACCCTTTGGTTAAAAATCCCTTTCGTCTACAACAATCAGGACAAAGAAATGTGGACTTAAGGTTTTTTCATTATTTCGAACATCGCCTTATAAAGCAACTCAGTTTTTCTTTTATCATATTTTGTTCCCAGCCATAAGCCGGTTAGCCCAAATCGCACTGGGAGATAAACTGCTCATAATCAAAATATATTAAAGTGGTCAAATTCGATCACTTTAAGTTTTACATTTTTTTAAATGTACAAATTTTGATTCTGATTATAAAATTAATGTCAATGTTTGCAGGGTGTCTCCAGGCATGAAGCACAAAAGTTTATATTTCCAACAATAATTCCCACAACACCGATTCCGCAGTGTATATCTCAAAAATAAAATCCCGTAAAAACCCCCAATAATCCTGCGGCTTTTTCGTAGTTGCACTTGCTCTATAACATGTTGAACTCAAGTGGATTTCAGGTAAAAATACTTGCCTCGCTTTGCGTTTTTCTTTATATTATTAGCCTAGGAAATAACTTATGGCACACAATAAAAATCAAGACTAAAATGACTGAAAAAAAACAACTTAGGGAAAAGATCATCTCCCTGCTTAAAAGCAAAGGGAGCTTGTATCTTGGGGATATCACAAAGGAAATTTCGGTATCGCCGCAATCGGGCTACAAATACATCGAGGAACTTATGGAAGAGGGCATCGTAGTGCATCAGCCCAATTCACTTAAAATTACACTTGCCTGAAAAGGGAGAGGTTTTATTTCCGATAATTAGCCAATACAGAGTGAACTGAATGCTCAACGTGCATAGAAATATTTTTTGAATCAATTGCGCTGAACCGATACCTGCGGTTCAGCCTCATAGCTATTGTCTTTCTACTTTCACCCTCAGCAAATTTTCCAGACTAAAAATCCCTTACCGGCACTTGCCTGTTATCCCTGATCTGCCTTAGAATATATACCTTAAACTGGTTTTCGGTTACGTAAATCAACATAACCTTTTTTGGGGGCAGAATTTCCAGAAACTTTTTGTGGTAGCTTTCAATCAGGATGGTTTCCTGATTCTGGTAAAGAATAAACTTGGTAAGTGCATCCTGTACCTCAGTGTCCGACATATTGTCTTTGTTGGTTGCAATATACTCGTAAAGCACTTTCCTGTCGCGGTTAATCCGATCCTTACGGTTGGAGAAATCGTTATAAATTGGCCAGAAACGCTCTGCCTCGGTCTTTGTGAGCGAGAGTTCCCGCGTAAAGAAAGCAACTTTTTCCGCCTCGAGTTTGTCGCTTTTCTGTGCGAAAGCTTTATCTGCAAAACCCAGAAAAAGAGTGAGGATCAGAAGAGCCGGGCTAAGTTTGGTAATGATATGCATAATGTTTTTGTTAAAGTTCTTGCATTAATATTTCTATGTCGGCATCCTCAAGCAGAAGATACTCGATCATCTCGTCGGTATTGTTGTTTTCCGGAGAAGGGAACGATTTGTTCTCCGGGGCAGTAGCGCTTTCCTGTGCACTGGTTTGTGAGTACAATTCATACAACATGTCTTCATCAAGGTCTTCCAGGGGGAAATCCGACAGATCGGCAATTTCGGTTTGCTGAATGCCTTTCTTGATTTCCTGCGTGTCGAGCACGAATTTTATTCCAATATAGCTTATAAACATCAGGCCGATAAACGAGGCAGCGGCTGCAAGCTGTGGGAGCATCAGGGAACGTATCGTAGGCTTCTTAGGCTCAGCCTGCTTTTCTTCCAGCAGCCTGGCCTGCACTTGCCCCGGCAAAGCGTCAAAATAGCCTTCCGGGACCTTAAACCCGCTGTCGGATTTGTGATCCTTAAGAGAGAAACTATTTTGCTTTTTTGGGCTCATGATATTTTTTATCTTTGACATGTAAAAATAAGAATGGTTTAATCCTTGTTCATATATTTTTCAATTTTTTTAACGGCATGATGGTACGAAGCCTTCAGGGCCCCTACGCTGGTATCCAGAATCTCTTCCATCTCCTCATACTTCATCTCGTCGAAATACTTCATGTTGAACACAATCCTTTGCTTTTCGGGAAGGGTGAGAATCGCTTTCTGAAGTTTGGTCTGAATGTCGTCGCCATCAAAAAACTGATCCGACACAAGGGTCTCCGAAAGACTTTTCTCAACTCCGGCCCAGGGAACAAAACTGGCCCTTTTCTTTTGCCTCAGAAAGCTTAAGGCTTCGTTGGTGGCGATCCTGTAGAGCCATGTGAACAGATTCGAGTCTTCCCTGAAATCGGCCAAGCCTTTCCACGCTTTAATGAAGGTGTTCTGCAATACATCATCGGTGTCGTCGTGGCTGATCAGTATTTTCCGGATATGCCAGTAAAGCCTTGTCTTATACTCGCCAACCAGAATGTTGAATACATAATCCTGGTTAGTGCCATTTTTAAATAAGTTGACGAGTTCCTTTTCAGAATGTTTTGGCATATTCGATCTCAGCGTCCTGTTTGGTGTTTTGACGTTTGGTTTTACCTAAGGTTTAATCATAGGAACAATATTTTTAAAATCCGGCAGCAAAGAATCCAAAAACCCGGTTGGGATTGGGATGCTCCAAAAATCGCAAAAAGCAAGAATCCCCCGAAACAGAAAACAGCCGGGCCTTAGTTGGTCTCCACATTAAATATCTCACCGGCTCGTACTTCAAAGTTCTTCTCAACTGTAAACGATGAGCTTTTACTGGCCGCCGACCTGAAAACAAGCCTGTACAAACCTGGTTGCAGCAGTACCGTCTGCTGCCGGAGAGCCGGATTCAGGTTGTAGACCCATTTCTGGTCGTTATCCGTCATGATATAAATGCTGCCGAAACCATTGGCCGTCCCAATGAAGGTTACAGTTCCGGGTTGGGGAACTTCGATGGTTGTGGTGTGGCTCTGTTTGATTTCAATGTCTTGTATCAATAACCTGGGCAAAACAGGTATTTCGGCATCGTATTTTCCCACCAGGTACTTTTCGATCTTTCCGATTTCCTGATTCACCAAGGTCTGCATCTCCCCGGCTTTTCTGAGGGTTATCAGCAACCCGTCATAGGGCTTGCCTTTTGGGGTTTTTATCTGCAGGTAACCCTGAGGTGCATTGATGGCAATAATGGTGTGTTTGCCGGGGATGATCTCAATGCTGTCTCTTTCAACCGGGGGAACGGTATGAACCTTTAGCCTGTATTTTACCAGGTGATCAAGAAAGAGTGTATCGGGATTTCCTTTGTGGTTAATGGTGTGCACCAGATTGTATTTTATCTTGCCCGAGAAGTTGTCGTAAAAAGTCATGTTGACATTTGTCTCGGTTGGAAGTGCTTTGGTGTCGAGCAGGTTCACCTGGGTTGTGGTGGTGTTTAACACCTGGGAGATTACTACGCCCAGCACCTCGCGGAACTTGTCTTCGTTCTGGGCATTGAAATAGTACCCGAGGCAGTCGAACGATTCGTGGAACCCGGGATCAAGGCCGATACCAATGATAAAGGGCTTCAGAACAATTCCCTTTTTCTGCAGTTCGAGGGAAACAGCACATGGGTCGCCGTCGCAGGCTTCGATACCGTCGGTTATCAGGAGGATGATATTTCGGCAATCGTTGCATTCCGGGAAATCGCCCTGAGCCAGAAACAGAGAATGGGCAATCGGGGTTGTTCCTTTTGGAGTGATGAATTTCAGTTTCTGGCGTATCCGTGATGCATTCTCGGGCGCAAAAGGAACTTCGAGCCGGGTGTCGCTGCAATCCTGAGGAGGCACAGGGCTCTGATGACCGTATATGCGGAGTGCCATTTCAACATTATCGATTTTTTGAAGACTGTCGACAAGGTCGATGAGAATATTCCTGGCAATATTCATTTTATTGTCGCTCTCCCAGGTGCCCGACATGCTTTGGGAGGCATCGAAAATGAAAAGTATGCGGGTAAGGGTTTTGCTTTTCAGGGGAAGGGGCTCCTGAGCGTTTAGGTCTGTATGGATCAGTAATCCTGCAGCAAATAATGGAATGAAAAGGTATTTTATTCCGCCGAGTAATTTTCTATGCATTTAGCCATTCATTAAATTGGAGAGTTTTTCTCTCAAATAACGAATAAAAATAAGGTTTATTGGTTTGAATTTTAAGGGGATAGGGGATAAGTTTTAAACAGCTTGCTTTTTGTCGTCAAACAACAAAGGCAGCAAGGTTCGCAAGGTATTAACTTTCAGTTTATTACCTATTGATATCCTTGCTGCCTCTGAGTTGTTCTGCAGCCAAAAAAATATGGTTTCCGGCTACTATTCCGGGGTGTGAAATTATTTCACGTCCTTAATGAACCTGATACCCGCACTATTTTTTAACATTTGCCAAGAACTCCAGAGCCTTCTTCGCAACGCTTTCAGGCGAGAATCCAAGTTTCTCATCCAACACGGTGTAGGGGGCAGAAAATCCGAAACTTTCCATACCGATTACCTTTCCTTTGGTTCCTACAAGTCCGGCCAATGTCACAGGCAAACCTGCAGTGAGTCCGAGGGTAGGCAGGTTGGCAGGCAGCACTTCGCGCTGGTAGGCCGGATCCTGGTCGCGGAACAGTCCCTCAGAAATGGCGGAAACGATTTGAATATTTAGTTTCTGCTTCTCTTCCATGATCTGCGCGGCAGCAACAAGGGTAGCTACTTCCGAGCCGCTTGCAACAAGAACGAGGTCGGGAAGGCTGTCTGATTTCTTAACGATATAGGCACCCTTGTCGGCTTCAAGCGCATCTTTGTAGCGTTCGGACCCGGGCTTGGCCGGAAGGTTTTTGATGTTCTGGCGCGAAAGGATAAGTCCGGTAGGCGTTTCGGTGTTTTCCAGGGCCATCTTCCATGCCACGGTGGTCTCCGGAGCATCGGCAGGACGCAGCACAAGCATAGCCCTGTCGCCGTGATGATTTTTGATATGTTCCATCAAACGAATCTGGGCCTCCTGCTCAACGGGCTGATGGGTAGGGCCGTCCTCACCCACACGGAACGCATCGTGGGTCCAGACATACTTCACGGGAAGACGCATCAGCGCGGCGAGACGTATGGCCGGTTTCATATAATCGGAAAAAACAAAGAAGGTGGCGCACACCGGGATAACTCCCCCGTGAAGAGCCATTCCGTTTGCAACGGCTGCCATGGTGAGTTCTGCAACGCCTGCCTGGAGGAATGCGCCGGAGAAATCGCCTTTGCGGAAAGCCTTTGTGTATTTCAGAAAACCGTCGGTTTTATCGGAGTTCGAGAGATCGGCCGATGAGACGATCATGTTTTCGATTTTCTGGGCGAATTCACCAAGAACCGCAGCCGAAGCGGCACGGGTTGCGATATTCTCCTTTTGCTGGATGGCAGCGAAATCAATGGCGGGAACCTGTCCGGAAAGGAAAAAGTCGAGTTTCTCGGCCAGAGCGGGATTGGCCTGCCTCCATTTTTTCTCTTCAGCCTTTTTCTCTGCGGCTGCCTTCTTTTTGTTATTAAGGACTTCTTTGTAGAATTCCTCTACTTCGGGGAAAATACGGAAGGGATCCGTGGGGTTTCCACCCAGGTTCTCAATTGATTTCTCAAAAGATGCTCCGGCTTCGCCCAAAGGCATACCGTGTGTGGCGGTCTTGCGCTCGAAACTCTCGCCGCTGGCGGTTACTGCCCCTTTGCCCATAATGGTCTTGCCAATAATAAGGGTGGGTTTCTCATCCTCCTGAAGCGCGGCATTTAGGGCCTTGCGTATCTGGGCATCGTTGTTGCCGTCGATTGTAATTACGCTCCAACCCCAGGCAATGTATTTGGCTGCGGTGTCTTCACTGGTAACTTCCTCGGTTTTTGTGGAGAGCTGAATGTCGTTCGAATCGTAAAACATAATCAGGTTGCTCAATCCCAGAAAACCAGCCAAACGACCTGCTCCCTGCGAAATCTCTTCCTGAACACCACCGTCGGAGATAAAGGCATAAGTCTTATGCGCCATCCATTCTCCAAACCGGCTAACCAAAAAGCGCTCGGTAATAGCTGCGCCAACAGCCATGGTGTGACCTTGTCCCAAAGGACCTGAAGTGTTCTCAACACCTCTCTCTACATCAACTTCAGGATGGCCGGGAGTAGGACTGCCCCATTGGCGGAAATTCTTGATGTCCTCAAGCGTATATTTTCCAATAAGCGTTAGTATCGAATAGAGCATGGGCGACATGTGGCCCGGATCGAGAAAGAAACGATCGCGCTGCGCCCATTTCATATCGCTGGGATCGAAATTCAAATATTCCGAATATAAAATATTCACGAAATCGGCGCCGCCCATTGCACCTCCGGGATGTCCGGATTTGGCTTTTTCTACCATTGAAGCGGCCAATATCCTGATGTTGTCGGCTGCCCTGCTACTAACTGAATCACTCATAATTGTTTGTGTTTAATATGTAATCCTATGTTTTTAAAGACCCCAAAATTAGTATTTTCTCGCAAAAGAACGCATTAAAACAACTGTATTTTAAGATCAAATTTATCCGGTAAATCAGATGGGATTCCTCTCTGTGCTCTGAAGGGCATGCGAATTTTTTGTTTCACGCAATCCCGACAGCCAGCTGTCGGGACGCAAAGTTCTGTCGAGTCCAATTCCCTCATAGCCGAAGCTGTGACAGATGCAAACCCTAAATGCTTGCTTTTTAAGCTGCGAAATGATTTTCGCGTGCAAATAATCGCCCTTTTCTGCTACCTTTATTTGGAAAATCCCGTCGCAAAGCAACCCGATGACAGATTTATGCATCTGTGAAGGTGTGCGAATTGTTGTGGGAATAGGCAATATTCCGATAATGACAACGTTTTTTGTATTTTGAATCCAATTATGAAGAAAATCATCCTGTCGCTCTCAATCCTTCTGCTCTGCACCGGGATTGCACACAGCCAGAAATTCACCCTCAGCGGTTATGTTCACGATGCTGCAACTGGCGAGAAACTCATTGGCGCGAATGTTTTCAGCAAATCGGACCTAAATGGTACCATAACCAATGCATATGGATTTTATAGTTTCTCTTTGCCGGCCGGAGAGTATGAGCTTTATTTCAGCTATGTGGGGTATGAGACAAAAATCCTAAAAGTAAATCTGATCAAGGACCTTCAGGAAGTCATCGAGCTTCAGCCTGCTATAAAGCTGGAGGAGGTTGTTGTAACTTCCGAAGCATGGAACAAGTCGGTGGAGTCGACCCAGATGAGCTCGATTACAATTAATGTTCAGGATATCAAAAGCATGCCTGCCCTGTTGGGTGAGGTGGATGTTATTAAATTCATTCAATTACTTCCGGGAGTGCAGTCAGGAACAGAAGGCGCAGGGGGGTTATATGTCAGGGGAGGGGGACCCGACCAAAACCTGATACTTCTCGATGGGACGCCTGTTTACAACGCATCCCACCTTTTTGGTTTTTTCTCGGTGTTCAATGTGGATGCCATCAATAATATCGAGTTGATAAAAGGCGGATTCCCCGCCCGTTACGGAGGAAGACTTTCTTCGGTATTGGATATCAGCCTTAAGGAAGGTAACATGAAGGAATTCAAGGGAACCGGCTCACTTGGACTGATATCCTCCAAGCTTACCCTGGAAGGCCCTATTGTAAAGGATAAAACCTCATTCATTGTATCAGCCCGGAGAACCTACCTGGATTTCCTCATTCAACCTTTCCTCAGATCCCTTGGCGGACAGGATGCCTCTTCCTCACAAGGCTATTTTTTCTACGACCTGAATGCGAAAATCAACCACAAGTTCTCGAACAAGGATCGTTTGTACCTGAGTGTTTACAGCGGAAGCGACAAGTTCTACCGAAAGCAGGATCCCTACACCTATCTGTACGACGGGAACTACTTTTCGGAAGAGTCCAAGGCCGATCTGGGCTGGGGAAACGTAACCTCCGCCCTTCGATGGAACCACCAGTACAATAGCAAACTGTTCAGCAATTATACCTTAACCTATAGTCGGTATAACTTTAAGGTTCAAAACTACATGGAAGAAATTGCTGAAACCGACTCAGGGACTTTTAACCAAATCAATTCTCTGAAATTCCTTTCCGGCATAGAGGATTTTACCGCCAAGGTCGATTTCGACTATATCCCCGATCCCAACCATTATATCCGCTTCGGACTGGGCAATACCTATCATACCTTCAAGCCCGGTGCAACGGCGCTTAAAGTGAACGATGCGGAGCTTGAGGACGTCGATACCATTATTGGAGAGGATTTTATCCCTGCCAACGAGATTTCGGCCTACATTGAAGACGATTATAAAATCTCTGCCAACCTAAAGGCAAATATTGGTCTGCACTATTCAGGATTCATCGTAAATTCGAAGTATTACAACTCACTTCAGCCCCGGCTGGCATTCAGGTATCTGTTAAGCGAATCCCTTTCCCTGAAAACCTCCTATTCTTTTATGCAGCAGTACATACACCTCCTTACCAACAATAATATCGGTTTGCCCACGGATCTCTGGGTGCCGGCCACCGACAAGATTCTGCCCCAGAAGTCGCATCAGGTGGCCATCGGCGTTTCCAAAAGCTTCAACGAAAGCTACAAGCTTTCTGTGGAAGGGTATTACAAAACCATGCAAAACCTCATAGAATTCAAGGATGGGGCTTCCTTTCTCGGGGCGGATACAAAATGGGAGGATAAAGTTGAGGCCGGAAAAGGCTGGTCGTACGGAGCGGAAGTTTTATTTGAGAAGAAGCTGGGCAAACTCACGGGCTGGGTAGGTTATACCTTTTCGCGAACCGAGCGGCAGTTTCCCAATATCAACGAAGGAGAGATCTTTCCCTATAAATACGATCGAAGGCACGATGTTTCTGTGGTGGTTTCTTTCCCTCTTAACGAGTCGTGGGATTTTTCTGCCAGCTGGGTTTATGGCACGGGCACGGCGCATACCCTTCCCACGGAAAGATATTTTGGAAACAGCAATTCTTACGGTGGGTCTTCATTTTTCGGGGGAGGTTATGGCGATTTTTATCTCTATCCTACCCAATCGGACGATTTTAAGGGCGAATTGGAACACATCGATTCAAGGAATTCAATACGGGCAGCCGATTACCATCGTTTGGATATAAGTTTCCAGAAAACCAGAGAAAGGAAATGGGGCGAAGCAACCTGGGCGTTGGGCGTATACAACACCTATAACCGGAAGAACCCCTTTTACTATTATATCGGAAGAGATAGCAGAGGAAATAGGGCGTTACAGAGGGTAAGCCTGTTTCCTTTTATTCCATCGGCGACCTACAGTTTTAAATTTTAAATATTATTGTGATGAAATCCAGATATATTATTTTCTTCCTCCTATCCTTGCTTTCCCAGGCTTGTGAAACAACCGAGAAAATCGACGATTTCCCCCTGCGCCCTTCCAAACTGGTTGTAAACTGTTTCTTTAATTCCGACAGCATTTGGGAGTTTCAGGTTAGCAAAAGCTTATCGGTGCTCGACAACGCGGAGCTCAAGCTGATCAAGAACGCTAATGTGAAAATATTCAGGGAAGGAACCCTTTTCGATAGTATACTTGTTGCCGATGACGACGGAAGGTACAGGACTTCCAACAATTTGCCCCAGGAGGGAAAGGAGTTTTCTATTGAGGTTTCATCCCCTTCATTTAAAGAGAAACTGTATGCCAGGGATATTGTACCTCAAAGGGTAGAGATTAGCGATGCGAAAATTATAATTACCGATTCTGCTTTTTATGGGAACGAATATTACAGCTACGGTTATATGAATGGCTCCTTTGAAATTTCCTTTGACGATCCGGCTGATGCAGCTAACTACTACGAAATCAAAGTTTTTTATTTGGATTCAATATTTAGTTTCCCCGAAACTGGGCCTGTATTATCCTATATTGCAAAACGGATGATTGGAATCGCAAGCGATGATCTTTCAGTAGTAAACCCATCAGATTATGCTACTTCTTCCCTCCTCATAAATGATTACTATTTTGACGGGCAGCGGAAAAGCTTATCATTGGATTTTAACGATTGGAGTGCTCAAAAGAGAAAGGGCTACTACCTTGAGTTAATAAGCTTAAGCCGTGAGGGATACTTGTACCAGAAAACGATTGCGGATTACGACAATTCCCGGGGAGACCCTTTTTCTGAGCCTGTAATGATTTACAGCAACATCGAAAATGGCTATGGAATCTTTTCCGCATATTCCAGGAGCATTTACTCCTTCGAAACCCACTTTTAGCAATTCGAAAAACAACACCGAATCGATATAGTCTTTACCCATTTTATCCCAGTTGCTGAATCCGCACAAAAAATGTACTTTTGCAAAAATTTAAAAATACGGAACTATGGGTTTGCAATGCGGAATTATTGGGATCACTAACACGGGAAAAACCACGCTGTTCAACTGCGTCTCGAATACTAAGGCCGAATCGAGCAACTTTGCTTTTAGCTCCAGCAAATCCAATATCGGGATTGTAAACGTCCCCGATCAGAGGTTAAATGTTCTGAGGGACATGGAAAAACCCCTGAAGCTGATACCGGCAACCGTCGAGATTCTCGATATCCCCGGCCTCACCAAAGGCTCCAGCACCGGAGAAGGGATCGGCAACAAATTCCTTGCCGACATCCGTAACACAGATGCCCTGATTCATGTGCTGCGCTGCTTCGACGACGAGAACCTGGCCCATATCGAGGGAAGCGTAAACCCGGTGCGCGACAAGGAAACTGTTGACCTCGAACTGCAGATCAAAGACCTCGACTCGGTAGAAAAGAAAATCCAGAAACTCGAGCGTGCAGCCAAAACGGGCGACAAGGATGCTAAGCGGGGAGTGGAGGTACTGACGGTTTACAAGGATCATTTCGAGAATTTCCAGTCTGCCCGCACCGCCCCGGTTTCCGATGATGACAAAAAATATATCGAAGACCTGTTTCTCCTTACCGAAAAGCCGGTGCTTTATGTGTGTAACGTTGACGAGAAGTCGGCCATAAACGGCAACAAATATGTTGATGCGGTTAAGGAAGCAGTGAAGAATGAAAAAACCGAGGTGCTGGTTATTGCAGCAGCCCTGGAAGCGGAGATCTCCGAGCTTGAAGACGAGCAGGACCGGCTTGCCTTTTTGCAGGATCTCGGATTGAAAGAACCTGGTGTAAATAAACTTGTCCGTTCGGCTTATTCACTGCTCAACCTGCAGGCGTTTTTCACAGTTGGACAAAAAGAGGTAAGGGCATGGACCATTCGCAAAGGAATGACTGCTCCCCAGGCAGCAGGGGTGATTCACAGCGATCTGGAACGGGGATTTATCCGGGCCGAGGTTATGAAATACGACGACTACGTAAGGCTGGGGTCGGAACATGCATGCAAAGAAGCAGGGAAACTCGGAGTTGAGGGGAAGAACTATATCGTAGGCGATGGGGATATTCTGCACATAAGATTTAATGTTTAGAAAATCACTCTGTGTTACTCCCTTTTCATCCTCTGAAAGCCTGCGTAATTAATTGTTGCACAGAGAAAAAGGGTCCCGGAGTTTGTTTAGAGGGAACCCAACAAACATGACAAAGTTTTCTAATGAGGAAAATTCCTGAAATATTTCTATTGGTTTTTCTGCTGTTTCAGGTAGCAGCCTATTCACAGGATGATAGCAGGGAGAAAAGCATAAATCTTGCAAGTTCCATCCTCTCCTCCCGGGGAGAAGCCTATATTGCCATACCTTCTTCCCTTCGAAAATCATTTCTCATGGAAATGGCGGGTATCGTCCCCGACAAACAAACCGACAGTCTTAGTTTTTTCTATATTGACTCTGAGCAATTCAATTGGATACGAAATGCCGGAATTGATTTTGAAGTTCTCACAGCCCCGTCCATGCTGGCCCCGGTCAGGATGGCTGCGGATCTGGATGATGTTTTGGCGGGAGAGGCATATCCAAGCTATCAGCAATATCTCGATCTTATGAAGCGGTTTGGGGAAACCTATCCCGATCTTTGTGCAATCGATACCATCGGGGTCTCAATTGGCGGCAAACTGATCCTTTCTGCCCGCATACAAAACGGCAATTATACCGGGGGAGAGCGACCGATTGTTTTCTACTCATCCACGATGCATGGTGACGAGTCGGTAGGATATTCGCTGATGCTGATGCTGATTGACGATGTTTTGAAGAACGCAGCAAGCTCTCCACAGATTTCCACGATCCTGAATGAAGTGGTTCTGATCATAAATCCTCTGTCGAATCCCGACGGGACTTATTTCCAAAGCGATGTCAGCCTTTTTGGCGCGAAAAGATACAATCTAAACAACGTCGACCTGAACCGCAATTTTCCCGACGTGAGGCTTGGGATGGATTACTCATCCCTTGGAATGGAAAAAGAAAACCTGGCCATGGTGAAGTATATGGAGAAATTCCCGCCATCGCTCTCCGCCAATTTCCATACCGGCGCCGAAGTATTGAATTATCCCTGGGATTCCTGGTATTCCAATGAACGTAAACACGCCGACAACGAATGGTTTATTGAAATCTGCAAAGACTATGTGCAAGCGGCCAGAATAAGCGATCCGTCCTACCTCAGGCTTTACCCGGAAGGTTATGTGTTTGGATCGGACTGGTATTGGATTCCCGGTGGAAGACAGGATTTCGTGACCTATAACCTGAGGGGAAGGGAACTTACCATTGAATTGTCTGATGTTAAACTCCCTGCCGTCTCTCAGATTCCTGGTTTATGGAATAAAAATCATAATGCTTTGTTGATTCTTATTGAGAAGGCCGGAGATGGAATTTTCGGAACCATAACCGACAGCCTTACTTCTGAAGCCATTGGGGCCAAAGTTGAAATCCCCGGATATGATCAATATGAATCCAATATTTTCAGCCATAGCCTAACCGGCAATTTTTTCCGTTTTTTGCCTCAGGGGAGTTATGAGCTGGAGATTTCTGCGGAGGGATACGTTTCTAAGTTGGTTGAAGTTGAGGTATTTAAAAACCAGCGAACGGAAATCGGAATTCAACTGGCGAAAATTGGTGGCGAAGAACCTTCGGATCAGGGGGTTTTGGTGAAATCGAGTCCTGGTAATCACGAGCTGTTTATTGAACTGAAAGGAGACGGGTCTGAGGTCTTTTCGGCAGACTTATATGATCTGACGGGGAGGATTGTCCAGGAGAATATATTTATAGGGAGTTCAGGAACGGTTGGCGGGGCAATGTTTCGGGGGATTTATATTCTGAAAGTCAAGTCGGCACAGCAGTCTGTCAATAGGCTTGTTTTTCTTTAGGCCTTGCCCGGCTATATAGATATCGAATGGCAGTAGGCCAGTTCCGATATTTAAATGTTTCATGTCGGTAATTCGATAATCTAAATAGACACAAAAAACTTCGCTTTTTGAAATAGCATGGGCTTACCGTTTGTTTGAGCTAAGTGCAGGCTATTATTACTCAACTGTGAGTCGCAGATGTCGGCCAAGACCTTCTCGGATTATCCTGGTTAATGTAGAGAGTCTTATATCAGAAGCGTCATTTTCAATTCTTGAAATATAAGTCTTTGTTGTTCCGCATTTTTCAGCAAGCTGCTCCTGTGTCATTCCCTGCTCTTTGCGAAGTTCCTGCAACATTGCGCCCAATTTAAATGATTCAAACCCTGCTTCAAATTCTTCCCTTTCAATTGTTCCCCTTTTCCCGTATTGTTTATCCAAATGATCAACAAAAGAGGTCAGGTTGCTATTTTCTTTTTTTTTCATCGAAGTATTGTTTTTTTATTTTTTCCGCCAGTTCAATTTCACTCTTTGGAGTTTTCTGAGATTTTTTTTGAAAACCGTTTACTAGAATTATAAGTTTGCCCTCATCAAAAAAGCTGAAAACTCTGTAAATATTAGTTCCGACTTCAACTCTAACCTCAAAAATACCTGTAGAGTCTTCCAAATGCTTAAAATATTTAATTGGCACTCTGTCAATTGTTCCAATCAACTTAAGTGTCCAGTTGAACTATCTTTTAACTTCAGGTTTCAGAGTATCAAAAAAGTCCAAATAGTAGTTCTTGTAATAGAAAATATCTCTGATATATTTTTCATTCATGGCGCGAAGTTAGCTAATTAGGTAACGGTATCCAAATAATCCGATTTCGTTTTTACTTGTTATTCTAAAATTATTACGCGGCTCCTCCTCCATAGTTATTACGAAGGAGGGGGCTCTGCCGCTTGGAAAAATTTTTGCTTTTGTGGGCAAAGGTGCAACGTAATGCATTTTTTATAGAAAAAGCCTAAGTCCACCGCACAATAATATTTGTAGATAAGTGTTTGTAGAAGAGGACAAAGGTACAAGGCCATTTATTATTTGTAGACAAATGTTTGTGGAAGAGGCCAATGGTTCAGAGCACCGGAACATTTAGGGTAAGGCTTTATTCTATAAATATGATCCCCCCAATTGTTCAAAACAAAAACCCGCAATAAAACTTTTACGATTATATTTGCTCTCTGAAATTTTTACTGAATGAGATATATACTATTAACATGCATTCTGCTGCTTTCCGGCATAACTGTTTTCTCCCAGAATCCCACAGTACCCTCGGAAAAACCAAAATTAATCGTCGGGATTGTTGTTTCCGAAATGCGTTATGATTATATCACCCGTTACTGGGACAGATTTGGCGAGGGAGGATTCAAACGTCTTGTGAATGGCGGCACCTATTGTAAAAATACGCATCACGATTATCTGATTTCCGAATCGGGTGAGGGTTTTGCCTCCATCGCTACCGGTGCCTACCCCGACGTTCACGGCATTGTTTCGGATTACTGGTACGACCGGCTGCGCGATAAAATCACCTTTTGCGTGAGCGACGAGAGTGTCAACACCACCGGGGGCGCCTATGAGCAGGGAAGATACTCTCCCAAAGCTATGCAGACATCCACCTTGTCGGATCAGGCAAAAGTTGCAGGACAGTTTAAGCCCAAGGTTATTTCGATTTCATTGGACGCCCGGGCCGCGATACTCTCCGGCGGACATTCGGCCAACGCTGCCTATTGGTTCGATGGTGAAAGAGGGAGTTTTATAAGCAGTTCTTACTATCTCGACAGTCTGCCTGCCTGGGTCAATGAGTTCAATTCGAAATCCTTTGCCGACATTTATCTACAACGCCTGTGGGAGCCTCTTTTCCCCATAGAAAACTATACCGGTAGTTTGCCCGACGACAATAAATACGAAACCGGTTTTGCAGGGAGGCGTGTTTTCCCTTATGATCTGAATAAAATGAGTTTCCTTAAAAAGGGCCAACGCAATTTCGACCTGTTGAAATTCACCCCTTACGGCAATTCTCTCACCAAAGATTTTGCTATTGCGAGTATTGTTAGTGAGGATCTGGGAAAAGACAATCATACCGATTGGCTGCAGATTGGCTTTTCGGCAACGGGTTTTCTGGGGGATAAGTATTCATCCGCATCCATAGAGATTGAGGATTCGTATCTGAGACTCGATAAAGACCTTGAGCATTTCCTGGCCTTCCTCGACGAACAGGTAGGTATGAAAAACGTCTTGGTTTATCTCACGGCCGACAATGCCATGGCCGACGACCCTGCTTTTTTATCCGATCAGGGAATGCCTGCCGGTTACTTCAACTACAACAGTGCCATGTCGCTGCTGGGAACCTACCTAAACCTGATTTATGGGAAAGGGGAGTGGGTGAAGTTCTATTATGCACAGCAAATCTATCTTAACCGCGATTTAATTGAACAGTCGAAACTCTCGCTCCCGGAATTCCAGAATGTGGTTGCGGCCTTTATGATTCAGTTCGAGGGCGTATCAAATACGCTTACTTCCACCAACCTGATGACAAACAACTATACCCGCGGCTTTTTCGAAAAAATACAGAAGAGTTACAGTCAGAAACGTTCGGGTGATATTCTCTTGCACCTGTCGCCCGGATGGACAGAGAAAGGCGCTGCCAAACAATATGCCTCAGCGTTTCGCTACGATACACATGTGCCGCTGATTTGGTATGGCTGGAAAATCAAACGTTCGAGTATTTACCGCCCGATCTCCGTTACCGACATTATGCCCACAATTGGCGTGTTTCTCGATATCCCGCGAAGCGGAAGCCTTGAGGGTAAACTGATTGACGAGCTGTTTTAGGGAAAGAGGCAGGGTGTTAACCTTTCAAGTCATGATGCAGGAATCTCCGTATTTTTAAATTTGCAAACATTTTTGTACTTTCGAATGTTCTTGACAACAGATATTAAAAATTATGATAAAAAGGCTTTTGGTTATTTTTCTCTTGATGGTGTTGCTAATCCCATCGGCCGGATTGCAAGCGCAGAAAAGGTACTGGATCTTTCTTTCGGATAAGGACGGGGTTGAGTTTGATCCTTACCAGTATTTCGATCCTGCAGCAATACAGAATCGTATCGTCAAGCAAATTCCCCTGGTACAGTTTTCCGATATGCCTCTCAGACAGGATTATCTGGAAGGGATTGAGTCGATCGCCGGAAACCTGGGCACTTCCAGTCGCTGGTTCAATGCGGTTTCTGTGCAGGCCGACATGTCGGAATTGCGCAAGATTTCGAGCCTGCCCTATGTTCTTGAAGTCAGGGAAATCCTTATGGTTTCGAGGGAGGCCGACGAGGACTTTGACCCGGAGATCGACTTTGAGGACGATCAGCTGAGATCGTTGCAGATCAATGCTTTTGGGATAAAACATTTCGAGGAAATGGGAATTGATGGAACCGGCGTAAGGATTGCTGTTTTCGACGGCGGTTTTCCCGGAGTAGATACTTCGCCCATGTTCCGGCACCTTCGCGAGTCGGGCAGAATTATTGCCACTTGGGATTTTGTTAAAAACAAAGAGTTTGTGTACGATTATTCCTCCCACGGAACCAGTGTTATGACCTGCATAGCGGGAATTATGGACAATAAGAAATTTGGGCTTGCCCCGGGAGCCGAGTTTTTGCTGGCTCGTACCGAAGTTACCCGCGAAGTTTTTTCTGAAGAGGAAAACTGGCTCGCAGCAGTCGAATGGGCCGACAAAAACGGGGCCGACATCATAAGCAGCTCGCTGGGCTATACCTTTAAAAGATACTTCCCCCGTCAGATGGACGGCCAAACCACCCTGGTTACCCGGTCGGCGAACCTGGCTGCATCAAAAGGCATGCTGGTTATCAATGCGGCAGGAAATGACGGGGATAAGAAATGGCAGGTGGTGGGTGCCCCCGCCGATGCCGACAGCGTATTGAGCATTGGCGGCGTATCGCCCGATAACGGATATCACATCAATTTCAGCTCATACGGACCAACATTTGACGGGCGTATGAAACCAAACCTCGTGGCCTTTGGCAAAGTAGCCACTTCAAACCAGAAAAAAGTAAAACAGGCTTTTGGTACCTCCTTTGCAACTCCTCTGGTATCAGGGTTTGCAGCCTGTGTGATGCAGATTCGCCCCGAAATGAACAACATGGAAGTTTTCAGGGAACTGGAAAAATCAGGACACCTTTATCCCTATTTCGATTATGCTCATGGTTTTGGGGTTCCTCAGGCTTCTTATTTTACCCGGGAGAAACTGGAAGTGTCGCCAACTTTTGAGTTTGTTGATGAGGACGAATATCTGATTATCCGACCTTTTAACAATGACTCCGACTCCGATTTCTGGTACGAAGACGATTCATCCACGATCAGCACAGACGAGTATTCGTTTGAACCGGGGATTGAGGAACAGGTTTTGGATACTGTTTTTTATGAGGAGTCAGAATGGGTTGAAGAATCAGAATGGGTTGAAGATACAGCCTGGGTTGAGGAAACCGAATGGATTGAAGAATCAGAATGGGTTGAAGATACAGTCTGGGTTGAGGAAACCGAATGGGTGGAGGATCCGGCTTGGGTTGACGATTTGGCTGCTGCTGAAGCCGACAATGCAGAAATGTTTGCTAACGAAGAGGCTTTTTTTAACGGGGAATCTCTCTTTGACGACAGTCAATTCAATGAAAATTCAACCGACAGGTATGATCTTGACACGAACTATTTGTACTACCAGGTTGTAGGCGAAGATCAGGTGAAAATCAGAAGGTATGCAGTTGTGAATATGCAGTTCTCCGAAGAATTTTCAATACCCTGGGAAGATCTTGAAAACGGCGACAGGATAACCGTGCACTATCGCGGCTATACTTCAAGTTTCCAATATTAGGGCTTTGCCTGAGTTAAAAGCAAATGGTTTTATCCGGATTCATGGATATGATTTGGTGCAATCTGGTCAATTCTTTGTAAAACTGTTGATATTCAAGCAAGTAAATTATATATTTTTTGTAAATTCTAATAAAAAATTCCTCTTTATGATAAAACAACTGTTTTTTACAGCCGTACTTCTCTTTTCCCTTGGCCTTTCGGCTCAGGATGTTGTGCTGGATATGAATGTTGATGAACAGTATACCGAAAAGAAGGGCCCCAATATGCGTCAATACGGACATTTCTATGAAGGTATCGCTTTGGTCGTCCCATACAACAGTATATCGGGTGCAAAGACCGATTTGGCCCAGTCGGGAGAGTTTCTTTTCGGTTACCGCTACAAGCTTAAGCTGCTTTCGTTCTATGCTATTGGGTTTGATCTTAGTCACCGTTGGACCCGCTACGGCATCGCTTCGGAGGAACTGCCCACTGTTGCCACAAATCCGCTGTCGTTTGCCAGAGATGTCAAGAGAATGAGTCTTGGAGTATCTTCCTTTGGTGCCGAAGCCTACAACCGAATAAACATTGGAAAGAGAGGAAACACGCTTGGCAATTACCTCGATTTGGGTATAAAGGGGGAGTGGAACTACAACCGTAAGCTTTTAATAAAGGAAATCGCAGCCGATGGAGAGTATTTTGAAACAAGTCGAACGGTTCAAAAGAAGCTGAACCTCATCGAGAAGTTTTCCACGGTGGTTACCGCCAGAATAGGAATAAATAAGGTTATGCTGTATGGCAATTATCGTATTTCTGATCTTGTTGCCGGGGGATTTACAACGCCCGAACTTCCTCCTCTTAACGTAGGAGTGCAGCTCGCATTTTAGCGCTTATCGGGCCGAACAGAGCTCGGCAATGATATGAGGGTTTTCTTCAACGGCTGAGCCTACAACAACAAGGTCGGCACCTGCGGCGAAAATTCTTGATACATCTTCGCCGCTGCGGATTCCTCCGCCAACGAGAATAGGTATTTCAATATTTCTTTTTACTTCGGAAATTATTCCGAGAGCAACACTCTTGGCTGCACCACTGCCGGCCTCGAGGTACACCATTTTCATGCCCAGCATTTCGCCTGCAAGGGCCGTGGCAACAACAATCTCAGGCTTATCGGCAGGGATAGGCAAAGTGTTGCTGATATATTCAACCGAGGTTGTCCGGCCATTCTCAATAAGTATGTAAGCTGTCGAAATAACCTCTATTCCCGATCTTTTTAGCGTGGGAGCTGAGATCACGTGCTGCCCGATAAGGTACTCGGGATTTCGCCCCGATATGAGCGACAGGAAAAGCAGCCCGTCGGCTTTATCGGAAATCTGAATCACATTGCCCGGGAATATCAACACGGGTATTGAAGTGTTTTCCTTGATGTAGGAAAGCGTTTCGCCCATGTTGTTAATGACAAGGCTTCCTCCCACGAAAATAAAATCCACTCCGCTATTGTTGCTGTTTTGCAGAATTACGTCAAGAGAGCTTGCGGTATTTTTATCGGGGTCAATAAGAATAGCGATTCTCTTCTTCGTCTTGTCGGATATGCTCTTATAGATATTCATTTATTTACAGGTCCAGGCAATTGCATACCCATTCATATTTTTATATTGTATCCTGAAGTCTTCAACCCCATGAATATTCAGCACCCGGCCTTTAATGCATCCATCCTGCTTTGGCTCAAAGGGCGATATCGAGAGGTTCTCTTTAAAGTTTATATCCTGCTTGTCGCAAATCTTGTACATGGCTTCCTTCGCGCACCAGTGAATATAAAGATGATAGCGTTTCATGTCGGGATCGGAGGTAATCAGCTCCTGGTGATTGATGAACTTGTGGGTGAGATTGCTTATTTTGTGCGACATATATTCCAGGTCAATCCCCACTCTCTTGGTTTTGCTCATCATTATCGAAGTGAGCTTGTGGGAGTGCGAAATGCTGATGTTGAACGAATTCCCTTTAAGAAATGGCTTGTGGAATTCATTGTAAATAATGCGCGAATCACGACCGGTCATGTCGTTTATCAAGGCCCTAACGCTCAGCCACTCAATCTTGCGGCTTTCGTTTTTGAAACTGTTGAGGGTCTCGATTTCATCGTCGTCAAGGTTTAAACGGGAATAAAGAGAATCGAAATCCTCCTTAATTTCCCATATCCCCATCAGGCAATCGTTTACCTCTTTTTTTACAATAACTCCCATCCATTGATTTATTAAAACGCGGGACGCAAATTTAGCAATTATTTGTTAACGGTGTTCCATTCAAGACTTTTGATGAAGTGGTCGATGTCCTGTCGGATGAAACTTATAACAGGCCCCAGTGAATCCTGATTGGGCTGAGTATTGAAATACAAGGATCCTCTTAGAAAATTTGTCAGGCTGTCGGTTACGAAAAACTGGATCGAGGAGGCGGCATTCCCTTTAATATCGTAGAAAACTCCGAAAACTCTCTTTTCCGGGAAATTGATCCGGCTTTCCTCGATCGACTCGGCCTTAATCGTGTGTTTATATACCAGGTCGCGGCTGTCGTCGGCATGTTTCCCCGGATCCCCGCTGATCCGGATATGGGAAAGATATATTTTGCCGCTAAACTGTGGAAATTCAATATTCAGCCAATCCGGATGCATCTGGCTGGAATCGCCCGTAATGATGGCGTATTCGGGGTATTCGAAACTGAATCCCTGCGGAGCCTGATACAATCGGTATTTCTTTTCCGGGTAATCGATCCTGAGAAATCCTTTAGGCTTGGGGGTAAAGGTTTCCTTGCAGGAAAAGAAGGCCGAAAAGCTCAGAAGAAGAAATAGAATCGACAGTAAAGATCTGAATTTTAGCCCCATGGTTTTTGTTACCTTTTTTTTGAAGCAGTGTTTAACGTGAATTTCACTTTTTTTATTCTCCGGTCATCAACGGATAGAATGGTAAAGCTGAAATCCTTTAAGGGGATTACTTCGTTTGCCGGGGGAATTGTACCTTTTATCTCCAGAATAAGTCCTGCAAGCGTGTCGGCCTCCCCCCGAAACGGTTCAAATAGTTCTTCGGGAAGCTGTACGATTTTAAAGAAGTCGTTCAGGAGAATCTTCCCATCAAAAATATAGTTGTTTTCGTCAACCTTGGAGTAGAACGATTCGATCTCGTCCGACTCATCCGTGATCTCGCCCACGATTTCCTCCAGAACATCCTCAAGGGTTACGATTCCTTCGGTTCCTCCGTATTCGTCGACAACAACCGCCATGTGGATTTTCTTGTCGAGAAACTCCTGCAGCAGATCCTTGAGCTTTTTGGTCTCCGGAACGTAATAACCGGCCCGAATCAGATCCTGCCACTTGAAGTTTTCGTTTTCGCCCAAAAATGGCAAAAGGTCTTTCACGTAAACAATACCTTTGATGTTGTCGAAGGTCTCTGCATAAACCGGTATGCGGCTGTAGCCCGAATCGTTGATGATCTGAATTAGTCTTAAAAAATCGTATTCGATATCCGCTGCCACAACATCCATTCGGGGCTTCATCACGTCGCTGACTTCGATGGTGCTGAAGTTTACTATCCCCATTAAAATCTTGCGGTCTTCAGTTACCACGCCCTTGTCCTGATCCAAAGCTTCAGAAAGTTCGTTTATCGACAGGTTGCCTGTAGTCTTTAATAGGCTCCGGTTTATTATTGAGGTGAGGCGAAGGAGTGTCCTGGATATCGGAGAAACGAGCTTCTGGGCGATGAACAGAAAGTTAACCGAAAATAACGCGAATGTCAGGGACTTGTTATGGGCATAAATTTTGGGTAGTAGCTTGCCGAAAATGATAATAAGAAGGGAAATGGCAAGGATCTGCAGCAAAATTCCCTGCAGGGAACTCAGGGCAAAGAGGGGAAAATGGTTCAGAAGAAATGCGGAGGTGAGAATAATCAGCAGGTTTACAGCAAGATTCACCGTCATCAGGGTTGCCATGAGTTGTTCCGGATCGGAAATGAGTTTTAGAACTTTTCGCGAACGGTTTTTCTGCATTCCTTCAAGTCGGGCTTTGTGATCGGGGTTTAAAGAAAAATAAGCCGACTCGGCTCCGGAAAAAATCACCGACAGGAACAGAAGAATCGAGATAATACACAATCCCTGAATTACCCAAGGGGATTGCAGGAACAGGCTTGAGTCCGGAATTGCTTGAAATAAAGAAAGAGAAGCTTCTGAGTCCAATAGATTATAAACGTTAAATTGATTTTGAAAATCGGGTTAAGCACTGGAAGGTTGAAACTTTGCTGTTCTGTCAGCGTTTTTCATTTCCTTTTCTTGTGCTTTGGTTTTTGCTGAACGGATTGTAATATGTTAAAACGGAAGGTCATCCTCATTGCTTCGAGTGTTGGATAGATCGCCCGAGGGTGGTTCCTGCACGTTTCCGGCTTGGGGTGCTGATTCGGATGAAGCAGAGGCAGGTTTGGAATAAGAATCCTGCGTACCACCACCTTCGCGCTTCCCTAATAATTGCATCGAATCACCGAAAATCTCGGTGACATAGCGGGTGTTGTTATCCTGGTCGGTGTAACTGCGGGTCTTGATCCGTCCTTCAATATATAGCTGGCTTCCTTTCTTCACATATTTCTCGGCAATTTCCGCGAGACCTCTCCATAGTACTATGTTGTGCCATTCGGTATTGGTGATTTTTTCACCGTCCTTGTTTTTGTATACTTCACTGGTGGCAAGCGAGAATTTGGAAACCGTATTGCCTCCTTCGAGATGCCTGGTCTCAGGGTCTTTTCCAACATTCCCTACAAGAATTACCTTATTAACTGACATGATTTTTGTTTTTTAATGAGCAAGTAAAGATACAAAAAAAACGGTTAAGCCAATGGATAGCCGATTTTTCAAAACCCCGAAGTACTGATATACCTTTCGATTAGCTTTGGAACGGGGAATTCGCCAAATTCGCCAATGCTTATTGCCGCGCCGGGGATTTGCGAAGGGCTTGTATCCCCCGGAAAAGAAATATGGATAAAACTGCAGCGCAGATTCTGATGGCTCAGTTTATGGGTTATGGGATCCGAGATCCTGTTTATCTGGGCTTCGCTGATTTTGGCACCAAGATATTCCGATAGTAAAGAGGGATAGTCGTTTATCGTGCACTGACTTTGGGTTTCGATAAGGGGGAATTCGTACAAACCTTGCCAAATGTCGCCTGCACCTCGCTGTTTCAGCCAGATCTTTTCTTTTTGTCGAATGATGAGGTAGGTGAAAAAGCGATTTCTGACTTTAGCTTTGCCATATTTCAGGGGGAGTTCCTCCACCCGGTTTTCTTTGATAGCCATGCAAATACCATTCAGCGGGCAGTTTATGCAACGTGGCTTTTTGGGAAGACAAATGCCGGCACCCAGCTCCATTAAGGCCTGATTATGCCGTCCGGGATTTTCAGGATCCAAAATCTCCCGGGCCAAAGCGTTTATTGTTTTCAACCCTTCGGGGGAGTTGATCGCTTCCCTTACCGAAAACAACCTGGAAATTACCCGTTTCACATTTCCGTCCACAGCCGCCTGCACCTCATTGAAAGCAATCGAGGAGATGGCAGCGGCTGTGTATTCGCCGACGCCTTTGAGCTGGAGGAGTTCGGAATATATGTCGGGGAATTCGCCGTTTCTGTGGGAAGCCACAAAACGAGCCGTTTCATGAAGGTTCCGGGCACGAGAATAATACCCCAAACCTTGCCAGATTTTAAGAACATCTTCCGATTTTGCCTCAGCCAGAGAAAATATGTCGGGAAACCGTTCCAGAAAGCGAAGGTAATACCCCGTCCCTTGAGCCACCCGGGTTTGCTGAAGGATTACCTCTGAAAGCCATATTTTATAAGGGTCTGATGTGTTTCTCCAGGGGAGGTCCCTCTTCTCTTTTTCATACCATGCGCCTAGAATAACGTGTATTTCCATTCGGCAAATGTAGGACAAAAAGAATATTATGATAAAAAATATCAGATTTGTGTTTTATTTATAGGGAGAAATAACCTATATTTGCAAACCAAAACAAAAAGATAATTGTAATTCATTGATAATTAAAGCATTTTAAAATGACCAAAGCAGATATCGTAAACGAGATTTCCAAAAACACAGGA
>JFJP01038244.1_pt1 | contig 24218 bp, 16 predicted proteins | sample 431651 | NCBI WGS metagenome assembly JFJP01 (sample SAMN02602958, study PRJNA72255) | Microbial mat metagenome, whole genome shotgun sequencing project. | biome: fresh water; feature: sink hole; material: water; isolation source: purple microbial (photo- and chemosynthetic) mats found in...
GATCAAGGTTCTCCTCTACGGTACGTTCGCGAAAAGGAGAGGCTGTACCGGGCAGGGTGGTTGTGCCCTTCTGTTCCGATATGGTCTCGGCACTCTGGTCATCAACATAGGCGAGGCCCCGCCTGATGAGCGACACCGCAAAGTCCCACAGCCTGGTGAAATAATCGGAGGCATAGTACTCCCGGTCTTCCCAGGTGAACCCCAGCCACTGTATGTCCTCCTTAATGGAGTCGACATATTCTACATCCTCTTTGGTGGGGTTGGTGTCATCGAAACGGAGGTTGCATTTACCGCCGTACTTCTCAGCCATCCCGAAATCAAGGCAGATAGCCTTGGCATGGCCAATGTGGAGGTAACCATTGGGCTCGGGCGGGAAACGGGTATGCACACGGCCTCCGTTCTTTCCGTCACTAAGATCCTTTTCAATGGCTTGCTCTATAAAATGCTGTGATTCAGGCTTTAATATTTCTTCTGATTCTTTCATCGGTTGATAAAATGAGATTACAAAAATAGGAGATTAAAGGGGACGCAATGCAGGGAGATGGCAATTTATTGAAGTGGCGGGGGACAGTCCGGCTGGTCCGGGCTTGCGGACGGAAGCGGATATCTCCGCTCACTCAGTGGTCTTGCGCCCTACGGGGGATGAGAGGCTGATTCACCACGGCGGACTTTGGCAACCAGGGAGATGAGGGGAGTGCTGGTCCTTGCGGGAGACTTCGGTCTCCTGGCGGAAGCAGGGGAGAAGTATGCCTACCTGGTCAGTTCCACACTAACACTGCCTATCCTGCCCCCCATCACAGGGTTTAACTTTGAGACCTTTACCGTTGCCTTGTTAATACCGGACAGCTCTTTGTATAGAGCATCAAGTATACGGGTGGCAATATGCTCCAGTAGTTTTGAGGTTGTCTCCATCTCCCTCTTGACCACAAGGTATGCGGCCTGGTAATTAAGGGTGTCACGCAGCTCGTCACTCTTCCCTGCCCTGTCGGTGTCAGTCTCAATCGACACATCAACCATGAAGTGATTGCCCACGATCTGTTCCTCGCGGTAATGTCCGTGAAAAGCATAAAACTCCATATCCTCAATCCTGATCAATCCCATAACACTTCTAATTATGTTTATATAAAACAGATAATCAATAATATACGAAATATTTTCATGATCTGAAGAAAATATTTATAAAACAATAAGGTTTATATTATAAACTGGTTTATATTTGTAGTAGATATTTTATATAACACTACATGTAAAATTAGTAAAAGCCATGGAAAACGAAGAAAAATTAATGAATGGGGAGGAGAGCCTCAGAGTCATTACGGAAATGATCAACAAAACAAGAGTTAGCATCTCGCAGAGTAGTTTTCACCTGCTATTCTGGGGATGGCTGATATTTGCATGCAGCCTCTCGGAGTTTCTACTCTGGAAGCTGACAGACTGGACCAATTCCTGGTATGTTTGGCTATTTGTCATCCCGGGGGTATTTGTATCGATGATCTACGGATTTGTCAGGGGGAAAAGAGAGAAGATATTCACTTATGGAACGGCCATTAATGTCTGGACCTGGATGGCGTTTCTCATCTCTTCTGTAATATTTTTTATTGTCTACCCGATGGAGACGGGCAGCATAGGCAAATATATGCTGCTCCTGGCTGCTATGCCTTTGTTAATCTCCGGGGTAGTATTAAAGTTCAGGCCCCTGATGTGGGGTGCCGTCTCATTCTGGGTCCTGGCGCTTGTGGCTCATTTCGGCGGGCCGACAGTATCCGGACTGGCGATGCCGGTGGCTATGATCGCAGGCTATCTGATTCCAGGTTATTTACTCAGAAAAAGGGGCAGCCATGACACCGTTCAGGGAGCTTGATCCGTTGCTGCATTCGCAGCTCAGACTGGCCATCATGTCAATACTTATAAGTGTTGACAGGGCCGAGTTTACCTATCTCCGTGAGAAGACCGAAGCGACAGCGGGAAATCTCAGCGTGCAGATAGGTAAGCTGAAGGATGCGGGATACATTACGGTCAGCAAGAGTTTCGGGGAGAGCTATCCGCAGACAGTGTGCAGCGTCACCGAACTTGGAAGGAAGAAGTTTGCGGAGTATGTGGCGGCGCTGGGGGACTATTTAAAAAGTCAATAAAGTCGAAAGTCTGTAAAGTTAAAAGGATTTGCGATTTGCGATTTGCGATTTGTGAATTGCGATTTGGGGATTTTGATTAAATCGACAATCGAAAATCTGAAATCGAAAATTCTTCTATTGCCTTCCACCGAATCCCAGGCCGCTGCCCTGGCCAATTGTCCAGTACGGGGGAGCGTAGTCAGGCCACCGGCAGTAAAATGAACCGCACATGCCAGTCCCAGGTTTGTTTCAACCATACAGCCGATCATGAGCTTGAGATTGGCGCTGCGTGCAATCGCAGCAATATCCAGCGACTCAATAATGCACGACTTCATCAGCTTAATGTTAATGACATCAGCGCAACCCGTGCGCACAACCTCTATTGCATCAGCCGCGGTGAATACCGATTCATCGGCACCAATCAAAACCTCGGTGTTGTCTCTTACAAATTTCATCCCGGCAAGGTCTGTCTTCAGGACCGGTTGCTCAAACAATACCGGGTGAATGCCATGCTTCAGGACCTCATTGATGAATCGCAACGCAGTTTTCGGGGAATAACCCTGGTTGGCATCTATGAGAATTCCGCAATCAGGAGCACCGTCCCTAATTGCAAGAACCCTGTCAAGGTCATCCGTCAGGTTAACCCCTACCTTTGTCTTGATTACCCTGAAACCCTCGGCTGCGAGATTAATCGCCTGCTTCTTAGCCTCTTCCGTAGGAACAATAGAGATAGTGTAATCAGTCTCTATCCTGTTCTCCATACCTCCCAGAAAACGGTACAAAGGAATATCGAGGGCTTTTGTGTATGCATCAAGCAGGGCCATTTCGATGGCGCACCTGGCAGCGGACTGGGCCCAGAAAGAGCTTTTCAGGGTGTAGGCGACAGACCTGTAGTTATTGATATCCTGGCCCACAATAAACTCCTTGCAGCTGTTCAGCGTTCCGAGGATGGTTTCCTGGTTCTCACCGTTGATCTGTATGATGGGAGCTGCTTCTCCATAACCTTCAATGCCATTCTCAAGGACTATTGTAACAAGGGCATTGTTGATATGGGTCATTACACCCAGTGATATATGAAACGGCTCATCCAGCTTGATATTGACCGGCTCAATGAACATCCCGGTGATCCTGATGCCTTTCAATCCTCCCAGCCTGCCGGAATACCTGTCCCTGTCAGGCAGCATGCTGCCCCCCAATACGGTGGCAGTTGCCAGTCCGCCGGCGGTTATCCCTCCTTTTTTAATAAAAGCTCTTCTGGTACTCATTATTTGATTGATTATTCTGCGTGCCTAAATTTAAGATTTTCCGCGAATCGTTAACCCGGAATAGCTTTTACTTTTTTCAAATACAATTACAGCTTCATACTGTCCATTGCGCCTAAAACAAAGACAAGCGGCGCGTTCCAGTTGATGGCTATCTCATTGGTTGAGTAGCTGCACTCACTGTCAGTGTACGACTTTGCAGGGAAGGTGGAACGGTTAACCGTGGGAGGGCAGTCGGTCAGCACCACCGTGTTGGGCCCGCCAACAAGAAAACCTGGATAAGGCTCCGGCACCCCGTCGGCGCCCGACGGACGGTGATGAATGTTCATCGGCGAAAGTGTCCCGAAACCGGTCACAAAGCAATAGCCTGTGGGGTTAGTCCCGAGCAGCCAGTTGACATCAGCCTGCAGGGAGGGCAGGTACTTCTGGTCACCCGTCAGCTTCATGGCGATGATCTTGAGCAGCGCCTGGTTAGCCACGTCTGAGGAGCTTCCCCATTCAAACCAGTCGAGGCTGATCCGGTACGGACTGGCCTCTGACTTTGCAATGAGCTCATCCGCATATGACACTAAAAGTGCTTTTGCAGCCTCCTTCAGTGCACTGAACGATTCGCCCTCAGCAAGTGCAAGAGAGATCAGACCCAGGGTGGCCGACTGGTTCCAGGTGGGGGTTCCGGCCTGCACACCGGTGAGAAAATCAGATCCCGGGGCAGATCCTGATGACAGTGCTGTCTCGGTTTTTGCCCAGAAGAGCTCGTCAGAGAGATTGTCATCACCGTAGGCACCGGTAGAGATATCGTTCGGCTGAACATAAAGAATGTCAGGATGAGCCTCCGCCCATTTCATTGCTTTTCCCGAAGCATCCAGACACACAGCTGACAGGGCCTTCAGCTCTTCTGAGGGATCGTTTGCGAAGACACGGTATGCCATGGCTGTCACAGCTGCGAAATCAAGCGCCGCGGCAGTGCTTTTCTGAACCACATAACGCGGCGCTGTTGCCTCGTGGGGCATATCGAATCCGAAGAACTCCTTATTTGTCAGCTTGTGATAGACTCCGCCGTCATTCGGGTCCTGCATGGTAAGGTACCACCTGAGGTTATAAAGCAGTTCGTCAACCAGATCGGCGATCTCATTGCCACTCTCGGGGATATCAAGGTGCAGCGACCTGCAGTATTCAGGATATAACTGGTAGAAGAGGAGCAGAGTGTAGTTGGTGATGCTGCTGTTGACGATGTACTTGTTGTAATCGCCTGCATCATACCAACCTCCCGGGCTCGAAATGACTCTTCCCTCCGGCCTCAGCGCGGAGGCAGCGGACTTGTGCACTAAAACCACAGTGTCGGGATGACCTGCAGGCCGTGCCCATTTCGAGCCGTATTCAGAGGTGATCTCAAAGCCGGAGCGGTTCAGGTAGAACGATTTCACAGCAGCTTTGGTAATCTCCGTATAAACATCGGCGCCTATACGGAACTCACCGGAGCAAACCTCCGATCCGGCCTCACAAAGCATGTAGGCTCCGGGTGCCGTCAGTGCGGAGAAGTCCGCGGCGCGGACGCTATCGCCTGAAAGCTCCCAGTAACGTGGCTCGCCGGCGGTACCCTGGAAGACGACCTTACCCGTCGTTGCATCAATGACCTCAAACTCCTCTGCCACGGAACGGATCAGCGCCACCTTCTCAGCCTCAGGGTGATAGCCAGCCTGATTCACGAGTATTATCTCACTGGCGGGCGAAGCCGCAGATGCAAGCCTGGATTTCTTCAGTGCGGAATTGCCGCATCCTGATGTTGCCAGCAAGGCAACAACCGCGGTAGTCAATATTACCGATACAGATTTCATCTCCTTACATTGTTATTTTGACATGATGTTCAGTTCCTTCCGGAAATACGGGCAGAATGCATGACTCGACCTTTTTGCCGTCGACAGTGATTTCCCATACTCCTTTGGATCTATGCTCAGGGTTAATGACCTCTATGTTATAGACAGCGCCCCTGAATTTGCGCCTGACGGTGAACCCGTTCCACTCCGGGGGTATGCACGGATCAACCAGCAGGCCGTCATACTCAGGCCTGATGCCGAGGATATACTGGGTGACGGCATAGAGGCACCATGAGGCCGTGCCTGTCAACCAGCTGTTCTTCGCCTCGCCCGGCCTGAAGGCATCCTTCCCCGCTATCATCTGAGAGTAGACATAAGGTTCCGTTTTGTGCAGATCACTTATCTCCTCCAGGTATGACGGTGTGATGCGACTGTAGTAGTCAAAGGCCCTGTGTCCGTTGCCGGTCATTGTCTCCGAGATGATGATCCAGGGGTTGTTATGGCAGAACTTCGTAAATGCCGGGTTATTGAGCACTATTCCATACTCGCAGGCCAGGTGTTCATTGACGGCCCCAAGTGCCTTCAGCGCCCTGCCGTCCTCCAGTCCCAGACCTGCCATCACGCACATGCCCTGTGTCTCAATAAAAATCTTTCCCTCTTCATTCTCACGGCTGCCAATCTTCCTTCCGTAGAAGTCGTAGGCACGGAGGAACCACTCGCCGTCCCACCCGTGACTGTCGAGGGCCTTGACCATATCGCCTATGTGCTTCTGCGCCTCATCTGCCAGTGCCGTCTCGCCTCTTTTCCTTGCAATGGTAACGAAGTCGGCGCCGTAGAGCACAAACATGGCAGCAATGAAGATCGATTCTGCCTGACCTCCCTTCTGGTTCTCTGTGGTCTGGAAGCTCTCATCAGGATTTGACGAGAAGCAGTTCAGATTGAGGCAGTCATTCCAGTCAGCCCGTCCTATCAGCGGCAGCCCGTGAGGACCCAGGTGGTTGACGACATGCCAGAATGAACGTCTAAGGTGTTCAAAGAGGCTGCCGGCGTTGGCCGCGTCATTATTGAACGGAACCACCTCATCCAGTATCGGCCAGTCGCCTGTCTCCTTCAGGTAATTTGCCACTCCGAATATCAGCCAGACCGGGTCATCATTGAAGTTGCCGCCAATCTCGGCATTGCCTCTCTTTGTAAGCGGCTGGTACTGGTGGTATGCGCTGCCATCGTCAAACTGTGTGGAGGCAATGTCAATGATCCTCTCCCTGGCCTGCGGGGCTATCATCTGTACATATCCCACCAGGTCCTGGTTAGAGTCGCGGAAGCCCATCCCGCGCCCAATGCCTGACTCAAAATAGGAGGTGCTGCGCGACATGTTATAGGTCACCATGCACTGGTACGGGTTCCAGGTATTGACCATCCGTGAGAGCCGTGGATCGGGGTGGTCAAGGGTGATGACCGACAGCTTGCTGTCCCAGTATTCCCTCAGCTCCCTGAATGCAGCCTCAACCTTCTCATTGGTATTGTATCTTTCGATCATCGCCTTCGCCCTGACCTTGTTTATCACTTTCGGTGCGCTAAACTTCTCATTATCTGGGTTTTCGATGTAACCAAGAACGAAGACGAGGTTCTTCTCCTCACCCGGTTCCAGGTCTATCTCCACGCAGTGCGAAGCTACCGGCGACCAGCCGTGGGCGATGCTGTTATGGGGCTTGCCCGAGAAGACGGCATCAGGACGGTCAAATCCGTTATAGATGCCCAGGAACGTCTCCCTGTCAGTGTCGAACCCTGCCACGGGCCCGTTCACTGAATAAAAGGCATAGTGGTTGCGGCGCTCACGGTATTCTGTCTTGTGATAGATGACTCCCTCCTCCACCTCAACCTCACCCGTTGAGAAGTTGCGCTGGAAATTGGTCATATCGTCGAGTGCGTTCCATAGGCACCACTCCACGAACGAGAAGAGCTTAAATCGCCTGGCATGCTTGCCGTTGTTGCGGAGCCTGATGCGCTGCACCTCGCATGTGTCGCCCAGCGGCACGAAGAAGAGCATCTCTGCCTGAAGCCCATCTCTTTCCGATCCGATGACCGTGTAACCCATGCCGTGGCGGCAGGAGTAATTCTCAACCTCAGCCTTAACAGGCTTCCAGCCGGGAGACCATACAGACCCGTTGTCATTGATATAGAAGTATTTGCCTCCGTCATCAAGAGGTACATTATTGTACCTGAACCGGGTAAGCCTGCGCAGGCGGGCATCACGGTAAAAGCTGTAGCCCCCGGCAGTGTTCGAGATGATTGAGAAAAAATCCTTGTTGCCCAGGTAGTTTATCCAGGGATAGGGAGTCTTGTACTGCGTGATGACATATTCCCTTTTGCTGTCATCAAAGTGTCCGTATTTCATGATTTGCGGTTAGTCTTTAAGTTTATCCCACCAGGTGTATTTCAGTATTATGGTTGTCACTATCATCACTCCCGTAGCCACATAGAACTGATTCCACTCACGCATGACGAGGAACACCGGGAAAGCCATAAGTGATATCTGCCAGACTATGCCCACTGCTATGTTGAACATGTCTCTCCAGAAGTCCCTGTTGACCATGAATGAAGGATCCTCGGCCACAACCAGTTTCTGTACCGGTTTCCAGAATCCCCACGGACGAACCTGTCTGTAGAATTTCTTAAGTGTTGCATCGTCCTCTCTTTTGGTAAGGAGTGATCCCACGATGCTCCCGATGAGCGATATGAGGAAGATTACCGGGAAGGCGTTCATGCTGAAGTTTTCCGTCAGCGGCCAGTTCTGGAGTATGCCGATGTTCATTGCGGGCAGGATGAGCGCTGCTATGATGCCAGACAGCATTCCCCAGAAGTACCCGTAGCCGTTGAAGCGCCACCAGTACCATTTCAGGACGTTGGGAGCAGTATAGCCACCCCAGAGGGCTGCGGTGATCCAGAGGACCACATCGTTTATGGAGGTTACAAGGAACCCGACTACTATGCCGATGACTACAATGAGCAGCGAGGCCGCATAACTCATCCTGACATAGGTTTTTTCGCTGGCGTTGGGGTTTATGTAGCGCTTGTAGATATCATTGACCAGGTAAGCAGGGGCTGCGTTCACCGTGGCGGCGAAGTTACTCATGAAGGCTGCTATCAGTCCGGCCAGCAGGAAGCCCAGCAGGCCTACCGGGACGTATGTTGCGAGCACCTCAGGGAGGATACTCTCGAAATCGGGATTGGTAAGTGACCCTGTATACAGTTTATCAAAATTCACCAGGGCAAGAATAGTCAGGCCGGCAACCATGAAGTAGCGGGCAGGGTTGAGAACCACGCTTACCAGCGAGCTCATCTTGGAGGCTTCCTTGGGGTTCTTCGTGGCAAGGATACGCTGCATGTCATAGTTGGGCGCCGGGCCTGCCGCAGAGACCAGTATCCCCTTGAAGAGCATCATGACAAAGAATAGCCCGAACAGCTCGTAACCGTCCGATTTGATCCATTCGTTGAATGTATGGAGCTTGGGAGAAGCGGCGGCAGATATACTGTGCCAGTCGAGCCCCGTGGTCCTCCCGAACCACAAAGTCTTCCATCCCTCCGGGATGACCGCGTTAAGGGCGTCAGGAGATATTTGTTTAATTGCGATTATACCCACGGCGATGGAGGCAATCGTCAGTATTCCGTACTGGATGACTTCGGTGATGACCACGCTGAACATCCCCCCCTTGACCACGTAGAATGTGGTGATGGCCATGAGTATAAGAGCATACAGGTTGACATTTATCTGGGGGTGTGCCAGTATATACTCAGGGTTGGAGACGATGGGTGGGAGGAAGGCGGAGACGAATTTCCCGACGCCCTTGAAGCCGTATGACAAGAAGCCAATCACGCTGACGAGGGCGAATACCACGACAATGACATGAGACAGGGTTGCAGCCCTGCCGTCGCCGAAGCGAGTCTTTATCCACTCGGCGCCGGTCATGACGTTCGAGCGTCTCAGCCAGGCAGAGAGATATACCATCAGGAAGATCTGGTTGAAGACCGGCCACATCCAGGGTATCCAGATGCTCTTCATGCCGTAGACGGAAAGCCAGTAGACCAGGAGCATAGTACCGGCTATGTCAAACATGCCTGAGGCATTGGAGACACCAAGGAAATACCACGGCAGGCTGTTGCCGCCGAGGAAGTACGACTGGATGTTTTTCGATGCCCGTTTCGAGACCCAGTTGCCAATGAAGATGGTTGCCACCAGGTAGAGGATGACAATGCCAAGGTCGATTATATGCAAGTTCATGGTTATGTTGGTTGGTTAAATGTTTCAGATAATAAAGGAGATACGGCCTTTTCTTGTTTTTTCATACACCTCCCGGCTAAACAGGTAATACTGTGCCGGCTTGTGGGCCACACCCTGCTGTTTCTTCTTCAGGGCGATGACATAGTGCATCTGTGCCACCTTTTTCCTGAAGTTACGCTTGTCAAATGATGTCCCCAGCACAGCCTCATATACTTTCTGAAGCTGGGAAAGGGTGAAGTAATCGGGAAGCAGTTCGAAGGCTATCGGTTCGACCTTCACCTTGCGTTGCAGTGCTTCCAGGGCCTCATAGAACAGGTATTTATGGTCAAAGGCCAGATCCATCTCCTTTACCATGGAGACCGGGAACCATGACACGTTCCTCTCCTTCAGCCGCAGCGTAACCTTTGTGTTGTCGATGAGTGCCAGGTAGCCCACCGTGACGATCCTGTCCGCAAAACCCTTGTTGATATAATCGAGCCATCTCTTGTCCCTGGGAGAGGAGACACGGTCAAGCTGCCCGAAGGCGCCGAACTGCTCCAGGAAGATGTTGTCAAGGCCGGTGAGTCCCTTAAGGATCCGGCCGGCAGCACTGTCGAGATCTTCATCCTCAAAAATGTGGTAGCCGGCCAGGGTGTGGTCACGGATAATAACCTCACCGCTTTTTTCATCCTTCAGCTCCCTTTCAACAAGCAGAACATTGAGCTTCTCAAAGTCAAATCCGAATACTACACAGTCGACCGAAATGTTGGGAACAATCTTGTGGGCTATCATTTTATTATAACTTGTAAGAGATAAAATGACTTAGTGTACAATGTAGGATTTCAAAGATATTGTAAATAAATAGCAATATCAATATGAGAAATAAAAAAATTACATACGGGATTTTACGGAGAAGACAATAAAAGTGCTCATTATATTATATAGTGTCTGATAGAGTAGGCAATGAAAAATGTGCCAGGCAGAAGACTGGGATCGTAAACGGGATAGCATGAACTGATTTTTAACTAGGTGTATTAAGTACACCAACTAAGGGTGATTCGACTTAAAAAACACTTGTACTAATCAAATAATTATAACAATGAGGCAAAATAGTATCAATCCCGCCCTGATAAGATAGAGTAACTTTAAAAACCTAAAACAGTATAGCTATGCATTAGGCTTGTGAACAAATTTGACGATTTATTAAATCAAACGTTCAATCAAAGACAAAGGTATCTCGGAAGTTATTCTTAAATTGAGGTACCCTTTGTTATTTATCTCATTTTAGGATCAGCAACAGATGAATATTTTATTACGATTGGCATATGTGTAACGAAGAAGCTAATAATTAAATAATGCCTGGTTATGAATATTAAACGAGTCTCCGGCGCGCTTGTGACAGTAATTGGCATCGTGGCATTGGTGTGCCTGTCCTGCTCCACCGCTCCTTACGAAAGAACTGAAGAGGGTGTTATTGTACGCCTTAACGGCAAGTCGGATTTCCCGGGTCAGACTGTACGGCTGCGGGTTATATCGGACCGGATCATAAGGGTGACCTCTGTCCCCTCGGGCGAGTTCCACAGGACAGTCAGCCTGATGACCGTCGCTCAGCCGGAACGTGAGACTGAATTTACCATTGAGAAGGGAGAAGGTCACATAACCCTCTCTACCCCGGTCCTGAATGCCGAGGTGTCACTTAAAACCGGGGAGGTTGTCTTCACCGACACCGACGGCAATGTCTTTATCGCCGAACAGGCGGGGGGAGGCAGATCATTTACCCCTGTAACACAGGAGGGAGAGAGTTTCCATGCCGTGCGGCAGCAGTTTGAGTCGCACCCTGACGAGGCAATATATGGCCTTGGCGCTAACCAGACTTCATTCATGAACATGAAGGGAAAGGATGCCGACCTGTTCCAGTACAACACTATGGCGGTGGTGCCATTTATTATTTCGAACCGCAACTACGGAATACTCTGGGATAACAACTCCAGAACAAAGTTCGGTGACATACGTGAATGGAGCGAGCTCTCCGCCATGAAACTCTATGATAAAAACGGTAATGAAGGCGGTCTGGCCGCAATTTATGCAGATAGGAAAACGGGTAAAAAGATTTATCTGATCAGGAGTGAGGAGGAGATAAACTACCAGTTCATCCCTGACCTCGTGAAATTCCCTGAAGGGTTCAGCCTCGGAGAGGGAATGGTGACATGGGAGGGTGATATTGAGTCTGACACTACCGGTGAACACAAGTTCATGTTCAACTCAGCCGGTTACGCAAAGCTCTGGATTGACGGCAGACTTATCTTCGACCGCTGGCGCCAGTGCTGGAATGCCTCTACAAACTACTTCACCATGCATCTTGAGCAGGGCAGACGCTACCCGCTCAAGATAGAATGGATCCCCGACGGTGGCGAGTCGTTCATCACTCTGAAGTACCTTACTCCACTCGATGATGAGGAGCAGCAGAGGATCTCATTCTGGTCAGAGGTTGCTGACCAGATCGACTACTATTTCATCTGTGGCGATAATATGGACGGGGTTATCAGCGGATACCGCACCGTTACCGGCAAAGCCCCGGTAATGCCTAAGTGGGCCATGGGATTCTGGCAGAGCCGCCAGCGTTATACAACACAGGATGAGGTGCTGGGCGTGGTGAAGGAATACAGGAAGAGAGAGATCCCGTTTGACAATATTGTGCTTGACTGGCAGTACTGGCCTGTTGACAAATGGGGTGATCACCAGTTTGACTCCATCCGCTTCCCCGATCCTGATGCGATGATCAAAACTCTCCATGAGGAACTGAATGCAAACATCATGATCTCGGTATGGCCAAAATACTATGTAGGCACTGAGAACTATGAAGCCATGAACAGCAAGGGCTGGCTCTACAAGCGCAATGTTGAGAAGGGTCAGAAGGACTGGATAGGTTATATCTCAACCTTCTATGACGCTTTTAACCCTGATGCCCGCATGGCCTTCTGGGAACAGATAAACAGCTCCCTCTACAGCAAGGGCATTGACGGTTGGTGGCTTGATGCCACCGAGCCCGATATATGTTCAAACCTGCCAATGGATGAGCGCAAGGCACTCATGAACCCGACAGCCCTGGGATCAGCATCCAGGTATTTCAACGCCTATGCGCTGGTGCAGGCACAGGGTGTCTTCGAGGGCCAGCATGCCACCGATCCCGGTAACAGGGTTTTCATTCTGACACGCTCAGCATTCGCCGGACTGCAGAGATACTCGGCAGCCAACTGGAGCGGCGACATAGCTGCCAGATGGCATGACATGGCAGCGCAGATCCCATGCGGACTCAACTTCAGCATGTCAGGGATACCCTGGTGGACAATGGACATAGGGGGGTTCTCCGTTGAGAGCCGGTACTACAACCCCTCTCCGGCCAACCTGGAGGAGTGGCGTGAACTGATGACCAGGTGGCACCAGTACGGAGCCTTCGTGCCCCTGTTCAGATCACACGGCGAATTCCCCTACAGGGAGATGTATAACACTGCACCTGAGAGCCATCCTGCCTATAAGACCATGGTTGAATATAACAAGCTGAGATACAGGCTTATGCCGTACATATACTCGCTGGCAGGCCAGGCATGGCTTAATGATTATACCATCATGAGAGGGCTGACGATGGATTTTAGTCTGGATAATGAAGTATTCGATATTGCCGACCAGTATATGTTCGGCCCGGCACTGATGGTGAACCCGGTCACTGAATACAAGGCCCGCTCAAGGAAAGTTTATCTTCCTGCGGCTTCTGACTGGTATGACCTGCGCAGCGGAAAACATTACAGCGGCGGATCAGTGACGGAGGCAGATGCTCCTTATGAATATATGCCTGTCTTCGTCAGGGAGGGTTCAATTATTCCCTTCGGACCTGAGATGCAGCACACCTCCGGAAAGCCGGCAGACCCCATCACCCTCTATGTCTATACCGGTGCTGACGGCAGTTTTGTTCTGTATGAGGACGAGGGAAATAACTATAACTACGAGAACGGCGCTTATTCACTTATTACATTCACCTATAACGCAGGTGACCACTCCCTGACAGCCGGCGCCAGAACCGGCGAATTCAGCGGGATGCTGCAGAGCCGCACCTTTAATGTGGTGACAGTCTCTGCAAATAAGGCAGTGCAGCTCGATTTTGACAGGGCTCCCGATCTGACAATACAGTACAACGGGGAGGAGATAACGGTGAAATTGCCGGATTAACCGGGGGAGCACCTGATAATGAATTCTTAATAAAAAGACCAAAGCATGATTAAGCGACTTTATTCTGTTGCCGTACTCTGTCTGCTGATATTTATTTCAGGCAGGGCACAGACCATCGTTCCTGCAGAGTGGAAGTTCATCACCGGAGACAAGCCTGAGTACGCTGATTCGGCAATGAATGAATACTGGTGGAATGACATCTCTCCTCTCAAGCTTTGGGAGGAGCAGGGGTTTGCCGGTTACGACGGCTTTGCCTGGTACAGGGTGAAGGTGGTAGTCCCCTCCTCAATGAAGAAAAACGTCCTTAAATATGACGGACTAATACTCACCCTGGGCAGGATAGATGATTCCGATGTTACTTATTTCAACGGCCACGAGGTAGGGAGCACCGGCCAGATGCCCCCCGACTACTCAGGTGCTTATGATGTTCCCCGGTCATACCGGATACCCCCGGAGATAATTCAGTGGGGCCGTAAGAATACAATAGCCGTAAGGGTCTATGATGCGGGTGGCGGAGGCGGCCTCTACGGAGGCCCGGCAGAGCTAACAAACAGGGGGAACACTGATCTTCTTGTGCTGTCAACGGCATTTACAGAGCAGGATATGATCCTCAGCGGATCGCCTGATGTTGAGATACCGGTAACCATCAAGAGTGAGTTCCGCCGGAAATACCGCGGTGCCCTTACCCTGACTGTCTTCACTGATTTTGGGGAGGAGTTTGCCACTCGGTACCAGGAGGTGGCGGTTAAGAAAAACAGCACCGGGCAATGTGTTTTCAAAGTAAAAGACCTTAAGCCGGGATTCTATAAAGCTACTCTCTCCCTTGATAGCAAGATGGGTAACAAGAAACACGCTTTCAATTTTGGATATGAGCCTGAGAAGATTGTCTCCCCGGCTGATCAGCAACCTGATTTTGCCGACTTCTGGCAGAGGGCTAAAGAGGAGCTGGCTGCGGTTGACCCGCAGTTCAGGATGATACGCATTGACAGCCTCTGCACGGAGAAACACAATATCTACCTTGTTGAGATGAGGTCACTGGGTAACACCCTTATAAGGGGATGGTACCGGGTGCCGGTCAGTCCCGGGCGCTATCCGGCCATCATGCAGGTGCCTGGCTACAGCTCAACCATAGTACCATCGTATGTTAATTACGGTGATGACATCATAGGCTTCGGGCTCAACATCAGGGGTCACGGCAACAGCACCGATGACGTCAATCCCGGTTTTCCCGGATACATCCTCTCCAACCTCGGTGAAAAGGAGAAGTATATCTACCGGGGTGCCTATATGGACTGCGTCAGGGCCGTCGACTTCCTCTGCTCGAGGCCTGAGGTTGACGCGTCGCGCATAGCAGTTGAAGGAGCCAGCCAGGGCGGAGCGCTTACCTTCGCCACTGCAGCCCTCAACAATGACAGGATAGCCGTTTGTGCCCCTCAGGTTCCATTTCTGTCCGACTTCCGCGATTATTTCAGGGTGGCAACATGGCCAGGGAATGAGTTCGTAGACCTGATTGAGAAGGAGAAGAAACTGACCTGGGACCAGGCCTGGTACACTCTCAGTTATTTCGACGTAAAGAACCTTGCCCACCTTATCAAAGCCCCCATGATCATGGGAGTGGGACTGATGGATGAGGTATGCCCGCCACACATCAATTTTGCCGCATACAATCTTGTTACCTCCGAGAAGAAGTATATAGTCTATCCACAGGCAGGACACGGGCTGCCGGAGGATTTCTACCGCGCAAAGATGGACTGGATAAGGTCGAAATTTGGAATGAAGTAATCAAATACCATTTTTGACGGTGCCTATCGAAAATGTGAGGTCTGGATTTATCAGATGAAGACCCTGGTGCCCTGATCATAACTCTGGCGGAGCTCGCGCGGCGTGCACCCCTTCTTCTTGCGGAAGATGCGGTTGAAGTTTGATATGTTATTGAAACCGCATGAGTAGGCTATCTCGGCTATAGTCCTGGTGGAGGAGATAAGCATCCTCGAGGCATGACCCAGCCGCACCTCCGTGACACAGTCAATGAAGGTCATGCCGGTCCTTAACTTGAAGAACCGGCTGAATGCTGATTCAGTCATGCTGGCGATCTTCGCAGCTTCACTGAGGGTGATCGGCCTCTCAAAAGACTGATGGATGAACTCCATCACCTTCTCAATCCGTCTGCTGTTATATGAGAAGACCTCGTTGTCATTGAATCCCGAATCGGAGAGTATGCGATACTCTCTCGATATAGAGAGGTCATGCAGTATACTCATCAGCTCCAGCACCGAATCGAAGCCCTGCTTTTTCCCGAGTCCGACGATGCGGGGCTCCAGGCGCCTGGTTGTCTCGGCAGAGAAGAGTATCCCACGCAGTGACCGCCGTAGCATGTCGCGAATGAAGTTGAGCTGGTTCTTCTGAAGAAACTTGTCGTCAAAGAAGTCCTTGTGGAACTGTATTGTGATCTCCTCAACCTGGTTCTTCCCGAATCCCGTACCGAACCAGCCGTGAGGCAGTCCCGGTCCCACAAGCGCCAGCTCCTGATCTCCTATCTCCTCCACATGATCACCTATGATTCGCTTTGCGCCCTTCGCATTCCTTATGAAGTTCAGCTCAATTTCGTCATGATAATGCAGGGGGAAATCAAAATCTGCCTTCGCCCTGTAAAAATATGTGAAACAGTCTGACTGAGTCAGCGGCGTTATCTCCCGAAGAATTGTGTCATGCATGCTTCTGCCCCCTGATATTGTGACAACCCAAATTTACATATTAGTTGCATAAATCATATCTTGTCCATTGACTTTGTAAGAGTTTATAAGTAGCATAATATTAAGTATATACATCTGGAGCCAGTTCATATGGACCAGAAAAAGTCTGTTATGCCGGCAAAATAGTATCAGTTAGAGGATTTTAATATGCCATGCGGATGCTCACAATGGCATTATAGTATCATGATTTAGAAGAATGATATTATATCACAGCATCACTGAATGATTAAATTTGATTTAGATCGTATTTAGCCGAATTATGAATCGTGTATTTGTCGGGCTGGTTCTGGTAATCGCCCTCAACGGCTGCGGAGGCAGTCAAAAGAATGATTTTGTAACTGTCACTGACGGCATTTTTCAGGTCGGTGGCGAGCCTTACTGTTACATTGGCGCCAATTACTGGTTTGGCGCCATCCTGGGCAGCCAGGGAGAATATGGCGACAGGGAGCGCCTCATCAGGGAGCTTGATCACATGAAAAGCATCGGCATTGACAACCTTAGGGTGCTGGTGGGAGCTGAGGGTCCTGATAATGAGCCATTCCGCGTAACGCCTGCTCTTCTGCTCTCTCCGGGTGAGTATAATGAAGATCTGCTTGACGGACTTGACTTCCTCTTATCTGAGATGAACAAGAGAGGTCAGCGTGCCATCCTTTACCTGAACAATGCGTGGGACTGGAGCGGAGGCTTCTCCCAATATGTCAGTTGGAACGGCGGCGGGCCCATTCCCTATCCCAATGTACCGCCAAACACATGGCCCCAGTTCATGAGTTTCTCCGGGCAATTCAACTCCTGTGAACCATGCATAGATATTTTTGAGGACCATATCAGGTTCATTGTGAACCGCACCAACGCGTACACAGGCATGAAGTATACCGAGGATCCTGCAATCATGACCTGGGAGATAGCAAACGAACCGAGAGCATTCGCCGATGCTAATATCCCGGCATTTGAGGCCATGATCACACGTATCGCTGCACTGCTTCAGGAGCTGGATGAGAATCACCTTGTCACCACCGGCACTGAAGGTCGTAACGGGTGCGAAGGTTCGATGGAGCTGTTCGAACGTATCCATGCCGATCCGAACATCGATTACCTTACAATGCATATCTGGCCCAAGAACTGGGGATGGCTCGATATCACCGACATTGCCGGGAGCATCGATTCTGCCATTGCGAAGACGAACCTGTACATGGATGAACACATCTCCGTGGCAAAGAAGCTCGGAAAGCCAATAGTGCTGGAGGAGTTCGGGCTGCCACGTGACAGCCACGGCTTCTCGCCTGGGGAACCGACCACCAGTCGCGATGCATACTACAAAAATGCATTTGAACAGGTTCTTGACAATGCCAGGAGGCGTGGACCCCTGGTTGGATCGAATATATGGGCTTACTCGGGCGAGGGAAGAGCCGCCGAGAGTCGCATCCACTGGCTGCCTGGCGACGAATACCTGGGCGATCCGCCGCAGGAGGAGCAGGGACTGAACTCGGTATTTGACACCGATACTACTATTGAACTCATCGCCACCACTAACGGCAACCTGGCTAAAATCCTGAAAAAATAATCGTACAATGAAAAAAATTATCATGCTGACCGCAGCCGTTTTGTTTCTGACAGCCTGTCCGGCAGAACAGGAGAAGAAATCCGGAACTGCAGACCCTGATGCCACTGCTGAGACCGTAAAGATGCTGGCCGGACTGCAAGCCGCGACTGAGAAAGGAATAATGTTCGGACACCAGGATGACCTCTCCTATGGGATAGGATGGATCTATCCTGACGGCGAATCAGACGTTAAGCGGATCACCCTGGATTATCCGGCCGTCTACGGAATGGATCTGGGCGATATCGAACATCTGGCTCCGGTAAACCTCGACTCCGTGCCCTTTGATCATATGAAGACCTTCGTGCAGGAGATATGGTCACGGGGAGGGGTGGTAACCTTTAGCTGGCATGTAGATAACCCTCTCACCGGTGGCAATGCGTGGGATGTCACCTCTGACAGGGTGGTTGCATCTGTTCTGCCGGGAGGAGAAAGTCATGAGACATTCAAGCTTTGGCTTGATAACCTGGCCGGGTTTCTGGGCTCACTCACGGATGAGAACGGCAATGCCATCCCGGTCATCTTCCGCCCCTGGCACGAACATACAGGAAGCTGGTTCTGGTGGGGACAGAAGCTCTGCTCTGACGAGGAGTTCATCACACTGTGGCGGTTCACCTTTGACTACCTGTGCAAGGAAAAAAATATCCACAACCTGCTCTTCTCCTACTCAAGCTCGGGTGATATCACGAACCAGGAACAGTACCTGGAGCGTTATCCCGGAGACGGATATGTTGATATGGTGGGATTCGATTATTATCAGATGCCGGAGGCCGGAAACGAGTCGTTTGTTAAAGAGGTTGACAGGGTTATGGGTATTGTGACTGCCGCTGCGGCGGAACATGGTAAGATTGCTGCACTGACCGAGGCAGGCTATGAAGGGATACCGGATTCAACATGGTGGACCAGTACATTATGGCCTGCAGTTAAGGATCACAAAATATCCTATGTGCTTGTCTGGCGCAATGCCCACAACAAGCCGGGGCATTTTTACGCTCCCTTTCCGGGGCATCTCAGTGAAAAGGATTTCGTCGATTTCTATAATTTGCCCGGAACGCTCTTTCAGAAGGATGTGACGGAGATGGGTCTGTATAAGTAGGGATTTATTTTGGACGAAGGATATATGACTGATTTTACGCACCGCCTTGAGAAACTGATAGAGGATCACGAGGCTCTGATCACCAGAAAGAACAGGAAGATTGAACCGGGGAACGGTATTTTTGACCGTTACGAGTTCCCGGTGCTCACAGGCAGGCATGCACCGCTTGCCTGGCGGTATGATCTGAACCATGGAACCAATCCGCACCTGATGGAGCGCTTCGGCATCAACGCCGCATTCAACGCCGGCGCCATCAAGTACAACGGCACTTATCTGCTGGTTGTACGTGTTGAGGGCTATGACCGCAAGTCGTTCTTCGCCATAGCCGAGAGTCCCAACGGCATAGACAACTTCCGTTTCTGGGAATATCCGGTCACAATGCCTGAGACGGCTGACCCTGACATCAATGTCTATGACATGAGGCTGACAAGCCATGAGGACGGTTGGATCTACGGCGTTTTCTGCACGGAGAGGAAAGATCCGAAGGCATTGCCCGGCGACCTGTCATCGGCCGTGGCTTCAGCCGGCATTGCCCGTACGCATGACCTCGTGACATGGGAACGTCTACCTGACATTATTTCGCAGAGTCAGCAGCGTAACGTGGTGCTCCATAATGAGTTTGTCGACGGGATGTATGCTCTCTATACCAGGCCCCAGGACGGTTTCATTGATGCCGGCAGCGGGGGAGGGATAGGCTGGACCCTGGTGAAGGATATCACCCGTGCCGAGATCATGAAGGGAGATGAGAGGATCATCAACTTCCGCCACTATCATACAATCAAGGAGGTGAAGAATGGCGAGGGGCCCCATCCCATAAAGACACCCGCCGGGTGGCTTCACCTGGCCCACGGAGTGAGAGGGTGTGCTGCCGGACTGCGCTATGTACTTTATCTGTACATGACCGCACCCGATGACCCTTCAAGGGTGATTGCGGAGCCGGGAGGCTACTTCATGGCCCCGGAGGGAGAGGAACGCACCGGTGATGTGTCCAATGTGCTGTTCTCCAACGGGTGGATCGCTGATGACGACGGCACTGTATATATCTATTATGCATCCTCCGACACCCGGATGCACGTGGCGGTATCGACTGTCGATAAACTGATTGACTACTGCGTCAACACTCCTCCTGACGGATTTCGCTCTGCGTCATCAGTGGAGTCATTGAAAAGCATAATTACGAGAAACAAGGAGTTCCTTAAGAGATGACCCGGAGCCCGGAACAACTGCTGGATGCTATGAGGGCGGGGGCCATGGATGAGCTTACCCGCAACATCATGCCCTACTGGATGACCAGGATGCCTGACGAAAGACAGGGCGGCTTCTACGGCCGTATTGACGGGAACGATAACGTTGTTGAGGACGCGCCAAAGGGGGCCATACTTAATGCCCGGATCCTGTGGAGTTTCTCCGCGGCTTACATCACGGTAAGAAATCCGGCGTACCTGAAGATGGCCGAACGTGCTTACAGCTATATCTGCCGTCACTTCTTCGATGAGACCTACGGAGGCACATACTGGTGCCTGACAGCTGGCGGCGAACCGCTGGAGACAAAAAAGCAGATCTATTCCCTTGCCTTCTTCATCTATGCTCTCAGCTGGTATCATATGGCCACCGGAGATAAGGCGCCTTTGGAGAAGGCCGTGACTCTTTTCAACCTGATAGAAGAGCACAGCTTTGACGTTGAACTGAACGGCTACCTGGAGGCTTTTGACCGCGAATGGCATGAGCTGGCCGACCTGCGCCTGAGTGAAAAGGATGAGAATGAGAAGAAGACGATGAACACTCATCTTCATATCCTGGAGGCCTATACCAGCCTGTACCGCATCTGGCCTGATGCCCGGCTGAAGAAGCAACTCAGCAATATGGTGCGCATATTTGATGAAAGGATTGTTGATGCTGAAACAGGTCATCTAAGGCTCTTCTTTGATGAGCAGTGGAACTGCCGCTCAACGATTGTGTCATACGGTCATGACATCGAGGCATCGTGGCTCCTGCATGAAGCCGCATCGGCGCTTGGTGAGGAGGATAGCGTAAAGGGAACGGTTCTCAGGATAGCCGCGGCGGCACACGAGGGGCTTGCTGAGGACGGCAGCCTCTTTTATGAGCGTGATGATGCCAGAGGACACCTTGACCGCGACAGGCACTGGTGGGTACAGTCGGAGGCAGTGGTGGGCTTCCTTAATGCATGGGAGCTCAGCGGTGACGCTACCTGGCTGGGGCTGGCATCGGGAGCATTTGAGTATATCAGGGAACGGCTCACAGACAGTGTCAACGGCGAGTGGTTCTGGAGCATCCGTGCTGACGGAACTGTCAACCGTGACGATGACAAGGCCGGGTTCTGGAAATGCCCTTATCATAATACCCGGATGTGCCTCGAGATGATGGCACGCATCAAATAATTGGCCTGATCCCAATCCGGTGTTTAATCACTGATCTGCATGGTTTGATCAAAAAATATTCATCAAAACAGGAAGTTTTCCTGATGTTCTAATATCTGTTTTGTTAAAAATGATTAATATTAATAGCTGTAACCTAACTGATCTGGAGTATGAAAGTCCGGGAGTATCTTTTTTTATTCCTGTTAATACCGTTTAATACCATTTTGCAGGCACAGGACCTGTCGGCAATCACCGGTGAAAACAAGTTTGATATCAGAGGCCAGCTGGGAGCCTCGCTTGTATTTTATAATGTTGAAGGACGGGAGGCTAACCGTCCCGCCTTCTCATGGATGTTGGTTGGTAACCCGGTGATAACCGTCTATGGAATTACCTTTCCATTCTCATTTACCGTAAGTGAGCAGGAGCGCAGTTTTCAGCAGCCCTTTAACAGGTTCGGCGTGAGTCCCTCTTATAAATGGGCTAAGCTGCACCTTGGTTATCGCAATGTTTCATTCTCGAAATACACCCTTGGAGGTCATACCATCCTCGGTGCTGGTGGTGAATTCACGCCAGGGAAGTTCCGGATAGGGGTGATGTACGGTCAGCTGCTGAGGCCGGTGCCATTTAATTCCTACATACAGCCGGTACAGACACAACAGGTGCCGGCATACAGACGTAACGGAATGGCTTTCAGATTTGGTTACGGAACGGTATCAAACAGTGCAGACATAATAATTTTCCGGGCGTCAGATGTTTCCGGGTCAATAGCAGACACCAGCCAGTTGCTCCTTCCGGGTTCCAATACCGTTGTCTCGTTTATAACTCATCAGAAGCTCTTGAAAGATTTTGTCTTCGACCTTGAGCTTGCCAACAGTATTTATACTGAAGACAACCGTCTGGATGGAGAACCGGGCATGAAGCTTATCCCGGTCATCAGTAATCTAATCGGTACCAATATCAGCACAACCTCAAGCAACGCAATTGATGCCTCATTCGGGTATGACTCAAAGGTTTTCGATCTGAAGGTGCGGCTCAGGCAGATTGATCCCGGATTCCAATCAATGGGCACCTATTTTATGCAGAATAACATCCGGAATATTACAATTGAGCCTTCTCTCTCGCTGTCTGGCGACAAATATATCATTGCCGGCAGCCTGGGATTTCAGCGTGACAACCTGAAAGAAAGTCTCGCTCATCAGACCAACCGGACCATTGGCTCGGTAAGAGTAGCGGCAAACCCAGTGAAGTGGTACAGGGCCGATATCAACTATTCAAATTATGACATTGACCAGAAGGCAGGGCTTAATCCTCTTGATCCACTGAGCACGATCAACCAGATCTCCCAGACAACAAGCAGTATCAACCTGGTGCAGAATCTTTCATTCGCCGGCAAGTCGCTCTCCCAGAATATAATGGTTACCCTTAATAATCAGTTAATGACAGATCATGTCAATGCGACCGGCAGCTCTTACCGGACTTTTGTGGCCATGGGCTCGTACGTTATCGGTTATATGCCGTTAAGGATCAATCTGGCACTTAACTACAGTTACTCCACATTTGATATTCCTACTGCAGTGAATACATTCCACGGGCCCTCTGCTTCACTGTCGTCGTCATTGATGAAGGGCAGGCTGAGCCTGGCTGTTGCCGGCTCACGTCTCTCGAATATTCTCGATAATAATCTGTCAGGCCATATCACTTCTGGTTCATTTTCAACCACTTTCAAAATAACGAAGATGCATATGGTGAGGGCCAGGCTTTATGTGAACAACAGCACAGGTACCAATTCTTTCACGGAAACTAAAGGAGAGTTAGGTTATGGATTTATTTTCTAGACATATGAACAACTGCAGGTCGTTACTAAAGGCAGGTGCCGTGGCCATGATACTGGCTTCGGTTGCCTCTCCTCAGCTTAAAGCACAGGTTACTGCAAGTGTGGCTGTTCTGCCTCCGTACAGTCCGAATATCGAAGACTATGCAGACAGAACAAGGATCACTGTAACGGCTATGGCCGTAGATCTCATTGACATTGAATGCACCCTCAGCCTTACAATAACAGGTGACAATGGCATTGAGCTCAGATCGCTTGTTGATTATGCATATACAACCTTCCCTCTTCAGGGGGGTGTTCCTGTCATACTCACGGGGCCTGATCTATCGCAGTACTTCTCGCTGAACAATCTGATTGTCTCGGGAATTGATCCCTCGGAACTGCGGAGCCAGGGTCTGCCTCCGGGTAATTATCGGGTTTGCGCAAGGGTGTACCTTGATGGTCGGCCACTCTCAGAGGATATCCCTGCGGGATGTGGTAATTACTTCAGGGTTAACTATCTGCAGCCACCCATGCTCATCACCCCGGCTGATGGAAGCGAGATTGAGAACACGATGGCCCAGCAGATAATTTTCAGCTGGACGCCCTCACCCGGAGCTCCTGCATGGACCTCCTATGTTCTCAAGATAGTGGAGATATCAGACCCTTCCAGGGATCCGGGTGATGCCATGTTGTCTGCAACCACACCTGCATTTTTTGAAGAGGAGGTCTATGGCACCTCATTTCTGTATGGTCCTGCCCAGCCTCTGCTTGATCCGGGGAAGAGGTACGCTTTTCAGGTGATCGCCTCAGAGCGGGAGAGTAACACCCGTTTTGAAAACTTCGGGCGCAGTGAGGTCTTCTCATTCAGATTCGGGAAGGAGTCTGATAATATACTTGCCTTCCCGGATGTTG
>JFJP01001949.1_pt1 | contig 24217 bp, 23 predicted proteins | sample 431651 | NCBI WGS metagenome assembly JFJP01 (sample SAMN02602958, study PRJNA72255) | Microbial mat metagenome, whole genome shotgun sequencing project. | biome: fresh water; feature: sink hole; material: water; isolation source: purple microbial (photo- and chemosynthetic) mats found in...
GCCGTGACCGGGTTTGCCGCGGGATTGGGTTAATTCCAGGCGCGCGAAAAGATTTCATCGAGTGCGGCAATAATCGCATCGCCCTCTTCCAGCAAAGAGCCTACGCGTTCTCCCAATGCTTCAACGGCAATGGACGTTATTTCCAGAGGATCAAGAATGACCTGGATGCCGTCGATCATGAAAATCGGATTGATTGCAGAGGATGGCAGATTGATGTCTTGCCAAGACGTACCGGCCGCCACCAGTGGTACGACCACTTTGCGACGATGCTTATCGTAGAACGCGGATTGCACAATGACCACGAACGGTATGGTGGCGCGGTTTTTTCCGGTGTTTCGATGAACGTCGAACTGACTCATAGAGTCGAATGATCGTCGGCAAACGATCCATGCGCTGCACGAAATTGATTCCATGCTTCCGCAACAGCGGCGCCAAGCTGCTGTTTGGATTGGCGCGCATTGTTCTCGCGCACAACAAAATCGGCGAGAAGTCCGTCAACCGTCGCCGACAGATTGCCGGTGAAATTCCGAGCCTGCTGAACATTCTCTTCGTTCAACAATAAGTTGAAAGGCCGCTTGCGGGGTTGCTGGCTGGCAGTGGATGATTTCATGGGATACCTCCTGTGCGCATTTTATGCGCACCATGATCATTCCTTGCCGTCGTCGATGGCGAGTTCCTGAATCTTGCGGGTGATGGTGTTGCGGCCGATGCCGAGCAGTTGCGCGGCTTCGATGCGGCGACCGCCGCTGGCGGCCAGTGCGCGGCGGATGAGGGTGCGCTCGAAGTCGCGGCTGAGCAATTCGAAGGCCTGGCCGGGCTGGAGTGCCAGCAGGCGGTCGGCCTCCCCGGCCAGCGCCCCGGTCCAGTCGGCCTTGGCGGAGCTCGGCGGCTCGTCGCGCACTTCGGCCGGCAAGTCGGCCACGTCGACGACCTGGCCCGGCGCCATGACGGTGATCCAGTGGCAGAGGTTTTCAAGCTGACGCACGTTGCCGGGAAAATCCAGCCCCTGCATGAAGCGCAGGGCGTCGTCGGAGAGGCGCTTGGCGTCGACGCCAAGTTCTTGCGCGCTTTTCAGGAGAAAGTGCCTGGCCAGCAGCGGAATGTCTTCGCCCCGCTCGCGCAGGGAGGGCAGGCGCAGGCGGATGACGTTGAGGCGATGGAACAGGTCTTCGCGGAAAAGGCCTTCCTTGACCCGCTGCTCCAGGTTCTGGTGGGTGGCGGCGATCACCCGCACATTGGCCTTGACCGGCTGATGGCCGCCAACGCGGTAGAAATGGCCGTCCGACAGAACCCGCAGCAGGCGTGTCTGCAATTCGGCCGGCATGTCGCCGATTTCGTCGAGAAAGAGGGTGCCGCTGTCGGCTTGTTCGAAGCGCCCGCGGCGTTGTGTCGCCGCGCCGGTAAAGGCGCCGCGCTCGTGGCCGAACAGTTCCGATTCGAGCAGATCGCGCGGAATGGCGGCGGTATTGATGGCGACAAACGGTGCGTCGCGACGCGGGCTGTGGCGGTGCAGCGCCCGGGCGACCAGTTCCTTGCCGGTGCCGGATTCGCCATTGATCAGCACCGTGGCGTGCGACTGCGCCAGGCGGCCGATGGCGCGGAAGACATCCTGCATCGACGAGGCCTGGCCGAGGATTTCGGGCGCCAGGGCCTGCGGTTCCTGCGCACCACTTTGGGGCGCACTCTGTTCAAGGGCGCGCCGCACGAGGTTGACGGCCTGATCGACGTCGAAAGGCTTGGGCAGATATTCGAAGGCGCCGCCCTGAAAGGCCGCCACGGCCGAATCGAGATCGGAATAGGCCGTCATGACGATGACCGGCAGTTCCGGCACGCTGGTCTTGACCTGCTTGAGCAGATCGAGGCCGGACTGGCCCGGCATGCGGATGTCGGTCACCATCACGCTCGGCCGCTCGCCGGCCTCCAGCGCCGTCAGCGCCTCGTTGGCGGAGCCGAAAGAGCGACTTTTGATGTTCTCGCGTCCGAGCGCTTTTTCCAGCACCCAGCGAATGGAGCGGTCGTCGTCGATGATCCAGACTACATTGCTCATGATTCAGTGCTTTCCGTGGGTTATCGGCAGGCGGATGATGAAACTGGTTCGCCCCGGTCTTGAGTGTACTTCGATGCTGCCGTGATGCTGCTGGATCAGGCTCTGCGCCAGCGTCAGGCCCAGGCCGGTGCCATCTTCCCGGCCCGATACCAGCGGATAGAAAATCCTGTCGCGCATTTCTTCCGGAATACCCGGGCCGTTGTCGTTCACTTGCAATTCGAGTGCCAGGCGATAGCGCTTCTTGGCCAGCGTCACCTGCCGCAAGACGCGGGTGCGCAGGGTGATCTCGCCGGCCCCGTGCATGGCCTGGGCCGCGTTCCTGGCGATGTTCAGCATCGCCTGGATAAGTTGCTCGCGGTCGCCGGTGATTTCGGGCAACGAGAGGTCGTAGTCGCGCTGCACCACGACGCCGCCGAATTCGGCGTGAACCAGCCGCCGCACCCGTTCGAGCAGTTCGTGGATATTGACCTGCGCCGGCTGCATGGCGCGATGCGAGGAAAGCAGGCGCCGCATCAAGTCCTGCAGGCGGTCGGCTTCCTTGATGATGACCTGGGTGTATTCCTTGAGCTGCGGCGCGTCTTCGTGGCCGGACAGTTCGTGTTCCAGCAATTGCGCCGAGCCGCGGATGCCGCCGAGGGGATTCTTGATCTCGTGCGCCAGATTGCGGATCAGTTCGCGGTTGGCCTGCTGCTGCACGGCCTCGTGCTCTTCGCGCGCGGCCTTGAGCTGGTGATCGATGGGGCGGAATTCCAGCAGCAGGCGGGCATTGGTCGTCTCGATCGGCGTGACGGTGCAGTCGAGATGCTGGCTGACGGTCTCGCCGCACTTGAAGGGAACGTTGTGCCCCGTGTAACTCCAGTTGTTGCGCAACGCGTTGTCGAGCGCTTCGGCCAACGGTGCGGGCATGCCCAGCAACTGGGTGATCGAGCGGTCGAGCCAGGAACGCATGCTGGCCGAGAACAGATTCTCGGCCGCAGGATTCATGTGACGGATCAGCCGCTGGCCATCCAGCAGAATGACGGCCGAAGACAACAGGTCAAGACCCGAAAATTCGCTGGAAGGTTGTTGTTGCGCGCTCATGCCGGGAAAATTCAGCAAGAAGCACGCCACCAACTACTTGAGGTTGGCGAGCTCTTTCTTGAGCGCCTCGATGTTGCGCTCGTGCAGTTGCACGGTGTCCTGATAGGGCTTGAGACGCTCGGGCAACTTGGCGCCGGCCGCGCTGGCGGTGGTTTCTTGCTGGCTCAGCGTCTTGCGGGCGTCGTCGAGGTTCTTTTGCTCGGTGGCGAGTTCCTGGTTGAGAATCGCGTGACGGTCGGTGTCGCGCGCCTTCTGCTCGCCGGCGCCCACCTTGGGGAAATCGCCGGGTGTCGGTGCGCTGGCGCGGGATTTGGGTGCCGGGAAACTCGACACCGGCTGTTCGCGCGAAAGCACGGTGCAGTTCTTGGCGCCGCCCTTGTTGTTGGTGTAGGTGGCATGCCCTTCGGCATCCGTACACTTGAAAAGCGTGTCGGCATGGGCAACGCCCAGTCCGCAGACAAGCAGGGCATCAAGAAGAAAATACAAAGGCAGGCGTGGGTTCATGACGGACGGTAACGGCAGGGAAGGGGCAAATTTTAGGCTACATGCGGGCCACATGCGGGCACCAAAACAAAAAAAGGACGGGCAAGCCCGTCCTCTCTAAACGCACCGACCGGGGTCGGCGCTGACACGATGACTCAGATCGAGAAATACATGTCGTATTCGATCGGATGGGTCGTCATACGGTAACGCTGGACTTCCTCCATCTTCAGGTCGATGTAGGCATCGATGAAGTCGTTGGAGAACACGCCGCCACGGGTGAGGAACTCGCGATCCTTGTCCAGATATTCCAGCGCCTGTTCCAGCGAAGTGCATACGGTCGGGATCTTGGCATCCTCTTCCGGCGGCAGGTCGTAGAGGTTCTTGTCGGCGGGCTCGCCCGGGTGGATCTTGTTCTGCACGCCATCGAGACCGGCCATCATCAGCGCGGTGAAGCACAGATAGGGGTTGGCGGTCGGATCGGGGAAGCGGGTTTCGATACGGCGGGCCTTGTCGGAATGCACGAAGGGGATGCGGATCGAGGCGGAACGGTTGCGGGCGGAATAAGCCAGCTTGACCGGGGCTTCGAAGCCGGGCACCAAGCGCTTGTAGCTGTTGGTGCCGGGGTTGGTGATGGCGTTCAGGGCGCGGGCGTGCTTGATGATGCCGCCGATGTAGTACAGCGCGAACTCGGACAGGCCGGCGTAGCCGTTGCCGGCAAACAGGTTCTTGCCGTCTTTCCAGATCGACTGGTGCACGTGCATGCCGGAGCCGTTGTCGCCGACAATCGGCTTCGGCATGAATGTCGCGGTCTTGCCGTAGCTGTGGGCGACGTTATGGACGATGTACTTGAGGATCTGGGTCTGGTCGGCGCGACGCACCAGGGTGTTGAACACGGTGCCGATTTCGCACTGGCCGGCGGTGGCGACTTCGTGGTGATGCACTTCGACCGGGCAACCGCACTCTTCGAGGGCGATACACATGGCGGCGCGGATGTCGTTGAGGCTATCGACCGGCGGCACGGGGAAATAGCCGCCCTTGACGGTGGGACGGTGGCCGGTGTTGCCGCCGTCGAATTTCTCGGCGGTAGCCCAGGCGGCCTCTTCCGAGAACACCTTGCAGTAGGAACCCGACATGTCGATTTTCCACTCGACGCTGTCGAAAATGAAGAATTCGGGCTCGGGGCCGAAGTAAGCGGTATCACCAATGCCGGAGCTCTTCAGGTAGGCTTCGGCGCGCTTGGCGATGGAACGCGGGTCGCGGTCGTAGCCCTTGCCGTCGGCCGGTTCGACCACGTCACAGGTCAGGATCAGCGTGGTTTCGTCCATGAAGGGATCGATGTAGGCGGTATCCGGATCGGGCATCAACTGCATGTCGGAGGCCTGGATGCCCTTCCAGCCGGCGATCGACGAGCCGTCGAAGGCGTGGCCATCCTCGAACTTGTCGAGGCTGAAGGCGGAAACCGGCACGCCGACGTGCTGTTCCTTGCCGCGGGTATCGGTGAAGCGGAAGTCAATAAAACGGACTTCGCGCTCGGCAACCATCTTCATTACGTCTTGGGGCGTCATCTGGTGTGCTCTCCTAGCAGGTCAATCAGGCTAAATAAAGGGAAAAGGCGGGAAAGGGTGCGGGGAATTTCGTTACGCCGGGAATTTAGCAGTTAGTGTGCCAATCGCCGACAATTGGCCGAGCATTGTGCCATAAGCGTTTTATGCGGGGGTTCGCCGTGGGTGGCGGGCCACAAGGCCTCAAATTGGTGCGCCAAGCTGAGCATTTGCACTATTTTGGTGCCACGCGAAGCAGCACCGTGACCGATGAAAACCAGGGCTCCGTTACGAGTCGCTCGGAAAGTCGGCGCTGGCAGGACGGCGCGATGGCGGCATCGATACCCGCCGGCAACACCACCTCGGCTTCAACGCGGTTGCCAAGGTAATGCAGCACGATGCCGCCGCCAAGAGGCCCGCCGGCGGTATCGTTTTCGGCATCGACATGCACCAGCACGTCAAGCACTTCAGGGCAATCCTTGAGCACATGGGCACGCGCCGTTTCGGCGATGCGGTGGCCTTCGGAGACGCTGATGCGACCATCCACCTGGATATGGGCATCGACCAGCACCTGATGCGCCATGCGGCGCGTGCGCAGTTCGTGCAGGCCGACCACGCCCGGCGCGGCGACGATGCTGGCGCGAATGCGCGCTACTTCCTCGGCCGACAGCCCGGTGTCGATCAGTTCGCGCAGGGCTTCCCAGGCGAAACCGGCACCCGCCTTGACGATCATGCCGCCGACGATGATGGCCGCCGCCGCGTCGGCGAAGGGAAAGCCCAGCAGACTGCCGCCGATACCCGCCGCCACCACCAGCGACGACAGCGCGTCGGCGCGTGCGTGCCAGGCGTTGGCCACCAGCATCGGCGAGCGCAGCCGCTCGGCCACCTTCAGCATGTAGCGGAACAGCCCTTCCTTGGCGATGAGCGTGGCCACCGCCGCCCATATGGCGGCGATGCCGACAGGTGGCAGGCTGGCCATGTCCTGCAGGCGGCCCGCCGCCGAAATCAGGATGCCGGCGCCGGTGAGAAACAGCAATAGCCCCAGCACCAGCGAGGCGGCCGTCTCGAAGCGGCCATGGCCGTAGGGATGGTCGGCGTCGGCGGCCTCCGCGCCCTTGCGGTTGGCATAGAGGACGAAGCCGTCCGCCACCACGTCGGACAGCGTGTGCATCGCGTCGGCGACGAGACTCATGGAATGCGCGACGACGCCGACCACGACCTGCATCGCCGTGAGCAGGAGGTTGACGCCAACACTGATCCAGGTGATCCGCTGGCCCTCGCGAAAACGGGCGGGATCGAGCTGCGGGGTGGAGGAGGTGGTGGAGGTGGTGGAGGCGGGCGCCGGGGTATGTTGGTGCATTAGGAAATCGCTATACTCGTTGTTATCGTTATCCGACCGATTCTATAGCCAGCCATGTCCGCCGCCCCCCTCGCTTTCGATGATTTCAACGCCCTCTCCGATCACGATGCCAGCGAGCGGGTTCGCGCCGCCCGCGCCCGCCTGGGGCCCAAGGCCGTGCTGCTCTGCCACCACTATCAGCGCGCCGACATTTATCGGCATGCCGACATCACCGGCGATTCGCTCAAGCTTTCAAGGCTGGCCAGCCAGTCCGACGCCGATTTTATCGTCTTCTGCGGCGTGCATTTCATGGCCGAAGTGGCCGATATTCTCTCGCGGCCGGAACAGATTTCCATCCTGCCCGACCTGGCCGCCGGTTGTTCGATGGCCGACATGGCGAGCCTGGCCAAGGTCGAGCGGGCGTGGCGCGAGCTGTCGTCGCTGCTCAAGCCCGACGAGAAGATCACCCCCGTCACCTATATCAATTCAGCCGCCGACCTGAAGGCTTTTTGCGGCGAGCATGGCGGCATCGTCTGCACCTCGTCCAATGCGCCGAAAATCCTTGAATGGTCGTTTGCCCGGCGCGAGAAGGTGCTGTTCTTCCCCGACCAGCATCTTGGCCGCTGGAGTGGCTACAAGATGGGCATTCCGCTGGACGAGATGGTGATCTGGAATCCCGATCTCGACATGGGCGGGCTGAGCGCCGAGCAAATCGCGAAGGCGAAGATCATTCTCTGGCATGGCTACTGTTCCGTGCATCAGATGTTCCAGCCAGCGCATATCGCCAAGTTTCGCGAACAGTATCCGGCGGGCAAGGTCATTTCCCACCCCGAATGCAGTTTCGAGGTTTGCCAGCAATCCGACGCCATCGGCTCGACCGAAACCATCATCCGCACGGTGAAGGAATCGGCGCCGGGAACCCGCTGGCTGGTGGGCACGGAGCTGAATCTGGTCGAACGCCTGGCCGAAGAGGTGAAGCACGAAAACAAGATTGTGCAGTTCATGGCGACCACCCTCTGCATGTGCTCGACCATGCAGCGCATCGACCCCCAGCATCTGGCATGGACGCTGGAAAACCTGGCCGAAGGTCAAGTCGTCAATCGCATCACCGTGCCGGAACACGAAGCAAAGCTGGCGAAGATTGCCCTGCAACGCATGCTCGACGCCTCCTGACAATGGCTGGCACGCTGCAAGTCACCACCTACAACATCCACAAGGGATTTTCCCAGTTCAACCGCCGCATGGTGGTGCACGAGTTGCGCGAACGCCTGCGCGACCTTAACGCTGACATCGTTTTTTTGCAGGAGGTGCAGGGCCTGCATCACGGCCATGCCGAGCGCCATGAAGACTGGCCGGAAACCCCGCAGCACGAATTCCTTGCCGAGGATTTCTGGCAGGCCATCGCCTACGGCCGCAACATGGTGTATGACCACGGCCACCACGGCAACGCCATCCTCGCGCGCTTTCCCATCCTGGCCCAGCACAATCAGGACGTGACCCATCTGAAGTTCGAGAAACGCGGCCTGCTGTATTGCGCGCTGGAGGTGCCGGGACTCGATCAGGCGCTGCACTGCGTCTGCGTGCACTTGTCGCTGTTCGGCCGCTCGCGGCGGCGGCAGATGGATGCACTGGCAACACGGATCGAGTCTATCGTGCCAGCCACCGCGCCGCTGCTGATCGCTGGCGACTTCAACGACTGGCGCAATCGCGCCCACGACCTGCTGGCAGAGCGTCTCGGCCTGTTCGAGGTTTTTGGCGGTGCGGCGGGGCAACCGCCGCGAAGTTTTCCCAGCGCCCTGCCGCTGTTCCGACTTGACCGCATCTATGTGCGCGGTTTGGCTGTAACGAAGAGCGAGGTGCATTTTGGCGAGCCGTGGTCGCGCATCTCCGACCATGCCGCGCTCTCGGCCCACTTCGCCTTGCCCGAGCACGCATGAAGCCGTCTTCGTGAAACCCCTTTTCGTTGGCGGCAATCACATCGAGTTGCTCGAATCCGGCACCCGCTATTTTCCGGCGCTGATCGCCGCCATCGACTCGGCGGTAACCGAAGTTCATTTGCAAACCTATATTTTTGAAGACGACGCCACGGCGCGGGCGGTGAGCGCGGCGCTGATGCGTGCCGCCGGCCGCGGCGTGGCGGTGCATGTGCTGGTGGATGGCTTTGGCGCCCGCGACTTCCCCGACCGACTGGGCCGGACGCTGATGGCGGCGGGGGTGGAGGTGCTGGTTTATCGCGCCGAGGTGGCTTTCTGGCGACTGCGCCGTCACCGTTTGCGCCGCCTGCACCGCAAGGTTGCGGTGATCGACGGTCGTATCGCCTTCGTCGGCGGCATCAATATCATCGACGACCGGGACATGGCGGGTACGCCGGAGCAGATTCCGCCGCGCTACGATTACGCGGTGCGTGTCGAGGGCCCGCTGCTTGCCCCGATACACGCATCGACCCGCCACCTCTGGCAGTCGGTGCGGTGGGCAAGCCTGCGCCGCCGCTACCCCGAGCCATCGCGGCATCCGGTCGCCCTGACGAATAACAACGCACCGCGCGGCGACATGCGCGCTGCCTTCGTGATTCGCGATAACGTGCGTCACCGTCGCGACATCGAGGAAGCGTACCTGGAGGCGATCCGGACCGCCCGCTACGAAATTCTGCTGGCCAACGCCTATTTCCTGCCGGGGCGGCGCTTCCGTCGCGCGCTGGGCGATGCCGCGCGCCGGGGTGTTGCGGTTAGCGTGCTGTTGCAGGGGCGCATCGAGTATCGCCTGTTACATCATGCCACGCAGGCGCTGTATGGCTTGTTGCTTGGCGGCGGCGTTCGCATTTATGAATACCACCTCAGTTTTCTGCATGCCAAGGTGGCCGTCGTCGATGGTGAATGGAGCACGGTCGGATCGAGCAACATCGATCCCTTCAGCCTGCTGTTGGCGCGCGAAGCCAATATCGTCGTGCAGGACGAACGTTTCGCCATGGAGTTGCGCGCCAGCCTCGTTCACGCCATGGCTGTCGGCGCGCACCAGGTGCGCCACGCAGACTGGCGCCGTGCGTCGCTGCCACTGCGCATCGCGCGCTGGCTGGCCTACGGCCTGGTCAGGCTGGCCATCGGCATGGTCGGCTACGGTCGCCACAAGGACTACGCGGAGTAGAAAAAGTCGGCGCTAGCGGTACGGCAGTGCGGCACGCGCGCCAAGTCCCAGTGCGCAATGGCCCACGACCAGAGCTCGCCGAGGCTCGCCGCGCGCAATTCAGGCGGCGGCGTCTGGCCAAGAAAGTCCAGCGCCGCAAAAAGCGCCGGCACCGGCGCGGCGGCATCGATGGCGGGCGCCCGCGTTTGCTTGGACAGCTTTTCGCCGCGGGCATCCACGACAACCGGCAGGTGGGCGTAACGGGGCGTCGCCAGACCGAGGCAGCGTTGCAGAAAAATCTGGCGCGGGGTCGAATCGAGCAAGTCGGCCCCGCGCACGACATCGCTGATGCCCTGATCGGCGTCATCGATCACGACGGCAAGCTGGTAGGCGAAATAGCCGTCCGCGCGCAGCAGCACGAAATCGCCGACGTCGCACGCCAACTGCTGATCGATCCGGCCCTGAATGGCATCGTCAAATCCGGCGGCGGCGCCGGCGACATTCAAGCGCCAGGCGCGGGCCGGACGTCCGGGCGGCAGTCCTTGGCGGCAGGTGCCGGGATAAATGGCGGCGCCATCCGTCGCCAGCGGCGAGTCGGCCTGTTCGCGGCGGGTGCAGGCGCAGGGGTAGGCCAGGCCGTCGCGCTTGAGTTGGTCGAGCACCGCGCGGTAGCGGGCCTTGCGCTGGCTTTGCCAGACGACTTCGCCATCCCAGGCAAAGCCGCAGGCATCGAGCGTGGCCAGCATGGCCGCGGCCGCCGGCCGCAAGCAGCGGGGCTCGTCCACATCTTCCATGCGCAGCAGCCATTCACCGCCCCGCGCGCGCGCATCCAGGCAGCTGCCAAGCGCGGCCACCAACGAACCAAAATGCAAGGGACCGGTGGGTGATGGGGCGAATCGGCCGCGATGGCGGGGCAAGGGTGTAGCGGATGTGGATGCGGTGGATGGCGTCATGAAGGGCATTGATACCACGGCGGAATGGAAACGGGTAGCATTGCAGGACACACAATAGAGGAAATTTTCATGGCTACCATTGCACTCACCACCGACAACTTCAAGGAAACCATCGACGGCCAGGGCATCGTGATCGTTGATTTCTGGGCCCCGTGGTGCGCCCCCTGCCGCTCCTTCGCGCCCACCTTCGAGGCGGCTTCGGAAAAACATGCGGACATCACCTTCGCCAAGGTCAATACCGAAGAGCAGCGAGAACTGGCCGGCGCCTTCAATATCCGCTCGATTCCGACCCTGATGGTGTTCCGCGATCAGGTGATCGTCTACGCCGAGTCCGGCGCCCTGCCCTCCGCCGCGTTCGACCAGTTGGTCGAGCAGGTGCGCGGGCTGGACATGGACCAGGTGCGCGCCGATATTGCCGCCCAGGCCAATTGATCCCAAGCTAATTGATCACAGGCTAATTGTTTTTCCCGCCCGCCTGAAGATTGCATCCCGGCCATGAGCAAGGTTGCGCCAATTACCGAGCTTGTGCCACCTGCCAGCGAAATCGAGCGGGTGGCCTTTCTTTACCGGCAGGTGCCATCGATGGTGGCGGCGTCGCTGTTGGGCGTTTTTCTATGCTTCGTCTTCCTGTTCGAGGCGATTGGCGGTTCCGCGCTCAAGGGCTGGGCTGCCTTCATGCTGTCAGGACTGGCCGTGCGGGCATGGCTTTGGCAAGCCCACCGCAACAGCGAGCAGACGGCGGCATCGGCCCGGCGCTGGGAGTATCTGGGAGCTTTTGGCGCACTGCTGACGGGCTGCGGCTGGGGCTTGCTGGCGGGGCCGCTTTACCCCATCAACGATCCGGTGGCGAGCGACTTCGTGGTGCTGATGCTGGTGGCCGTGGCCTTTTCATCGGTCAGCTTCAACAGCATGAGTTTTCTGACCTTCTTCGCCATTGTCATCCCCACGCTGGCGCCGCTGGCCATCAACGCCTTTCATGGAACGCAGTCGTTTTTCGACACCCAGTCGCTCATCTGGCTGGCCCTGGTCGGCGTCCTGCTGGTGCTGCAACGCAGCCAGTACGCCTTGATCATGGAAAACGTCAGCAGGCGGGTCGAGAGCGAAGCGTTGCTCGAAGAACAGAAGGCCATCTTCCAGTCGGCCAGCCAGGGCATCGCTGTTGTCAGCGGCGCCAATATTGTCAAATGCAACCAACGGCTCGGCGAAATGCTGGGCCGGCGCCTGCAAGATCTCTATTCACTCGGTTTCGACGAACACTGCGTCGATCACAATGAATACCGGCGACTGCTTGCCGACAGCCAGGAAGCCTTTTTGCACGACCGCAACTACCATGGCATGGTGCGCCTGCTCCGCGCCGACGGCAGCAGCTTCTGGGCGGAGATTTCGGCCCGCCGCATGCACGGCGAAGACAACATGCGCAGCGTCTGGCTGATTGGCGAGGCGCCCGTAAAACACGGTGCCCACGGCCCGCGCTCGTAAGCGGAGGTTGAATCGCAGTCAATGCCGCTCAGCGGCAATCGGTGTCGCGCACGCGGGCAGGCCAGCAAGCTGCAAATACTCCGCGATCGAATCAGAGACACTGTCCCAACCCAGCGGATCGCAAAATTCGTTGATCAGCGGCAGATTGAGCGCCGCAAAAATGGGTGTCCACTGCTCGTTCTCACCCTGCCGCTGCCGCACGGAAAGTTTTGGATTGAACTGATACCAGCCTTGCGCCATGCGCTTGAACAGCGCCCGGTTGTAGGCATAGTCGCGATCGATTTCGTTGCGGGCCAGCACGCCGGAAAGATGTTGGCGCTTGTTACGTTCGGGACGCACGATATTGGCGGGAAGATGCTGCCAGGCTGCCAGAATGGCCTGTGTCTCGAAAGCGCCGATGGTCTTGCGCGTCCAGTGAGTGAAGCGCGACTTGAATAGCACCCACAGCGTCTGGAAGATGAAGTATTCGGACAGATGGCGGTCAATGCGCACCAACCGCTCACCCGTATTGACGTCGATGCTGGCCGGCGCCAGTCGCTCGTAGAGCGGGGCCATGGGACCACGGGCAAACTTCGGGTCATCGAACGCTTCGCGCAAAGCCCAGTGCAGCGCGTTGTAGCCATAGTGATCGACGGCCTCGCGGTCGGCGCCCCGTTCCAGCAGGGCTTCCACCAGCGCCACGTTGCCAGCGGCGGCGGCGGCCATCAGCGGCGTCTGGTTCATCGGCAGCCGATGCTCGATGCCGTACTGGTCGCATTGCTTCAGGATGTCCTTGAAATGATTGGCGAAGTAGGGAACGAAGGTCTTGCGCTTGAGGGTCGGTCGGTGTTGCACAAAGTTCCGCCCCTGCTCGAACTTCGCCTCGCGGGTCAAGCTGGCGACCAGATAGGGTTCGTTGAAACAGGTGGCGTAGTCGTAAAGCTGCTGCTTCATCTTGTTGCCAACCGCCTGTTCACGGAACACCTTGATCAGTAGTTCCTTGATTTTCTCTTCGCTGAAAACCGGCCAGGGCACCGGCGTTTGCTTCAGGATGGTCTGGCGGATAGCGTCGGCCTGTTCCTGCTTGCCTTGCAGTTCAAGCTTGCGCGCCTCTTTCTGCCAGTCTTCCAGCGTCGATTGTTTCGCCTCGACGCGAACCTGGCTCAGGTTCATGTCGAGCAACCCGAACAAGGCGTGCCCGGTGTCCGACTCGATGATGTAGATGTTCTTGATGGCGCGCGTCAGCGCCACATACAGTGCATTGACGAAGAACTTGTATACCTCCAGCGACTTGTCGCCTTTGTCCTTGGCGCGCCGGTAATCCAGCGTTTCGACCGTCAGATCGGCACGGCTGACGCCCTCCACAATGTCGTTGAACTCGGCGCGGTGATCGGAGATGAAGCGATAGAGCACGATATTCTCGTATTCGAGTCCCTTGGCTTCATGGATGGAGAACAACAGCGGCGTGGCAAAGTGCTTGCGCGCTTCCGCCTTGTCCTCGTCGCGCATCACCAGCACGGCGAACTGGGTGGATTGGCGAATCTTCTGGTCAAACTCGCGCTTGGCCGCGTCCTTGTCCGCCATCAGCGCCACCTGTCCCGCCTCGCCGCCGACGGCCTGGACAAGGAAATTGCTCTCGCGATCGATCGAGCCGAAGCGCCTCTGCTTGATTTTCAGCAACTGGTTGGCAACGCGGGTGGCTTCCAGCCCGTTGCGGAAATTGGCGGTGAGCACGCGCAGTTCCTGCCGTTCGGCCAGTTTGGGGTCGCTCCAGAACAGGCTTTTCACCTGACTCCAGGAGAAGAAATTGGGATGGACGATCTGGTTGGAATCGCCGCAAAGCAGGAAGTGACCAGGCTTTTTCAGGGTCTTCAGCACCAACGACAGTTGCACGGTGGTGATGTCCTGCACTTCGTCGATCACGACGAAGTCGTAGCGCGGAGCAGCTAGCGCCTGCCAGTCCTGGGCGACGAGATTGAGGTCGTAGAGTTTAGCCTCCGTCAGCCAGGCGCGATATTTCTCGAACACTTCGTAGAGCTTATCGCGCTGCTCGGCGGGAAAGATCGATTGGCGTATGCCAAGCGCCCGATAAGCGTCCCGCGACAGCACACCGCCTGCACCCGCCGCAAGCACGCCACGTATTTCCTCAAAAACCTGATGACCGTCGAACTCCTTGTAAAACTGCCGCAAGCGACCGAACCAGCCGGCGAAGTCTCGCCAGGTGGCCTCCCGGCCGGGCGGCACGCGGATGGATTCGATGAACTCGCGGTAGGAGAGAAACACCGCTTCCTGCCCGCCATGCTCGAAGCCGTTGGCGTAATAGAGGTCGCGCGCGCTTTGCGCCAGAAAGCCGGAGTGGGTAACGTAAAGCACCTCGCCTTCGGCGTGCTTGAGCTTTTCCAGCGTCAGCGCCGTCTTGCCGCTGCCAGCACTGCCAACCACGATCAGCGGCGGCGGCTGGCGGTAGATGGCGTCCTGCGTGTCGTCGAAGGAGATGGGCTTGTCGAGCAGATGGATCGCCGTCCGTTCCGGGTGCAGGTAGCGCACCGGCTGGGCTTCTTTAATGGCCTCATCGGCGTCGATGTCGGGAATCTTGCTCTCGTCGATCACCGCGCCGCGCAGAAAGCGCGACTTGTCGTAGTCGTGATTGGCGATCACCTCCAACATCAGCGCGCAGACTTCGTCGCCGTGGCGCACCAGCGAAAATAGCAACCGGTCGGCGTCATCGAGCTTGGCGCGGTAGAACTTGCCGTGGCTCAGATTGGCAAGCTTCTTCACCTGGGCGGCGTGAAAGTCGTGCCGGGCGATGGCATCCGCCACCTTGCGATAGCTGGCCTTGACGCGGGTGGTGTCAAGGCCGGTGTATTCAAGAATTTTCATGGTCGTGTCACGAACGGATTGATCAAGTGCACGCCAGTGCCGGCGAAATCGGCCACATTGCGCGTCACCACGGTCAGGCCGTGTTCGAGGGCCATCGCGGCGATCATCGCGTCACGCTCCGAGTGCGGGTTGGGACCGTGCATGGTGGCGCACAGCGTCGCGGTGTGGTCGGTAAAGGGCAGGATGCGGCCAGCAAAAGCCGCCCGCACACCGGACAGCCAGGCGCGTAGCGCACTGCCCTGCGGCGGTGTCCTGCGCTCCAGCGCCAGGACACCTTTTTCCAGTTCAAGGATGCTGATCGACGAGAGGAAAAGCTGACTCGCCGACTTCCCCGCTGCCCACGCTCGCACCTCGGGCGACGGGTTGGGCTTGCCCTGGCGCAGTTCGGAAATCACGTTGGTGTCCAGAACGTACATTGACGGGGCGCCCCAGACGATCAGCCGAGATCGGCGGCGCCGAACCCGACCTTCAGGCGCGGCGGGTCAAACTCGATGCCCACCCCACCGGGGATGGCCTCCATGACCTCCAGCAGCGACGCTTCCTGCTGCCCGGTCAGGCGGTAATAGTCTTCGATCTTCAGCAGCGCGAAGGCGGGCCGCCCGCGGTCGGTGATGAACACCGGCCCGTCGGCTGCGGCACGCTTGGCCGCACTCACATCGCGCGTGAAGTTCCGGCTCGAATAGGTGTGAACGGACATTTTTCTCTCCTGCTCTGAGCTAACCCTCTGCTGCCAGTGCCCACCTGCATGTTTGTATGTTATGACAATGATGACCGGGTGTCAATGAAGGGCGTTGTCCAACGTAGCATGAGCCTGAATCAAAGGGCTATTTGCATTCTGAGGTTGGATAGTGGCGATTTCGAAGACCAACCCGGTTGGGTGCCGAGCTTGGAATGAGCATCTTGGGTGCAACCTCAATTCAACTTCAACTGGTTGGCGTAGCCCTTGGCCTGTTCGGCAGCTTCGGCCGGATAGATCGAATAGCGTTTGGCTTCGACGACGGCCAGCAGTCCGTCGATGAGGACGCGGGAGAACGCTTCGTTTTTATTCATGTCCCTGCCGTTATGTATTTTTGTTCGAGTCTACGGTGGGCGCTGATCGACGGAAAGCCTTACATGACAGGTCAATCAGTCTGCCTTGGGCTGAACGGGTTGAACTCCCTGGCCGAAGATGGCGGGCAGGTCACGGGCACCGTGCAGCACCCGCTCGATGCGCACCATATCGCCCAGCACACGGAAAAACACGACATAGCGGCCCATGGGCGCCATCCGCAGGCCGGGGGCCAAGTCTTCCCGCCCGGTATAGGCGAGGGGAGCAACGCCAATGCGTTGGCATTGATCCACCAGTTTGGTTACGAAACGCCGGGCGTTGGCCTGGCTGTCCTTGGCGATGTGATCGCCGATGTCGAGCAGGTCTTGCCGAGACTTCGGCGAAAAGGCTACCGAAGCCATTAGGCCGCGCGCTTACCGCGTGGCTTGATGGCGGGCGTGGGTTCGGCGTAGCGGGCGTTTAGTTCGGCAAACACGTCCTCGGCCGGAATGGCCGGGCCGCTGTCGATGCCCGCCTGTATGGCCTGCCGCAGATCAGCATTAAGCCGTTCCAGCATCGCCTCATAGACCTGGGGCGAAATCAGGTAAGCGGCTGGCCGGTTGTGGTTGAGCACGGCCACGGGTTCGGAACCCGCCTGTTCCAGCACGGCACTGGGGCTGCGTTTGAGTTCGGTGATACTGACCGAGCGATTGGCGAGAACCTGTTCCATGGCGTGCCTCATATTCAAACCAAAATAGGTACTTTATTGTGGTCGAAATACAGCACGATAGCAAGCCAAGATACTGGCCGTTATTGACCCATCATGAACCGCCATTGACGGCATTCGATCCGCCCTCTGGTTCGCCTGATTTTGCTGCTCCCACTGGCTTCACTTGCTGGCGGGCGTAGTAAAGGCTGGTCGTCGATTTTTGCGTGTGACCTCGACCGGCTCAGATCGGCCCTTCAACCGGCCCAACTGAACGAAACACAATTACGCACGATTGCTCAGATCGAGCAATTTCTCCTCGGCAGTGCTCCGATCGAGTTCTCGGCGACGGGTGACGACGTCGGGCGGTATGAACACATCAGCGGCGTGCTCAAGAGCATTGATTACCCACGGTGCAGCAAACGCGAGCGGGGAACGCTACGTCGGTATTTGCAGCGCACCATTGGTCAAACGCTACGGCGCGCCAGGGGCAGCAATTCGCTCGTGACCGCCCTGCCAACGCCGACGTTCAGGTTTTGATCTTGAAGAACTCCATCAGATCCTGCAGCTGCGCCGCCTGACCGTTCATTTCTTCCGCCGTCGCCGCGAGTTCCTCGGATGCCGAGGCGTTCATCTGGGTCGCCTTGTTGAGCTGGATCATCGAGCCGTTGATCTGACCCACGCCCGAGCTTTGCTCATGAGACGTGGCGGCGATCTCCTGCACGAGGTCGGAGGTCTTCTTGATGCTCGGCACCATCTCGTCGAGCAGATGGCCGGCCTTATCCGAGAGGCTGACCGACGCACGGGCAACCTGGCTGATCTCCTGCGCTGCGATCTGTGAGCGCTCGGCGAGCTTGCGTACTTCCGCCGCGACGACGGCGAAGCCCTTGCCGGCATCGCCGGCGCGCGCCGCCTCAATCGCCGCATTCAGCGCCAGCAGGTTGGTCTGATAGGCGATGTCGTCGACGATACCTATCTTGTCCGCGATCTGCTTCATCGCATCGACCGTGTCGCTGACCGCCTGGCTGCCGTCCACCGCCTGCTGAGCAGCCTTGCCGGCGATCTTGTCGGTCACGTTGGCGTTGTCGCTGTTCTGGTTGATCGATACGGTCATCCGTTCGATCGAAGCAGTCGTCTCCTCGACCGATGCAGCCTGTTCGGAACTCGACTGGGAAAGCGATTGCGCCGTGGACGAGACCTGCCCGGCGGCATTCATCAGGGCATCCGCCGCAGTGCGCACCTCATCGATGATGCGCACGAGACTCTCGTTCGACTTGCGGATCGCGTAGAGCAGACTCGACTCGTCCTTCGCCGCGACGACGACTTCATCCGTCAGGTCGCCTTCCGCCACGCGGTGCATCACCTCGACCGCATAAGTCGGCTCGCCGCCCAACTGCCTCAGCAGGTTGCGGGCAATCAGGAAGGAAATGCCCAGCATCACCAGCATGGCAATGCTGGCGACGATGATGATCTGCCGCTGCTTGCTGAAACAGTCGTCGCTGATTGATCTCTCTGTGGCGGTTGCTTCTTTTGAGAGAGTCGCGATGCCGTCCAGCAATTCCTTCTTGAGAGCGCGCCACGCCGGGGTTTCTTTCTTGTTGAGTGGTAGCTTGGCTTCCTCGAAACGATTGGCAGCCACCTCGGCAAGCACGGCCTGGCGCGCCTCCTGCTGTTGTTTGGAAAGAATGGCAATGTTGGTGATCAACTGAATAAGTTCGGGGCGATCCTTCGAGAGCGCTCTGGCTTTTTCCTGAGCCGTGTCGAAATCGGTCAGTGCCTGCTTGAGGTTGTCGTAGGCCTTGCGGTTGGCCGGGTCGAGCAGGATGTTGCGCAGCGCCTGGCCGCTTTGCAGGCCCTGCGCATACATCTCGTTGAAAGCGGCAAGGCGTGCGGTATCACGTTCGATGAATGCGGCAAAACGTGCCGAGTTGTCGCGCAAGGCCATCACGGCGATCGCGATAGCGGCCAGAAAGAGCACGAAACTGCTGCCGATCAGCACCAGCAACTGGGTTCTTACCTTGAGATGGGACAACATGGCAATTTACCTCTACCAGTAATGCGCCGGCCATCCCCCAATGACCGGCAGGTTGCGCAAGACTAACGACGCCACCCTCCGAGCGCCGACCAAGGATAGGAAATCCAGGTGCGACATCCGCAAGTATCACCGGCGCAAGCCGCCATGGTCAATCGCCGATTGTGCACCGGACTGGTAGATTGTTGCGCCATCCATTGCCCTTCGGATAGGATGCGACCTCTCCTGCCGCCCCGCGCTGGCCGGGCTGCCCTGCTCCGCATCAATCCCCTGCGAGGATGTTCATGTTCCAAAACTTACGTCTCTGGGCCAAGATCATGGTGGTCATGGGCGCGGCCATCGGTAGCGTTGGCGCCGTGCTGACCTTCACCAACCTGGCCAGCATGAACAGCCTCGTCAGCGAAGCCGAGCGTAGTGCGCTCGATGCCCACATGAAGGCCATCAACAACGTCATCGCCGCCGAAAACCGCCTGGCCGAGGCCATGAGCGCGCTGGTGGCGAATATCCCGCAGGTGCAGGAAAAATTCGCCGCCGGCGACCGCAAGTATCTGAGCGAGATGTTCTTGCCCGGCTTCAAGCCGATGGTCAAGGATTACGGCGTCGAGCAGTTCCAGTTCCACACGCCGCCGGCGACCTCGTGGCTGCGGTTGCACAAGCCGGAAAAGTTCGGCGATGATCTGTCCTCCTTCCGCTTTACCGTTACCAATACCAACAAGACGCAAAAGCCGACCCGCGGTCTCGAAGGCGGCGTCGCCGGCCTTGGTACGCGCGGTATGGTGCCGGTGTTTCATGAGGGCAAGCATCTTGGTTCGGTCGAGTTCGGCATGACGTTCGGCCAGACATTCTTCGACAACTTCAAGCAACAGAATGGTGTCGATGCCGGCCTGCACGTTATCGACAAGGACGGGTTCAAGACCATGGCCGCCACGTTCGGCAAAGAGCCGCTGCTCGGCGTCGAGGCGCTGAAAAAGGCCATGAATGGCACGGCGCAGCTTGACCATCGCAACATCAAGGGCGTCTCGCACGCCGTCTATGCCGCCGCCGTCAATGACTTTTCCGGCAAGCCGATCGGCGTCATCGAGATTGCCATGGACAACAGTGTTTATCAGGCAACGCTGGCCTCGGCGCGCACCACCGCCATCGTCGTCGGCATCCTCTCCATCATTTTTGGCCTGGTGCTGGCCATGCTGATTGCGCGCCATCTGGTCGGCCGCATCAACACCGTGGTGGCGGGCGTCAACCGCGTCGCCGAGGGCGACCTGTCGGTCGATATTCCGCTCGAAGGCCGCGACGAGATCGCCGACCTGGCGCGCGCCACGCGTGACATGCGGCGCAAACTGCACGATCTGGTCGCCGAGGTTGGCGCCAACGCGGCCAGGGTGCATGCGGCGGCGCAGGAAATCTTCGGCGCGGTCGAGGGCCAGGCCGCCACATCGACCGAAATGTCGTCGTCGGTGGCCGAAATCACCTCGACGATGGAAGAACTCTCGGCCTCCTCCACGCAAATTGCCGATCATTCAAAGTCGGTGGTCGACATCGCCAACCAGACGCTCGACGGCAGCCGCAAGGGCTCGGAGGCGATGCAGAGCGTGCTGGGTCGCATGGGCGACATCCGCGCCGACAACCAGCACAGCCTGCAGGAAATCGTCGACCTCGGCGCCAAGTCGAAGCAGATCAGCAAGGTGATGGAAATCATCAATGCCGTGGCCGACCAGACCAAGCTGATTGCCTTCAACGCCGCGCTCGAAGCCTCCAGCGCCGGCGAGGCGGGCAAGCGTTTCTCGGTGGTGGCGGGCGAAATTCGCCGCCTGGCCGACAGCGTGACCGACTCGACCAGCGAGATCGAGTCCAAGATCATCGAGATCCAGGATTCGATCAGCCGCCTTGTCATCACCTCGGAGAAGGGCGCTGCCGGCATCGCCGCCGGTACCGCCGCCAGCGCCAACACCGCCGAGCGGCTAGGCGAGATCGTCAACGCCGCCAGCCACACCTCCAGCGCCGCCCAGCAGATTTCGCTGTCTACCCAGCAACAGAAAACCGCCAGCAGCCAGGTGGTGGTGGCGTTGCGCGAGATCGTCACCGCCAGTTCGCACACGGCGCAGTCGATCACCCGCATCTCGCAGGTCAGCAAGGAGATGTCGGGCCTGTCGGCGCGGCTCGACGAACTGGCGCGACAGTTCAAGCTCGGCAACCCGGCCTAAGGTCGAATCCCGGTCGCCATGGGCAAGATTCGCGTCGTCATCGCCGACGACAGCAGCCTGGCACGCGGGCTGCTGCGCGACTTTCTGGAAGGCGAGGACGGCATCGAGGTCGTCGGCGAGGCGAGCAATGGCCGTCAGGCGGTGGAATTGGTGCGCGAACTCAAGCCCAGCCTCGTCACCATGGATCTCGAAATGCCGGTGATGGGCGGCCTTGAGGCCATCGAAGAAATCATGCACAGCAAGGCCGTGCCCATTCTGGTGGTGAGCAGCGTGGCCGACGCCGCCCACGCCCTCGACGCTGTCGGGCGCGGCGCGCTTGAAGTGGTGAGCAAGCCGCATTACACGCCGGAAGAAGCGGCCGATTTCGTCGCCAAGGTGCGCATGCTGGCGGGGGTGTCGGTCATCACCCGCATGCGGCCACGCTTGGCGCCGGCCTGGACTGGCGCAGCGGTGGCAGCGTCGCCGCCGGCCGCCTGCGCGGCAACTGCAACCGTTGCCACTACCCAGGCCACCGTATCTGCCGTACCGCTAGTCCCACGGGGATTCCCTGCGGTCACGCCATCGACTTTTTCAGTCGTGCCGCCGGCAGGCGTCAGTCACTATTCCCGCATTTTCGCCATTGCCTCCTCCACCGGTGGGCCGCAGGCGCTGGCGCAAATCCTGCCCGCGCTGCCGGCCGGTTTTCCGTCCCCGGTGGTGATCGCCCAGCACATCTCCGACGGCTTCGCCGGCGGCATGGCCGAATGGCTGGGCAGCCTGTGCCGGTTGCCGGTCCGCCTGGCGGCCGAGGGCGAATTGCTCAGCGCCGGCGTAATCTACATTTCACCCTCCGAACGCCATTTCATCGTCACGCCGGAGCACCGCGTCGCGCTGGTCGAACGGGGCCCGATCGATGTCTATCACCCCAGTTGCGACCGCTTGCTGACGTCCATCGCCGACGTTTTCGGCCGTCAGGCCATCGGCATCATTCTTACCGGCATGGGCAGCGACGGCGCCCGCGGCATGGCGCGCATCCGCGAAATGGGCGGCATGACGCTCGGCCAGGACGAGGCCAGCTCGGTGATCTATGGCATGAACCGCGTGGCGATCGAGGCCGGCACGGTGCATCGCGTGTTGCCGGTCGACGCCTTTGCCGACGAAATGGCGCGGCTGGCCGATCCCTACCTGATGGCGGTCAGGGTAGAAAACACAACATGAATCCCGCCCCGAGCCTCACGCTGTCTCCCTTCAAGACGCTTATCAAGGAACGTTGCGGCCTGCTGTTCGAGGATAACGGCGAGGAAAAGCTCGCCCACGCACTGGCCGAACGCATCGCGGCGCTGGCGATCAAGCCGGCCGAGTACTACACCCGGTTGCATGGTAGCGAGGCCGAATTTCAGGCACTGGTGAACCTGCTCACCATCAACGAAACCTACTTTTTCCGCGAACCGGAGCAGATTCGGCTGCTGGTCAATCGCCTGGCGCCACGCTTTATCGCCGCCCATGGCGCCCTGAACACGATTGCGCCGGTGCGCATCCTTAGCGCCGGCTGTTCGTCGGGCGAAGAGCCCTATTCGCTGGTGATGGCGCTGATGGACAAATACGGCGAAAGCGTCTCGCGCCTGTTTGCCTTTGCCGGCGGCGACATCGACAGCAGCGTGCTGGTCAAGGCAAAGAATGCCCGCTACACCGACTTTTCCTTCCGCGGCGTGGCGGCCGATGTGCGCAGCCGCTATTTCGACAAGGATCGCTGGGGCAACCTGCTTAAAACGCAGGTGAAGAACCTCGTCAGTTTTCACGAACTCAACCTGTTGGCCGACAGTTTTCCACCGGCCCTGCGCGACTTCGACATCATTTTCTTCCGCAACGTCTCGATCTATTTCGACACGGAAACGCGCAAGGTCATCCAGAAAAATCTGGCTTCGCTGATGAAGGATGACGGCGTGCTGGTCATCGGCACGGCCGAAACACTGGCCAACGACCTCGGCGTGTTACCGCTGGTGGAAGAAGACGGGCTGTTCTATTTCGTCAAGGGCACGCCGCCGCTGCCGGAAGTGGTTACGCCGGCCTCATTGACGACGATGGCGTCCGTCGCCCGCGCCACCGTGCCAACCCTGCCGCTTGTTGCGCCACCCATTTCTCCCCTGGGGGTACCGCCGGGCGCGTGGAACCTGCCCGCCGTTGCCGTACCGCTAGCGCCGACTTTTTCGGACTTGCTTCCCGCTACCGCATTTTCCGCCGCGCCGCCCGTCGCGCCGGCAGCCAATCCAGCCAATCTCGATCATGCCCGCCAGTTAACCCGTGACAAGCGTTACGACGAGGCGTTGCCCACGCTCGACGCCGTGTTGATTGTGGCACCCGGCAATGCCGAAGCGCGGCTGCTCAAGGCCCATGTGCTGCTCGAACGCAAGGATTTCGCCGGCGCCGAAGAGCTGGCCCAGCGCGTGCTGGCGGTCGACGCCTGGTCGATCGACGCCCTGCTGCTGCTCGGCCTGGCCGCCAAGTGGCGACAACAGACCGACGCTGCGATCCGCTGGTTCAAACAAGCCACCTACTCGCGCCAGGAATGCTGGCCGGCGCATTATTACCTGGCCGATCTCTACCGCGCCGCCGGCGAGACCGAACTGGCCCGCCGCGCCTATCGCGCCGTCGTCCAGTTGCTCGCCGGCGGTGAGACCGTTACCGGCATCAAGTTCGTGCCGCTTGGGCTGCCGGTTGGCGAGGTTCGCTTTCTCTGCGAGCACCAGCTCGCCAAGCTGCCGGCCGCATCAAGCACCCGGACAAAAACAGCGCTGGCCGGACAGAGGTAAGCCGCCGTGGCCATCGACATCAAGAAATTCGTCAGCCGCTTTGTCGAGGAAGCGCGCGACCACATCAACCGGCTCAACGACGGCCTGGCCGCGCTGGAATCCGGTAGTGTGGACAAGGAGGGCATCAACAGCATCTTCCGCTCGGCCCACACCATCAAGGGCTCCTCGCGCATGCTGAAGCTCGTCACCATCACCGAAACGGCGCACAAGCTCGAAGACGTGATGGGGGTCTTGCGTGACGGCAGCCTGCACTTCAGCCCGCCGCTGGGACAACTGCTTTACCGTGCCGTCGATGCCCTGTCGGCGCTGGTTGATACGCTGGCCGAGACCAGCGATGGCGCCAGCCTGCCGCCACCGGACGAGGCCCTGTGTGCTGCCCTGGCTCAGGCCGCCAGCGGTCAGCTTGGCGCGGCCGTGCCGGTCGCAGTAACCGCTGTTGCGCCTGCTATTGCCGTACCGCTACCGCCGACTTTTTCGGCCGCGCCCCAGGTTGCAACCCCGATCGCACCCCAGCCCGAACCTCAGCCCGAACCCCAGCCCGAAACCCAAGCTGCCGCCCCC
>JFJP01029698.1_pt1 | contig 24216 bp, 18 predicted proteins | sample 431651 | NCBI WGS metagenome assembly JFJP01 (sample SAMN02602958, study PRJNA72255) | Microbial mat metagenome, whole genome shotgun sequencing project. | biome: fresh water; feature: sink hole; material: water; isolation source: purple microbial (photo- and chemosynthetic) mats found in...
CATCCCGATTAGCAACACAATCCTCATCCTGTCCAACAAAAACGCCGACTCGGCGTCAGCCAGGTCGGCATCAGGACGGGATTGCTTCCAATTGATTTTATCACAAATCCGCTCTGAAGTGGTTAATGGGCACCATAAGCATCAATCTGTTTCCGGGGGCAGGAGCGGAAACAACCCGGCGATTGGGATTTCAAGATCCGGAAATTCCGGTTCTGTCAGAACATCCGACTCCGTTGCCACGTTGATCAGTTCATATATACCGGTTTCCGTGAGATGATGCTGAAGGATGTTGCGTTCCTCCGGCTGAACGATCCAGTAGGACGATACGCCTGCACGCTGGTATATTTGGTATTTGATCAACATGTCCTGCTTGGCCGACCCCGGAGAAATGATTTCCACGACCAAACGGGGAACACCTCGATAACCGGTTCTCCTGAGACGGGACGGATCGCAGACGATGACAAGATCAGGCTGGACAACGGTATTCAGCGCGAAATCCGACTCGTCGCCTTTTGCCAGCATGACATCAAAAGGAGCGGCAAAGACCTGGCATGTCTTTCCTTTCAGATAAGCCATCAAGGAAAAATGCAATTGACCGGAAGTGAACTGATGCTGCCAGCCGGGGGAAGCCTGCAGTTTCGGTACGCCATCAAACAGCTCCCAGCGCTGTCCATCGGGATATTCAAGTAAATCCGAATAAGTTTTCTTGCTGTCCGGTTCCTGCTTCATTGTTGACATACCTGCGCCCCTCCGTTCAACAGGACTTCATGTGATACCAGAACAGGCACCATGGGTTCTTTCAATTATATCATGGCGCAATCACAGGATTGTCAATCCGCCCAAATGCATCAGTTGCTGCCGCCCATGCATGGTTGGAACCGCCTACACGTTCAACGGGCAAATGAAGGTCGCTTGTCATGGTCGGATGGAATTCACCCAGCGAATACCCGACCTGGAGGATGTGAGGGCTCTCATCAAGGTGATCAACAACTTGAAATAGGGAGCGCATTCTTCAATGCGGTCTGCGCATTTGAAGCTGCGGGGGCATTCCAGAATAATCGGCAAATCGAAAAATGGCTGACGGTCCGCAAACGCATGCTGCCCCCTGCTCAGAGCAAGTTGAAATTCCGGAAAAGCAGCATATGCCGGATGGCGAAGTTGCCGCGCCACCAGTTTTCGGCGATGGCGAACTGCTTTTCATAGGCGCCCCAGTTCCAGATGATGTTCCAGACCCCTTCCTCGTTCCGTGAATCCATCAGATAAATGGTTTCAGCATGGATGACCTCCTCGTTTCCCTCGTAGAAAAGACAGTCCGGCCCATCAATGAGGGTGGAGGGGCGCACGCAATAGCTTCCCCATTTTGAAGGCTCCCGGTCGATGAACAAGGAAGCCTGCGCCTGCAGGGCTTTTTTCAACTCCACCGAATTACCCAAAGAGGGGGTGCCGGTCGCTTCCATGAACCGCAGGACATACGAGAAACCTTCCAATTCTCCTTCCCGGTTGACACTGCGATAGGATGATCCGTCAGGCAAAGTCCCTTGAAGATAGGTATCAATGGCTGCTTGGACCATGCCTTCCACCTTCTGATAAAAAGGTGTTTCTTTCTGCCCGAACCGGAGAATAAAACCGCAAAGCTTCATGGTGGGCGTAAACCCCCATGCGGTGATGTCTTCCGACCAGGTCCACCATGGTGCGTGTGGCGCATCATCATTGGAACGAATGACGGCCGGCCAGCCCCGTTCAGATAAATCAGGTGTGTTTTCCAAATACCGGAGCATTCCCGCAGGGATCGGATGCGTCCTGTCTGCGAAGCCGATCTCATCGAGCAGGACGGCGACATACCCCGTGGAATACGGAGTCGAATTCGGATTCCAATTGTCGGCTTCCACCGCATGGCCGAACCCGCCATCCTCATTCTGGTAGGCGGATAATGCCTTCAAAACCGCATCAAGGCTACCATCCTCGAAGTGATGCTGCCAGAGGGCCAATTCAAGGGGTCTGGCATTTCGATACATCCATCGTTTCACTCGTTCCTGCTGGGATTTCTCAAAAACGCTCATCTTGCCTTGTCAGCCAGAAAATGTTGAATCAGGGCTGTTTTTCCGACACGACGACGTCCGTACAGAATCAGCAGAGAACCACTCTCTGAACAAAACAATCGTTCCATCGTCGCCAATTCCGCTTCCCTGTCTACAAAACTCAGCATGACTGGGCCCTCCTGACTGGATCATAGCATATGAGACCGACAGAAGGAATAAACAATTATTCTCTACGGAATTATTCTCTACAGAATTATTCTCTTCGGAATGAATCCATTAAAATCGCATCATGCTCTTCAGCCCGTTTCGCAGATTTTTCAGCGCGAAGGACCATCCTCAGCGGGTGCAGTTCTTCCTCCAGGGAAAGAGGCATTTCTCCCAGACCCAGCAATTTGTTGATATAAGCGTCAAAATAACGTTTCCCGGCTCCGGGAACCTCTTCACGTATATCAAGGTCAAGAGAGCCGCAATCCCTGTCATTCAAGACCAATCTTGTTTTCGACCCGCCATCCGTTGCTTCCACAAAGCCATTTGTCCCGAATATCCGCACATGCTCGTTTCCCCAGGTGCCAAAGGCCGGTGGATTCAGGTAATTCGCGATGACACTTGCGATCCCGCCACCCTCAAGCTGCAGCAGATAGGACGCCGCCGTATGGAGCTGTCCGTCACCGCCAACATCGCCATTTCCAAGCCGGGTCTGCCTTGCCTCCACCTGGATGATGCTGCGACAGGCCACATGTTCCACAAATCGGAAGGCATGGATGCCGACCTGACAAAGCAGACCACCATCCACACCTTCATCCTGCGGTCTTTTGTTCCCGAGCGGGTAGGATTTTTGACAGAAAACCTGCACCACGTCTCCGATTTCACCCTGCTGAACGATTTTTCTCATGGTAAGCCAAGGTTCCTCGAAAGCGGTCCCTGCCATTTCATGAAACTCACATCCGGACGCGACTGCGGTCCGAAGCACAAGGTCGAGTTCGCTTTCAGACAGGGCGCAGGGTTTCTCCGCATAAACATGCTTTCCGGCTTTCAGACAACGAATCGCATCCGCAGCCTGTTCCGAACGTCTGGACGAGCATAGTGAAACCAACTCGACCCGGCTGTCGGAAAGCATTTCCTCCAAGGAAGCGTATTCATGGATCGCAGAAACACCATCCCCGTTGATTGCTTCAGGATGAATTGCAGAAACACCATCCGCCTGGATTGCCCCGGCTAGAATGCTCCCCAGCCGTTCCTTCGGGAACCCCGAAAAAGCAACAAGCTGCGCCCGAGGGTGAACGGTCACCAGATGATGCACCTGGTGACCGTTCAGACCGTATAGACCTATCCCGATTTTCCGTTCCGAACCGATGATACCCACCTTATGCCCTCCCGGATGTTCAGGTATGCCTGCGAATTGCATCAGCCTTCCCGTGCCGCAGCCACGCGCCCATGACGGCAAAGAACCATCCACTCCGCGCCTATCAGGCAGCAGATACGGTCATTATATCCCCACCGTGGCGCAAATGCCATTCTTCGGAGTTAGTCACACTTCACAGGAGCCTAACGATAAAGACGATATGCCTGTGAATGACGAGAATTCGTACTTGCAACCCAAAAAAAAGAGATGGAGACCGTTGTAAAATTGAGGATTATTTGAAAGAATACAGGATATAGCAAGTTCATTCATGGGTGATTGCCATGCAATACAGACTCGCATCATGGACATGCCAATCACGCTGAATCCGGATGGGAGGGATGTCGGTATGCGCGAACCCGACCTGTATCTCGAACTGGACGAATCCGTCATCAACGAAGCCATGGCGGCAGGCTGGCAGACTGGCCTTGCCACCGCAAAAGGCACCATCGACCTGGCGGGAAACCTGCCGGAGACAATCCCGGAAGCACTGAAAACAATGGCCAGGGCGGATTGGCGTGTCACCCTGAACGGAGAGCCGCTTCTGGACTTTCGACCGCCGGATCGGCTGTTCCTCCGGTGCGACGCGGAACTGGAACTGATGATCCTGACAAAGCTGTCGCTGAAGTTCGATGCGGCTTTGAGCGTCGAATGCGGCATACAGGTCGATGCCGGGAAAGATGCCATCACGTTCAAGCCAAGACTGGTGCGGTGGGATCGATTGGTCGTGCGGGACCATGTTCAGATTTCAGACGCCTTCCTGCAGCGGTTGAACACCCTGCTGGCGACCGCCATGCAGGTCTACCTGACAGAGGAGAGACTGCCGCGGGATCTGCCGGAAATCCGTTATGCCGCTCTGCTTCCCGGTCTTCCCGACAAGCCCGAAAACCGGTTGCCCCTGCTCGCGGGCGATATCGCACTGTTCAGCGGCAAAAAAATGGCCGCAGGACTGCACCTTTTCGATTCGACCCGGACTGATTTCTCCAATCACATCCCCCGCGCCAAGGCACCGATTTTCCTGCGAATCCGGCAGGAGACACTTCACCGGGTATATGATTTCTGGTGGGACAGGACGGACAGAAAGACATCCTTTCCCTTTGAAGGAAGCATGCCGTTGAACGCGAAAGCCCTGCTGGAAAAAGGCACGAACCTGTTGACGCGCATTCTCACGGCCGGATTCCTGCAGCGGGATATCCGGATGGAGAACATCCGACTCACCTATACCGGTCAGGCCTCCTTGCTGGACAAACCGGCCTTCGAGCTGACCGCACCTGCCAATGCAGCACTGACCGGTCTTCGTCTGCAGGTGGTTCTTGACGTCCAGGTGATTGCGGAAGTCGACGATACATGGTCCTTCGATACCAGCGGACCGATTCCCGACAAACTCACCCCCTGGCAGGATGACGTGAAACTTTCAAACAGGAAAGAAACCCGCACCATCCTTCATCTGAAGGAGACAGTGGAAGTGCGTGCGGCAAGAACAGCAGCCGCCCTCAACGTGACCGAAGGCAGTGCGATTGGGGTGAAGGCGCTCGCGGCAGACATCCTGATTGAACTCGGCTCGAAATGGTACGAAACCTTGCCGGAAAATCTCCTGAACGGCTTGATCAAGCTTTTCAACAAACGGATTCTTGAAAGTCTTCCGGTATTCAGCCTGTCTCCAGCCACCTTGCTGCATGATGTCAAAATCAAGGGGATGACCCCGGTTGTCCTGCCCGAAACCCTGTCATTCAAAGAGGACGCCATCGAAATCGGATTGGGCGTCGAGGTGGCGGAGCTCCCGGGCGGGGCGCAGGTTCCCGGGTATGTCGCAAACCTGCATTCCCGCAGGGTGCATCGCCTCGGATGTGCTGTGGTGGGAGATATCCGGCAGGAACACCGGACCGGGTACTTTGTCCTCCATGAGGCGCTCCGGGATGGCTTTACCGCCTGCAAATCCTGTCTGAAGGGAGCTGAAGTGAAATGAGTCTGAAATCAGCCGGATATGATGCCGTCCTCCTCCTGAACGAGCGGGTTCTGAACCAGCTCTCCGGCGCATTGTACTACAATGGTTTCCTGCGGATCTCTCAGGAGACAGACCTCCTCACGCTGCTCGAGCCTGAAAAAAAGGAACTGATCGACCCGGCCCTGCAGCCATTCTTCCGGTTGAAATACCGTGTTCAGATGCTGCATGAACCCTCCATCGATTTCATGGCGCCTCCGGAAGGGGAAACGGCGTTTCGCATGAAGCTTTTCCTGACGATCAGGGCCATGATCACCTTGTGGGATGGCCTTGAAATACCCTTTGACGGCAAACTTTCCCTCCTTGTGGCCTGTGACATCGAACGCATCCCGGAGACTGTGAAAAAAGGCGTGGGACAATATGGGGAAACGACCCTGATTCTGCCGGAAGCGGGCGCTGTCTCGGAGCGGCTGCTCTCCCTGCTGCAGGAGTCCATGCCGGACTATGTGGAGCCGGGTTCCTACGCCATGGTGGTCGATTTCACGCAGACCGAAATCGAAACACTCTCCCTTTCCTGGCAGCAGAAAAACCTGCAGGGTCTGTCCATCGATTTTGCCGCCCTGTTGAATTCCGTGCTGAAAGCTTACTTCATTCAGGATGGGAAAGCTTTCTGTGTCGGTCTTCCCAGTTTCGGCGCCTACCCGCCGGAACTGGAAAGGGAACCGGAGAACCGAATCTTTGCAGACCTTGCCGCCATCCGCGTCATCAACGGAAAAGCGCTGGCCATCGGCTTCAACCTGTTCGGGGACCATCAGGGAGATCCCGCGCAGCTGACGGATTTCCTCCGAAACTGCTCCATCGGCATCGCCATGCCGGAGGCTGCCATCAACAAGGCCATCAAGTTCGGATGGTCCCAATACCTGAAGAAAGGTCCTCTCCACTTCGAAAAGCAATGGGTCATCGACAAATCCAACAGCACCTTCAACACGATCAGCACGATCATCAACCTGATGAACCGAATCGGTGTGGAACTTCTCTCCCTCGGGCTTGTTGAATACGACAAGGACCCGAAGGCGCTCCTCATCGACGTGGGACTTGACATCTGGGTCCCGAATCTGCCGGGTGTCGACCTTCGTCCGGGCAACATCGTTTCGATCAAGGATTTCTTCGCCCAGGTGTTCCTGACCGTCAAGGTGCAGGTCGATCTCGAGCTGACCGTTGAAATCGACCCGACCGGCTGGTTCCCCGACATCATTCCCGATATCGAGGTATACCATTCACGACGAAACATCTGTCTGATCGATGCGCGAATCCTGCTGCCGAAAGTCGGCTTCCATGACGCAACCGCAAGAGTCGCATTCGATGGGGCCACCAACCGTCTTGGGCTTGAGCTTGTGGACATCACCATGGAACTGGATGCCGCCGTTTCCCTGTTCCCGGGCTCTCCATTCTGCAATTTGCCCGACCTCTTCAAGCCAATCATTTACGAACAGGCAAAAAAGGCCCTGATCGAACAATGCAGGAAAATCGGAGTTTCTCCTCCTTTGACCCTGAATCTGGGACCCTTGCCCTGGAAACTGAATATCCGGGGCAGAAAACTGGATATTGACGCGGAGGAAATGACCGCGACGATGGATGCCTGGTTCGATCCGCTGAAACGGGACATCCCGAATGTGCCGAAATACATTGTGAACACCAACAACATGGAGGTTCATCTGGTCGGCTGCGACGGGCTGAAGGACACCTACGTGGAACATCAGAAAGGGTATCATCTTCTCAATGATGCGTTGAACCGTGGATACGACGGCTGCGGGCGCTGTCTGCCGGCGTTCCATAAAAGGTCGTGAGTCATGATGAAAAGAACCCAACTATCACGAACAGAAAAGCCTTCCGTTCCCAATTTTGGGACATCCTTGACGCCATCCATCCACTGTGATATGTTCGATTTGGGACATCTGTAACGAAGTAGCGAGGTCGATCGGAATGGAACGTCATCCGTCGGGTGAAGCGAAACAACGGGGCAGAAATGCTCAAAACCCGGTCAGGTTGTGAAAAGAAGCAGGTGTACCCCCCTTGACATCAAAAGGCATTCCAGGGCAAACGGCCCCGGAATGCCTTTTTGTGTGCGGAACGAACATTTCTTGAGAATTCTTCACTCCGCGAACTGCACATCATTCCACGAGAATTCCTCACTCCGCGAACTGCACATCATTCCACGGGAATTCCTCACTCCGCAAACTGCACGTCATACAGATTGAAATAGAAACCCTTCGCCTCCATCAGGCTGGCATGCGTACCCCGTTCGATGATGTCGCCATGGTCGATGACCAGAATTTCATCCGCCTCCCGGATCGTGGAAAGCCGGTGCGCGATGATGAAGCTTGTCCGCCCCCTTCGAAGGTGCAGCATGGCCTGCTGGAGCACCATTTCCGTGCGGGTGTCCACACTGCTCGTCGCTTCGTCCAGAATCAGGACGGACGGATCCGCCAGCACGGCGCGGGCTATGGACAACAGCTGGCGCTGGCCCTGCGAAAGTCCACCGCCGGACTCATCCAGCACAGTTCCGTACCCATCCGGCAAACGTTTCACATACGCGTCCGCCCCGACAGCCTTCACGGCTGCCTCCACTTCCGCGTCCGTTGCGTCCAGCCGCCCATACCGGACATTCTCCCGGATGGTTCCGGAAAACAGGTGGGTATCCTGCAGCACCATGCCGAAGGAGGGGCGCAGCGAATCCCGCTCCCAGTGCCGCAAGTCACGGTTGTCCATATGGATGGCCCCGCTGTTCGGGTCATAAAAGCGAACCAGCAGGTTCACAATGGTAGTCTTTCCCGCACCGGTCGGACCGACCAATGCCACCGTCCTGCCAGGAGGCGCATCCAGCGTGACATGCTTCAAAACCGGCACATCCGCGCGATACCCGAAGGAAACATCCTCGAATCGGACATGCCCTTGCGGCAGGACCATGGGAATGGCTTCCGGGAGATCGGCCGGCTCCGGCACCTGGTCCATCAGCTCGAAGACACGCTCCGCGCTGGCCTGGGCGGACTGAATGGTGCTGTACAGGTTCGCGATGTCGTTCAGTGGTCGGGAAAACTGGCGGGAATAATTGATGAAACTGGCGATGATGCCCACGGTCACCGCGCCGGTTCCGTAATCGAGTCCGGAAACAACAAGCCAGCCGCCCGCTGTCGCCACAATGACAAACCCGATGTTTGTCAGGACGTTCAGCATGGGCATGACCAGACCCGACATGACCTGCGCCTTGCGGCCCGCTTCCTTCAGCCTGGCATTGATCTCATCGAACTGGGCAATGACATGTTCTTCTCGCCCGAATGCCTTCACAACCAGCTGTCCGGAGAGAATTTCTTCGATATGTCCGTTCAGCTCCGCGAGATTTGCCTGCTGTGCACGGAACTGCTTGCGGGATCGTTTGGCCACCTGCCCGGAAAAAATGAGTGTAATCGGCACCGTCAGGATGGCCAGCAAGGTGAGAAGGGGCGAAAGGACCAGCATCATCACAAAGGAGCCGACCACCATGAACAGGCTGGAGAAGAGCTGGGTCGTTGAGGAGGAAAGCATGGTGCTGACATTGTCGACATCATTGGAAAGCCGGCTCATCAGTTCCCCATGCGTGCGGGTATCGAAGAAGACCAGGGGAAGCCGCTGCACTTTCTCAAACAGCGATTTGCGGATTACCATGACGATGCGCTGCACCACACCGGCAATCCACCATTCCTGCAGCCAGGACAGCAGCGCACCTGCACCGTAGGCAACCCCAAGGCCGAGGATGACCTTGTACAGGAGCGGAAAGTCCACCCCGCCAGCCTCCGACATCGCATCGACGCCACGACCGATGAGCCAGGGTCCAATCAGCCCCAACGCGGAGCCAATGGTCGCAATCAGAAAAACGGAGGCGAGTTTCCACTGTTCTTTTCCGAACAGTTTCCACAGCCTTTTGACGGTGCCCCGCATGTCTTTCGGCTTCTGACCGCCGCCGAATCTTTCACCCATGTGGTGCTGGCCCATGGTTCCTGCCTTCAGCTCCGCGTTGACCGGTCGTCTGCCGTTCCGTTCCCCGTTGCCATTGGTTTCGGCAAGCTTGTTGCCGCTGTGCGAATTCTGTCTGTTCTCCGCCATCTCAGACCACCTCCTTGCCGGATTGGTCGAGACCCATCTGGGAACGATAGATATCCCGGTATACCGGGCAATCGGCCAGCAGTTCCTGATGGGAACCCGAACCGACCAACCGACCCTCGTCGAGGACAAGAATGCGGTCCGCACCCATGACGGAATGAATGCGCTGCGCGATGAGGAACACGGTCAATCCCTTTGCGTGTTCCCGCAGCCGGCTTCGGATGCGGGCTTCCGTGCCCATGTCGATGGCGCTGGTGCTGTCGTCCAGAACCAGAACCGGCGCGTCGCACAGCAAGGCCCGGGCGATGCTCAGACGCTGCTTCTGCCCGCCGGACAGATTCACACCACCCTGCCCGATCCAGGTTTCGTAGCCATCCGGCAGCTTGGGGATGAATTCATCGGCACAGGCCACGCGAACAGCGGCTTCCAACTCCTCATCGGTCGCCTCCGGCTTTCCCCAGCAAAGATTTTCGCGGATGGTCCCGGTGAAGAGGATCGCCTGCTGCGGCACCATGGCGATACGTCGACGCAAATCCGACAGTTCGAATTCCCGCACATCCCGTCCATCCACCAGAACAGAACCGGAAGACGCGTCATAGAACCGGGAAAACAAGCTGACCAGCGAAGATTTTCCTGAACCGGTCGCCCCGATGAGCGCCACGGTCTGCCCCGATTCCACGCGAAAGGAAATCTCCTTGAGTACCGGAACAGATTGGCCGGCCCAAATGAATGACGCCTCCCGCATTTCCAGGGTTCCCTGCCGTTCGGGCACAACCGGCTTCTCCGCCAGCGGCATCCCGTCCTCCAGTCCGAAGACCTGTCCGATGCGATCCGCCGAAGTTTTTGCCCGGACACCGGCCGTAAAGAGCCAGGAAACCATCATCATGGATTGCAGGATCTGAAGGGCGTAATTGATGAAGGCAATGATATCGCCGACCAGCATGCTGCCGGAAGCGATGCGGATACCGCCGCGCCACAGGATCAGGAGAATGCTGCCGTTCATGATGATCAGCATCAGCGGCTGAATGGTGGCCATGGCCCTGGCCGCCTGCACGCCGAGACCCGTCAGGTTCTGGTTGGCGGTGTCGAATTTTGCCTGTTCATAGTCATACCGGTTGAACACCTTCACCACGCGGACGCCTGAAAGAAATTCGCGCATGACGCCGTTCACCTTGTCGATGGCTCCCTGCACCTTCTGAAACAGCGGGAGACCGCGTCGGATGCGCAGGGAGATCAGGAACCCGAGCAGCGGAAGGACCGCAACCAGGATCAGGGCAAGTCCGGGATTGAGGATGAACGCCATGATGATGCTGCCGATCAGCAGCAGGGGCGCGCGGATGAAGATACGGGTCAGCATGAAGGAAAAATTCTGCACCTGCATGACGTCATTCGTGAGGCGTGTAATCATGGAGGAAGGACCAAATTTCTGGATGGCCGACATGGACAACCGTTGTGTCTTCCGAAACAGGTCGGCACGAACGGAAGTTCCGAGGTCCTGCGATACTTTGGTCGAAAGCCAGTTCCGGGACAATCCCATCAAAGCGCCGAAAAACGCGAGACCCAGCATGATGCCGCCCGTTTTGAGAATGTAGGGCGTATCGCCGTTGGTGATGCCGACATTCACGATGGAAGCCATAAGGGTTGGGAGGCTGAGATCGACGAGAACCTCCACGAGCAGCGCCACCCACGCGGGAATGGCCAGTTTCAGATAGGGCGGCATGTACCGGCCCAGCCAACGGAATGATTTCATGCGGTTGCTCCTGTGCGGCGTTCAATGTGTATGCACGATGTTCACGATCATCTGCCACATTATCATAACATATTCTTCGCAATTCGATCGGATGTGGGATTCATTCTGAACGTGGCGGCACAACCGCACCGTTCCTTTGATTTGATCCAGCAGTTCGATTCAGTATTTGTCATGAAATTCCGGGGCAGCCATTCTTCAGAATATCCGCTTCCCCAGCATGGAGCAGATCAGCGCGACAGCCAGCTCTCCGGTCCTGTTCGCCATATCCAGAATGGGATTCAACTCGACGAGATCGATCGTACGCAACTTCGGACTGCGGGCAATCATCTCCGATGCCAGATGGGCTTCCCGATAGGTCAGGCCGCCCCGGACCGGTGTTCCGACTCCGGGGGCCTCGGAAGGGGTCACGACATCGAGGTCGAAACTCGCATGCAAGGCATCCGTCCCGTTTTCCACCACTTCCAGCGCATGCTGCATCACCTTCTGCATCCCATGTCTGTCGATGTCTTCCATGGTAAACACGGTGACGCCATACTGCCGCAGCATCCCGCTCTCGCCTTCCTCCAAATCCCTGGCCCCCACAATGGCGACATTCCGCGGATCTATGAATGTCATGTCCGGGGGGAGAATGGCGGACAACTCGGGGACACAGGCTCCGACGGCAGCTGCAAGCGACATGCCGTGCATGTTTCCGCTGGTCGTGGTTTCCCCGGTGTTGAAATCTCCATGCGCATCCATCCAGAGAACGCCTGTACGTCCGAATATCCGCTGGGTGCCGAAAATTGAGCCGGTTGCAAGGCTGTGATCCCCTCCTAGAACGACCGGCCGGTTTCCAGACGCAAGACTTGCCGCAACACGTTCCATGAGACGCCTGTCGATCTCCGCGATGGCCCGGCCATATCGCGCCTTTGGATTTCCTTCCTCAAAAGCCACAACCGGTACTTCAATGTTGCCGAGATCCCGGCAGGACAAGCCCATTTTCAGAATCGCGTCCAGCAGCCCCGAGTACCGGATGGCGGAAGGGCCCATATCCACGCCACGGCGTGAAGCGCCCAAATCAACAGGGACCCCGATTAATTCTACCCATCCGGGGGTTTTTGATCCATTCATTCTTTTCCTCCAACATGTCATTCCGATGACTGCCATGACAGGATATGGATAGGACGATAATCTCCTGATCTGCTTGTGCCCAACCGGATGCACTTCGTGATATGCTTATGAATATCACAGAAAGACATCCCATCACAAGGGAGGATTCACCATGCATTTCGAATTGCCTCGTTATGCCGCCCCCGATTTTTTGACCGAACAGCTTGCAAAGGCACCCGATGCGCGTCTGATCCCTGTGGATATCGCAGGTGTCGCGCCCGATCAATTCCATGCAAACACCATATTTCCGGAATACTTCAAGCTGGACGGAGTCTGGCATCTGGCGGTCGAAAGCCGGATGGATTGCGTCACAGTTGCCGTACCGGAGCCGGAGACAAAATGGAAACTTGAAGTCAAGGAGTTCCGCCGCCTGGCTCTTGGCGACCTGGTGGTTGTCGGCCGCACGGAAGACGCTTCCGAAGGCATTTTCGTGCATGTGGACGGGTTCCGGGGCGAAAGCACCGGAGCGGACGTATTTGCCTTCCGGACCGGCCGTTCCCGCGAAACCTCCTATTCGCGTGACTATGACAGGCTGTATGAGCTGCTTCGTCACGAAAAGGACAACGGACATGTCGTCTGGGTTCTCGGACCTGCAACCGTATTCGATTCGGATTCCAGAAGCGCTTTCGTCTCCCTCATCAACAAGGGGTACGTGCATGCCGTCTTCGGGGGGAACGCCCTCGCCACACATGACATGGAAGGGTCTTTTTTCCGCACGGCCCTCGGTCAGGACATCTACACACAGGTATCCCAGCCAAACGGCCATTATCATCACCTGGATGTCATCAATGCGGCAAGGCGTGCAGGTTCCCTGAAAGCCCTGAGGCAGACCGGGAAAATCGCAGGCGGCGTGGTAGATGCCTGCCTGGCGCATGACATCCCGCTGATACTGGCTGGTTCCATTCGGGATGACGGTCCCCTGCCCGGGGTCATCGCCGATGTTTATGCCGCACAGGACGCCATGCGCGTCGAAGTGCGAAAAGCCACCACCGTGCTTGGTTTGGCCACGCAGCTCCATTCCATCGCTACCGGAAACATGACGCCATCCTACCGCATGGTGAACGGACAACTTCGCCCAGTCTATATTTACAGCGTCGACGTGTCGGAATTTGCCGTGAATAAACTCCGGGACCGCGGTACATTGGAAGTTACGAGCATCGTGACGAACATTCAGGACTTTTTGGTGAATCTGGAACGGAATCTGCCGTAACGACTGGTTGACAAAACCGCCCAAGCTCCATTCAAGTGGAACATGGGCGGTTTTTCTGACTTTCGGAAACATGCCCGGCATGGGATCACACGTTTGTCGCAAAGCCGCCGCGCTTCTGGTCGGCAAGTTTTTTCTGGAGATCCGCGCGAGAGATGGGTGTGATGGAAATGCCATCAACCAGTTCATTCGGCTTTTCGTCGTCAGCCCATCCCCGTTGTCTGCGCATATTCCCTTCGAGTCCGTCCAGAAGATCCCGGTCCGGTTTCTCGGCGTTGCGCCTCTCCAGTTCACCATGGGTTCCCGCGTTGAATTTGCCGATGTTGGCCTGTCTCGCCGTAATCTCCGGCTGAGTCGATACCCCAGGAACGGCACCGGCCACGCTCCCTTGCGGTGCTGCTGTTGCCGCCGGACGACCGGCCGGGGTATTCCTCGGAGTTGGTGTTCCGCCATGGAGATTCGCAGCTGGTTTTTCCTCGGTCCGTATGCTGGGATAACGGCTTTCGAACCTGGATTTGTTTTCCTTCTTTTCCGGGATGCCCTTTGAGTATGGATTGAATGCCTTCATGCGCACCTCGTACCCGTTGCCGATCCGAAACGGACATCACGTCGAAAACGGGGATCCGCCGCGGTCCTGTGTCAATCTCTTTGCATACACTGTATCTCAAAAAGACCTGATACGTCAATGTATGCCCCGGCACCTTCGTGCGTCAATCCGGGATCCGCATGGAAGACTCACTCATACCGCAGCGATTCGATCGGGTCCAGATCCGCCGCCTTTTTCGCGGGATACACCCCAAAAATCAATCCCAGAAGAATGGATCCGAGGAACGCCATCACCATGACGCCGACGTTGACGACAGGAGGAATTTTGATGATGCTGGCGATGACCGACCCGGCGATGAGACCCAACAGGATGCCTACCAGACCGGAAGCACCGGTCATGATGATGGATTCGGTGATGAACTGAAGCAGGATGTCACGCTTCTGTGCACCAAGCGCTTTCCGGATGCCGATTTCCCGAATTCTCTCCGTGACGGACACCAGCAGGATGTTCACGATGCCGATGCCGCCGACCAGCAGGGTGATGATGGCAACCACCAGCAGCACGGCTGAGATGACATTGGTGACACTGGAGAAAATTTTCTGCTGATCCGCCGAGTTGCTGGCTGAATACAGTCCGCTCTGTCCGCGCTTCATTTCCAGTGCCTTGATGATTCGGTCCGAAATGGGCTTCAACGCTTCCTTGTCCACCACCGAAACGCTGATGTTCTCAAGACGGTTTGTATTGCCGCCCGGGTCCATCATCTGAACCGTCGTAATCGGCATATAGACAAATGTCGGAAAATCCTCGTTGTCCAGCAGTCCGGAGAAAACACTCTCCTCCACCTTGGTCACGCCGATGATGCGAAAGTTGACCTTATCCCCGGAATACGTGCGGTATGAGACGGATTTTCCGATCGGGTCCGTGTTCTTGAAATAACGCCGGACGAAATTCTCATCCACAATGATGACATTGGATCGCGCCGACACGTCCATATCGTTTATGAACCGCCCTTTGGCCATTTCGATGGGCGCAAAGCTCTTGTACTGCGAAGAGACCGCCAACACCATCGCGTCCCGCGTTTTTGAGCCGACACGGATACTGCCGGAGCGCTGAATGCTGGTGGCGATGTTCTTGATTTCAGGAGCCACCTTTCGGATGGTGGCCATGTCGTCCAAGGTGAGAATCTGATCATCCCGGATCTCTTTCACCTTGTATCCGATGGAGATGATATTGGCACCGACCTTCTCAAACTCGTTGTCGATGTAACCCTGAGTGGCATTTCCGATTGCCACGATGGTGATGACGGAAAAAACACCCATGACAATGCCAAGCATGGTAAGAATGGAACGAAGCTTGTTGGATCGAAGGCTTTCAATCGCCTGACGAAGGCTTTCCGTAAAACTCATGACTTTGACCTCGATTCTGCCGTCCGGCTCACTTGGCTGCCTCATCTGCGGATGCGGACGGGGATTCCGGTTCGGATTCCGAAGAAGAAGGCGCCGCCGAGTCCGATGCGGAGGGAGTTGATGAGGTCTCGACCATTTCGGCCTTCACCTTCACACCGTCCCGGTATGTGGGCTGCGGATCCAGAATGACCTTGTCACCGACCTTGAGCCCCCCGGTCACCTCAACGGCAGTTTCAGAGAAGATCCCAAGCTTGATGAAGACCTGCTTCATGGTTTTCGCAGGTTCCTCCATCACGAACACATACTTGTCTCCATCCTTGTCTTCGGCAATGGCTTCCAGCGGAATGACGGGAACACCGGTCTTCTCTTCCGTGAACATGATGCAGGTGGTGCTGAGACCCGGGCGTAATACGGGAATGGTCTTCGTGATGTCCACCAGGACTTCCACGACATTGTCTCCGGTTGTACCGGCAGGTTTGAATGCGCTGGCTCCGACAGAGGAGATCCTGCCGATGACGCCTTCTTCGCGCTCGAAGGCATCCCCGTAGAACTCCACCTTCTGACCGGCCGCCACTTTGCGGATATCATATTCCTTCACGTTGGCCCTTACACGAAGGGACCCGACATCGGACACGGCATAGAGGGATTGGGCGGCTCCCCCGGCATATACGCCATTCTTCAGGGACGATTCCGACAGGATGCCGTCCATAGGCGCCAGCATGGCCGCTTTTGCCTGTTCCAGCTTCTTGACGGCGTCTGCCAGCGATTTCTCCGTGGCGGCCAGATTCAGCTCCTGAATCTGAATGTCGATGTCCGTACTGCTGGTGCTCTGGCTGTTGCCCTTCCGGGTTTCATCCAGACTGGCCTGAGCGGAGTTCAGGTTTGCCTTTGCATTTTCATAGCTGGACTGGCTGTCCTTCCATGCGCGTTCGGAACGGTCCAGTTCCGATTTGGAAATGGAATCAGCCGCGTACAATTCCTTGTTCTTGAGGTAATCCCGTTCCGCATTCTTCATGGCTGTTTCGGCAGACTTGACGGAATTCTGGGCAACCGTGCGGGAAGCCTCCATGGAGGCAGTTCCTTTCGGATCCTGCATCAGCCGGAGTTTCTTGAGTGTCAGTTCCTGCGTGGCACGGCTGTTGTCGAGGCGGTCAACTTCGGACTGCAGGGCATCCAGATTGAAGACGGCAATGGGGTCTCCCTTTTTCACCGGACTGTTTTTCTCAATCAGGACGTTCTCCACACGGACCGGCGTATCAAGATATGCCTCAATTTTGTTTTCTTCCTCAATCATGCCGCTTGCCGTGATGGATGAGGTGACTTTGTCAGCCTTGACCTCCGTCACTTTGGCTTCCACCTGTTTGCCGTTTTTGCCGGATCCGTTCGAGATGCCGGCATAGACGAACAACCCGATGACGACGGCAAGACCGATTCCGATTAACACTTTCTTGTTCATTTTGTCACACTCCTGTTGTCTCGCTGTGTTCCGTCAACCGCCCAAAGCCGAAGCTGCCGCGCCAAGCTGTGTGACCACTCCGACAAACAGCAGCTGCAGTACGAAAAGAGAACCGACAATAATGGCTGATTTTTTCCTGTCCAGACCGGCAATCACGGATAGTCCGATCCATGTCGCCACCAGCGCCCAGATCCCAAAAACCTCGATGCTGCCCGCAACGCCGCTGAGAAATCCGATCTGCAGGTTCGGGAGAAGTGTAGCCAGACTGGTAAGGTTGGTCTGGGCGTACGCCGCTCCGCTGAAGCGGGAAACAAGTGCGGTGAGCATCCCGCCCAAAAGACCGAATACCGTTGTATAGCCGCTCAAAGAAAGAATCTGCTTGTATTGGCATTCACCCTTGAACATCTTGACGATACCGAAAAGGACCAGCGCACCAATCAGCCAGGCAATGATGACGGTGACCGGAGCAACCGCCAAACCGGTAAGCGCGGAAATGTTGGCAACCGACTGCAGTTCTTCGGCGGATTGGCCCTGAAGAGCCGGATTCATCGCCAAAGTGGTGACCAGCGTATCCTTGTATGCCTGAAAATTGGTGAGTATCGGCAGAATCGGTGTCACAAGAAGAAGCCCAATCGGAAGCAGCACATCCGGTTTCCGCGCAATGGAGGCTGCTGCTTCAGACGGAGCCGTGATGATTTTCAGCAGCTTCCCGAAGGGATTCAGCACTGAACCAGCCTGTTCCATGCCTTCGGAGCTGTACCCGGTGATGGTTCCTGCGTCTCCGTCCATGTGGGAAGGAACTTTGTCAGCCTGTTTCATGTCAGTCATTTCCATTTCCTCCTGCCATTCGGCCAGATGGTGGTCCGTCTATCCTGTTCCGTCGATTGTGACCATGGTTCACGAAAGTGCCTGTTCCTTCATTCTTCCAAGCATTTCCCCCGCATCGATCGGCTTTTCAACCTGAATGTCCTTCACAAGACGGCCATCCCTGAAGCTGACGATGCGCCTGGTATGGCGGGCAATGTCCTCTTCATGGGTGACGAGGACGATTGTTGCGCCTTCCCGGTTGAGGGTCTGGAAAACCGACATGATTTCCTCGCCTGAACAACTGTCCAGATTTCCCGTGGGCTCATCCGCAAGGACGATCGCCGGGCTGTTGACGAGTGCCCGGGCAATGGCCACACGCTGCCGCTGTCCGCCCGACAGTTCATTTGGCTTGTGATGCATGCGGTCTGCCAGACCGACCCGATCCATGGCGGCTTCCGCCGCCTTTTTCCGTTCCTTCTGCCCCAGACCGGCATAAATCATCGGCAGTTCCACGTTGTGAAGCGCCGACATTTTCGGAAGCAGGTTGAAGGATTGGAAAACAAACCCGATTTTCAGGTTGCGAACCTTTGCCAGATCGGACTCGGTCAGAGAGCTGATATTCACGTCATCGAGATGATATGCGCCGGAAGTGGAACGATCCAGACATCCGACCAGGTTCATCAGGGTTGACTTCCCGGAACCCGACGGCCCCATCACCGAGACGAATTCACCTTTTTTTATGGAACAATTGACGTTCTTCAAGGCCTCGACTTTGACGCTTCCATTCTGATAAGTCTTGCCCAGATCTTCGATACGAATGATCATCGCTGCAGTCCCGCTTTCATGCCATCACAGCTTAGTAAAATATGTAAACTGTGCAATGTCGGTTCTATCATAGCACAACAAGCAATACGACGAAAGCCACCCGGAGTCTGAAGACCGATTGGTTATATAATCCTGTGAAGCCGTTTTGCAGTCTTCCGGGCACCGCACCGGGAGGTATGGGCTTTCTTCTGCATGAACCCGTTTTTGCAGGTTCTTCTTCAAGTTTTCATGCAGGATGTCGCATTCATCGAACACGTTTCGTCCCGCTTGATTTATTTACCCGCCTGCATGGCCTCGCTGATCTCGTGAAGATACGCCCATCGCTCCACAGCGTTTTCCAATTCAGCCTCCAGGGATGCCTTATCCGAAAGAAGTCCCGGCAGTCTTTCGAAGTCGCTCATGGCTGCCTCGAGTTCCCGGTTTGCCTCGGCCAGACTGGCTTCCAGTGTTTCTACAAGGGCATCGATGCTTTCGAATTCCCGCTGTTCCTTGAATGTGAATTTCTTCGGAACTGAAACTGGCACGACTGGCTCGAGGGGAGTGCCACCTTCTTTGCTCAAGCCTTTACCAAGGCCATGGTTCAGACCCTTGCCGGAATCCCTGCCTGCAATTTTTCCCGTTTCCTTCATGGAACTTTTGCCGGAGTTGCCTTTGCCGGAACCGTCCATGGCATCGTTATCATCCGATGACGTTTCCGCTTCGCGTCGAACCGCATCACGCCAGTCCGAGTAATTTCCCGCGTATGGCTTCACTCCGCCCAATCCATCGAAAACCAGCACTTTCTCAGCAATGCGGTCCAAAAAATAGCGATCATGGGAAACCGTGATGACCGCGCCGGGGAATTCATCCAGATAGGCCTCAAGGACTGCGAGGGTCTGAATGTCCAGATCATTCGTCGGCTCATCCATCAGCAGAATGTTCGGTTTGTTCATCAGAATGCGAAGCAGAAAAAGCCTTCTCTTTTCTCCGCCCGACAGGCGGGAAACCTGTGTCCACTGCGCTTCCGGCGGAAACAGGAATCGCTCGAGCATCTGTGCGGCGCTCAGGCTGCCGTCCTTCGTCTCGATCACGCCGGATTCGTCCCGTATATATTCGAGAACACGCAGGTCCTCCCTTTCCTTCATGCCTTCATTTTCCTGGGTGAAAAAACCGATGCGGACCGTGTCTCCCACCTGCACCTCGCCGGTATCCGGCAGGAGACGGCCTGCAATCAGATTCAGCAGCGTGGATTTTCCACAGCCGTTCGGTCCGAGAATCCCAATCCGATCATCCCGCAGAACGTGAAGTTCCAGATGTTCGAACAGCTTCCACTCCCCGAATCCCTTCGATAGGTCCTCCAGATCGATGATCTTCCTGCCCAAACGGGAAGCCGTCAGGGAAATGTCCGTCATACCGGCGCGTTGTTCCGCTTTTGTTTCCTTCAGGTCCTCGAACCTGTCTATTCGTGCTTTCTGTTTGGTCGTTCGCGCTCTGGCACCGCGTCGGATCCAGGCAAGTTCCGTTTTGAAAAGATTCATGCGTTTCCGCTCTGCGGCTTGTTCCAAATCCTCACGTTCAATGCGCATTTCCAGATAACGGCTGTAATTGGCCTGATACGTGAAAAGGGTGCCATGGTCCAACTCGACGATGCGATTCGCCACTCGTTCCAGAAAGTACCGATCATGCGTCACCAGCAGCAATGCGCCTTTTCGGCGGGCGAGATAGCCTTCCAGCCAGTCAACCGTGTCGTTGTCGATATGGTTCGTCGGTTCATCCAGAATCAGCAGTTCGCAGGGCCGAATGAGGGCTGCGGCCATTGCGACACGCTTCTTCATGCCGCCGGACAGGGTGCCGACATCCTGATGAAAACCGGTGATTCCAAGTTTCGTCAGGATTGTCTTCGCTTCGCTTTCGAGACCCCACGCCTCTTTCAAATCCATCTGATGGGAAAGGGAAATCAGTCTCTTCTCATACCTTTCTTCTCCAGGGTGGTCGTGCATCGCTTCAAGCGCATCCTCGTAATCACGCAGCAGGGTCATTTCCGGCGAGTCCCCGGAGAAAACATGCTCCAGTACGGTCATGCCCGGCTCGAAATCGGGCTCCTGCACCAGAAAATCGATGCGTGCAATGGAAGAGACAATTCTGCGTCCGGCATCCGGTGTTTCCATGCCCGCCAGTATTTTCAAGAGGGTCGATTTGCCGGTGCCGTTGACTCCGATGACTCCGATCCGGTCACCGTCGGAGATTGAAAGTGAAACATCCTTGAGCAGAATGCGCTCGCTGTAACTTTTCGAGATTTGTTCCGCGGAGAGTATCAGCACGTTGTCATCCTTTCGGGGATCAGGTCATTACGCCGCGGCAAAATGCCGGAACGTTGCGCCATGGAGAGTCCGGACATCCTCAAGTCCGATGTCAGGCGGACATTCATTCGGGAGACGCCTGATGCAAGGCATCGGAATCCCTTCCAGTATACAGTATGGCGGGGGCTCACGGCCAGACCGGCCAGCCGGAGTTCCTTGCATTACGCCACCAACTCCTCATGTCCGGCGTCACGCAGGGCTTGCTTGAGTTTCCGGCCGCTGTTGTTTCAGTTTTCAGTGAACTCACCCTTCAGTTTTGCACGCCTCTTGCGAAACTCAATGATGGGCGCATCCCCTTGAACCAGGTTTTCACCCATCTTCAGCTCGGTTTTGATGGGAATCTGGGTCAACACGACCCTGCGATCCTGGTGCAGGATGTATTTGTTGCTGATGCTGCTCAATCCGTTGACCAATTGCTTCAATCCGGGCGTAGTCATGAATTTCTGATAAAACCGCAGATAAATGCGGGTATGTGTTTCGTCAATCGGGGCAAAAACAGCCACGATGCGGATTTTGTCACTGATCACGTTCTGCCAGGTATTCGGCATCTGAAGTTGGAGATGGAACATATCCCGATAGTTCGCGATTTCCTGAGGTTTCAGAGGTTTCGTCACACCATCATCAGGAACGTTGTTCACATAAAACGTCATCAGATTTTCTTCCCATTCAACCACCGGCCCATTGACCAGGGTTCTTTCCCCCCTGCCGATCGAGTCCGTGTGAACAAAAGGAAGATGAATGACATCCAACTGGTTTTCTATCGCTCGGGTATAATGGACATTCCAGGTCTCGGCAAATCCACCATAGGAAAAACCTTCCCTGAGATAGGCGAAAAAAGGAACTTCCGGGAGCTCTCCCTGCGGATATTCACCATACCATGCCCAGATGAACCCGTATTTTTCAACCGCTTTATAGGCTGTCACCTTGAATCGGTCCTGTACAGGCGTATTCTTGCCATTTGCCGGAATCATGACGACTTTCCCGGTACCGTCATAGGCGAAACCATGGAACGGACATCTTGCCGTGTCATGCAGAACCCGTCCCGCGCTGAGAGCGGCACCGCGATGACAGCACTGGTCATGAATGCAGTTGATGGTTCCGTCACTGCTTCGCCACAACACCAGCTTCTCACCCATTCGTGTCACGCCGATTGGTTTGTCGCCTTTCAGTTCCTTCGCATCCAGAATGCCATACCACTGATTTCGTATCATCGCGCTCTCCTCAAATCATCCTGCACAGCACAAGCTGTTCGTCCTGGTGAAAGCATCACCACCTTTTCTTCATTCCCAGAATCGGGCATCCTTGAAACCCATTCTCAACATTCCATCCTCCTGTATCTTCTTGTTTGCCGCATAATTCCTGCAGCACCTCTGCCAACAGGACACCATATACAGAGGAATTTTGCTGAACCTGCTGGCTCCGGCATTGATCCGTAACCGTCATTGATCCTGTATCCGTCATTGATCCTTTTGCCGTATTCCTGATATGATTGGTTGAAATGATTCGACAGCCAGCCGTACACCTGTCCTGACAGGTGGATTCGGCCGGTGGTACAACGGGAGGAAAGAACGATGAACAAGAAGATTCTCAGCATCCGAACCATGGTGGCCGTAGGAATCGGCGCCGCCATATTCTTCGTCCTGATGCGCTTCGTGGCCATTCCGTCCGGTATCCCGAACATCAACCTGAACCTCGCCGCAGCCATCCTGTCCCTGTTCGCAGGCATATTCGGGCCAGTGGCCGGTTTTCTCATCGCCGCCATCGGCCACACCATCGTCGATCTGACCTGGGGCTTCGGGGTCTGGTGGAGCTGGGTCATCGCTGACGCCGTTTTCGGCCTGATTCTCGGTCTGCTCTGGAAGAAATACAGGATTGAAGAAGGCACATTCGGCGTGAAGGAAGCCATTCTGTTCAACGTGATGCAGATTATCGCGAATGCGGTGGCCTGGATCGGAATCGCGCCCATCCTCGATATCCTGATGTTCCAGGAACCCGCCGACAAAGTCTATCTGCAGGGGCTGACAGCCGCTGGTTTGAATTCTCTGGTTGTTCTCGTGGTTGGTACACTTCTTGCTTTCGGTTATTCCAAAACTCGTACGAAGGCCGGCAGTCTGAAAGCGGAATAAATGTCATGATGGAAACACAACCCGGCCATGCAATCGACTTCCACGATTTCTGCTTTCACTATCGCAGCCAGTCGGAGCCCACTCTCCACGACATCCGGTTTCAGGTGCGTGCAGGGGAAAAGGTGTTGATTGTAGGGCCCTCCGGGTCAGGAAAGTCCACCCTCGCCCATTGCATCAATGGGCTTGTTCCCAATGCCTTCAAGGGATCCTGCAGCGGAGAATACCTGCTGGACGGCGAAAACGCTTTGAAGTTGGGCATTTTTGCCATATCCAAAAAGGTCGGCACCGTCCTGCAGGACCCCGATGGCCAGTTTGTTGGACTTTCGGCCGGTGAAGACATCGCCTTTGTGCTTGAAAACGACTGCATCGCCGGCGATGAAATGAAAAGACGTGTTGCGGACGCTGCAGGTTTGGTCTCTATCGGCAGCCACCTGGGAAAGGCGCCGCAGGATCTTTCCGGCGGCCAGAAACAGCGTGTTTCCATGGCAGGGGTGCTGATCGATGAAGTGGACATCCTGCTGTTCGACGAGCCTCTCGCCAATCTGGATCCGGCTTCCGGAAAACTTGCCATTGAATTGATCGATCGTCTGCACCTGCAAACAAGAAAGACCATCATCATCATTGAACATCGCCTGGAAGACGTGCTTCACAGGGCTGTAGACCGCATTGTGGTCATGGATGGCGGGCGAATCCTGGCCGACCAGGCACCTGCCGAACTGCTGGCCTCCGGGCTGCTGGCGAGGATAGGCATTCGCGAGCCGTTGTATCTGGCCGCGTTGCGGCATGCCGGCGTCGATGTCGGGGCAGGCATGCACCCGGAACACGTCGATACGCTCCTCTTGAATGAAATGCCCGATCCTGCATCATCTTCGATAACGGCACCTGCTTCGGCAACAGCACCAGCTTCGGCAACGACACCTGCTTCTGCAACGACACCCGGTTTTTTCAGGACAGCCGGGCAGGCTCTTCGCGAATGGGATGTTCGTCAACCGCTGCCGACCGAAGTGATTCCGCTGGTCCCCCTGCTTTCCGTGAAGGATCTTGGATTTCATTATCCTGAAGATGAGTCTAATAAGCCTAAACTCCA
>JFJP01027062.1_pt1 | contig 24208 bp, 21 predicted proteins | sample 431651 | NCBI WGS metagenome assembly JFJP01 (sample SAMN02602958, study PRJNA72255) | Microbial mat metagenome, whole genome shotgun sequencing project. | biome: fresh water; feature: sink hole; material: water; isolation source: purple microbial (photo- and chemosynthetic) mats found in...
GTTTCAAAAATTTATTATTAATCTGTCTTAAAATCATAAATTAATATTTCAATTTAATTATTGAAATTTTAGATTTTTTTTTAAATTAAAACAAAACAAAACAAAAATTAAAAATTAAAAAATTAGTAAAATTTGAAGCAGATTTTACGTAAATTTTTATTAGAAATAGAGTTCAAATTCTTTAATAAAACACAATATTTCCATTGTCCAATCCATTATGCAATCCAACAATATGTGTGTCCGTGTAGGGAACTTTTAAATAAGAATAAAAATTTAATCACTTAATAATTTTTTTACCTGTTGGTTCTTTAAACGATGGATTCTTATTTTGAGCTTGTTTTGTTAAAATTTTCCATTTATCATCAATTTTGGACCTTTCTTTTTTCAAAATTTTGACGTCCTGCACCAAGTATAGACATCTAATATTTTAAAATTAAGAATAATTTTTTTAGACAATTAAAACTTTGAGCTCTCTTTTTGTTGCAACGCTTTATCAAATGCTTGGTAATCTATCTCTTTCAAAATTGTTTTCAGAGCATTTAAGGACTCTTGCAAAACTCTTTAAAAATAATTGATTTTATCAACAGAAAAAGAAAGCCAATTTACTTATGCCAATGATTCTCTGCTATTGTTGCTATAACTGGAACTAATAATGGAAAAGTAATGTTCCGATAAGTTTTCAAAATCGTTAAAAAATAATCATTTTCAAAGAAACACATCGCTCTGTCTGCAACCTTTTTTTCATTATATTCTTAAAAACAAATATTATCTCATTATTCACCTGCAAATGCGGACCTGCAATGCATTTAATCAGTCGTTTAAATAATTTATTGACCAATGGTTCTAATTTCGTAATCTCACAGACTTCTAATACCTCAAGTATTTCGTTAAGAAACATCATTTCTTTCGAAGAATTTGCAAATGGCCAATATTTCAACAACCCCTCGACTAACTATTTTAAATAAAGAAAACAGCATCTTAAAATTTTTTACATTAAATGACAAATGTGGATCTTTGCTTAAAAATAGCATTGAAGCTCTGACGATATTTTCATGGTATAAATAGCAAGATTGCACCTAATCAATAAAAAGAATTTTAAAAAACGAATAAATTACAAACCTTATGAAGGGGGATAATTATGGTTTTAAAGAACTGTATATGTTCTTCTCTCAAAGGAACAGCAAATCCGCTGATAATACTATATTATAACATTTTGTTTAAATACTCTTTTTTTATTTTTTTTTGAAATAAACCTGGCAAGAATATCCAAAAGTTCAGGAGCACCATTGAATTTCACATTTTCATGAATGAGAGAATGAAAACTATCGGTTATAGCCTTTCTAATCATTTTTCTTCTCGGCACAAGCTTTTCCATATAAAATTTAGTTTTTTTTAAAATTTAAAATACCTTTGCATAAAGACGATGGAGGATGTTTTTCAAATATTCTCTTTCTCTTGGTTCTTCTGAATCGAATAATTCTAAAAACTAAAACTATTTTAAAGATGATCTGAATTTCAAAAAACCTCTTGTATGAACGAATGGGTCACAAAACCTTTCAAAGATTTTACATCAACTGTTTCTTTGCTGATTAATTGAAGGAAAAACTCATATATGGGCTTGTAAAAGAAATATTAAAAAAAAACTTTCCTACAAAAATAATTAAAAACTTGATAATGAGCCCAAGAAGGATCTATGAGGACATCATCTTCCTCCATAGCACTCATGCCTTCCGATGGAGGGGGGGCTTTTTTCAAAATTGGTAATGGCCTGAAGATGTTTTTCTCAATCATTTCTAGAACTACCTCAAGATTGGGAATAATTAAAGCACTTAGGCAATTTTGTTCATTAACTAATTCTGTGAATTCTTGGAAATAAGCTAATCTCTCGTTCTAAATAATTAATTTTTAAAAATGTTTTTTTTTAATTTTTAACCTTCTCTTTGACTTGCTTTGTCTCTTCATTGAAGTCATATGTTATGCAACAAAATTGAATTTTCTTGATGAATTGATCTTTGTATTCTTTAGGTACCTGCTTTGGATCATTAACTAAAAAAATGCTTAAGATTTATTATTAAGAAAATTTCACATTTTGCCAGGCTTTGAGCTAAACTTTTATTGGTTGAAGCTAGGGAGGAGGTATTTGAAACTTGTGAGGTTTTATTTTGGGCTGGAACCGAAGTTTTTTGAGATGGTTGCTTCATTAATTATCAAGACAATAAATTTTGGATTTTATTTTTTGAATTCCAATGATGAAAATTATGAAGAATTCTGAGCGAAGATAAATTAAATTTACTTAATTTAAAACTCCTAAATTTTGATCTCGATAAAATGAAAAAGGCATTTAAAATGAAAATAATTAAATGATTAAAATAAAGCTTTACAAAAAAATGGAACTATTTTTTATTGAAGTTTACTATTATTTATAATAAAAATTCAAAGATAATAACAAGGAAAACTTTTTATGCAAAATAATGTGAAATAAGATTATAAGTTAGTTGTGTTTGCACCATTTTGCTGTAAAAGTGCTAGGATTGAAGCCCAATTGTTGTAAGGAGTACTTCCATTCATAAAATTGAGTTTATTATTCATCTTGGCTTGTGCCATTTGATTTAATCCTTGATAGTTTGGCCATTGCGTTAATTGATTTAGGAGACACATAGGATTTATCATTTGAGGCATGAGGCTGCTCATATTTGTATACATATTGTTATTTAAAGCTACTGCAATTTAAAAAAAAAAAAAGATTAATAAAAATAATTAATTTTGAAACGTTTTACATCTTAAATTGTTCATCATTGGATTATTTTGAATGGAATTATTTTGAAGAGGAAATCCCATATTTGGCATATTGAAAAGACTGTTATAGTTGACTGATGGGAAGAGTATTTTGTTGTTTTCCTGCATAATATCGGAGTTCAATTTTTTCAATGTCTCCAAATACATTTGTTTTGGATCATTTGTTATATTTTTTAAAGACTGTGTTTGTTGAGAATTGACAAATGGTATATCTTTTCTATTTTTTTTAAAAAAAATTTAGATATCTTCGAAGAAAAATAAATATTTTTAAATACTTCAAATCAGGTTTCTTTGAGGTGATTTCGATAATACTGTCATCTTGAGAGTGTTCCCCATCAGAAGATATTGTTGTGCTTTTTATAGCTTTATATTTTCCTAAAATATTGAATTTAGACATAAAGAAATTTAAAATAATACGTTTTAAAGCTTGAACTTCTGGTTTTGGTTCATATTTTGTTTTGAAGGAAGAAAGGAGATCTGACCATGAGAAAATTTTCTGACCTGAAGAAGTTTTGCTTATTTTTTCTGATTCTTTGGGAGTGGGATTTCTTGATACTTTTATCAAAACCTTAGATTTTTTTGACCCTAATTTTAAGAATTTAATAAAATTAACACCAATGGTTATAAAAAAATAGATTTAATAATAAAAAAAACACAAAAAAAAAATTCTTAAAAGAAAAAGAACCTTGTTTCAACAAGTCAGCAAATTTGTAGAGAGAGTTGGAAGTCTTTAATATTTCATCGTTTTCGATTGCAGAATAAGCCTCTGCATGTCTTTCCTAAAAATCAACAAAAATAAAAATGTTAAAACATTAGAACTAAAAAAAGATTACCATCTCAAAGATTTTGTTCCTCAGATTGTATTTTTTCCTGCTGTTAGTCGGCTGTTTTTTAAGCATATTGAATAAATACTAAGAAAGAAAAAGAAAAAAAAATAATTTAATTTTGATTTTTTTTAAAGGTTTATAGGTACTTTATTGTCCTCGGTCAAATAGTCTTGCATTTGTGTATTTTTGAGCTCTCTTTTTGGAATGAGTCTTTTGTTAAACATAAGGGATTTTGAGAAATGAATGTAAATTTTCTTATTTTTTTTTTCAAATTAATAATGAAATTATAAAAAAAAATACATTTAAATATGGAGATTTGAATGCTGAGATGATTAAATTTTATATTTCTGAAGATTGATCGCAATGAAATGAAAAAATATTCATTAATTAAAAACTGATGGATAATATCGAAAAAAGAATTTTCGACAGTCTATTTTAAAATTATATGACTAATTTTTCCCTAAAGTCAACAGTGTATTTATTTCTTTAGCGAATTCAAGCTTTCAGTTTGGCTCTTTAGCTTTCAAATAACAAAAAAATTAATAATGAAGATTCTCAAAGTTTTAATTTAAAAACAAAGTAATTCCTAACCCCCAAAAAAAATTTTAAAAAACGAAATTTTCGCTTTCTTAAAAAAATAATAAAAGAAAATATGTTAAAAATCTATTCTTATAAACTAAATTTCCATTTTTCTTCTTTCAGTATTTTTTTTTAAAGAAGTTTTTTTCAAGTTTTTGATGAAAATTCATTAGTTTCTAATTTTTTCTTGGACTTTCGAATTAAAAAAAAAAAAAGATTTAATTAATTAGGTTTAATGGGATTTATTTTTTCCAAAATATTCAATAAACTCTTTGGAGCTAAAGACTTTAGAATCTTAATTTTGGGCCTCGATAATGCAGGAAAAACTACCATTTTATGTAAATTTAAAGAAAATTGTGATAAAAATTTGCTAATAGACAAATTGCATTTGAATGATGTAGTACAAACAATACCAAGTACGGTAATTTTTGAAAATATATGAAGGATTAATAATTTTTTAGCTATTGGATTCAATGTTGAAACTGTTGTTTATAAAAATTTAAAATTTCAAGTTTGGGATTTAGGTGGCCAAACAGGAATTCGGTATTTTTGATTTCAACTTTAAATAAACTAATTTTTATAGACCATATTGGAGATCTTATTACCCTAATACAAATTCAATTATTTATGTGGTGGATTCAGTTGACAGAGAAAGGCTTGAAATCTCAAAACAAGAGTTATTTTTAATGTTAGAGGTTCAAAAAAATTACTTAAATTTTTTTATATCATTAACTTTGATTTAAAGGAAGAAGAATTAAAAGGGATTCCATTAATGATTCTAGCAAATAAACAGGTATTGTAATTTTTTTCATTTTTAATATAAACTTTTTAAATTAGGATCTTTTGAACGCAATGACTGAAGCAGAAGTTTATTATACTTGAAATTCCTTCCTATTTGTTTTTTCAAGATTTCTGAATACATGGGACTGACAAATGTAAAGAACAGGAATTGGGCTATTTTCAAATGTTCTGCACTTACAGGATACGGTTTGAATGATGGAATGGAATGGTTAGTCAACGCTTTAAAAAGTTGAGTCATTCAAAAAATAATTTTTTATGATTTTTTGTTGTTGTTTAATAAAGAAATTTAATAAAATATATGAATTAGTTAGATCAAAGTTTTGAAAAGAAAAAAAATATTTCATAAAACAATTTTTATTTCAAATTTGAATTTTGATTTTGATTTTAAAATCGAAATTTTTTTTAATTTTTAAAAATTAAAGCAAAATAATAATAAATTGGATTCATTCTTAAATTTTTGAAATTTTATATAAAGCAAGGGAATTTTCACTATGATTGAAAACAAAACTCTTAAATAATTCTCTCAAAAACCCAAAAGAGAACATTTCCATCAAATTTGACAGTTAACAAAGCTGATGTTTTGTTTTTTTTCAATTTTTTAAATTCTTCTTTCTTACAGTCAGAATCATGATGAATTTAAAAATACATATAAAATAAATTTGTGAATAATTAAAAAAAAAAAAATTTTTTGATCATTATTATTAGTTGTTTGAATGAGTGATGGTTTTTTCTCTCCCATCGAAAATTATCAAATTAAAAGAACAAAAATAATTCAAAAAAGTCGCAGTTCTCCAAGCCTTTTTGAAATCGATGAGCAAAATGATTTTTTATTTCTCAGTAAATCAGAGGAAAAATTGCGATTCACGAACCAAGAAGAATTCAATTTAAAAGAAAGCAAAGAAAAACTAAATCTGCCAGACATTTTTGAAGTAAACATACATAAATTTAATAAAAATCAATGCCAATGCCAATATTAAAATCATAATTTTATTTTAGAAACTTATAGAAAAGGTCACTTCATTGAGATTTGAGAATCAGAAATTAATGATGGAAAATGATTTAATAAAAGAAAAAAAAGAAAAAGAAATAGATGAAATATCAAATAATTTAAAGATTCACGATGAAAATTATTATGTGTCCTCTTCAGAAAAATATTTTGGAGAAAAACGGTGCTTAACTATAGAATTACTGATGAAAGATGTTGGAGAAGAACGTAGTAAAATGGAGAGTAGAATTGATATTTTAAAAGATGCATTGGATGCACAAAGAAAAGATAATGAAGAAAATATCGAGAAAATTGGAAAAAAATTGGAAAATGAAAAGGAGGAAAAAATAAATAAGGAATTAAATATTCTTTATTCTTCTCAACAAACAGCTATTGCAAAATCTTTGGACTTCCTTGAACTAAATGAAGAAAAACTTGATTATTATCAAAATCTTTGCCTTCATTTGAAAGAAGAACTAGAGAATATCGAAATTTCTCACAAAAAGGAAATTTACCTTCTCAAAGAATTAACAGATTCACAACATGAGCAAAAGTTGGAAAATTTAAAAGATTTCTATGAAAAAAAATTAAAAAAACTTGAAAATGAAAATAAGACCACTTTTCAAAAACAAAATGATGATATTGATGAATTGCATGCATTGGTTAAATCTCTTTTACATAAAATTTCCATTCTTGAAACCAATAAACAAATTATTTTGACCGAAAAAAAGAAAGTTAACCAAGAAATGTTGAAGCTCTATACACAAAATCAAAATCTCCAAAATACCATAGAGGAATTGATTCCTAAACATGAGTTTCAGCTTCAAAAAATGCAATCTAAATATTTCGAAGAGAAAAAATTTTTAGATTTCGAAATAAAAACTTTGAGAAAAAAGAATTTCGTAAAAAAATACAGATTATTTAAAATATTCATAAATTTTTTATTTAGACCGAAGAAACTTTCGAAAGTCAGGTTGGCAAACACAAAAAACATTTTTCTCATGATATCAAAGAGATCAGTGAATGGAATAATCAAAACAATCCAAACCTTGCTCTTGAATTATCAGATGTCTTTGATAAATCGGAAGTGAAAAAAACTTGCTATTATTTTAAAAATTCAATAGTTGAATCATTAAGAACAAGTTCTCATAATAGTGTTCAAGAAAGGATTAATGGAATTAAAAGGGAAAGTGAGAGAAAAAGAAATAATGATCTAAAAACAGAGAGTGAATTTATAAAATCATTCATTTCTCTAGATGAAAAAGGAATGGCAAAAACTTGCATTAATCTTAATGAAAAAGATTTCAGAAATAGTACAATCAAAAAAAGTGCTCAGCCCAAAATATCTAAGTTAAAATCCTCAACAAGTTTTCAATTGCCATTGTCGAACATTAATATTTTCAACCAAATAAATCAAACCTTTATTTTAGACTCATCCATTTTGATGAATGGTAATTTCTTTAAGAATGAAAATCTTGATCTTGAAAGCTTCAATGAAGCTTATTACATTCAAGAAAATGAAAAAACTATTAATAAAATTGCCAAAGAAGTTCAAATAAAAAATTCCCTTGGAATAATGAACAGTCCTGATCAAAAAAAATCTTTCATTAACTTAAAAAGGTTTGCGAAAAACTTGTTTAATGAGCATATTCTAATAATGAAAGAACTTTTAAAGAAAACTTTGGATAAATTTGATAGTTATTCTTTAAGCACCTTGTTATTTTTCGATTTAATTGCTATCAAAATTAATAATTACTATGAAACTGAAAATGGGCACATTGAATATAATATTGAATTGTATGATAAAATTCTTGATAAATCGTGGAAATTTGATTGTAGATATTCAAAATTGAGAAGATTACATTTAGAGACCAAATTTTCTTTAGCTTTAGAGGGGAACTTAATAAAGATCGCTGAATTTCCTCCAAGGAATTTTTTCGGAAATAAGAATCCAAATTTTCTTGAACACAGAAAAAGAAAAATACAAGCATATTTTGACAATTACATCAAAAATAAGAACTCAAATGTGATCCTTGAAAAAGGAATTCTAAGATATTTTTTCTATAGAGAAATTTGGAGGGAAATAGAAAAATCGCATTCAAAAAAATTGGAAGAGATAGAAGAAATGAAATTATTGAATGATGTGACCTTTACACAAATTATAATTAAAATTAATGAGGTTTTTGAAGAAATAAAACATAATTTGGCACTTCTCAATCGGAATGAAGCTTTGATTTTCATTTATTATCAAAATAAAATCAAAGCAATTTCCATGCAAGATCCTATAAAAAGCAAAATAGATAAAATTTAATATTATTTTTTCGCAATTTAAGAATTTCGGTCACATTCAATAAATATGTTAATTAGTTTAAAAATTTTAAAATTGATTGAATTCTTTTATTAAAAAAAAAATTTCATAAAAAAAATCCTCGATATTAATGAATCTGCTTTTTTCATTTTGAAAATTTTTTAATCAGTTTTTTTTCACTTAAAATATGCTTTATTTTTCTTTAGTTCTCAAGAATAGACACTAATTCAAATAATTCAATTGGCAAATTGATTGTTTTTTTGATTTCATCAAAATTATCTGTGTTAAATATGAAACACATATTGAATTCCTCTTTAATCTCGAAATGACCTTTACCTCCAAAAACATCGACATCCTCTTCAGGCAAAAGAATTTTCTTTTTATAAAATTCTTTGTTTTGCAATTGCTTGGGGATTAAAATATCAGGAATCACAAAAAAACCCACATCATTAAAAAAATCTTTAATATCAATAAGACTTTTATCAAAAAATAATCCAAAAGTGTGTCCATTTTTCATAGAAGCATATATAAGTTTTCTAATTTCTTCAACGAAATCTACTTTTGTTTTTTTCCCCATTTTTTCAAGTATAGCATACTCTGCATAATCTGCTTGAGATCCCTTATATTTTAAAAAAGTTTGATAATTTCCTGTCTTATCCATAATTAAAGGGGTTTTATTTCTCTCCCATATTTCTTTCACTTTTTCCTGAACGTCAGCTAGTTTTATCTCACATATTGCAGGTTTCATTTGTTCTAAAACCTCGGGCATTTTTTTTTCTTCCACCTCAGCTTTTTTACCAACTGGCACCTTTTTTGGAGAATCCTTTGCAACAGCCTTTGCTTTGCTTGGCGATTCAACAGTTTTTTTGGGTGCAGTTTGAATAGCGTTTTTTTGTGGAGCTTTTACAGGAGTCTTGACAGGAGCTTCTTTTTTAACAGGGGATTCTTTTGGGACAGGAGATTCTTTCTTGACAGGGGATTCTTTTCGGACATGAGACTCTTTTTTGATAGGAGATTCTTTTTGGACAGGAGTTTCTTTTTTAACAGGAGATTCTTTTTTTACAGGGGATTCTTTTTGGACAGCGGATTCTTTTTTGTTAGGCGAAGCAGTGGGTTTTGACTTTGCAGGTGATTCTTTTTTCGCAGGCCCTGCAACTTTTTGTGGCGAAGCTTTGGAAACAGGCTTTTTTTCCATTATAATATTACAAGATAAATATAATTTGAAAATATTAAAGTTTTTTTTTTTAGCTATTTACATGGTAAATAGAAACTTTATGATTTTAAGTTTAAATTTTTCTTTTTTTGAATGTAAAAAAAAAAAATCTTGAGATTTTTAATTTTATTTTTAAAACAAAATCCTTTGTTTGAAACTTACATTTTAAGATTTTTAAGCATTCCATGACGAATTAACTCTTTATTAGCATTTTTGGCTCCAATTAAAGAAGCAATTACTGTATCACAATCGATTGAAAACCTCTTTGCATAGAGTTTATAATCAAACTCTTTGATTATTCTTGCAATTTCTTTCTTATCTTCTTTGATTATTTCTTGTTTTTTAAAATGCATTTGCTTTTGCAGAACCTCAAATGATTTTAAAAATTCAGGTCTTGAATGATAATTATGCACAGAGTCATTGTTTTCAAAAAGACTCATCGAATTCTCGAGAACATCCGACATGTTTGTATTTAAGAATAACTTTGATTTTATTTTATTCGACTACTTAAAAATAAGAATTTTAAAAAAAATAATATAGTTACTTCTTTATTTGGAGAAGGACTCGAAAATTTGGTCGTGGATTTCGGAATAACTTCCTCTCGTAATTTTTCTCTCATCTTTTAAATAAAATATTCATAATAATTAAAATCAAAAGAATAACCTCATTATAAATTTTATCATTTAAAGTATTTTTATCCTTTATAAAACTTGTTTTGTATGAAAGAATTTCTTCTCCTTCTTCTGGAGATAAAATAGTGTTAATTTGGCTCTCATAATTTGATGTGCCTTTTTCCATAGTTTCTTTTTCAAATGGTTCATGTTTTTTTGAGTTAGATAAATAGATCTCAATTGAGATTCGTGACATAGTTTCAAATTCTCTAAGTTCTTTTTCTAATCTGGCTTTCTTAAAATAAAATTAAAAATTCAGAGAAAAAAAATATAAATAAATCAAAGAATCAACATTTAGAATGAAGTCTTTTCCTTTAGCATCTAAAAATTCGGGCAAGTTAGATAATTTGATTTCATAGCCTAAACCCCACAAAGTTCTAACAATCCATGATATTCCCTCATCTAAACTTTGAAAAATTTTCTAAAACATATTAATAAAAAAAATATTAGTACCCACAATCCAATCCTTGCTTTAACAAATTAATCAAAAAGTTTCTCCTCAAATAATTAATTTCTTTTAAATTGAGTTTTTCTTTTTTAAAGTCAGATTCTAATTCGCTTAAAAGTTCACGGTTGTATTGTATTTTTTCTTCAAAGTTGGCATAGTTATTTTTGAGCGAAAGTAATTCTTTTTCCTTATTCTTTGTTTCGATAGTTTTTTCAATAAATTTTCCAATTGTTCCTTTTCTAAGCATAGCACTTGCCTCTTTACCATTATGAGGGATAAAACTTTGTGCACGAACCGATTTTCTAAAATTTATTGGTTTGTTGAGTTCTCCATTTTTCAGATTTGAATTCATAATAGTAAAATGAAGCTCTAAGATCTAAAATTTACAAATTTAATTTAATTTTATTGATTAAATATACTAAATGCTTGATTTTACTCATCTTTGCAATGATATAACTGTTTTCTTTTCTGAGAAGGATCGAATTCATTTGTTTATTGTTGACATAAGCTTCTGAGTCATGAATTTTCTTTTGAAATTTTCTCTCGATATTAAATCTAATCTGCTCTAAATAATTTGTTTTTTCAATGATCGTGCTTGAATGCTCTTCTAGCCGAATAGAAAAAAATGAATGGATTTCTTTTTTTAATTCGTCCAAGCTCCCAAAACTAGAATCCTCTTTTAATGGCAATCTTTCAGCACTTTCTTGATTTCGGTCAAAATTTGCATTAAATTTTGCATATCTTGTTATCAGTTTTCGGAAAGTTTCATCAATATAAATTTCTTTCCTGAATTTTTTGAAAAGAGCCTCTTGATTTACAGAGTATTTCTTTTCAAAATCAAGCTTTTCCACATTATTTTGAACTAAAGATGGTAAAGTAAATTTATTTTTGTTTGACTTATCAATTGGCTTCATGGAATAGGATTTGCTTTTAGTATGAATTGTTATTTGCGATTTCAACTTTTTATCGTTGTGTAATTTCTTAAATTTTTTCTCCCAAAGATCTATTTCTGTGCTAAAAGCTTCTTCATCCACACTATTTTCATTTGTCAGAGTAATAGATTGTCTTCGGTGGACTTCTTTTTCTGACTTTTCTATATTCATCTTTTTATATCTAATACATTTTATTTATTCTTCATAAAATATAAAAAAAATTACATGTCGCCTAAAATCATTACATTGTTTGGTATTTGAGATCTTATATTTGATTCATAAATACTCGCATTATTCATGTAATTTTTTTGCACATTTGATAATACTTTTATTCCTCCGAGCTTGTGAATGGATTTGAAAGAGGGGATTAAATTTTTTGATCTTTTGTTGCTTGTAGCAGTAATATCATTTTCAATAGGTATGTCATAAAAATGAAAATTATTCATTTCGTTTCCTAATAGCTTTTTTATAGTAGAGATTTTTGCTTCATTTTTCAAATCAAAATTGTGTATCGATGTATTGAGAATTTCCTTCATTTTTAGAGAATTTTGAACTTCGGATTCCATTAAACGATAAATTAATATTATTTAAAGTTTTATTTTTTGCAATTATTTATTAAAAAAAAAATTAAAATTGCTTTTCCATTTGGCAAAAAAACTAGAAATAAAAATTTTATATATAAATTTTAAAGTCCTGAAAATTAATTCATAAAATCATTAAACTCATAATTCATTGTGTGTGAATGAGTAGTATTCATATAGAACTTGATGAGGAGTTCGATAAAGGTTTTTTTTCAGAAAATCTCTTCGATTCTGTGGACTCCAAAATAATCAAAGAACTATTAATATGTCCTTTATTTCCTCACATTTTAAAAGATCCAATAAAATGTCCTGATTGTGAAGCCCATTTCTGCACTAAATGTTTAAAAACATCTTTAGAATTCAACAATAAATGCCCTCTCTGTCGTTCCGAAATTATTCTGAATCAAAAAGAGAATGAACCTTCAAAAATTCTGATTAGTATATTAGATAATTTAAAAGTGACTTGTGAAAATTCAGCAAAAGGGTGCCCTGAAAAATTCTTATTTAAAGACAAAGAATCTTTTACAGAGCATTTAGAAGAAAAATGCGGGTATGTTGATGTTACATGCACCAATTACAATTGCGGAAAAAATTTCTTAAAAAAAGATTTAGACGTTCATATCAGGCAATGCGAATTAGACCAGCTAGAATGCGAGTATTGCCGACAGAAATTCGCGCGTAATTCAATGGAAAATCACGTCAAAGAAAATATATGCTCTGATATCTGCAAATGGTGCACAAAAAGATACTCCTTTTCTGAAGAGCCAAATCATTGCAACGAATGTGATCTGATGTGGATAGTTTGTCTCCATTGCCAAAAAACCTTGTATAAAAAGGATTTTGCCATTCATAGAGAACAAAACTGTGTGAAGACTGTGATTTTCATAAATCCTCAGACATTTAAAAGTTCGGAAAATAATTTATATATCAGAAGAGGGAATAGTGAACAGGTTTCAATGACCCCACATCGAATGATTATGAACAGAAGAAATATGAATCCAATTTCAAATTCTTGTATGACGCTTACGCTAGATAACTCAATGGGAGCAGGAAATATGAATTATATGATGTTAAATAATAGGAGAAACAACCCAAATCCCTATACGTATACTTTTCAATATTAATCGTTTTTTTTTATTGTGGGTTTAAGAGTTTGATATTTTTAATTATTCTGTCTTTGAAAAAAAGAAATTTAATGAACTTTATTTATGTTTTTTAAAAAATAAATAAATTTAATTTATATATTTCAGCGTTATTTCAGCGTTCTCAACACTTTTCGGTATCCCTTTTGTATTTTTACACTAATCCCCACGCGCTGCTTTAATAAACGACCATAAGAAACCACCAAAACATCTCCTCAACTCATTTTATTGACAACTGTTATTAAGAAATTATGATATGATTGAATTCTTAAAAATATCATTTTTTAGACATCAAATTGATATCTTGCAACAAACAAAAATTTGCATATTTTTTCATTATATCACAATTATACGAAAAATTTTTGTCAAAAAATCCCTAACATTCTTTCGTTCCATCAAGAAAAATACTAGAAGATATTGATAATCTTTCCCAAAAATAGATGAATATCAATCATAGAATATTAATTTTTCTGAAAATTGTAATAATATATATTGAATGTTATGTTCAAATTTTCTATAAATTTAACAATTTTACTACTCTAGATACACCTTCTTCAGAAAGAAGACAATCTATCATTTCAGCATTGTAATAGGACAATATTTCTTTCCTTTTTACTTTTATTGAAACTTTTGTAACGGGTCAAAGTTTTATTATCAAGGGATTCAGCATGCCTATTGCATAGACACAATTATTTCATTTGAAACTGAAAGATTTGACCATTAGCTTTTGATAATAAATTACAATTGAATACATTCATGATTTCTTATCAGAAACAAGAAGTTTTTTGAAAAATAAAATAAATTTTATTTTAAAATATGATCTTAAATTTAAAATTGCAAAAAAAAAAAACATTTTAAAAAAACTCGAAAAATTTAATAGCTTTAACAAATCCTTATGGGTAACATCCATATAAAAGATTTCTTCAATAATCAAGAAAACCTTAACAAACAAAATACCTACATCCAGAATTTCTTCAATTCCGGACTTCTTCAACACAGTCAATTTCTTTCAGATCAATGGATTCTAATGAATGTCGAAAAAAGTAAAGAGGGTTCCAATTTCTTCGATTGGAACAATGTTCAAGCCTCTTCTTTAAGTCATGAGCAAGTTGAAGAAAAGTTGCATATTCAAGAGTTTAAAGAAAACCTTTTGATCGGTCAATTGCCTAAGAATGCCGTCGAAGATCTGCTGAACCCATCCTTTTATGATGAAGCTCAAAGTATCTATAGTCCCTCAAATGTTGTGACCTTCAAGGATCATCAAAATCATATTTTTCTGCTGCTATATCATTTTTTCTATTTGAGTCAGAACAAAAGAAAATTAGAAGTTGTTTTTATTTCTTCATTAAATTTTTAATTGAAAAAAAAAATTGAATAATTGAATAATTTTTTATCTATAGTCATCCTCGTTAACTGCGATTAAAAATTCATTGAATGCTGCAAATATTCCCAAAGCAGCAGAAGTTGGCATTAGAAGCGGTATTCATTTGATCATTTCGCTCTTAAGAGAAGTCAGTCAAATGAGCCACACTTTAAGAGATGAAACACTAGATTTTCTCATTGAACTCTTTGCTGAAGTCAAACCTTTATCCTTATGGGGAACTGGAAAAATTGATATCATTCTCGATAAAAGTCTGCATACAGTTGCTGACTTTCTAGAGGAAATTGTGGCTTTGGAATCTACTTCAGAAGATGGCAAGAGAAAAGCTTTAAAAGTGTTGTTTTCTTTGGGGATTTTAAGAGGATCTTTACCGAATTTGTTGTCAGTTGTAGATTTGCTAAGGAAACATAATATCCAAGCAGATTTGGTAATAATGAATTAAAAGTTTTTTTAAATTTGATTCAAGGTGAATGAGATCAAAATGCTTAAAAATGAAAGGCCTAAGACTGAATTCGATTTCGAGAAAAAACTCAAAACTTCAACCAAGGTATATTTTAAAAGTGCTTTAGCTTCAGATGCAGCTGCTCCAGAGAAATCCCCTAATGTTTCCTTGACAACTGATTGCAAATACATCTATTTGCACAGCGAAGTCGAAGGACTTATGAAGGTCGGAACTGGCTTTAACTACACAATGCTCGGTAAAGTTTACGTTCATCGACCTGATTATCGTTTGAAAGAACGCTCTTCTCTCGCTTTCATTCATGGCCATCTCTATTACAGAAGTTCACGAATCGCACCCTTAGTCCTCATAGAACTAAATCCAGAAAACTTAGAAGAAATTCCTATGAATGTTGTGTTTGATAATCAAGTACCTAATTGCTTGTTTTCTGAAATGACTTCTCCAGATATTGAATTTCCTCATCCTCCCGTTGACCCAGAAGTTAAGATAAAAGGCAAGGAATTAACAGGACAGAGTTTTCCTAATAAAGTGAATGTTGAAGTAGTTCAAACAGGAACCTCAACAACCGTAAATCCTCAGAAAAGAGATATCAGATTAATGAGACCTCCACAAAGATCGCCAATCTTCACTGAAGGCAGATATCTTTATGTTGTGTCTCAATGGACTGTTGAAGCAAGAACACGAACCAATGAGGAAGAAGATGAAGAAGAAGAAGGAGGAGAAAGCTCAGCTGCCTCAGATTTAAGACAAGCAAAATATGGAATTGATATTTATGATCCACTGCTTGAATTCGAACATGTAAGATCCGTCGAATTAGTGGACTGTCTCAACACCATCAAAGATGGAACCACTGGAAAAACTAAGCAAAAACCACCATTGAATATCAAATGTCTGGATCAGGCATCTTTTGCCACAAATGGCTCAGAATTGGTGATTGCAATTCCCCCAAACATTGAGGAAGGAAGCGAGATTAAATACAAATATTTCAATATTAAAGATGGAAAACTATTAAGAATCAATGTAATCAAAGAACCTTTCTATTACACTACTCTCAGTTATGATAATAACAACAATGTGATCTATGGAATTAATGATAATAAGAAAACTTTCGATGCAGTTTCTTGCTATACCAACACCACAATCCCAGAAAAGTTCTTGTATAATGAAGATTCCGAATTCTATTTCCCATATGAAAATGATAAAATCGTGGAAATCGCTCTTGAAGGCTTAGGCTTTAGTGAAGAAGAAGGCGATCACAATAAAGAGAAACAGGAAAAAATCAAAGATGATTGGCAAGTTTTGCTCAATTTAGGTTTCACGAACAAAGACTATCCAGGAATGAGTCTTGGAGAAATGGGTACTGTAACTCAAAATAATAAAGAGACAAATGTGCAAACATCTAAAGCTATGCAATTGTTCATTTTAGCGAATATTGCTCGTTTAGGCGATTATTATGCCAATCTTTCTCATAGCAAATCTAAAGATTCTGATTCAATTGATAATTTTAGAAGACCATATTGTGTGAACCTTCTGCCAAAAGTCTTCGATTATCTTCAACAATTACTTGAACATTATAGTAAATCCTATTTCATCAGCGAAAAAGAGTTCGTTCCTGATATGATTTTCGACCAATGCTCGTTTTTATGCACTCTTCGAATCATCAAATACAACTTGGCCAATGCAGAAAGTCTGAGTACTCATTTAAAAAAAATGAACATTTCATTGCCTAAGAAGGAGTTCCTTCAACTTCTTCAAAAACTGGTCTACAAATGCATCGACAACTCCAAAGAAATCGTCCAAAATCGAGATTTCGAAGAACTTCGAAAATCCATTTATCAAGAATCACTCAATATTTTGAGATACAACCTTTCTTTCATATATGAGGATTCCATGGAAGCAATTCTTCGGGATCTCAGAAAAAATCTTGAGAATCTTGATAGGAAACAAGAAAGAGATCTCATTTTACCGATTTTCGGCTGGTTAAAAGAATCCACACATATAGTAGCGTTGGTAGCAGAAATTCTGAATGAGACTAATACAAAACGTGATGAATTAGTGAAAGAGCTTTCTAAATTGATTGATTTCATTATTTCTTGTGATGTGAAAGCTTTTTGTCGTTATGTGCAAAGCATTGAACAATATGATAATTTCCCATTATACAATGTGGATGATTTCGTTATTGAAGCGATGAGCTTTTTATTAGAGTTTCAAAAGGAATTGCTGTTCCAAGTAGGTCAAAAGGTTCAAGACAAGAATTTAGAACTCAGTCCAATCTTTATTTTAGCTTCCAATTTCACAGAAAGCATCACAAGACATGCGATTTCTATCAATGAATCGTTTGAGCAGAAGATCAGAGAATTAGCAAAAAAAGTTGAAGGCGATGTAAAGGGAAAAGCCAAAGAAAAAAAAAACGAAGAAGAAGAGGAAAAAAAAGGCAATTTGGAAGAAGAAGAGGAAATAGTCGAGAAAAAAGAGCCAGTTAATATTGAACAGAAAAGTGTATCCAAAGGAAAAGAGGAGAAAAAGAAACCAGAAATTGAGATTATTGCAGATATCAACAATAAAATCTGGGAAGATTTATCGAAAATCTTCAATTTTAAAGTGTATTTCAGCCAAGTGTTGACAATGCAGGTAAATACCTTGACTTTGCTGGCTTCAAATTTTCTGATTGCTGCAAAAACACTTAAGCATATTAGTGCTTATTTAGGATCTTTGAATAATCTTTATGCAGCTCGAAAAGAAGTTCATTCATCTGATCTCGAAAAGGTGAGCACTTTTATGAAGGAGAAAAGTGAATCGTTTGAATGTGAACATCCTCCACCAGTGAAACTTGATAAAAAGGAGAAAATACATATTCCTGGAGCCAAATCTCTCCGAATAGTCTTCGATCCTCAATGTGATTTGAAACGCAATTGCCATTATATACAATTTTTCTCCGATGATAAATACAAAGATAAAATCACAGAGAAATTGGACAAAAGCGGCATTCAAACCAGTTTCCCAAAAGAAGATCTTGTGATTGAGGGCGATACAGTTTATTTATGGTTTCACACTGATAATTGCAGACTTGCGAATTGGGGTTACAAATTCACCGTTTATGCAAGCATCCAAGATATTCAGGAAAGTGATTGGATGGCTGGATTTCACAGAACAAGTTGCTGGTTGGCCTCAAAATGTGCAGCACAATTAATCAATGGGTCAGCTTTGCAGCAAGCTTTGCTCCAAGATGAAGAACAGAGATACAACAGTTTATTGAACTCAAAATTATTCAGTGGGGGGATGGAAAAATGCTACTTCAGTGGAGGAAAGGAAGCTATTTGGATTCAATTATCTGATATTATCAATGAATTTGAAGCAGGATTCTTAGATGAATATCTCACAAGTTCAATGACTCCTGAAGAAAAGCATGAAGAAGAGTTTCTTAATCACATTATTAATGGTAACACTAATGAAAAAGTCAGCAAATTATTAGATTTCATCCAAAAACAATTCAGCAAAGAATGCCTATGGGCTTCTTTAGGAGGAGAAAATGGAGCTAAGATGGTTCGAGCAGCTTTTGCAGTAATCATCAAACATGCTGGACTTCTGACACAATTCCAAGAAACTGTTGATAATGTTGATGTGATTGTCGAAAATAATCGAGTTGATGCTACAATGAAGAATTTCATTAAGAAATGGCTTTCAGCAAGTCGGATGAGAACTTGGCTTGTCGAAAAAAGAAAGGAAATCGATGATATGGCTGAAAGAAATAAACAAAATGCAATCGCAACCAAATCCAACGCTGCGAGCTCAGCAGTCAAAAACTTAGCTGTTCAATCAAAAAAAGACAAAAAGGCAGATTCTAAAAAGAAGCAACTAATTAAACGTGGAAGAGGGGGTAAAAAAACAGCTACAACTGAAATCACTTTCCAAGACACTAAACCTCAAGAAAATCCCAATGATGAAGAATCTCAACCACAAGTTCAACTTCAAGTGCGAGACACTGAGGATATAATTCAAAGAATGATTGAACAAATGGTAAAGAAAGCCCAGTTCCTTATACAGTTGATTCCTGCAAAACATTGGTCTCAGGATCAAGTCGAAAGGAAAGAAAAACAATTGCTTTTCAGAGCTTCTTCAGAAGTTGATGAATTCACAAATAAGGAAGAAGAATGGAAACGCCGATTGTTGCAATGGAAAAGCGTGAGACAATCCAAAGGAGTGTTCAAATCATTAGAAGATGAATCAAAAGAAATTCATTCAAGTCTAACAACTTCAGTTTTGCAATGTTTGCAGAGCCCAGTTTCTATCAGAAGATTGAAGAAACAAGTGGAATCAAGCTATTTGAGAGCCATTTGTCGAACAATTGGTCTCAATGCATTGACACAAATATTATTGGGTTGCAAGGGTTCTTTATTCAGACAAGATATCGTCGGCTGGCTTTGTTCTGCTTTGCGAGGGAATGAGAATAAATTATACCATTTCACTGATAATCTCCAGGGATGTGGACATTTCCTTGAAAGTGCCATTAACATAGCCTTCAAAAAGCTTATCCAAGCTGCTGTCAAAAGTATGATAAATTCAGATTGGGCTGATGAAATCAAATGCATGCTTGAGGCTTTGAAATGGAAATATCATGGAGATGATCATGCTTTCCTTGCAGAAATCGATCTATTTGGCATCCTTAGAGGTATAGACGCAAAGAGTTTATTAAGGAGAGCTTGGGGACGAAGCTTGCATCCGTCTTTTGATGGATTTTTCCTTCAAATCAAAACAAGCTATACTAATAAAATGGATAGCACATTAGTCAAAAAATTACTAGAGCTTTTCGAAATAATCGTGATCCTTTGTGTTGGGAAATTGCAAAGCAAGCATAATTCAAATCTGGCTGAAGCTTTATCTAGTGGTTCTGGAGGAACTGTGGCTAAAAAGGATAAACTTCCGCAATTGGAACGACATGTTTCAGCTATCGATGAATATTCAGCTGAAATTCTAATCAGACAAGCATTTTCAGTGATCTTCACTGAGTTAAAAGAAGCTGATGCAAATTATAGAAGTTTCCCTGGACTTGATTGGGGTGCTTGGCAAAGAACTTTGCTGAGAAAAGAGAGAAAAGAAGAGGAAGAAAAAAAGAAAAAGAAAGGAAAAAAAGCAGGAGATGTTGTTAGCCCAGGAATGAATGAAGATCTCTTTGGAGAAGAAGAAGATTACGGAGAAGGAGAAGGAGATGATAGTAGTGAAAGGAGCTTAAGTAGAAGCCGCGACAATGGAAAAAATAAAGATGAAAATGATGATGAAAATGAAGAAGTTATGGAAGAGGATGAGTTTTATGAAGAAGAAATTGAGGAAAATGAGAAGGAAGAAGAGAAATTTGAAGGAGAATTAGAAGAAGAAGTTAAAGATAATGAAATTAGCGCTGATGAGATTGATTTGAAAGGAGGTAGTCAAAAACAGATCAAGCCAAAGAAAGAAAAAGAAAAAAAGGATGAAAAAGAAGAAGGAAATGATGAATCCAAGCGCAAAAAGAAAAACGAGAAAATTAAAGATGCAATTATGAAGGAGGAAAAAAATCTTCTAAACCTTATTAATCAGATATATAATCCTGAATTCCTTTATCATCTGCTACAATTATTGTACAAATGCACTTCTTTAGGACTTGATCAAGTCTCAATCGTTGTCGGAAATCCTAAATATCTCGCAATTCTCTACTCTTTATTGCGAAGTGGACCTCCGAACCACAAAGTTATGATCACCAAAATTTTAGGAATTGTTTTAAAAACCCTTCCTTTTGAGTTGTTTGCAGACAGCATCACCGATTTGCTCAAAAATACGAAAGAACCCCATGATCAGATATTGCTGAATTTCGGAGAAAAAAACTTGCAAGGAAACTTGTTGATTCTTGATTATTTAATCAAAGTCATTTATGATATCAGAAAACGCAGCTTTACTGAAAATATTGAATTCCCTGAAGATTATTCGGTGAGTAGCGAGCTGATCAGCTTGTTCAGAATCCTTTTGTCTCAGAATTCTTGGAATAAAGCCGTGAATGATTATCTCAGAAATTATTTGTTGAATTCAAAAGATATGCTTTGCCAAGCTTTGGCCATCTCAATTCTTGGAGGCGAGGTTAATGGCTTGCGTTTCTCAGGAAAAGTACAGATATGTTCGAATGATGTTGATGAATTGTTCAATGATAATGTTCTTCTTAAAAACAAATTAGAGGATTCAAAAGAAACTGCTATTATATTAGGTTTTTCAGAAAATTACAAGGAAAAAGTGTCAGATGAAGATAAAAAGAAATTCAAAGAAGATGATGATCCTCGATTCAATATAAAAATGAATATGGGAACAATAATGGAAGGTAAAAACCCAGCTGTTTTGATTTATTCAAGTCTTGCCAAGGAAATCACGAATTTAAGCACTATTGAACTCACAACTGTGAATAGATTCAATGTTTTTGCAATTGATACAAAAGAATTTGAAGCTAATAAATATCTTATGGATGAAAATCTGATAAGATTGTTTAGCTGGGCTTTAGAGCAAAATCAAATGAAAAGCGTGATTGAAAGCAAGAGCGTATATTTGAAGGCATTGACAATCAAAAGTTTTCATAATTATCTTGAAGAAAACCCTCAAAATATTGAATCTGTAATTCTCAATCAAAAAGATCTTTTAAAGAATCTGCTTGTTTATGCAAATCAACAAGTCATCACAAGTGATAATCTCATGAATCTTGAATTGACTGAAGAAAGGTTGTACAGACTTCTTGCATCCAGTGCTCAAAGTGAGCTAAATCTCAGTGATTTGAAGAATATTTCAATCACTATAAAAAATTTTGAACTCGAGGCTCAATTTGGCAAAGATTTCTCAAATAAAAAATACCCCATTCAAAGTGGATATAATCTCGAAAAAATCGCACAATATTATGAGTTAATTCCATTAAATGAAGCAAAAAATCTGGATAAAAAAGCTTTAAGCTCAAAAGCTGTGCTTATTTCATCAGCAGAATGGTCTGAAGAGATTCACGAATGGTCCACAGTTTGCAAAATAGTTATAACTTATGGATTAGATCTGCAAAAGATACAAGAAAACTTTGAGGGCACTGGCTTGCATTCTCGCAAAACAGGAAAAATATTACCATTAAAAAAAAAGAAATCTATCAAAGAAGAAAAAGAGGCTCCCAAACTAAAAAAAAATAGATCAGTTGCTAAAAAAGCAGAAATTTTTTTGCCAGGATGTATTGTGAACGTTTCTGAGCGATATTTCAATGAATTAAAGAATGAATATTTCAATCAAAGAAGCAAAGACTACAAGAACATTTATCATGAGAAAAGATTGATTGATGAACTCATAGAATTCGGCTTTCCGAAAGAAATAGTTGAGGAATATTTCTTAGAAAACAGCAAATCTAATATTGAGCTGATGATCAATGAAATTTCAAAAATAATTGAACAAAAAGATGAAGAAAAAGCAAAATTAGGAGTTCAAGCTGATGAAAAACCATTAGAAGAAATAGGAGATCTCAAAGAAAAAATCATCAATGAAAAGGAAAAAGAAGTAAACGAAGAAGAAAAAGACAATCAAGATGCTGAGTTGCTTGTGGATGATGTTGAGAAAGAAGAAGCCAACACTTGTTTCAAATGCAAAGGAGATAAAGAGCAAAATAACATCACTGATGAGAAAAATCGATTATATGATAATTCTATTGATTTCGAGGGTATGAATCGCATTGGAAAAATTATTCTTTTTAAACAAACCAATTACAATTTCTCAATATATCATGCAAGACGAGCTGTTTTAAATTTATTGCAAAATTGGAATCCAAGTTTAGAGAGTTTATTCCTAGAAAACCCTGATCAATTACTCCGATTCATGAAATTGATCTGTTTTGAAGCTATTTACAGTTCAGCAACCTTTTGCAACAATACCCTAATCAATCAATTGAAAACATTATTATTAAGCTTCTTTGAGCTACAAAAAACCAATAAAAAAATCGCGAATTTCTTGAATCTAATTTTCGAGAAATGTGTTGTTGAGCCTCTTTTTGAATTACAAAAGAAATGTCTATTGACAAACACTGAAAAACAAACTGATAAATCTTCTTCTGCTTTCACAGGAAGAATCAATAATGAATGTGAAATTGATAAACCTTTCTTGGACTTTTCTTTGTGGCTAGCTCATATTTATTTCAATTCTTCCAATGAAGAAATTTCAGGAAAATTACTTCGACTTGATCTTTTGTGTATAATTCTTGGTTTATTGACGGCCATCAAGCAGAATAAATCATTAGGATGGGGTATGGTAGTTTTTTGTCTCGATTATCTTGAGTTTTTGAGACAAAATTTGAAAAAAGTGTTAAAATCCGATCAAACAATATTTAATCTTTTTAATCAAGAGAACATTCTCAAACTCCATAACTATCTTTACAGTTTAAGATCCCGAGAAAAAGTTGAAGCTCATTCGAGAAAAACACAAATGATCACAGAAATACTCATTAATTTGAATCTTTTGCATAGATCATTGGAAAAACAAGAACTCGATGAAAATATGAAACCTGTGAAAATTTGTGACACCCGTTTAGATCTTGATAAATTCAAAATTATCGAGAATGTCAGCGATGTCGTAGAAATGATGCAAAACTATCAGGAAAATAAGATTTTGTTAGCTAGTACTTGGCTCCAAACCTCCACAGATCTAATCAAAAAAGAACAAAAAAACATAGATGGTGATCATTTCTATTACAAGAATTTTCATACTTATAAGATTTCTTTGCCATTCACAACAGAATCCTCCATCAAATTCTCAGAGGATTCCCAGACAGATCTTGGTGATTCGATCTTATTTTCTTCAGATCCCAAAGGAGAGAATTCCTTGCAGAAAATCGGTGGTAATCTCAGCAAAAAAACCATAGTTTTTCCAGCAGGAACCTTTTATGTTCATTTCCCAGCAAAAGGTTCAGATATATTTACCTTTGGAGCGAATGAGAGTTCACAATTGGGCAATGGCGATTCCACAGGAAACGGTCCTTTCTGTTTAGAACAGTTTTCTTCTGCGAATGTCGTGAGCATTGATGGGAATGATAGTCATTTAATGATTGTGAATAAA
>JFJP01037686.1_pt1 | contig 24203 bp, 20 predicted proteins | sample 431651 | NCBI WGS metagenome assembly JFJP01 (sample SAMN02602958, study PRJNA72255) | Microbial mat metagenome, whole genome shotgun sequencing project. | biome: fresh water; feature: sink hole; material: water; isolation source: purple microbial (photo- and chemosynthetic) mats found in...
TCAGTGCTGGTAATTGGAGCCTGGAATTATCCGTATCAGCTTTCGTTAGTTCCGGCTGTATCAGCAATAGCTGCTGGAAATACGGTTATTATTAAGCCCAGTGAATTGGCGGCTAACACTTCAAAAGCAATGGCTCAGATATTAAACAATTCGTTCGACTCAGAATATTTATATGTGCAGGAGGGAGGAGTAGTCGAAACTACCGAATTATTGGAGCAAAAATTCGATAAAATATTTTTTACCGGTAGTACTCCAGTAGGGAAATTGGTTTATCAGGCTGCAGCAAAGCAGCTAACCCCTGTTACGCTTGAATTGGGTGGAAAAAGCCCGGCTTTTGTATTTCCAGATACCAATTTAGATGTTACTGCACGCCGATTAGTTTGGGGTAAATTCCTAAATGCAGGTCAAACATGTGTAGCACCAGATTATTTAATGGTGCATAAAAGTGTTGAAGAAGCTTTGTTATTGAAAATGAAAGAATATATCCTTCAGTTTTTTGGATTAGATGCTAGCCAAAGCGAAAGCTACGTGCGAATTATCAATGCCCGTAATTTTGATCGGTTGGTTACACTTATAAATGCTGAAAAAATATATTGCGGTGGTAAAACTAATCGCGAAAGCTTGTTTATTGAACCTACCATTCTGAGAAACGTAAATTTTGAGGATGTGGTAATGCAGGATGAAATTTTTGGACCCATTCTGCCAGTAATTTCATTTACCGATGCGGAACAGGCTGTTGCAGCGGTTAAAAAATTTGAAAAACCATTAGCATTGTATGTTTTTACTAAAAATGAAAATAACAGCGACTTTGTATTGAATAACCTTTCGTTTGGCGGAGGCTGTATCAACGATACCGTAATGCATTTGGCAAACAGTTATTTGCCATTTGGTGGTGTGGGCCATTCGGGCATGGGCAACTACCACGGTAAATTTGGGTTCGATTGTTTTTCTCATAAAAAAAGCATCCTGAAAAAGGGCTTTAGCTTTGAGCCTCTGTTTAAATACCCACCTTACACCAGTGATAAATTGAACTGGATTCGTAGGATTATGGCCATCTCAAAGTAACATTTGGATAATTTCATGGAAAGATGAGAATTATTTCATTTTCATCTTTCCAATAATCCCAGCCTAAGGTAGGTTGGCATTTTTCCAATATTACATTTTAACCCACTCGCTCAATCACGCCGCCGCCAACCAAGCAATCATCCTGATAAAAAACAGCTGATTGTCCGGGAGTAATGGAATCAATGGGATTATAATATTCAACTCTAAGCAATTTCCCTTCGAGGGTCATGCGGGCCATACCTCCTGGACTGCGATACCGTATTTTTGCCAGTACTTCTACTTCCGTATTAATATCCTGAAAACGCATCAGATTGAATTTTTCAACATAAAATAGTTTGCTGTGCAATTCATCGCGCGTTCCCAGAACCACTGTATTGGTGCGTGGAATAATTTGAGTAACATACATTGGCTGTCCTAATGCTATTTCTAGTCCTTTGCGTTGACCAATGGTATAATTCGGATATCCTTTGTGTTTTCCAACTACTTTACCTGCCGTATCAACAAATTCGCCAGGGCCAAACCGGGTTTCAAAATCAGGAACCCGCTCCCGTAGAAACCGGCGGTAATCGTTATCGGGAATAAAGCATATCTCCTGCGATTCGCGTTTTTTCGATAATTTTTCGTATCCTTTGTTAAAAGCTATTTCCCTAACTTCAGTTTTTAGCAATTCACCCAAAGGGAATAGGGTTCTTTTAAGATTCTCTTGGGTTAGACTCCACAAAAAATACGATTGATCTTTTGTCGTATCTTTCCCTTTTTTTATAAAATACCGACCATTTTCTTCAATTACCTGAGCATAATGTCCGGTGGCAATAAATTCACAATTTAGTTCATCGGCTTTTTTAATTATTTCGCCCCATTTTATATCTGAATTGCAAACCACACAAGGATTTGGTGTTCGTCCGGCTAAATATTCACTTACAAAATTCGCAATTACGGTACTTTCAAAATGTTTGCGGATATCTAATATCTGATGGGGAAATCCAAACTGGTCGGCAATGGCTTTGGCTTCAAATATAGCATCCACGTTGCAACAACCCGTTTCTTTATCCATGCATGCTTTTGAAATATTATCCCAACTACGGAAGGTAACTCCTTCCAATTCATACCCTTGATCTATCAATAACATGGCCGCTACGGTACTATCAATCCCACCACTCATGGCCATTAAAACTCTTCCTTTACTCATTAAAAATTTATTTGTATTCAATTATCTATCGGGGAAATAACAACGCATCACTTGAAATGTTAATTTGGCAACTCCACTTAGTAATTACTAATTGATAAATGCAAATTTTAATTGTTATCTTCCTCCGCGGAGCCAATCAATGTCGTTGTTATCTTGAGGACCTTCAATTTTATCTTTATTTTCAATCAATTCGCGCATTAAGTCATCGCTTTCCTGATCCGCTTCTGGTGAAACACCTTTTTTATATTGATATACTTTTTCCAAACCTCCGTTTTCATTGTATTTAAACCAGGCTCCTTCCATTAAATCGTTGATGAATTTCCCTTCTTTATATACTTTTCCATCTTCAAAGTAGGATTTGGCATCGCCCTCTAGTTTTCCATTTATATAGGTCGATTCCCACATCAATGAGCCATCGGAATAATATTTCCTCCATGGTCCATTTTTAACACTGTCGGTCCAATGGGTTTCTTCCAATAATTTGCCTTCAGAAGTAAAGTTTTTAAAGGCACCGTGTTTTTTTCCTTTTTTATACGATTCTTGTAAATAGCACTTATTATTATCGGAATAATACAACCAAATGCTGTCTTTTATTTGGCCAAAATACTTGCCTGTTGCAGCCACTTTACCATTTCGATGATACATAATTGCTTGAGCCGATTCTCCATTTTTATCATAGGTCAATACGGCAAACAAATTTCCATAATTATCCCATCGTTTCAGCTCGCCTACCGGTTTGTTATCAATAAAATAGGCTTCAAACTTAGGGTTGTTGTTTTGATAGGTTTTTTTCCAATATCCTTGTTTGTTACCATTGATATCGGTATAATTAACTAATGTGTCACCTTCCTGACCAACGTTTTGAGAATATATTTGTAACGTGATAACAGTAAAAAAGAATAATGAAAATGCCGTTTTCATACTAGTTTTTTTTTAATAAGTATTCAATTTATAAAGTCGCATTTGACTTTTATTTTTTTTTTTTTTCAAAAGTAGCAAGAAGATTGAAGTGTTGACCCATTCCAATGAATTATTCGTTAAAAGGATTCAACAAAAAGGCAAAATTAGAAAAACAAATGACGGATGGCCTTCCGGTTCCGTCATTTGTAAAATCAGGTATAATGCATTAGTTATTCAATAGTTCGTCCTGATTCTTTAACCAGGATTTTTAACAATTTATTAAAATCAGTGGCTTTTTGTAGTTGTTCCATGCTCAGATGCATTCGGTATTTCCAATAATGTCTTGGATTTGCCGGTTCATTGATGCGTTCTCCATGGGTGTCTATGGAACGCAATTTTTCATCCATCGCCAATAAATCCTGAATAGGGAAAACGGTCCACATTGCTGGCGAATGAAGGTGTTGTACAATTATTTCTTTACAAACCCAAGGTTCAGCAAAGTATGGCATTTCGCCCCATTTTCCTAATTGTTGGTTATAAAAAAGTTGAGTGGCAGCCCGGTTCTCTTCCCACCATCCACGGATGGTAGCCATATCGTGCGTTGAAGTAGTGCAAACTGAAAGATAGGGTGCATCAGCCGGATGGGCAAACTGCTTTTTTGGATTCTTGGGCATCCGTTGAATCTCTAAACTCAGAATATCGAACTGGTTCATAACTTCAGGCACAGTGGCCGGAATCATGCCCAAATCTTCGCCACAAATAAGCATGTTAGTTGCACTTACCAATGCAGGCAGTTTGGCAATGGCCTGGTGTTTCCAAAACTGTTCGTGGCGGTGATAAAAATAGTCGATGTAAATGCTATTGAGCTTGTCTTTTAGGTAACTATCTAACTCCTGATAAGAATAAGTTGAATGCATGGAAATGCGTGGGTGAAAATGATCGGGTTTATCTTTATCAGGCAAAAGCAATACCTCTGCGGCCAGTTTAATTAAGCCCCACATAATAGTGCTATCTTTTTCCGATAAGTCCTCAGGGCCGCCGGTTTTTACAAAATGATGATAAATCAATTGTTGATTGGCAAAATCTGGTTTCAATTCATAAATATTGTATTCCAATTCATTGAGATAAATTAGTCTGACTTCATCGGTATATTCCTTAAAAATTTGTTGCAAAAAATGACCACGGATGTAAGGATTGCAAAAACGATGGGTATCTGCCCATATACCTTTTGAATTCAATTCGCTGTGCGATAGGGGCAAAGCTGGCCTGAAATGCCCTAAGATTCCTTGCACCGCATCAATGGGAATTTCCCAAATACGGAAAAATCCTAAAATATGATCAATCCGGTATGCATCAAAGTATTCAGCCATTTTCGACAATCGGTTTCGCCACCATTGATACTGGTCTTTTGCCATCTCTTCCCAATTATAGGTAGGAAATCCCCAGTTTTGTCCATCAGCCGAAAAATCGTCGGGTGGTGCACCGGCTTGTCCATCAAAGTGATATAGTTTGGGTTCATACCAGGCATCGGCACTGTAGCGACTTATACCAATTGGGATATCTCCTTTTAAAATTATTCCATGATCACGCCCGTATTCGCTGGCTTCTTTTAACTGCTGGTCTAAGTGATACTGAATAAAATACCAGAAAGCTATATCATCATATGTTTCCGACTTTTCATCTGTTAATTTTTTAATTTTTGATGGATTGTATTCTTTAAAATCGCCCCACTTGCTGAAATCGCTGGTTCCATTGGTATCGCGCAGGTATGAAAATGCTGCATAAGGAATTAGCCACGATGAATTATTTTTGAAAAAAGTTAAGAAGCTGTCGCTTTTTAAAAAGCTTTTTTTCTTTTCAGCAAACAACAATTTGCAGTAATTCAATTTCGCTCTTACAATTAATTCATAATCAACACTGGGCTTTTCATTCAATTCCTTCTGCAACTTTTGATAATCGTCAAAAAGTGCTTCATCTTTAATTTTGCCGGATTTGAAGATATTTAGGAAAAGCGGATGCAAGGCAAAGACCGAAATGGCTTTGTACGGATAAGAATCGAGAAATGATTGGGTTGATTGGGTATCATTCACAGGGAGTACCTGAATCATTTTTAGTCCGGTTTTGGAGGCCCAGTCAACCACCTTTTTCAAATCGGTAAATTCCCCAACCCCAAAACTATCTTTTGTACGGATTGAGAATACAGGTAAGCTAACACCAGCACCTTTCAAATGGTTATCTGGAAAACGGAACAATCCTTCGTTTATTTGATACAATCCTTCGTCTTCTTTCTTATCGAGTAAAGCCAATCGGTTGTTGCCTGCTTCCCAAATAACTTGTTCCGGATTGTTCCGGTCAACAATTATATATTTATAATCCAATATGGCTGGGACATTTTTTGCATTGATTGCAGCTTTCCATAAAGGAAAATCGGAACCGGTTAATGGCAATGCATTTTTTGTTTCCCAATTTCCCAGTTCGGTGCAATTGCCAATAATTGCCAAAAACTGGTTTTTTGTAATTCGTGGGGCAGTAATTGTAAATGATACTGCGCGCGTGGCTTTGGCCGGAAGCGCGAATTTTTTTTCCTGTGTTTTATCTCTTCGAAATATTACGTCGGTAAAAGCAGATGTAGTCCATGAAAATTGCACATTATTGCCACCCGACCAAAGGTCTTTGATATGATAGCTGGCGTAACGGGCCGATGTAATTGAAAACTCTCTGTTTTTTCCATGTTCCCAAACTAACGAATGGCTTCCATCTTTTTTTAAGAAATATTTGTATGAAAAAGAGAGACGGTCCTCGTTAGAAACCTCTAATTCAATTTTCCATTTATTGGGAGCAATGCATTGCATGGATAATGCATCTTCGGTTTTCCAACTTCCCAATGCGCTATGGGACCCAGTTACATTCAATACCTGCCCCCAATGAGTAGGGCAATAGCATTCTAACGAAATAATCATAAAACGGCTATTATAAGTTTAACGCAAATGGGGGAATTTGTCCTCTAAAAGTACAAAAAGATTGGGTTTTAACAAGCGATTCAAAATAATTTGATTAGAAAACGAAGCATTCAATTTTATCTGATAAAAGTAAGACGGGAGGTAACAGTTTTTTTATTTGGAAATAGGCATTGAATAATTTTATTGATAAGGGAATGTTTATTTTTGTTTTAACAGTTGAAAATAATTACCTTTGGATAACCGTAATCAAAAGATGCAAACTATTCATTATCAAAAGAATAAAATAATCAAAGCTATGGTGGATGTTCAGAATTGATTGTTTTGAAAATTAACGGATAGTTTACCACTTGGATACAGCAATATAAATTGATTATCAAATTATTAACAACATCAAATTATGAAAACTTTAAAACTATTCTTCTTAATTTCACTTTTACTAGTTATACAAATTGTGTATTGCGATGTGATTCCTGATAACTCTCATTATGTTGATAAATGTGTTAAAATTACCAACTTAAGCGATTATTCTGATATATCATTGATAGGTTATGTAGCTGAACCAATGTCAATTCCGGCCTATCTTATAACTTCTACTGATTGTTTGAAAAAAGGGTATAAGTATAACGCGCTCCATATCTTCGCAGTGGAGAATTCCTATTTATCAGATAGAGACATCACAATAATTAATTGGTTGAAGGATGATCATGCCATAAAGTCGAATATTCAAATTGAATGCAATGGAGAATATTTGCCTAATTCAAGTCCAATTTCATCCATAAATCAGTTTTACAGAATAGTAGGTTTTACCGAGACTTCAATGGTGCTCTATAAGTGGATGGAAGTGAATAAATTTAATAATGGAAAATTGGATTCAATAATTACCTATACCTATGAAGGTGATAGCACCTTGCTATCTAAAAAATTAATTTTAAAGGTTCCTTCAAATCAAAATAATTCAGCCATTGAGTTATATCCAAACCCTGTTAAAAAGAATTTTTATGTCAAATTAAATAACAATTATCAAGGGATTGTTTCAGTAAAAATGCATTCCAGTGATGGGAAAGTTGTTAGCATTTTAAATACAAATAAATCGGAGAAATTGATTAATTATTCAATACCTGTGGAAAATCTATCAAAAGGGATCTATTTTGTTACAATTACAATGGGCGAGGCTATTGAAACAAAAAAAATATTCATTGATTAAGGCTCAATCGGATGGTTTATGAGTTTAGCTTTTTAAAAGCATTGTTGTTAACTATTTTTATTGAAACCTCTGTATTATTTCTTCTATTCAAGCTGGTTTATAAGTCAATACACATTAAAAAATGGCTTTTAGTACTAACTGGCATCCTGGCATCATTTTCAACTTTACCTTATTTGTGGTTTATACTTCCAATGTTCGTTCATTCAGAATTATTTTATGTAATTGTTAGCGAAGCTTCAGCTGTATTATTGGAATCAGTAATTGTTTTGGGATTGCTGCGAATAAGCTATAAAAAGGCATTTATTATTTCTTTTACTTGTAATATGACCTCATTCTTAATTGGATTATTAATAACTAAGATGTAAAAATGTTGCACTTATATTGATAAATAAATATTGCAATTTGGACCAATTTCCATGCTTGTAAAATATAGATTTTAAGTAAACTGTTTAAACGATTTAATTACCATTAGTTGGTTACTCTGGCTTTGGATGTGATGGTATAATGTGTATGGTAAAACTACTTGAAAGTACTAAAAATAATAAACCTTTTGTAGTGGCATATTTTCTTTTGGTTTACGGCTTAAGTCATGCTTTAGTTGATGCCTCATGTGCTTTTTTGGTTATGGGTGCTATTGATGTGCAACATGATATGTGGCTGTATATTATATTTTACAATGCTCTTGCTTTTGGGTTACAAATGCCATTAGGTTTGTTGTTGGATAACTATTGCTACCCTAAAATTGCGACTATTCTTGGTTTGGTTTTTATTATAGGGGCTTATATTTTTTTCATTACTCCAATGGCTGCAGTAATTTTAGCAGGTTTAGGGAATGCGCTGTTCCATGTGGGTGGGGGGAAGATAGCCTTAACTATTGATAGTAAAAAGGCTATCTATCCTGCAATTTTTGTAGCCCCCGGAGGGATTGGCTTGGCTTTAGGTATATATCTTTCTGTGACTCATATAGTTTTTAATATATTGCTTTTTCCAATTTTATTAGTGCTTATGATTGGTTTGTTATTGATTACAAAAGTGCCCACACTTTCAGAGGCAAAAGTTTCGAAACAAGCTGTAAACTATATTTTACTAATCATCCTATTTTTGGTGCTATCCATTTCCATAAGATCACTAATTGGATTGACAATCTCATTTCCATGGAAATCAAACCCTTATCTGTTGATACTATTAACGGCATCAATAGCCTTTGGAAAGGTATTTGGGGGTATTTTGGCTGACCGGTTTGGCTGGATTAAAACAGGTTTATCGGGTTTGTTACTTGCAGCTCCTTTATTGGCATTTGGAGCCACATATCCTATTTTTGGGTTGGTAGGTATCTTTGTATTTAACTTTACTATGCCCATAACTTTGGTAGCTATTTCAAATGCTTTACCCGGCCGGGCAGGATTTGCCTTTGGTATAACAACTCTGGCTTTGTTTATGGGTGCTATTCCCACATATACCCATTCCATTGGCTGGATAACTCAAGAATGGGTAGTATTTATATTTGTACTTCTTGCCGCAGTTTTTTTATACCTTGGCCTGAGTACTTTTTTAAATAAAAAGGTTGATGTAATTGAAAAAGACTAATTCAAATGATGTTCCATAGGCCACAGGATTTTTATATCTTTACCAAATGATAAAGAAACTTTTTTTTATATCATTCCTGATGCTCTTTTGGAGCGCATGTCAGGAAACGGATTTGGAGCCAATACCTGTAGTTTACAATTACAGCTATTTCCCGATGGATAGCGGAGCATGGCGCGAATTTGAAGTTACTACTATTGTGATTGATAAACCCTCGAATGTGTTTGATACCTCCCGTTATTATTTGTTGGAGCGATGGGCTGGCTGGACTTTAGGTGCCTCCTATGATTCCGTGATGAAATTGGAACGGTTCACCAAAATAGCACCAAATCAATCGTGGAATATTTTATCGGTTTGGCAGTCCAGTATTTTAAATCAAGAAGCAATCCAGGTAGAGGAAAATATTAGGTACGTAAAGTTGAATTTTCCGGTTCAGTTAAATAAAGAATGGAATGGTAATCGATACAACCGTCTTGATACATTGAATAAATACAATTATAAAATTAAAACCATCGATACACCTTATTCAATGAATAATCTGTTGTTTGATTCGGTTTTGACAGTTGTTCAGAAAGAAAAATCATCAGCTATTGATAAAATATATTTTGAGGAAAAATTTGCGGTTGGAATTGGACTTATTGAGAAAGTGCAAACCGATGTGTATTCTAAGGATGTTGACCAAACGGTACCTATTGAGGAGCGTATTACCAAAGGAATGATCTATCACCAAAAACTAATTGGCTATGGCAACAAATAAACTTTTATTGTTAGTGGTTTTCTTTTTCTTGTTTATTACGGGGTTCTCGCAAAATTACAATTATGGCTATTTGGTTGAATTTACCGATAAATCAGGAACTACATACCAAACCAGCCATCCGGAAGCATTTTTATCGGAACGGGCCATTCAGCGACGAGCAAAACATAAGGTGTTAATAACGGATGAAGACTTTCCGGTAAATAAAAAATACTGCGACAGCCTATTGAGCTTTAATGCCAAGTTGCACGTTACTTCCCGGTGGTTTAATTCTGCCGTGTTTTTTACTAACGATGTGAGTTTTCCTTCAAAAGTGGAACCGATTTCGTTTGTTAAAAAAGTTACCAAAATATATGGAACTACATTAAATAAAAGCGGGTTAGCCCAATCAAAATGGGACGATGAAGCCCAAAGTGAAATTCCGGTATTTGTGGATTATGGAGCATCGATGAATCAGATAACCATGTGCAATGCACAGCTTTTGCACAATCAGGGATATTTAGGACAAGGATTGCACATTGCGGTTATTGATGGAGGATTTTTTAAGGTAAATCAACTGGAATGTTTTGATAGCCTTTTTCAAAACAATCGAATTTTGGGTACCTGGGATTTTGTGACCGGCGATTCCATGGTATTTGAAGACCATACCCACGGCATGAATGTCCTGTCGATAATTAGTGGGAACCTTCCCGGCCAAATGTTGGGTTCAGCGCCCAGAGCCTCCTTTTGGTTGTTGCGGTCGGAAGATGTTAATTCTGAATTTCCTATTGAAGAAGAAAACTGGATTGCAGCTGCCGAGTTTGCCGATAGTGCAGGTATTGATGTTATTACCTCATCGCTTGGATACAGCGAATTCGATGACCTCAGCATGAACTATAGCTATCAGGATATGGACGGAAAAACAACACGTGTAACTAAAGGTGCAGAGAAAGCATTTACCAAAGGTATTTTTGTGGTAAATAGTGCCGGAAATTCGCGAAGCGATCCTTGGTTCTTCTTAACTGCTCCCAGCGATGGAGAGCATGTTTTGGGAATTGGGGCGGTTGACTCCTTAAAAAATCTCGCTTATTTTAGCAGCAGTGGCCCATCGTCCGATGGCAGGGTAAAACCCGATGTTACTGCTCAGGGAATGGAAACTACTCTTATTTATGCCAACGGTGTTGTGGGACGAGGCAGTGGAACCTCATTTTCCTGTCCGCTCGTGGCAGGTATGGTAGCTTGTTTATGGCAATCCTTACCAGAATTATCCAATCAGGAATTACTAAAATTAATTCGTCAAACGGCCAGCAATACAAGTGCACCAGATAACGATTTTGGATATGGCATTCCTGATTTTGCAAAGGCATTTTCAACTGGTTCAAATTCTAATATTGATGATTATTCTACCGATCAAATACTCACGTTATTTCCAAATCCGTTTTTTGATTACTTGCAAATAGATGCTTATGTAGTTGAAAACCAAAATATAACAATTAGTATCAGTGATATTTCAGGTTCTATAGTATATAAAGAAACTTTATTTGTAGAGAATACCACTGTCAACTCTTTTCGGATGGTAGGATTGTCGAAATTACAGGCAGGAGTTTATTTAGTAACGCTTACCACAAAAGATAAACTAAGCACGCAATTAATTCTAAAAGATAAATGAGCATTGAGTCCATCAGCTTATCGCAATTAGCCAGCGCAGCAAAAGCAGCCCTAAAAAACCAATTCCCTTTTCCGGTATGGGTGGTAGCTGAAATCAGCGAGATGAATGTGAACCGAAATGGACATTGCTATTTAGAACTTATTGAAAAAGAGTCCAATGGCGATAAAATATTGGCTAAAACCCGCGCTACTATTTGGTCATTTGCCTACCGGATGATACAACCTTATTTTGAAACCACCACCAATGAATCGTTACATGCAGGTTTGAAAGTGCTGGTAAAAACTACCGTTGAATTTCACGAGTTGTATGGGTTCAGCTTGAATATCATTGATATTGATCCGCAATATACCGTGGGCGAAATTGCCTTGAAAAGATCCAAAGTGATTCAACAATTGAAGGACGATGGTGTATTTGATATGAACCGATTGCACACCTTGGCATTGGTACCCCAGCGGATTGCCGTAATTTCGTCGGAAACAGCAGCCGGTTATGGTGATTTTTGTGATGAATTAACCAATAATCCGTTTGGATTTGGTTTTTATACCGAGCTTTTCCCAGCAGTGATGCAGGGTGAGCAAGCGCCTCAATCAATTATTGATGCTTTTGAGCGGATTTATCTTTCCATTGAAAAGTTTGATGTGGTAGCTTTGTTGCGTGGCGGTGGTTCTAAAAGCGATTTGGGTTGTTTTGATGATTATAGTTTAGCCTATTATATAACTCAATTTCCCTTGCCAGTACTTACTGGAATTGGACATGAGCGGGATGATTCCATTGCCGATATGGTGGCTCATACCCGATTGAAAACTCCAACTGCCATAGCTGGTTTTTTGATAGATACGGTATCTGAATTTAATGGTCAACTCGATGATAATCTGATGTATGTAAATGATTTGGTACAACAGCTTATTCAAAATAAAACCATGGATTTGGAAGGGCAATCAAAGCGGTTGCAATCCGGATTTATTGAATCATGGCATTACCACCAACAGGCATTAATGCGTGCGAATTCAAAAATTGAGTATGGAGTGCTAAAATTTCAAAACAATCATTTTAAGAATCTGGAAAAATATTCTGTTGCCCTGCAATTTTTAGTGAAGAAGGGTTTGGAACTAAAATTGGACCAATGCAACCAGCAACAAAAAAGATTGATAAAGGGAATTAATCATGGTATTAAAGAGGAGGATAAACACTTGGAATATTTACATGATATTTTGGAATGGGCCAATCCTCAAAATATTTTAGATCGCGGATATTCCATTGTCAGCAAACAAGGAAAAGCAATTAAATCATCCAGTCAATTAGCTCCTAACGATTTAATAAGTATTAAGTTAGCCCAAGGAGCCGTAACAGGTTTAGTAAAAAATATTCAGGAATAGATTTTGGAACTACCCTAGTAATATCATATAAAACAGGGCATTACTTACACCAATTCTTCGGCTTCCTCAAAAATTAGAATCCAAGTGATACTTGAAATTGACCGCTTTTGGCCTGCCTAAGGAAAAAAAGGTTTGTAAATAGCGAATAATTAGTAAATTTATGGCATGATGAAATCCAAAACAATATCACTCATGCAATTGGCAAAATGCTTAATTCTCCTGTTTAGTTTACACTTGTTTCAAGTAGCTAATGCTCAAGATATAAAGCAATTGGAATCAAAACTTAAAAAAGCCAAAACTAAACCCGAAGAAGCCAGTTTATTAAACGGAATTGGATTAAAATATAGGGAAGCCGGTAAACTCGATGAAGCTATTGACTTTCATTACAAAGCATTGGATATCTTTGAAAGTCTTGCCGAGCAGGAGGGTCAAGCTGAAACTTACAATTACCTTGGTACTGCTTTTTGGCGCAAGAACGATTATGAGCAAGCCATTCAATATTATACCTTGGCACTTCAGATTCGCGAACAACAAGGTAAAAGAGATGATAAAGCCCGGATACTAAATAATTTAGGTTTGGCCAGCCAGAGCCTTGGCGATTATAATACTTCGCTTGAATACTATTATCGAGCCTTAGGAGTTTGGTATCAGGAAGATAGCAAATCGGAAATAGCCACCACCTTAAACCATATTGGAAATGTATACTTGAATCGGAACACACCCGATTCTGCAGAAATATATTATAAAAAAGCATTGATCATGCGTGAATCAATGACAGATACATTAGGGATTGCTTCAACCCTAAACAATTTAGCTACCTTATATAAAAACCAAAACAATTTTACTAAAGCGGTCAATTTTTTGGAACAATCCATTGCTTTATTGAAGGAAACCAATCAATTTGACCAGTTAGCCTCTAATTACAATAACCTGGGAGGAGTTTACTGGCAAAATAAAGAGTATAAAAAAGCATTGGAAAACTATTTGCAGGCACTTGAAATGCGGGAACAAACGGGTGATAAAAAAGTGATTGCTTCCACAATGAATAATATTGGATTGATATATAAAGATTTAGGCAATTACGAAAAAGCGTTGGAATATTATGAATTATCGCTGAAAGAATATCAACAAATGGGTGATCGGTTTTTAGAAGCTGATGCATTGAATTTTATTGGAGGTGTTTATTGGCAATCCGGCGATTATCGGAAAGCATTAGAAGTTTACAGACGCTCGTTTTCCATGCGTGATCAGGTAGGTGATCCAAAATATGTGGCCCGTTCACATACCAATCTAGCTTTGGTTTATCGTAGTTTAGGAGAACGCGACAGTGCCTTGATGGAGTATCAAAAAGGATTAACTATTTATAAAGAATTGGGTGATCAGAAAAATGCGGCATCGATGCTAAATAATATTGGAACCTTGCATAAAGTGTTTAAAGAAGACGATTTGGCTGTGCAGTATTTTAAAATGGCTCTTGAAATGCGAACCGAAATCAATGATAGGAGTGGAGTGGCAAATTCATCATTAAACCTTGGAAGTATTTATGTTGGAAAGAATAAACATAGCGAAGCTATTGTATTGTTTAATAATGCCTTAATCATTTCCCGTGAGCTAAAGTTTCAAGACTTAGAAAAAGATGTATTGTATGCTTTGGCTAAAGCTCATGCCGGTAAAAAAGAATTTGAATTAGCTTATTCTTATTTTGAAGAATATTCAAAAATTAAGGATAAAATGATGAGTGGAGAAAGCATCAAGAAAATTGCGGATATGCAAATACGCTATGAAAGTGAAAAAAAGGAACGAGAACTGCAAAAAACTAACATTCAATTGGTTCAGCAAAAAGATAAAAACAAGAGACAACGAAACTTAATATTTACTGGTGTTTCGATTCTTATTTTGATTTCTATTTTCTCGCTGCTAATTGTCCAGCAAAACAAAAGAGTAACCCATGCTAATGAATTACTGGCTCTTAAAAATCAAGAGATTATTCAACAAAAAGAAGAGATATCGGCTCAGCGCGATGCCATTGAAGACCAAAAAAACGAAATAACCAAACAACGCGACATTGCTGAAAGGCAGCGCGATCAAATAACGGAGCAAAAACAAAAAATTACTGATAGCATTGAATATGCCAGCCGGATACAAGCTGCCGTTTTACCACCTGAATCATTGATAAATCAGGTATTGAATAAGTATTTTATCATGTTCCGTCCAAGAGATATTGTAAGCGGCGATTTTTATTGGATGCGCAAAGTGAATAATAAATCAGTGGTAACAGTTGTTGATTGTACTGGACATGGAGTTCCAGGAGCTTTTATGAGCATGTTGGGTACATCGCTGTTAACCGAAATTATTGATAAGGGTAATTTTACCGATGCGGCGGATATTCTAAATAAACTGCGTGAAAAGGTAAAATATGCCCTACATCAAACGGCGGATTATATTGAAAGTACTACCGATGGTATGGATTGTGCACTTTGTATTATCGATTACGATAACAATAAACTGCAATTTGCTGGTGCCAATAATCCATTGTACCTAATACGGAACGATGAACTAATTGAATATGATGGTGATAGGATGCCCATTGGGGTTCATTTATTAGTTGAAGATAATTTTACGAATCATTCTATCGATTTAATCAAAAATGACATGCTTTATATATTTTCTGATGGGTTTTATGATCAATTTGGAGGAGATAAAGGAAGGAAAATGTTTACCCGTAATTTTAAACAAATATTGGTGGATATTCACGCTATGGATATTGAAATACAGCACAAAGAAATTGAAGCAAGGTTCGACCAATGGAAAGGATCAACCCGCCAGATTGATGATGTGTTGGTAGTTGGAATTCAAATAACATAAAAATAATTGATCCCAATAAGGTATTGGTTTAATAGAACATAAATAGTTAATATACAGTAGAATGAAGCATTTTTCGCAATTGGGTTTTTATTTCATATTATTTTGGTTAAGCATACTCTCTGTTAATAAGGTAAATGCTATCATTCAACCGGGCGACAGTTTAATGAGCGAATTAGCAAAGGTACCTAAGGATAAAAAAGTTGATTATTTAATGAGCGTTTTGGAACAAACAAAAGGGTTGCCCATACAAAGTGCCATTCAGTATGCAGGCGAAGCCTTAGTATGGGCCGAGCAACTCAATGATATTCAGGATCAGGCTCAGGTATTGAATTATTTGGGGAATAGTTACTATAACATGTCAAATTTTGAACAAGCACTTGCATACTACCAGCAGGCATTAAAATTTACCATGCGATTGGGAAACCGTGCCGAGATAGCCAACCTGATGCAAAAGATTGGTTTGGTATATTTCAATTCAGGTGATAACAAAAAAGCCCTTCTGTATTACGAACAAACTTTGAAAATATTCCAGGAATTACAATTCTCGATGCGCGAAGCCGAATTGCTTACAAGCATTGGTTCCATATATTTTCAGTGGGAAGAGTATCAAAAAGCTTATGATAGTTATAATTTAGCTTACAATATTTACAATACACTGGAATACCTGCCGTCAATTGTGAATCTTAATTACCTTAAAGGATATTCGCTGTTTAAGCTTAAGGATTATAATGCAGCAATAAAATGCTACAATGAGGCCTTGGAAGCAAACAATAAGGTTGAAAACAAAATTGAAAGTTCAAAGTTAAATAATGCTATTGGTCAATTGTATATGGAACTAAAGGATTACAAGCAAGCTCTGACCTATTTTACTACGGCATATAATATTCAGGTGTTGGAAAACGATAAAATTGTATTGGCTCAATCACTAAATAATTTAGGGTGTGTATATCGCGAATTAGGAAGTTATAGAAAGGCTCAGGAGCATTTTACCCAAAGTCTTGCTATTTCGCAGGAACTTGGCTTAAATTTAACTAAAATGGATAATTACCAATCGCTATATGAACTCTATTACGTGCAAAACGAATCAAAAATAGCGTTGGAATATTATCAAAAGTATGTTCAATTACGCGATTCTGTTTTTAAAAATAATCCCAATATTGAGAAAAATCCGTCTTCTGTAACGCTTCAAAACGAAAAACTGCTACTAAAAAAACAATTGGTTTTTACCACTAAATTAATGAAGACCACAGCTGGAATTGCCATTGGAATTATAGTAATTCTGCTTTTTATAATTTTCAGACTGCGTTTACAAAGTGGAAAACTTCAAAAACCCTGAGAATAATTAATTCCAAAAATCAAATATTAATTAAACCGTATCTAGATTTCCATTAATTTGTTCAATTTTGCTAAAAATAAGGAAGTCAATAAAATTAACTAATACGAGTAAAGGCTTTTATTAGTTAAAGCTGTTCCATTAGCGGTTCTAACCATTAAAAAACTAAACATGTCAATTCATAAAGAAGTTAAGGTGATTACCACTCATATTTTGAGTGAGATGAAATTTAATGGCGAAAAAATTGCCATGTTAACAGCCTACGATTACAGTATGGCCCGATTAGTGGATGCTGCCGGCATTGATATCATTCTGGTTGGCGATTCGGCATCGAATGTAATGGCAGGCTTTGAAACTACTTTGCCAATTACCCTAGATAATATGATTTACCACGGAGCATCAGTAGTAAGAGCTGTAAAACGGGCACTGGTAGTGGTTGATTTACCTTTTGGTACTTACCAGGGAAATTCAAAAGAGGCCTTGAATTCATCAATCCGCATCATGAAAGAAACGGGAGCCCACGCCGTAAAACTGGAAGGAGGCATTGAAGTGAAAGAATCCATCATCCGAATCTTATCGGCAGGAATTCCGGTGATGGGGCACTTAGGCTTAACTCCGCAAAGCATCCACAAATTTGGAACTTATGTGGTTCGTGCAAAACAGGAAGACGAAGCCCGACGGCTCAAAGAAGATGCTAAACTTCTGGAAGAACTTGGATGTTTTGCCATGGTTATTGAAAAAATACCGGCAAAATTGGCCGAAGAAGTTTCACAAATGGTTAAAATTCCAGTTATCGGTATTGGCGCTGGGGGTGGGGTAGATGGCCAGGTATTGGTTTTACACGATATGTTGGGTATCAATCAGGAATTTTCGCCCCGCTTTTTGCGTAGATATCACAATTTGGCTTCCGAAATCGATGGGGCTGTAAAAAACTATATTGCAGATGTTCGGAGTCGAGATTTTCCAAACGAAAAAGAACAATACTAAAAGCTTGTAGCAAGTAAGCATGCAAAAAATAGACGTTTTATACGAGGACAATCACATTATTGCCATTAATAAAAAAGTATCGGACATTGTACAAGGCGATAAAACCGGTGATGCACCTATGTCGGATTTTGTTAAAGAATATTTGAAAACCAAGTATAATAAACCAGGTAATGTTTTTATAGGTGTACCTCATCGCATCGACCGCCCTACCAGTGGAGTAATACTATTTGCTAAAACAAGTAAAGCGTTAACCCGCTTGAATGAAATGTTCCGGGAAAAAGATTCCATTAAAAAAATCTATTGGGCAATTGTGAAAAATGAACCCAGGAATCCTGCCGATCGGCTTGAAAACTATTTAGTGAAAGATGAGGCTAAAAATAAATCCTTTGTTTGCTCATCGGAAACTAATGGGGCTAAACACGCAATTCTAGAATACCGCCAACTTGCAAAATCCGATAATTTTTTTCTTCTCGAAATTGAACTGCTTACTGGGAGGCATCACCAAATACGAGCACAATTAGCTCATATTGATTGCCCAATAAAAGGGGATTTAAAGTACGGTTTTCCCCGATCCAATCCCGATGGCGGAATTAGCTTACATGCCCGAAGCATTGAAATGATTCATCCGGTGCAAAAAACATCCCTACGGATTGTTGCTCCGGTACCAAATGATAGTTTATGGAACTATTTTGAAACCCATGCGGAATAGAATTAAAACTACCGCTTTATTCCTATTTGTAATATTAATGTTTGATGGGCTTGCAACGGTAAGTGGTCAAATAATTGTAAAAACGGACCTATCTTCAAGCGAAATAGTTAAAACATTAGTACTTGATAATGCCAGCGGAATAAAAATCGAAGAAGTTAAGTTCACAGGTTCTGCTAAATCGATGGGCTTATTTAATTCAGCCACTAAATTTTTACCAGTAACAAAAGGGTTGGTACTCAGCACCGGATTGGCTGAAAATGTGGATGGACCCAATGAATCGGGAAATATGAGTAGCATGAGTTTTACACCGGGAGATAAAGATTTAGATCGGATAGCCGGAAGCAATACATCAGATGCTACTATGCTGGAACTAATGTTTTATCCAAATACCGATGAAATTTCTTTTGAGTATTTCTTTGCCTCTGAGGAATATCCGGAATATGTGAATCGTGGGGTAAATGATGTTTTTGCATTCTTAATTTCAGGTGCTGGTTATGAACATTCAGTAAACATTGCAATATTGCCAACAACAGGCGAGCCTATCACAGTTGATAATATAAACGCCTTCAAAAATTCAGGTTATTATCAGCCTAACGTTCCTTGGATGGGGATTCAAAATCAAACCAATCTAAAAGAAGTGGAGTTGTCCTTTTCATTTGAATTTGATGGAATGACTCAAATCCTTGAGGCAAAAGCCAAGGTAGTTCCTTACCAGCCCTATCGGTTAAAAATGGCCATTGCCGATGTGGGCGATAATATTTATGATTCAGGGGTTTTTATTCGCTCAAGCTCCCTGAAAAGCAGCGGTAATAAAACCCCATTTGCTTCAATAATTGAACCTGATTTGATAAAAGAACTTTTGGAATCGGAATATATTACTTATAAAATTGAAAACAATCAAGTTCTTATCCAGTCGAACATTCAATTCGATTTCAATTCATTTGAACTGCGGAATGAATATGTGGATGCATTGAATAATTTGGTGAAATTACTAAATCAATACTTTGATATTCAGTTGCAACTGGTTGGACATACCGACAATGTGGGAACCGCTGAATACAACTTGGATCTCTCCATTGCCAGGGCTCAGGCTATAAAAAACTATCTTACCAGCCAAAATATTAATGTAAAAAGGATATCCGCGGAAGGAAAAGGAAATCTTGAACCCTTATTCCCTGAAAATACAGAATCAGCTAAAGCTCAAAACCGTAGGGTGGAATTCATTCTATTCAAAAATTAGATTGTAGTAAATGATGTAAAATAATTTACTCAAAATTTATTAATATTAATGTATAATAATATTTCTTATATTTGAATTCTAAAATTAGAATTGGATTATGGATCCATTGAAATTGAACGCAACCGAAACCACCATCGGAGTATTACTAGATAAAGCAAATGGCATCTTTGAGTTTTCTGGCAAATCGAGACCTGAAAATGTAATCGGTTTTTTTGACCCCATTTTTACTTGGATAGAAAACTATGAACTGCACCCGAATCAGGAAACCATTTTTTCCTTCAAACTCGATTATTACAATTCTTCTTCGGCCAAAGTCCTGCTTCGTTTATTGGTGCGCCTTGAAGATATGTTAGAGAAAGGACATGATGTGAAAATCCATTGGTATTATCGAACATCTGACGAAGATATGCGAGAATCAGGTGAGGACTATTCAACCTTAGTTTCAGTGCCTTTCGAATTTATTGAAATGAATTAGCAACTAAGAATTTTTTTAGACTTTTAAGAAATCATCGTTTGCATTCTTTTCGATTTGGTCTATTTTATTAGATAAATAGCTTTCTTCACGAAAACTGTAATCCTAGGTAAACTTTAAAATAATCCGTAATAAGTATTGTATTATGAGAAGAGTAATAGCTACAGATAAGGCACCAAAGGCAATTGGACCTTACAGCCAGGCAATTTATTTCAATGGTCATCTTTATATTTCCGGACAATTGCCTATTGATCCGGCAACCGGTAAAATGCCCGAAGGAATTACAGCCCAAGCGGAGCAGGCACTTAAAAACATACAAGCCATTCTCCATGAGGCAAAATTTACTTTCGACGATGTGGTAAAATCAACTGTATTGCTGAAAGATATTAAAGATTTTGCGGCCATGAACGAAGTGTATGCTAGGTATTATCCTACAAAACCACCGGCAAGAGCGGCCTATGAAGTGGCTAATCTTCCTTTGGGGGCATTAATTGAGATAGAAACAATAGCCATAAGGGTTTGTGAATAAAAAAAGGCGCTTAATCAGGCGCCTTTTTTATGTTGCAATAGTTGAATATTATTCTGAAATAACTTCGAATGGTAAATCAAATTCCACTTCTTTGTGCAATTTAATTTTAGCCACGTAACTGCCAATCTCTTTGATGCCGTCACCTTTAACTAAAATGTTTTTGCGCTCAATTTGGTAACCTGCTTTTTGTAAAGCTTCTGAAATTTGGATGTTATTTACGGATCCAAAAATTTTACCTGTTGTACTGGTTTTGGCACCAATGGTAATTTTAACATCCGTCATCTTTTCTTTCAAACCTAAGGCTTCTTGCTTCACTTTTTCTTCTTTGTGAGCACGTTGTCTCAAGTTTTCGGCCATTACTTTTTTAGCTGATTCGGTAGCCAGAATAGCCACACCTTGAGGGATAAGGAAGTTTCTTCCGTATCCGTCTTTTACCCGAACCACTTCGTTTTTGTATCCTAAGCTAGGAATATCTTGTTTTAATATAATCTCCATTTTTTGTCCTCCCAATTATTTTAACAAGTCAGTAACATAAGGAAGCAAAGCAATGTGCCGAGCCCTTTTGATAGCAACAGAAACTTTACGTTGATATTTCAATGAAGTTCCGGTAATCCGGCGAGGAAGAACTTTTCCTTGCTCGTTCAGGAATTTTTTCAAAAACTCACCATCTTTGTAATCGATGTATTTGATTTTGTTCTTTTTGAAACGGCAATACTTCTTTTTCTTGATTTCAACCGACGGTGGGGTTAAATATCTGATTTCTGATTGATTTTGTGCCATGGCTTATTTCTCCTCCTGTTTAGCTTGTTTTAAACTCCTCTTCTTTTCAGCATACGCTACAGCGAATTTATTTAAACGCACCGTAAGAAAACGCATAATACGCTCATCACGTTTGAATTCAACCTCAATCTTGTCAATTGCTTGACCGCCAGTTAGGTACTCAACCAGGTAATAAAAGCCAGTTGATTTTTTTTGGATAGGATATGCTAGTTTGCGCAAGCCCCAATCCTCTTCGTGTACAATTTCGCCGCCGCCTGCAACGATAATTCCTTTGAATTTTTCAACCGCTTCCTTCATCTGTGGCGCAGACAAAACGGGATTAGCAATGAAAACGGTTTCATAATGGTTTAACATACTTTTTAATTTTAACGTTTAAACTATTTTAGGGCTGCAAATGTAGGAATAATCCTTTGGTTTTTCAAATAGTTGTTTACTATTTTTTTTAGCTATTTTGCTAATAAAAAAGAGATTAGCCTTAAAATCCAATCTTTTATAAGCCAATTGTCCCTGTTAATCAAAGCAAAATGTTTTACATGCTAAACATTTTTCTTCCACATTCCTTTAATATTCTATTATTTTTGCACCCTTAAAATGAATTGATTTTATTGAATTATGGCATTTCGATTACAAAAAGCATCTATAGTTACTTTGTTATTTACAATGGTACATATAACTCTTTTCGGACAGTTGCGACTAGATACCCTTGGATGGAGGGCTCCGGTTGATATTCCTATTTTTTTATCGGGTAATTATTGCGAACTACGGGCAGATCATTTTCATGCCGGTATTGATATAAAAACACAGGGAAAGGAAGGTTTTAAAGTATATGCTGTAAAGGATGGGTTTATTTCACGCATCAAAATTGCATCGGGCGGATACGGTAAAAGCCTTTACATTACACATCCCGATGGCTACACTTCGGTTTATGCCCACCTAAAGGAATTTAACATCCAACTGGAAAAGTATATAAAAGCGATACAGTACCAACGGGAAAGTTTTGAGGTGGATGTTTATCCAAGTAATGATGAATTAACGGTTTCCAAAGGCGATATTATTGCCTTGACAGGTAATTCTGGCTCCAGCGGCGGGCCGCATCTGCATTTTGAAGTGCGTCAAACTGTCAATTCGGTTCCTTTAAATGGGTTATTTTTAGGGTACGATATCAAAGATAATCTGGCTCCCGATATGGATTACTTGTATGTTTATCCGCAAGATGCTAATAGCTGGGTTAGTCGCAAGAATGAAAGTCATTTTTATAACTTAAAAAAGGTAAACGGACGTTACAAATTAAGTCAGGGTGATACGTTGCAAGCCTTTGGCAACATTGGATTGGGATTAAAAGTAGACGATTTTTTGAACGAATCAACCAATCAATGCGGTGTATATTGGATAAAAATATTTTTGAACGATACCTTATATTTCCATGAGCAGTTCGATGGGGTTTCGTTTGCTGAATCCCGCTACGTGAATAGCCTTATGGATTACAAAGAAAGTGTTGAAAAAAAACGGAAGCTTTACAAGTTATTTATCGATCCCAATAACAAGCTAACCATATATAAAAAAGAGATAAACCGGGGAATCATTGAATTGTATAGAAGAGGAGTATCAAAAGTTACCATTCAGGCTGTAGATGCTTATTTAAACAAATCAGAATTGACATTTTATTTAGAGGCCAATCAAGCAAAAAAAGCATCCTACAGGAATAATAAAAGTAAATGGATTATTCCATGGCAAAAAAGTTTCCAATTCGACACCGCAGGTATTTCAATCTCTATTCCTAAAGAAGCACTATATGATACCTTGAATATGGAATTTGGTCTGGATACTAGCAGAACAAGCGGGGTTTATTCTAACACATATAAAATTCATAACCGGTACACTCCCATTCACGAATCGTTTACTCTTGGCATCAATTACGATACCATAGTAGATACATTTAAGGATAAATTAGTGGTTACCCTAGCTGGCGAAAAAGAACCGGCACCAATGGGAGGTGCTGAAAAGAATGGAATGGTTTACGCTCAGGTCCGTGAATTTGGTAATTATTATTTAGCTTTAGATACAATACCTCCAAAGATTATCCCTGCAGGGGCATTATCATTAAGCAAGGATTTATCAAATACTTCTTTCATTCAATTCAGCATAACAGATAATTTGAGTGGAATAAAAAAGTTGCGTGGATCAATCAATGGCAACTGGGTTTTATTTGAATGGGATCCGAAAAATGATTCTTATAAATACGAAATGGATGAATATACTCCGAAGGAGGGAACTTTTGAAGTACTGATTGAGGCAACCGACGAAAGGGGCAACCGTGCTACCTATAAAGCCAATTGCCAGAGAAACAAATTGTAAAATTAGTTAGTAATTTTAAAATTTTGTACAGAGTTCAGTTTTAGGTTAGAACTCCCGACTTTCAACTTCTAAAATCTAACCTCTAACTTCTAACTTTTGTCATCAGAAATATTATGCAACACTTAAAACACCAACAAGCAATTCCTTTAATTTACTATTTTTGTCACCATTGTAAATTTCAAAACTGTATATAGATGAGAAAATTAAAATTAATAACCCTAACATTTGGGCTACTAGCACTTTCAAGTGCAGC
>JFJP01005400.1_pt1 | contig 24196 bp, 16 predicted proteins | sample 431651 | NCBI WGS metagenome assembly JFJP01 (sample SAMN02602958, study PRJNA72255) | Microbial mat metagenome, whole genome shotgun sequencing project. | biome: fresh water; feature: sink hole; material: water; isolation source: purple microbial (photo- and chemosynthetic) mats found in...
ACCGATTGACGACGCCTTGATGGCTACCTGGAGCGGTTGGAAGAGTTGGGCAAGCGGGGCTGAGGTGGTGCAGGTGGCACTTGGAAAGCACCGAATTGCCGCAAGTGCCGTTTTGGCCTTGATAGTGACTGGCCTGGTGGCCTGGTGGATGCGTGATGAACCTCCGACCACCGTACCGCCTCCCACGCCGACCTCTGCGCAGCGTCCGGCTGCGGCCTTTGAGTCCGAAACGGTCCCACAGCAGCGCATGCAGGCAAGCGCATCTGTCCCCACAGTGTTCAGCCGCCCGGGTGAAGTGGAAGTCTGCGGTCTGGGATACCTTGCTGCCAGCACGCGACTGGACCAACTCTCGCCAAAATCCCGTGCGCAACTTGATCAGACCAGTGCGGACCTGATCGAACGCTTGCAGCGCAGCGGATCTGCGCGCGCACGGTCAGCCAGCCTTCTGTTGCGGGTGATCGTCACGCTGGAGGACGAGCGTGCAGCCAGTGCAGAGGCGGAATATGCGGCGTGCCGTGAAGGATCGAACGCCAACCTCAAGCATGAGAACGGAAGTCCGTGCAATCTGGCACAGTTGGCCGATGCGCAGCTCACCGCACGCTATGTGGACAGGGTGACCCCTTACGTGACGGAACTGGCCACAGTGGCATCGACCAGCGAAGACCCGGCGGTGTACGCCCAGGCAATCCAGGCATGCGCCCGCCTGCCTGCACAAAATCAGCCACCGGCCTGCGGCACCGCCATCAGCCTGGAACAATGGGCCCGACTGGAACCCGGCAATATGTTGCCGTGGTTGCGACTTGTGGGTGAACGTACGCAAAGCGCCGCGACCGAGGCGTTGTACCGTGCCTCACTGGGCACCTTTGCCGATGACTACCAGGGACTGGTAGTCATCGAGCTCAGCCGCTTGGCGCAATCCGACTTGGAACAGTTTCTGGCTTTGCAACTTTCCACCAAAGTATTTGCCCAGTGGGCTTTACCAAGCTACGCGCCTTTGATCAAGATGTGCTCTTCGGCCATGGTGGTGGATGCGAACCGCCGCCAGGTGTGCGACAAGGCGGCTAACATCCTGGTGTCCAGCGCCGACAACGTCCTGGCAGCCATGATAGGTTTGAAAATGGGTGAGGCGTTGGGCTGGGAGCGGCAACGTGTCGATGAGCGGCGAAAGGAAGCACAAGCCCTCAACGCCGTGCTATCCGAGAGTCTGTTCGATGAAACGGTCGCACATCTCAGCTGCAGCCGGGTGCAAAGCAAACTGCGTCAGATCATCGAGATCGCGCACAAAGGTGAGTGGCAGGCAGCCAGGGCGCTGAAGTCTGTCACGACGCAATGACTGCACTGGCGCTGCATAAATCGTTTTTTGTCCTTGTAAATTCTGCACTTAGTGCATAAAATGCAAGTATGTTTGAACGCCTTGCGCTGCCAAAAATTGTCGAACACCTGCAGTGGAGCCCGGCCGTTGGCATTCTGGGGCCGCGCCAGGTGGGCAAGACGACGCTGGCCAGGTCTGTGGCGGCCGACCCGGCAACTTCCATCTACCTCGACCTGGAAAATCCCCAGGCATTGGCCCGACTGAGCAACCCGGCGGCATTTTTCGTGGCCAACCGGCAGCGCCTGGTGGTGCTCGACGAGATTCAAAACCAGCCGCAACTGCTGAACGAATTGCGGGGCGAGATTGACGAAGACCGCCGCCCCGGGCGGTTTCTTCTGCTGGGATCGGCCTCGTTCAAGCTGCTCAAACAATCCCAGTCACTGGCCGGGCGTTTGTCGCTGGTAGACATGTCGCCCCTGATGCTCAGCGAGGTGTATCAGGGTTTTGGCGACATCCAGAGTCTGTGGCTGCGCGGGGGCTTTCCCAACAGTTATCTGGCACGAACCGCCAATGCTTCCTGGGACTGGCGCGTTGCGCTGATTCGCCACTTCCTCAACACCGATTTGCCCGGACTGGGCATCAACGTGGCGCCGCAACTCATGCACCGCTTCTGGCGCATGGTGGCGCATCTGCAAGGGCAAATGTTCAATGCGTCAGCCATCGCAGCGTCGCTGGGTATTTCGGCCACCTCAACCGGGCGCTACCTGGACCACCTGTGCGACACGCTGATGGTGCGTCGTCTGGAGCCCTACTTTGTCAACCTCGGAAAACGGCTGGTCAAGTCGCCCAAGGTCTATGTGCGCGACAGTGGCTTGCTCCACAGCTTGCTGGGCATACGCGAGGTCAATGACCTTCTGGGCCACCCCGGCACCGGCGCGTCATGGGAAGGTTTTGTGGTGGAGCAAATTGCCGCCCACCTGCCCGCGGGGGCCAGCATGTCTTTTTACCGCACGGCTGCCGGCGCAGAGCTGGATGTGGTGGTGGAGCTAGGCCAACGCAAATTGGGTTTCGAGATCAAATTTTCCAGCGCCCCCAAAGTCACCAAAGGCTTTTGGCAAGCCTGCGAAGACGTGGGCGTGGACGCCGCTTACATCGTCGCCCCCGTTCAGGCGGGTTGGCCAGTGCAGGCTAACGTCGAGACAATTGCGGTGACTGACCTGCCCGAACGTCTGGCTCGTTTAGGCACACCCGCGATAGTCAGGCCGAAGGCGAAATGACCTCGAGTTTGGGGAAATAGCTGCGGTAACGCGCAGCATCCCGCGTCAGCAGGCGCAAATTGCCCACCAGCGCATGGGCGCCGATGTAGAAGTCCGGCATGGGTGAGGTCTTCAGACCCTGTGTCTGGCGGTATACCTTGAATGCCTGACCGGCAAGAAAAGCGGCATCCCACGGCAGAGGCTGGCGCACCAGCGGTAAAGAGGCCAAAGCGGCCTCAAGATCAGCAGCCCTTTCGAACCGAGGACTGATTTCGGCGAGGATCAGCGGATTGATGACCAACGGCCCCGCGTGTGCCCAACACTCCAACTGCTCTATTGACCAATCCGCCCACTGCGGATCATCGGCCAGCACATCGATCAGCACACAACTATCGACGAGGGTTCCGACTGCCTCGGGCACCCGCAGATAACGTGCATCGGGTTCGCGCACTTGCACCGGGTCCACCGTTCAACCTCTCAGAAAGGCCATGAACTCGTCGGTGCCCATACCCTTGAACTGGGTCGCGTTGGCGCTTCCGCGTACCCTGGCAAAGGCCTCGCGGACGCCCGAAACCGCAGATTGCACCGGCCGGATCACCACATCGCCATTGGCGCGCACCTCAAACTCCACCTCGCTGAGCGGGTACAACCCCGCTTGTTCTCGTACCGCCTGCGGAATGGTGACCTGACCTTTGCTGGTGATTTTCATGATTCTTACTCCTAAAGTAAGAATCTTACTGGATTCAACCCGTGACATGCAACCCCCCCTGTCGACCACCATAATTGAACGCAACGACCAAGATCCTTCATGCACCCACTCAAGCGCCTATCCACCTACGCCGCCAGCTACCGGCGCGACTTCCGGCTCGCTTCGCTGTACTCGGTGCTCAACAAGTTCTTCGACATCCTGCCCGAGGTGCTGATCGGTGCCGCAGTGGACGTGGTGGTGACCGGGGAGCAGAGCTTTCTTGCGCGCACGGTTTTTGGCGCGATGGGCATCACCCAGGTCTGGCACCAACTGCTGGCGCTGGGCGCACTCAATGTGCTCATCTGGGGTGGCGAGTCGCTATTTGAATACCTCTACCAGCTCAAGTGGCGCGGCCTTGCGCAGGACCTGCAGCATGATTTGCGCCTGGACACCTACCGCCATGTGCAGCGGCTGGAGATGGCCTATTTTGAGAATCAGCGCACCGGCAATCTGATGTCCATCCTCAATGACGACATCAACCAGATGGAACGCTTCCTCAACGGCGGCGCGAATCAGATCATCCAGGTGTTGTGTTCGTCTATCATGGTCAGCGCGGTGTTCTTCGCGCTGCAGCCCGGTATTGCCGTGATTGCGCTGTTGCCCGTGCCGCTGATTCTTTTTGGCACCTTCTGGTTCCAGAAACGGCTGGCACCGCGCTACGCCAGTGTGCGTGAGGCTGCGGGTGACGTGAGCGCGCGGCTCAACAACAACCTGCTGGGGCTGGCCACCATCAAGGCTTTCGCCACCGAGGGCATGGAAGCCGATCACATCGCCCAGGCCAGCAATGGCTATCGGCAGGCCAATGCCAGCGCCATCCGGCTCAGTGCCGCCATCACGCCCGTCATCCGCATCGCCATCCTCAGCGGCTTTACCGCTACGCTGCTGTATGGCGGCTGGCTGACCCTGCATGGCGAACTGGCGGTGGGTGCCTATTCGGTGCTGGTGTTTCTGACGCAACGTTTGCTGTGGCCCATGACCGGGCTGGCCGATGTGGCCGACATGTACCAACGCTCGATGGCGGCCATCGATCGCTCGATGCGGCTGCTCGATACTCCCATTGCCATTCCCTACGAGGGTGAGCACTTTCCTGCTACCAGCGTCCGCGGGAACCTGTCGCTCGTTGGCGTGCAGTTCGCCTACGATGCACATGCGGACACACCCACCTTGCACCCCATGGATTTGGATATCCCCGAGGGCAAGACCACCGCGTTCGTGGGCACTACGGGCTCGGGAAAATCGACTCTGGTCAAGCTGCTGCTGCGCTTCTATGCGCCGCAGCACGGGCGCATTCTGCTCGATGGCAAAGACATCGCCAGCCTGAACCTGCAGGACCTGCGCCGCGCCATCGGCTATGTGTCGCAAGACACCTTTCTGACAGACGGCACCGTGGCCGACAACATTGCGTACGGTGCAGTGGGAGCCACCGAGGAGCAGATTGCCCAGGCAGCGCAAGCGGCGGAGTGCATGGAGTTCATCGACAAATTGCCGGTGGGCTTTGCCACCCGCATTGGCGAGCGCGGACAAAAGCTCTCGGGCGGTCAGCGCCAGCGTCTGGCCCTGGCGCGCGCCATTCTGAAGAACCCGCCCATTCTGATTCTGGATGAAGCCACCAGCGCGGTGGACAACGAGACCGAGGCCGCCATCCAGCGTTCGCTCGATGTGGTGAGCCGCAACCGCACCACCATCGTCATCGCGCACCGCCTCTCCACTGTGCGCCAGGCCGACTGCATCCACCTGATGGAGGGCGGGCGCATCGTGGAGAGTGGTACCCACGATGCGTTGCTGCTGCGCAATGGTGGCTATGCGGCCCTGTGGCGGTTGCAGACCGGCGAGCGTGGCGTTTGAGTCAACGCACCGCCATCACAATGCGTTCTAATGGGTCTCACCTCGCGACCAAGGAACTTCATGCAACGCTCTCTTGCTTCCTTTTTGATAGCTGCTTGCGCAGTACTGACGGGCGCAATTGCCCCTTTTCATGCCAATGCTCAAAGTGAGGCCTCGGCCCTGAGCGCCTTGTCGGCGATGCCCCTGGCGTCGGTCGTTGGTGCGACAAGCGCCGTGGCGGGCGCGGTGGTTGCTGTGCCCGTCGCGCTGTCGGTCGGAGGCGCCGTCCTCGTCGTGAAAGCCGTTCAGACATCCGTCAAGGGCACTGTGTATGTACTCGAACGTGCCTCCGATGCAGCGCCCGTCAGCGTCGAAGTCTCAGGCAAGGTGGCCAGCGGCGTGGCAGTGTCTGTAGGCACAGCGGTGCAGGTCAGCGTCATCAGTGCTGGCACCGTGTTGTCGGTGGCTGGCAAGGCCATTGCATTCATTCCCAATGAAGTCGGCAAGGCATTGCTGCACAACCAGCGCGTGACCCAGTAATGCAACGCAGGTTGCAATGGTGCGGGGCGACTGTGGCCAGTGCGGCATTGCTGTTTGGCGCGCCAGTGGTCCACGCTGGGCGCTCCTGTGAGGCAGCACAACCGCCATCGGTGACGATGATCGAGCAGGGCCTGCGCCTTGCCGAGCGCACGCTCAAGGCACTCGACGCCAGCGGTGCGAGCGTGGTGGTGCTGGCGCGCGCCGGACAGGACCTCACCAAATACCGGCTACGCTACTCGCACCTGGGTTTCGCCTACCGGATCGATGATGCGCAGGGTGGCCACGTCTGGCGTGTGCTGCACAAACTCAACGAATGTGGATCGGCGCAGGCCGACATCTACCGCCAGGGATTGGGCGAGTTTTTTCTGGACGATTTGTGGCGCTTTCAGGCCGCCTGGGTGGTACCCACGCCCGAGGTGCAGGAGAAGCTGCTCAAGTTGCTGCTTGATGAGCCGCAGTCACTGCGCTTGCACCTGCGCCGCTACAACATGGTGGCCTATCCCTGGTCTACCCAGTACCAACAGAGCAACCAGTGGGCGATCGAGACGCTGGCCATGGCGCTTACTGCCGGCACCGACCAGAGCGTCACCACACGCGCGCAGGCGCAGGAGTGGCTGCGGGACAAGGGCTACCGCCCTTCCGTGCTGCGCATCGGCGCCCTGACACGGCTTGGAGCACGGTTGACGGCCGCCAACGTCGCGTTCGATGACCATCCCGACGAAAAACGCTATTCCGACCAGATCGAAACCGTCACGGTTGACTCGGTCTTTGCCTGGTTTACCAAAGCGGGGTTAACGACCCAAGCGCTGGTCGTGATGCGATAAACGGCGCTGTCAGACCACCTCGTCCCAGCGCGGGTCAGGCCGCCAGGCAGCCACCCACGCCGGAATTTCATCTGCAGGCATGGGCCGGGCGATGCCGTAGCCCTGGGCCAGATCGCAACCCATGCCCAACAGCACCGCACCCAGTTCGACCGTCTCCACCCCTTCGGCAATGACATGGCGTCCAAAAGCCTTGGCCAGTCCGATGACGCCTTGAACAATGGCCAGATCGTCAGCGTCGGTCTGCATATCGCGCACAAAGCTCTGGTCGATCTTGAGCAATTGGGCTGGCAAACGCTTCAGATAGGTCAAAGAGGAATAGCCTGTGCCAAAGTCGTCCAGTGCAAAGCCCACGCCCAGCGCCTGGCAGGCGGCCATCACGTCCGACACCTGGGAAATGTCTTCCAGCGCGCTGGTTTCCAGAATTTCCAGCTCCAGGCTGTATCCCGGCAATTGCGGGTGCCCTGCCAATAACGCCGTCAAACGCTCCATAAAGCTGCCCTGCTGCAACTGGTGCGCGCCAATGTTCACACTCACCGGCACATCAAGTCCCTGGGCATGCCATTGGCCCATCTGGGTGAGCGCCGAGGCAATGACCCATTCACCGATATCGGTGCTGACGGGATGGCCCTCGATCGCGGGCAAGAACAGCCCGGGCGGCAGCAGGCCGCGCTCCGGGTGCTGCCAGCGGATCAGCGCTTCAGCGCCTACCACCTGTCCGGTACGCATATTCACCTTGGGTTGGTAGTACAGAACGAATTCACTGCGCTGCAAGGCCAGATGTATTTCGTCCAGACTCTGGCGCAAGGACTTGCTGGCGACGTCGTGGGCCACATCAAAGAGGTGGTATCGGTTTTTTCCCGCCTGCTTGGCCTGGTACATGGCCTGGTCGGCGTGGCGCATCAGCAAATCGGCATCAGAGCCGTCCTGCGGGTACAGGGTGACGCCCACGCTGGCAGACACCTGCAGCTCCGCATCGCCCACGGTCACAGGCTCGGCTGCGGCCTGCAGCAGCCGATGCAAGACAGGTTCGCACGCACCCGGTTCGCCCAGGTCCACCAGCACGGCAACAAATTCATCGCCGCCAATGCGCGCCAGCGTATCGCCTTCACGCAGGGCCGCCTTCATGCGCTGGGCCAGCGCCACCAGCAGATGGTCACCCACATCATGCCCGTGGGTGTCATTCACTGCCTTGAAACCATCGAGGTCCAGAAACGCGACCGCCAGCCCCTTCTGGCGCCGCTGGCTTTGCGCCAATCCCTGGTTCAGGCGGTCGGCCAACAAGACCCGGTTGGGCAGGCTGGTCAATGCGTCGAAATGTGCGATGCGCTCCAATTGGCGCTGGTGGTCCTTCATCGGGGTGATGTCGGTAAACAGCGCGACATAGTTCTGCGTCTTGCCAGCAGCATTGCGCACGGCACTGATGGTCAGCAATTCGGCGTACACCTCGCCGTTCTTGTGTCGGTTCCACACCTCACCGCTCCAGTGGCCCTTGCCGCCCAGTTCTGCCCACATCTGGGCATAAAAATCTGCCCCATGGCGACCCGACTGCAGCATGCGGGGGGTTTGCCCAATCGCTTCCTCGCGGCTATACCCGGTGACGCGCGTGAAGGTGTCGTTGACTTCAATGATTGCGCCGCGTGCATCGGTGATGGTGATGCCCTCGCGCGCATGGGTGAACACACTGGCAGCGAGTTTCAGTCGCCCTTCGGCGCGCTGACGCTCGGTAATGTCTTCACCAGACGACAGGGTTCCTATCGGCTTGCCATGGTCGTCGCGCAAGATGGTGTTGTTCCACGCCACTACCCGAACTTGCCCGTCGGCCGACATGATGCGGTTCTCAAAATACTCTCTGCCCTCACTGCTTCCCGCCATCAGGCTCTCAAACGATGCACGTGAAGCGGACCGCTCAGTGGATGGCAAGAAGTTGTCGATCCAGTCCAGCCCAAGCAGATCCTGCTCGGTGTAACCCAGCACTTCTTCGGCCTTGCGGTTCACCAGGGTAATGTAGCCCCGCGAGTCCAACGCAATCAGCATGACGCGGGCAATGTCCAGGTAGCGCTGGGCCGTGTCACGCTGCCTGACCAGCGCCATGGTGCGCTCCTGCACCTGGGCTTCCAGCAGCAGCTGGTTTTTCTCCACCCGCTCAGCCATGGCATTGAAAGCGTGCGACAACTCCAGCACCTCCTGGCTGGCCGAGGGTTGCGCCGGCGCTCGCGCACCAAGATCGCCCTCGCCAAAGGCGGTGGCCGAATCGGCCAGGCGCTTTAACGGCAAAGTCAGCTGACGCGCCGCCACGGCAATCACCACCACCGCCAGGCCCGACAACAGCAGGGCGATCAACGCCACCGCCCGCACGCTCTCGCTGAGGCCTTGCAAGGCTTCATCTTTACTTTGGTAGTGCACCAGCGTCCACCCACGACCGGCACCCAGCGGAACATGGCGAAACACGGCCAGGATTTCGCCCCCGTGTCCGGTCTCCATCAGTTGCGTGTCCTCAACACCCATGCTCAATCGGTCGTCGCGTCGAAACAGGTTGTCAGCGCCTTCGGGGACACCAAAGCGCGCCAGCACTTGCCCTTCGGAGCCAAATACCAGAGACGCCTCGGTCAGCGCCACGCCGTCGCGCTCGTTGCGTGTCGCGCTGGCCGCCAGTTGTGCCGCATCCAGATAGACCAGCGCGATTGCCAGCAAACGGTGATTGCCATCCGGCATCACCGTGGACATCTGGCGCGCGATGACCACCAGCGACACATCGTCGTCACGGGTCTCCTCGACGACCTCCAGGATCCCCGGCTGGGACGCGCGCGCCAGCAGGTCGGTGGCGCGCAGCACAGACCCCACTTCGTCGCTGCGGCTCGAGCCGCGAATGACAGGCGAGGCCGCATCCACAATACGCAGCTGTTTGATGGCGTCAGGGTAGGCACGCTGGGTGCGTTCAAACACACGCAGCACATCGGCCTGAATGTCGCTTGAAGGCTCCGCCAGCTTGCGGGTGATCAAGAGATTTTCGGCAATTACCCGCACCGCGCCACGACGCTCTTGTAGCAAAGTCTTGATGATGTCGCGCCGGTGGCCGGCGGTCTGCTCCAGAATGCGCGCTGCGTGCATGAGCTTCTGGTCGATGGCACCTGCCACACCCCACTGAGGCAACCCGTAATACCAGAGCAAGAATATGCACACCATGGCCATAGCCACCATGGCGGCAAAGCTCAGGGCAATGCGCTTGGCGATCGACAGACTGCTGATGGCATGGCTCATACGCGTAGTAGACCGCAAAGTCCCGGCACAGTTCGCACGCTGACCAGCAGCATGGCGCGCCACGGGTGCTTGATCTAGGCTGGAGCAATGCTATGCCAGGGGCGGTGGATTTTTTTCGGTATCCGTTTGTTGTAACTGAGTGATCAATGCGCGGCACAGTTCGGCAGCTTGCGCGAACTCCAGTGCTGCCATGGCTTCGTCGAGCGCAACGCCATCGGGGCCCAGTGCGTCACCGTGAACCTGGCGAATGCGCGCATGCAGTTCCATGGCCGACATATCGGATTCTTCCAGCATGGCACACAGCGACTGCAGGTCTGTCAGGAACGCGGCGTCGCCCTCCACAGTATGTTCGGCAACGGCAGATGGGGCGTCAGCAGCCGGACGCTGAAGAACCGGTGCCAGCGCACGGGCGGTCGCATCCACCGCATCCTGCAGCTCTTGCACCAGCGCAGAATCACCAGCTTGTGCAGGCGCCTGCTTCAGTTGACGCTCGATGGTTGCCGCCACCTGCGACAAGTGGCGAGCACCCACGGTGGCTGCCAAGCCCTTGAGGGTATGCATTTCACGGGTAGCGTCTGCGAACTGCGCTTTGGCCAGCAGTGCCTGCAAGGTCGAAGGCGCAACGGCCATGTCCCTTGCAAAGGTCTGCAGCACACCGGTGAGCATGGCCGAATCTCCGCCCATACGAACCAGTGCACCATCGAGATCAAGGTCCCCAGGCGGGAATGTGACGGGTGTGTCTGCGAGGCGTGGCGTGGGCGTGGGCGTGGGCGTGGGCGTGGGCGTGGGCGTGGGCGATGGTGTTGCCGCGCCGCGGGAACAATACCGCAGCAACAGATCTACCAAGTGGTCGAGTTCAAAGGGTTTGCCCACATGGTCGTTCATGCCTGCAGCCAGGCAGGCCATCCGGTCCGACGCCATGGCGTTGGCGGTCATGGCGATGACGGGCAGTTCGGTCAAGCCCAGCTGCGCGCGTATCGCACGGGTCGCCTCGTAGCCATCCATCACCGGCATTTGCACATCCATCAGCACCGCGTCAAACACGGCACCCTTGGCCAAGGCGTCCACCCCAAGTTGCCCGTTATCGGCCAGTTCTATTTCGGCACCCTCCTGCGACAGCAGCCCCTTGGCCACCATCTGGTTGATCTTGTTGTCCTCCACCACCAGCAGGCGCAGTCCGCGCAAGCGCTGCTTTTTGGAAGGCGCCACCGGTGCCGCCGGGTTGTGGCCCAGTGCAGCAGCCGCATTGGCGGCACTGGCGTCGGCCACCGCATCACACAGCATGGAGGCAGTGACTGGCTTGACCAGAAAGCCGTTGAGCATGGCCTGGTCCTGCGCGCTGCGCTGCGACAGGTTCTCGCGGCCATGGGCGGTCACCATCAGCACCAGCGGGGTCGTGCGGGCACCCTTGGTCAGGGTGCGGATGCGTTCGGTAGTCTGCCAGCCGTCCTGCAGCGGCATTTGCCAATCCATGAAAATCACCTGATAGGGCTTGTCCCCGGACATCCGGGATTGCACCATGTCGATCGCCTGGGCACCGCTGTCGGCAACATCGACCGGCCAGGACAACGAGCGCAACATGGTGGCCATCAAGTCGCGCGCCACAAGGTTGTCGTCCACTACCAGCGTACGCATCGACGTGACCGGCGGCAGGCATGGTTCGACGCCACGGTCGGGCACATCCTGCGCCAACGGGAACGGTGCCTGAAAGTAAAAGGTACTCCCCGCTCCCAGCGCACTGTCGAGCTTCATTTCGCCCCCGAGCAGCACGACCAGGCGACTGGAAATGGCCAGCCCCAGGCCGGTGCCGCCAAAGCGGCGGGTGGTGGACGCTTCAGCCTGTGAAAAGCCGCTGAAGATGTGCGCCTGGTTTTCAGGTGCAATGCCGATACCGGAGTCGCGCACTGCAAACTCCAGCACCACCTGCTGCGCCGTCTGCTCCACCACGCGCACGCGCAGCACCACCTCACCCTGACTGGTAAATTTGATGGCGTTTCCGCCCAGATTGATCAGCACCTGCTGCAGGCGCATGTCGTCACCGATCAGGTGCTTGGGTACCGCCGGATCAATGTCGAACAACACCTCAATCTCTTTGGAGCCTACGTTGGCGGACAGGATGACGGACAGGTCGCGCATCAGTCGGTCGATCCGGAAGGGATGGGGGTCCAATGCCATCTTGCCGGCTTCGACCTTGGAAAAGTCCAGAATGTCGTTCAGCAGGCCCAGCAACGAGCGTGCGGCTCCCTCGGTCTTGGCGGCGTAATCGAGCTGACGCGCGCTGAGTTCGGTGCTCTGCAGCAGCTTGAGCATGCCCAGAATCGCATTCATGGGGGTGCGAATCTCGTGGCTCATATTGGCCAGGAACTGGCTCTTGGCCACACTGGCTTCCTGCGCGTGCGAGAGCGCCTCACGCAACTGCTGCTCGGCCATCTTGCGGTCATGAACGTCTTGCGACGCCCCTGCCATGCGCACCGGCTTACCCTGTGCATCGCGGTAGACCTTGGCGCGCGACCGAAACCACCGGTAGCCCTGATGCTTGGTCAAGAGCAGGTGCTCTTCGTCGTAGTCCCGGATGCCAGCAAATGCATCGGCGGCGGCCTGGCTGCAAATGGCCACATGGTCGGGATGCAGGATCGAATTAAACGCCTCAATGGATGCGGGCAACTCTTCAGCGGTATAGCCCATCAGGGCGTAATAGCTGGGCGACCACCATTGCGCTGACAACTGGAGGTCGATCCAGTCCCACAGGCCGTCACTGCTGCCTTCGATGGCCAGCGTGAGGCGATCGGTCATCGCCGCCATCTGCAACTGGTTGGCTTTGCTGGCCGTGATGTCGGTGCGGATGGATACGTACTTTTCGACCAAACCATCATCGCCGATGAACGGGGCAATCATGCTGTCCACCCAGTACAGTGACCCGTCTTTCGCGCGGTTGCAGATATCCCCACGCCAGGACAAGCCGCTGGAAATCTGGCGCCACATCTCGCTCCAGAACTCTGGTGGATGGACACCCGAATTCCCGATTTCGTGGCTTTGTCCGATCAGCTCGTCGATGGTGTAACCACTGATATCGCAAAAAGCGTCGTTCACCTCGACGATCAACCCGTTGCGATCGGCAACCGAGACAATGGCATGCACATTGAGCGTGGTGAGCAAGGTGTCGGAGGCGCGAATGGCCGCTTCCAGCCGCTGTTGGGTATGCTTCTGGGTGGTAATGTCGGTGCCGATTTCCATGAAGCCAGTGAGCACGCCATTGCTATCGCGTGTGGGCTGCACTTCGGTATCAATCCAGTATTCGTGCCCATCCTTGGCGCGATTGATGACCTCCACCCGACACGCCGTGCCCAACGCGATCGAGCGCGTAAGCATCTCGATGGTAGCCGGGTCATTCTTGCCACTGCCCAACAGATCGGCGGGTGTACGACCGCGTGCTTCGTCCAGTGTGTAGCCAGTGACGTTGGTAAAACCCTCATTCACCCACGAGATGCGCATCTGGGCATCGGCAATCGTGACCGAATTGGTGGTGTGCTTGGCAACGCGAGCCAATCGGTCCAGATCCGCCGTCAGGTACTGGGCACGGCGCTGGGCACGCAGCCTTCCTACGGCCAGCAGCCAGACCGTCAACGCCCCCATCGTGCTCACGGCGGCACCCCCAAGGCCGACCAGCACCAGGGTGGAGTTGTCCACACTCGCCTCAAACGCAGGCGTTCCAGTGACCTGCAGGGTAAGGGCGCGCCCACCGATCTCGATCGTCGTGCTGGACTGGTATTTGCTTGTTGGCACTGCCTGGCTGGTGATAGCGGCGCTGGTGCCATCCAGATGGTGGTCCAAATCAAAGATCAGCCCGCCATCCTTGCTGCGGTCGGACTCCCACAATTCAAAGTCGAGCAACCCCTCAACGGCCTGGTCGACGCCCTCCATCACCTCGCTGACAACAATCGGAGCGTACGCCAAACCAACCAGCGCTGCCTGACGGTGTGCCTGGGTAGCGGGGTCGGTACCGCGGCGATAGACCGGCAGCATGTACAAGAACCCCGAGCCCTGTTTGCCGTCCTGCACCAGGGTGATGCGCCCCGAAAGCGTTGGCTCGCCGGTAGCCACTGCCCGCTCGGCGGCCTCGCGGCGCACGGCTTCCTGGCCAACGTCGTAACCCCAGGCCGGTCGGTTGCGGTTCAGTGGCTCGATGTACTTGATGACAAACAGGTCTTCTGCGGTTCCGGCCGTACGCACTGCAAAGTCTGGCGCTGCATCGGCCTGCTCGCGCGCCACGAAGGCGGGCAAGTCCGCGCGGGGGACCCGCTCAATCAGACCAAATCCGCGGATTCCGTGGTATTCCTTGTCGATATCGCTAGAGGCGACGAACTCGCGAAACTCCTCGCGCGTAACAGTACCACTGGCGGCAAACGTGCCACGCACACCACGCAACCCATACAGAGGCAGATTCAGACGCCGTAGCACCTCGGCCTTGATGCGCTCTGCACCGGCTTCGAAGCGGGCCGAAGCGGCGAGATCAATGGCGTTGCGTTGCCATGCCACACCTGCTGCGGTGATGGCCAAACCCAGCAGTTGTGCCGCGGCGGTCATGCCGACGGCAGCGCCCAAGCCAATATGGGTGACCTCGCTGCGCTCGCCAGCGCCAGGCGATTGCTGAAAAGCAACCATGCAACGCCAGTACACCACCGGCCCGGCCAGGAGAATCAGGAAAACCACATCCAGCAACGCCTGGGCCGGACCGCGCACACCGGGCGCAATTTCCGGCAACAAGGTCATGACCGCAATTTCGGCTGCAGTAACGGCAAGAACAATCTCACCAAAGAGTCGAACCGGGACGGCTAAATGCTTCATGAAAACATCGGTTGGGTCTGGCGCATCGCGCAAACGCTTGCCCGTCAGGATAACAGACCCGACACGCGCAAAATCTACACTACACCCTGCGCTCGCAAGGCTGCGATGCGCCCTGCGTCCAGCCCCAACGCGCGCAACACCTCATCGGTGTGCTGACCCAAGGACGGCGGCGCATTGCGCAGCACAGCCGGTGTGTCGCACAAACGCAATGGGCTGGCCACAGTTGCTATGGTTGCAGTAGCGGCTTGCGCAGTACTGACGGGCGCTACAGCCTGTTTTGTCACCAAACCACGCGCTTGCACCTGGGGATCGGCGAAGGCCTGTGCGAAGTCGTTGATCGGCCCACACGGGACCGCCTTGTCTTCCAGCAACGTGATCCATTGCGCGGAGTTTCGCGTACAGGTGACATCCGCAATCAAGGGGATCAGCGCATCGCGGTTGCGCACACGCAGGGTGTTGCTCGAAAAGCGCGCATCCAGCGCCCACTCGGGGTGCCCAGCCGCCTGGCAAAACCGGGCAAACTGGCCGTCGTTGCCGATGGCCAGCAGCACCGCACCATCGCTGGTGGGAAAGTCCTGGTAGGGTGCCAGGCTGGGGTGGGTGTTGCCCGAGCGTTGTGGCACCCGGCCGGTATTGAGGTAGCCCGCCGCCTGGTTGGCCAGCACCGCCATGCCCACATCAAGCAGCGCCATGTCGATGTACTGGCCCTTTCCCGTGCGATGCCGCACTTCGAGCGCCGCGAGAATGGCACTGGTGGCATAAACCCCGGTAAACACATCGATCACCGCCACGCCGACCCGTTGCGGGCCTCCGCCTGGAGTGCCATCGGCCAAGCCGGTGATGCTCATCATGCCGCTCATGGCCTGAATCATCAGGTCGTATCCGGCGCGCTCGGCGTAGGGGCCGTCCTGGCCAAAACCGGTCACGGAGCAGTAGATCAGCCGCGGGTTGAGTACGCGCAGGCTCTCGTAGTCCAGCCCGTATTGCTGCAGCCCACCGACCTTGAAGTTCTCTACCAGAATGTCGCTTTGCAGCGCCATCTGCCGTATCAGTGCCTGCCCTTCTGAATGCGCCATGTCCATGGTGATCGAGCGCTTGTTGCGATTGCAGGCGGTGAAGTAGGTGGCATGTGTGGTGTCATTGCCATCCGCGTCCTGCAGGAATGGCGGACCCCAGTGGCGCGTGTCGTCACCCACACCCGGGCGCTCCACCTTGATGACATCGGCCCCCAGATCCGCCAGCATCTGGGTGCACCAGGGGCCAGCCAGCACACGCGAGAGATCGAGCACCTTGATGTGCGGCAGAGCGGGCTGCTTTTGTGTCATGGGCGACCTTTCAATTCCACCACGCCAGGGCGCATGGTCCAGTCCCAGACAAAGTTCGACTTCAGGTGAAAGTCGGCCTCCAGTTTGTCGCCATCGGCCACGGTGATGAGCAGCACCAAATGGTCTTTGTGAAAATCGCTGCCCGGCCGGATTTCGCCCTGCAGCGTGACGTAGTAATCGATGCGGTCGCGTTCCAGGCGGGCTGAAGTTGGCCGGATGTGTGCAGCGCCTACCGTGCCCGTCAGCGTGAGGTCACTCTGAATCCGAAGATCGAAGGGGACGTGGCCAAACTCGGTCTGAAATGCCGCATTGAAAAACCGGCCGTTGCCGACCCAATGGCCTGGGAGCTTCGCTGGGTCGGGGGATTGCGCTTGTGCGGACCCCAGAAACGCGAGCAGCACCAAGATAAGAAGTCTGAAACGAGTGACGTGCATACTTTGAACCATTAGCATGAACTTTAACTGCGACGGGCATCGGCAATACCTGTATCACCTGCGATCGTACGCTGGCATGGGGCTTAGGGCATCCGCCTCATGGTGCCAAACGCGCACAAATCGGCGAATACCCTAAGCCCCATGCCAGCATCTTATGATCTGGCAGGCCGACGCTCGCAGCCCATCACTGAAATTTCTATGCACGCTAACGAACAGACCATACAGCGCTTCTACACCGCCTTTGCTGCACTGGATGCAGACACCATGGCCGCGTGTTACGCGCCCGATGCCACATTTGACGACCCTGCTTTCTCGCTACGAGGCGTCCGCGAAGTGGGCGGCATGTGGCGCATGCTGTGTGATGCCACCAAGGGCAAGGGGCGGCAGGATTGGCGACTGAACTTTCGCGATTTCCGGGCCGATGCGCAGCGCGGACAGGCGCACTGGGAAGCGCATTACCGGTTCAGCGTCACCAAGCGCGTGGTCCACAACATCATTGACGCGGAGTTCACCTTCACCCCCGAAGGCCTGATCGCCACGCACCACGACCGTTTCGATTTCTGGCGTTGGTCGCGCCAGGCTCTGGGAATGGCCGGCTACGTACTGGGCTGGACGCCGTTCTTTCAAAAGCAGGTACGCGGACAAACCAAGGCGGCGTTGGACAAGTACCTGAAGGGCAAGAGTTGATCAAAACGATGAAAATATGGACTGCAAACGCCATTTTCCCGCGCGTATTGAACGTATCACCCAGGAGGCCTCTCGATGAATTACGCCCACTTGCTTAGCAAGATTCAAGTGCTGCCCGAAGGTAAACAGTTGGAGGTGCTGGATTTTGTTGAGTACCTGGCAGACAAGTTCGCCCGTCCTGCTGCGTCGGACGTGACAGCATGGACTGAACGGGAATTTTCACAGTTAGCCATGGTGCAAGCATTGCGAGGCATGGAGGACGAGCCTGCGCTATACACGGACGCCGACATCAAGGAGCGGTGGCAGTGAAGCGACCAGGCCAAATTGCCCTGACGCCTTTCCCGCACACTGATTTGAGCGGCAGCAAGTTGCGCCCGGTTCTGTTGCTGCGCCCAGCATCCACGCAGTTCGACGATTGGCTTGTATGCATGGTCTCGTCGCAATTACAGCAATTGGAATCAGGCCTCGACGAGTTGGTGCTTCCAACGCAGCCAGACTTTGCAGCAAGTGGTTTGAAGGTGCCGAGCGTTATGCGCGTTACGCGCCTTGCCGTTTTGGACGGCAACTTGCTGACCGGCTCCATTGGAATGATTGACAAGAGCAGACTGGACAACATCAAGGAGCGACTGGGGCGTTGGATCACCGAGGCCAAATTCGCATGATTGGCTCTTGACGACCACGAACTCTCCAAGTGCCATTCATAGTCAGGCTACAACAGTGCTACGACTTTTGTAGCTGGTCACGCTTTCTGGACGGGCGTTGCGAGGGTATTTGTCATAGGGATAGTCGGGGCAGGTTCTTCTCCGACCCGCAACTGAAAACGGGGTCAGAGCCCAATTTCGTTCACCATCATCGCCCTACGTGAAGGCTGCTTTCCTGAATTGGGATCTGACCCCATTTTCAGTCGCTGCACCCCGTAACAGCACGCCAACATGCGTGCAAACACACAACACCGCCCGCAGGGAAAGGGGTATGGGCTTGCGCCGATTTCGCAAAGCGCAGCGCGTATGAGGCGTAAGCCCATACCCCTTTCCCTGCCACCCACCCTCCAGGCGCAAAAGGTTTTCAAAACTGTCGGTTTCAGAACGCCGCAATCCCCGTCTGCGCCCGCCCCAAAATCAGGGCATGGATGTCGTGCGTGCCCTCGTAGGTGTTCACGACTTCCAGATTCACCAGGTGCCGCGCCACACCGAACTCGTCGGAGATACCGTTGCCACCCATCATGTCGCGCGCCAGGCGGGCAATGTCGAGCGCCTTGCCGCAGGAGTTGCGTTTGAGGATGGACGTGATCTCCACCGACGCCGTGCCCTCGTCCTTCATGCGCCCCAGTCGCAGGCACCCTTGCAGGCCGAGCGCAATTTCGGTCTGCATGTCGGCCAGCTTTTTCTGGATCAGCTGGTTTGCTGCCAGGGGCTTGCCAAACTGCTTGCGGTCGAGCACGTACTGGCGGGCACGCGTCCAGCAATCTTCGGCAGCGCCCAATGCTCCCCAGGCAATGCCATAGCGGGCCGAGTTCAGACAGGTGAACGGTCCCTTTAAGCCCTGCACTTCGGGAAAAGCGTTTTCTTCCGGGCAAAACACGCCGTCCATCACAATCTCACCGGTGACTGACGCACGCAAACCCACCTTGCCGTGGATCGCCGGGGCGCTCAGACCTTCCATACCCTTCTCCAGCACAAAGCCACGGATCGGACCTACCTTGCCGCCCTCGGAGACTTCCTTGGCCCAGACCACAAATACATCGGCCATGGGGCTGTTGGAAATCCACATCTTGCTGCCGGTGAGTTTGTAGCCACCCGCCACCTTGTGCGCGCGGCTTGCCATGGAGCCGGGGTCGGAGCCGTGGTCGGGCTCGGTCAGGCCAAAGCAACCGATCCATTCACCCGTGGCGAGCTTGGGAAGGTACTTCTGGCGTTGCGCCTCGGTACCGAACTCAAAAATCGGCACCATCACCAGCGAGCTTTGAACACTCATCATGGAGCGGTAGCCGCTGTCCACGCGCTCCACTTCGCGCGCTATCAGCCCGTAGGCGACGTAGTTGAGGCCGGGGCCTCCGTACTGCTCGGGGATGGTGGGGCCAAGCAGGCCGAGTGCGCCCATCTCGCGGAAAATGGCCACGTCGGTGGTGCCGTCACGAAATGCCTGTGTCACGCGCGGCAGCAGCTTGTCCTGGCAGTAGGAGGCTGCGGCCTCTTTGACCATGCGTTCGTCGTCGGTGAGCTGGCTGTCCAGAAGAAATGGGTCTTGCCAATTGAATGCTGCATGTGCCATGAAAAATACCTTTCTCTATGAATTCGGGAGAGTCGACGCCGCTTCCCACGCCGCCAGAATGGCGCGGTGCTCGGGAATCTGCGTCAGGAAACTGTGGCGCAGCGCGGCATCGGTCACCGCGCCGGCCTGCGTCTGCAAAGCCTGGTAGGCCTGTGTCAAATAGATGCTCGAACGCGCATCCCCTGCGACAGCAAGCACCTGGTGGCAGGTGAGCTCGATCAGGCGGGGTTGTTCGGTGCCGTCTAGCGTGCCGCCACCCTCCAGATGGGCCAGCACCGGTTGAAGGCAAGCCAGTGCTCCCTGTGCATCACCAGCGGCCAGCGCCACCATCGCACGACCGGCACTCGCATCAAACTGCCACGGGCGATCGATCTCGCGGCCGATCATTTCGGCCCGCGCAAATGCCTCAGCCGCCTGCGCAGTGCGCCCCAATGCCAGCTCCGCATCGGCCAGTCGGCACAGCGCGAGCAACTCAAAATCGGCCGCCTGTACTTCCACATTGATCTCCAGCGCCAGCCGCGCCATTACCAGCGCGTGGGCTTCGTCACCCTGGCGCAGCACCAATTGCGACAGCGCAACCAACTGCACGCCCTCACCATGCCGGTCGCCCACTTCGCGGCACAGCTCCAGCGCGGCCTGCAGATCGCTACGGGCACGCCCCAGTTCGCCCAGGCCCAGCCAGACCTTGCCACGGTTGCCCAGATCGGTGCTCTCGCCCACCTTGTCGCCCATGGCACGGGCGATGGCCAGGGTGGCTTCGATGGTTTCCATGAACCCGTCCTGGTCGCCCTGCACTTCCGCAATGAGCGAGAGGTTATTGAGGAACAAACTCTCGAGGTGGCGCAACCCCCGGCGCCGCGCCTCGGCCAGGCCGTCCTGCGACTGTGTTCGGGCGGTGGCCACTTCGCCCAGGCACATCTGTGCCAGCGCCAGAAGCCGCAGACCCTGCAACCGCAGTTCTTCCTCACCGGCACGCTCGGCCAGCAGCATGGCCTGGCGCGCCGCGCGCTCCTGCAGCGGGTAGTCGGCCAAGCGCATGGCGAGTCGGCTACGGCGCACGGCCAGTCGGCTGCGTCGCCTGTCATCCCCCATCGCGTCGGCCACGGCATCGAGCGCGTCCAGGTCGGCGATCTGGGCATCACGTTTGCCTTGAAGGTCGAGCGTGCGCTCGCGCACATCGAGCAGCCGCCAGCGCAAGCCGGATGCATCGGACCAGGGAAGTTCGGTATGGCTTTGCAGTTCGTGCAGCGCCCGCGCAACATAGCCCAATGCGGCTGCATGGGCAAAACTGCTGCCAGCCTGCTCGGCGGCGCGCGCGAAGTACTCGACCGCCCGCTCGTGGTTGCCAGCCTGCAGGTAGTGCTCGGCAGTAGCACCCAGGAAATCGCCAGAGCGTGCGCCAGTGAGGTTCGCCAGCCAATCCGCTACCTTGGCGTGCAGCTCGCGCTTGCTGCGCTTGAGCAGCGTGTCGTAAGTCACCTGGTGCAGGATCTGGTGGCAAAACGCATATTCGCGCACGTTGTCCAACGCCGTGTCTGCGCGGGACACCGTGAGTTCGCGCCGCACCAGCGCTGGCAGGGCCACCGCGGCACGCGGGTCGAGTGCGGCCAGAGCCTGGTCCCAGAATACCAGCCCGATCACACTGGCCTGCTGCAATGCCAGACGCTCGTCGGTCGGCAAACCGTCCAGGCGCGCCTGCAACACGCCGGTCAAGGTGGCGGGCACCTCGGTCGAGAGCAACTGGGCTGGGTTCACACTCCAGCGTTCGCCCTGGGTATCAATCGCGCCCTGGTCAATCAGCATCTTGACCAACTCTTCCATATAGAACGGGTTTCCATCAGAGCGACCGGTAACCAGTTCGCGCAGCGCCGCAGGCACCTCGGCCAGGTTCTTCAGCAATTCATTGGCCAGCAGACGACTACCGGTTTTGTCCAATGGTGCAATGTCGACGCGCTGGTAGGGACCTTCGGCCCCCACCCAGTCGCTGCGGCGCTCGAACAGTGTGGGGCGTGTCAGGGCGATCAACAGCAGCGGCACATCGCGGTTGACCTGCACCAGGTAGTTCAGAAAATCGAGCGACGCATCATCGGCCCACTGCAGATCGTCGAGCTGCAACACCACCGGCTGCGCGCTCTGCTGCGCCACACGCCGGAAAATCTGCGCTGCCGCATGAAAGGCGCGGTTGCGGATCTGCTTGGCATCGTTGCGTATGCCCAGAATGTGCCTGCTGTCATGGAAATCGAGCCCGATGAGCTGCCCCAGCAAGTGCGCATGGGCCAGTGCCAGTTCCTCCCCTTCCTCAGCAAACAGGGGCACGATGCCTGACACCAGTTTCTCTTTGGCCTGCGCGACGCTGTCTCCATCGGTGAGCTGAAAGCGCCAGGCCAGAATGTCACGCAGCAAGCCATAGGGCTGGGTCTGGATCTGTGGATTGGCACGGCCCTGGAAGATGGTAAAGCTCTCGGCGCGGGCTTCCGACCAGTTGTCAAATTCGTACAACAAGCGGCTCTTGCCCACACCGGCGTCGGCGACCACCGTGACCAGCGCCAGCCTTGGGTCGGTGTAGAGCTTGCGAAAGGCGCGTTGCAGCGTTTCCAGTTCGGCGTCGCGCCCGATCATGCGCGTCTCGATTCCCTCGATGCCCCGGGTCGCCACCCGGAATGCCCGCGCCTTGGCGCGTTGCACCAGATAAGTCTGCACGGGTTCGTCGAGCCCCTTCACGGCAATGGGCGGCTGCGGCTCCACGTCAAACACACCACGCACCTGCGCATAGGTAGCGTGGCTGATGCGCAAACCGCCTGCAGGGGCGCTTTGCTCCATGCGGGCAGCGATATTGACGCTCAACCCGCTAATGGTGTGGTCGGCCTGGACACCGCCGCCCAGCAGCACCGGTCCGGTGTGGATGCCCACACGCACCTGGCAGCCCGCATGGCCATAACGTGCCAGCACATCGTCGTGCAGGACGCGACCAATCGCCAACAGCGACAGCCCGGCATGCACCGCACGCTCGGCCGCGTCTTCACGGGCCTCGGTGGCACCGAAGACAGCGATCAGGTTATCCCCGGCGTAGCTGATGATCTTGCCACCCTGCGCTTCGACCGCCCGCGTTCCGCGCACCAGCACGTCGTCCACGATGGAGTGAAACTCCTCAGGGTCGAGCTGTTGCGAAAGAATGGTGGAGCCCACCACGTCCATGAACAGCATGGTGGCGTGCTTGAGCGTCTGGTGCGGTTGCGCTGCGTTGACGAGACTGGCGAGTTGGGACCGCAACGGGGCCACCGCCAGATCCACCACCGCGTCACCCAATAGACCCCGCTGGGCTTCCAGGGCATCGACGGCCGATTGCAGTTGCTGTTGTTGCTCGCTTGACATAGTGCAAAGAATAGCACCGCGGCCGGTGCACGCAGCGCTCAGGAATGCAGCGCCTGACGTTCGCGGTGGAATGCCACATACCAATCCAGACAGGCCGGGTTGGCCATGGCTTCCTTGTTGATGACCTTTTCCAGCGGGTGGCCCAGCAGCAGCTTCTTGATCGGAAGCTCCTGCTTCTTGCCCGAAAGGGTGCGTGGAATCTCGGCCACCTGCAGGATCTCGTTGGGCACAAAGCGGGGGCTGAGCGCCGTGCGGATGGCGTCGTTGAGCCGAGCCCGCAGGGCATCGTTCAACACCAAACCTTCGCGCAGCACCACAAACAGCGGCATGTAGCTTTCTCGCCCCAGATACTCCAGGTCCACCACCATGCTGTCGAGCACTTCGGGCAGGGCTTCGATGGCGCGGTAGAGCTCGCTGGTGCCCATACGGATGCCATAGCGGTTGATGGTGGCGTCCGAGCGACCATAGATGATGCAGCCGCCAGTGGACTTGACCTTCAGCCAGTCGCCATGGCGCCAGACACCGGGGTACATGTCAAAGTAGCTCGAGAGATACCGCTGCTTGCCTTCGTCTCCCCAGAAGTACAGCGGCATGGACGGAATCGGCTCGGTGCAGACCAGTTCACCCACTTCATCAAGGACCACCTCACCATGCTCGTTCCAGGCCTGGACGGCACAGCCCAGCAGGCGGCACTGCATTTCGCCCGGGACCAGGGGTAGGTCGCGATTTCCTCCAATGAAAGCCCCAGCAAAATCGGTGCCGCCGGAGATGTTGCACCACCAGATGTCACCCCCACGGTCGCTCACTGCGTGTAGCTCCCTGCCCCCCAAGGGGGCCATCGCGCCTTCGGGCGGCCGTGCGGCGCTCAAGTCCTCGCTACGGAGACTTTGCAGTTTTCGAAACTCGCCGGTTCCCCAAGCCTGCGCGTCTTCACTAAGCGGCGAGCCGGTGGTGCCCAGGGCGCGCACCGTCGTGAGACCAGGCAAGGCCAAGAGGTCCACCCCGGCTTTCATGCAGTTGGCGTAGAACGCCGCCCCCGCGCCGAAAAAGGTGACCCCCAGTTCGGCGGCAAAGCGCCACAGCGTGGTCCAGTCGGGCGCGCACTTGTCGCCTTGGGCATTTACGGTAGCGCCACCCGGGTTGCCGTCAAAAAGACAGCAGGTGGTGCCGTTGAGCAGGCCGCTCATTTGCGCATTCCACATCACCCAGCCGGTGGAGCTGTACCAGTGGTAGCGTTCGCCCCACGAGTTGGCCGCGTAGCTGCAGCCGATGTCGTTGTGCAGGGTCTTGAGCGCCATCGCCACCAGCACCGTGCCGCCGTGGCCGTGCACGATGGGTTTGGGCAACCCCGTGGTGCCACTGGAGTAGACAATCCACAGCGGGTGGTCAAACGCCAGCCAGAGCGGCTCAAAGGCTTGCGTTTGCGCATCATTTCGGGCTGTAGCGCCCGCCATTAGTGCGTGAGACGCTCCTGTTTGCATAGCGCCTGCTGGCAAGCCA
>JFJP01037687.1_pt1 | contig 24187 bp, 22 predicted proteins | sample 431651 | NCBI WGS metagenome assembly JFJP01 (sample SAMN02602958, study PRJNA72255) | Microbial mat metagenome, whole genome shotgun sequencing project. | biome: fresh water; feature: sink hole; material: water; isolation source: purple microbial (photo- and chemosynthetic) mats found in...
CTGTTGCAATTTATTCATTGAATAAGGATTACTTTTTAGTCACTTTTAAATATGGAACACTGGAAAGTAAATTGTTCGAAACATTTGTTATTAGCCGTTTTGATGGAAAAGCCCAAAAAATTATCAAAGCAATACTTCCTGAAAAATCTGGAACTATAGGTTCCAATATTGATGATAATACCCTGGCTATACGACATGATAATAATTCCAATTTTTATTTTAAAACAGATTTGCTGAATTATAAAATGGATTTTAAAAATCAAAAAACGCCTTTATTTGAAAGCTTTTTAGAAGGACAACCTCTCAACGATAATTTTATCGTTGACTACTTGGGAAATATCTTAACTACCAATAAAATTCATTTGGTTAGCGGTAAATCTGTTTCCTTGCAAAATACTAAGGAAGACTTTTCATATCCGCTACATAGCTTTATTAACAATTTATATTATATAACAAGAGTAGCAGATTCGGTTCAGGTAGTTAAAATCAACGCAATTACAGATGAAATATCAGAAGAAATTCTTCAACCTTATTTTTATGCTCCTAAAACCGAAACAACCTTTATTAATTCTCATCTGTTTGCCGATTACAATAAAATAGTTGTTATTTTATCGAATCAAATTATTGAAATTAAGGATAATAAACCAAAAGTATTTGACTTGAAGTTATTAAATCTCAAGAAAATATTTTTAAGCAGCAGTTCAGATAATAATTACTATATATATGGGGAGAACGCTGTTAACGACAAGGTATTTGTAAAAATAGACCCTTCTCAATCGTCTCCGGTTTATACGCAGATAGTCGCCCCAAACTACATGGAAATTTTACGTTTCTCTGTTTCGGAGAATGATAAAATAGTTTTTTCGGGTACACGGATTGCCGACAGCAAAGGGATATATGGATATATCCCCGGAAATAGCAACAATTGGATTTTTGAAGACGATCAGGAAATTGACGACATCCAGGTTCTTGTTCGTTAAAAATTCGCAAAGACTCAGTTCTACAACTTTTTAAGTCAGAAATAGATCATTTATTAAGGTATCGAGTTAATTTTTAAATTAACTTTGGAAAAACCTAATAATTACAACTATGCACCTTACTTGTGTTCATATTTATGTTAAAAAAGATTTTGTAGAAGAGTTTATTGTTGCCACTCGAAAAAATCACACAGCCACCCGCAAAGAACCAGGAAATACTCGTTTTGATATAATTCAGCTTGAGAATTTTGCTCAGAAATTTGTCCTTTATGAAGTATTTGAATCAGAAGAAGCTGCTGCATTTCATAAAACAACACCTCATTATTTGGAGTGGCGCGATACTGTTCAGGATTGGATGGAACAGCCCCGTCAGGGAGTACGTTATAAAGTAATTGAGCCCAACGATAAAAATTTATGGTAGGCTCGTTTAAATTTTCACCAACACCATCTCTTATTTTTGGGGTAGGAAAACGAAAAGAATTACCGAAAGTAATTAAAAGTTTTGGTCTTCATTCGCTTATTATAACAGGAGCAGGTTCGTTCAGCAAATCGATAAATGGAAACCAATTACTTAAAGAAATTGAGAATAGTGTAGGGTCTTGCCATTTTGCAACGGTTTCGGGCGAGCCTACTCCTGAAATGATTGACAAAATTGTGGAAAGAATCAGTAATGTTCCTTTAGATGTTATTGTGGCGATAGGGGGAGGGAGCGTGCTCGATACCGGAAAAGCAATTTCGGCCATGATAGGCAAAGATGAAACAATAGAAAAATATTTAGAAGGAGTAGGCACTAAACAACCCGATGGATCTAAAGTCCCATTTATAGCAGTTCCAACAACTGCCGGAACCGGAAGTGAGACTACTAAAAATGCTGTAATAACCAGGATTGGCGAAAATGGTTATAAAAAATCGCTTAGGCATGATAATTATGTTCCGAATATTGCCTTAATCGATCCAGAATTAACGGTAAGTTGTGGTAAAGAAATAACGGCTGCAAGCGGTACCGATGCATTTACCCAATTGCTTGAGGCATATGTATCATCCAAATCATCACAGTTCATTGATCTTTTTGCTTTGGAAGGATTGAAGCTATCTGTGAAATATCTTTTACAGGCATGGAAAAACGGGGATAATTTGGAAGCAAGGACAGGAATGTCTTATGCAGCAATGTTATCGGGAATTGCTTTAGCTAATTCAGGATTGGGAACGGTTCACGGTTTTGCATCGTCCATAGGTGGTTTTTATCCTATCCCTCATGGAGTAGTTTGCGGAACGCTAATATCAGAATGCGTTGCAAAAAATATTGAAAAACTGTCCAAGTCAAAAAGCAGTGAGGGGTATATAAAATATGCCGGAATTGGAAGGCTTTTAACGACTAAGAATGATGCGAGTAATAGTTATTATTGTAAACTTTTAATTGAGTCTCTTCGGGGATGGGTTGATGAAATGCAATTACCACGCCTTTCTTCGTATGGAATTAAACAGGAAGATTTAAACAAGATTGCAAAGGTCACAGATAATAAGAACAATCCGGTGGTTTTAACTGTAGATGAAATGACTCAAATTCTGGAAAGTAGATTGTAATGGTTTTGTTTCTAAATTTATTGATCAGATGATTGCATCAATTTCGAAAAAAGAATGGATCATAATTGCATACATGGTTTTGATAAAGCTGTTAATGCATTTTCTCACCAACACCAATTACGATATACATCGGGACACTTTTTTGTATTACTCTTTAGGTCAAAATCTTGATTGGGGGTATGCATCTGTTCCTCCGCTAATTGGTCTAATTGCTAAAATTTCAACGTTATTTTTTGGTCATTCGGCATTTGCTTTAAACTTTTTTCCTGCGCTAGCTGGAGGTATTTCGATCGTTCTAATTTCACTAATTATTAAAGAATTAGGTGGAAATATTTTTGCCATAATAATTACTTCTTTAGCTTTTATATTGTCACCTTCATATTTGCGCTCCAATTCTTTGATGCAACCTGTCGCTTTTGACCAGTTTTTCTGGTTGTTGTCGGCATATTTTATAGTAAAGCTTATAAGTACAAGTCAAACCAAGTATTGGCTGTTTTTAATGTCAGTTTGGGCAATTGGTTTTATGAATAAATATTTAATTGCTGTTTTTGCAGTGAGTTTTATCTTAGCACTTTTATTTACAAGGCATCGAAAATTAATACTATCCAGGCATTTTTTATTTGGGATTTTACTTGGATTTATAATAGTACTTCCCAATATTATTTGGCAGTATAATCATAACTGGGCCGCATTTCATCATTTAAGCGAATTAAGTAAGAGCCAGTTGGTAAATGTTTCTGCGATTGGGTTTTTGGTTGACTAACTTATTATGAATCTCCCGGGATTATTAGTTTGGATTACCGGACTGGTTGTTTTCCTTTTTTTTAAAGAGGAACGGAATTTTAAAGTTTTAGCAATAACTTTTCTTTTTGTACTGGCAATTTTATTGCTTACCCACGGTAAATCGTACTACACACTTGGAGCCTATACCCTGATGCTAGCCCTCGGAGGTTATGCTGTTGAAAAATACTATTCCCGATTTATGAAAATAGCCGGATTAGCCTTTATTGTAATATTAGCACTGCCTGTTATTCCTTTTAGCCTCCCAATAATGGATTTTCCCGCGATGGAAAAGTATTCAGCCCCTATGGCCGAATTTACCAATCGTTGGGAAGATGGGAAAAAGCATCGTTTGCCTCAGGATTATGCTGATATGACAGGTTGGAAGGAGTTAAGTGACATTGTAATTTTAGTTTATGATTCATTAACACCTGCTGAGAAAAAGGAATGTAATATTTATGCAGAAAATTATGGTCAGGCCGGAGCGATTTATTACTATGGAGAAAAGTACAATTTACCCCGCCCCATAAGCTTTAGTGATAATTTTCTCCTTTGGGCACCTGATAGTATAAATAAGAGCAATTTAATTTATGTTAATGACGAAGTTGGAGATATAAAGTTTCTTTTCAAAAAATATGAATTGAAAGGAACTGTTAATGATCCATATTTCAGGGAAAATGGCTTGATGGTGTTTTATTGTACTGAACCCTCCGATGATTTTAAGAATTTTTATAGCAAAAAGGTAAAGGAGCTTAAAAAGGTTTATATCCGATAAAACAAAAAAGGTGTCCTAAATTTTAAGTCACCTTTTTTGTAATAGAATCGGAAATTATTTTACAATTCCCGAATCCAAATATTTCTAAAACTTACCAGATTTCCATGGTCTTGTAAAACAATAGGAAGTTTTAAATCATGACTTTTATATTTTGGAAGTCCAATATATTCAGTTGTTCCTAAAAGTGCAATATGGTTTTGAACTAAAACACCGTTATGTATAACAGTAACATAGGCTGGAATCATAACGCGGCCTTTTTCACTAAAACGGGGAGCTGTATAAATAATTTCATAGGTTTGCCAATCTCCTGGTTTTTTGCAAGCATTTACTAGTGGGATATGCTGCTTGTAAAGTGATCCTGTTTGTCCATTCGAATAAGTAACGTTATTATAGCAGTCTAAAACCTGAACCTCATAAAGCCCCTGAAGAAATATTCCACTATTACCACGCATCTGCCCATCACCTGTAATAACAGTGGGTTCGCGAAATTCGATATGTAACTGACAATCGCCAAATGGTAGTTTTGTTTGAATAGTCCCGGTTCCGGGTTTTACAGTAAGGGCACCTTCAGCGACAGTCCAGGCAGCAGGAGCTCCTTTATCGGTTTGCCATTGATCCAGATTTTTACCGTCGAACAAAATAATTGCATCTGAAGGAGCTTGAGTGCCTTCTCCCGGAGTTACAATCGGAGGAACAGGCTCCCATAACTCTGTGCTTTCAGGGTTCTTTTGCTGAGCATTTAAAAATAATGCACCTCCCGCCAGAAGAACAATAACATTAAATAGCTTTTTCATAAAATTTTAAAAATTATAATTAATAGTAAGTATAGCATTAATGAGCTAAAGATAGGGAATTTTTTTTCTGAAACTGGCAAAAAGTTTTAGGTATGAAATATCAGATTCAATCTACAAACTAACTCCAAGGCGAAAGCCAGCAATAAAAGAAGTTCCTGTATACCCATAATCAAAGGAATTATCGTTAAACCGAATATCAGAGCCTGCAGGTTGTTTATAAAAGCTGTATCTCAATCCAAATCCTATAAAAATGTCTGCAAATAACCGGTCAGTTATTTCGCGCTGGTATCCTATTATTCCTTCGGTAAGTATCTTATTTATATAAACATGATAGTCGCTGTTTTCCATTCGAAAAAAGTTAACGCCATTATCGTTAAATTCTACCCAACGGCCGTTTGAAACCAGCATATTAAAATGCTGATATCCCAATCCCCCGCCAACATAAATGCCTTGATTCGAATATTTCTTTGAAATAAAGGATTTTCGATAAACGGATAATCCAAACCCATGCATTTGTTTATAGGCAGGATAGTATAAATGATTAATATCGTTTAGGTTACTAACATTAATATAGTATTGCGGTGCAAAAACCCACCAGTTTTTTGAATCCGGTGTTTGTTTGTCTATTTCAATGCGGAGACCATGTTGAAAAAGATACTGAGGGACCCCCATTACCATCCATTTATGTTCCTGGCCTTGAGCTTTTACAGGTGAAATGAAGAAAAATAAATATCCTATCAAAATAAATACTATTGCTTTTTGCAAACTATTCATGTTTTCACTTTTTATAAGTTTAAATGGCTAAAATATAGTAACCTAATTATGATAAGGCTGAATAGTTGTTAGAAACCAAAACCAAGCCTTAGCCCAAGAATGATTACATTTCCGGTAAACCCATAATTATACATAAAATCGTTAAAAGGCTCATGCCTAGTACCAGTATACTTTTTATCCGAATATCTTCCTCCTAAACCTGCATAAAGATCCACTATCAATTTGTCGAAAGCGAGTGTTTGATAACCTACGACAATATCTCCACCAATTTTATTAATTTTAGTTTCTGCTTTTTTAAAGGTTGAACTAGTATTATCGTCATCGTATTTCAGGTTAAAATAATTGTATGTTAAGCCATAGCTGAAATATGCGCCAAAGGGAGGATTTTTTTTGCTAAGATAAATACGATGATAAGCAGAAATTCCAACTCCAATGAGTTCCTTAAAATCACGATAGATGTTGTCGCTCCCCCGCTCAGCAGCATAAAATTGAGGGCCAATTTGAATCCAATGATTTTTGTTAATTTTTCGATCGTAATCAATACGGATTCCATTATTAATCAGATGAAAGGGATGGAAAACCAATGCTTCGTTTATCGAGGTGTCTCTTTGGGCAGAGCCATTTTGACAATAAAACAAATTCACAAGCATTAAAAACAAACTTGTAACCTTTAAATTAATATACATAGGTTCTGAATTATTGAATGTGGCTCAAATAATTAATAGTATCGTTATGATAGGAGTATTGATGCAATCCATCCTCGGCCAATACCAGTAAAAGATTATCATCGGGTATAACATCAATTGCAGGAATTTTAAAATGCTTTTTAAATACCGGGTGGTAAGGATCTGTCAAGGAGTATATTTTCAATCCGTTATCACATACAAACAGGTTTTTTCCATCAATACCCAGCCCCAGAGGTTTTGTCATATTAAGACTACTGACAAAAGAGGGCTTTGTTTTATCCTTAATATTTACTACTTGCAATTCATTGGTATTTCTTCCACAGAAAGTTTCCGTATGAAGCGTGACATATGCAATTGAATCGTTAGCTACTACGGGGTCGCAACTATAAATATGCTGGTACATTGAGAGCTGAACAGGATTTGATGGATCGGAAATATCAAAAATATACATTCCCCAGTCTGATCCTAAATAGAGCGTATTAAGATCAGCAAAAATAGTTTCGATATTAAATCCCACCGGGAGTTTTTTAATACTGATCGGTTTATGGGGATCTTCAAGATCGAATACATTTAAAGTTCCCTGATCTACAGTATATAAATTATCTCCAACAATTGTAAACCTTGCCATCGATCCTCCCTTGCCATTGCTTGCATTATCTCCCGCTTGTCCTTCCGATTTATCGCAGGCAGTAAATACTAATCCCACGATAATTAATGTCAATAATATTTTTTTCATATAAATTTTATTTAAATATTTTTCTTCCACTCCACGATCATTGTATTTTCCGGGCGATTTGATTGCTGATATTTGTATGGAATATATCGTAAATCGGGAGGAAGAGGTTCCGGAAACACATTTCTAATCCTTTCAGTTACCTGAATGGTTGAGAAATTACTGATATCGATAGCTACCAAATCCATACTATTATCGGCATATAACGAATTTGCCTTAACCGATATATCGACGCAACCAGGTACACGAATAAACCCTTTGTTCAAAGGTGAATTGGGGTTTGAATTGTCAATTACATGAATTCCTTTATACTTCTCAGTAATATATACCCATTGACCTTTTTTATAAATTTTTCCAATATCAGAAATTGTTTTTGCCGGTTGAAATTCGATACTCTTTTCAAGTTCAGTTCTGCTCATCAGTATTGGGCTATAAGCTGTTTCTTCTTGCAAGGGCAGGTCAAACGATGATGTTAAGATAATAATACCTCCAATAAGAAATAAATTCAAGATTTTCATAACCTGATTTTTGAGATTTTGAACTAATGATGGAGGTTAATCCAAAAGGTTGCGCTAGTTCAGGGTAATATAGTTAAACGATTTTTTTAGATAAAAGAGCTTTTGATTTTAAGGTTATAATAGTTAGTCGATTATAATTCCTCAATTTTACCAGTTTCCTACCAATTATATTTTTAGATATCTTTGCATTTTAAAAATGAGACTATGCCTTTAAATGTTCCGGATAATTTGCCAGCAATTGAAATTTTGAGAGAGGAGAATATTTTTGTTATGCCTGAAACTTTGGCTATGCATCAGGATATTAGACCTCTCAGGATACTTATTCTTAATTTGATGCCGGTTAAAATTACAACCGAGATTCACCTGTTGCGCATGCTTTCGAATACTCCTTTGCAAGCAGAAGTAATGCTGCTGAATATTAGCAACCATGTTTCGAAAAATACTCCAAAAGAACATTTGGAAGAATTCTATAAAACATTTGATCAGGTTAAAAGTCAGAAGTTTGATGGCTTGATTATTACAGGTGCACCTGTTGAGCATCTTGATTTTGAAGAAGTGGACTATTGGGACGAAATGAAAGAAATTCTCAATTGGGCAGATCATCATGTTACATCCACACTATATATATGCTGGGCTGCTCAGGCAGGATTATATTATCATTATGGTATTCCAAAATATCCGGAGGATAAGAAAATTTTCGGTGTTTTTAAACACTGGATTAATACCCCAAATGAGCATATTGTGCGTGGCTTCGACGATGAATTCTGGGTACCACATTCACGTCACACCAATTTGGTTAAGGGTGATATCGAAAAAGTTTCAGACCTCTTAATTATTGCAGAATCAGAAGAAGCTGGTGTACATATGATTGCTTCAAAGGATGGTAAACGGATTTTTGTTACCGGCCACTCTGAATATGATCCCTTAACATTGAAAATGGAATATGATAGAGATAAATCGAAAGGATTGCCCATTGATGTTCCTCAGAATTATTTCCCGGGTAATAATCCTGACAAACCTCCGGTAGTTCGCTGGAAAAGCCATGCCAGTTTGTTCTACTCCAATTGGCTCAATTATTATGTATATCAGGCAACTCCATTTATACTTGATGATATTAAATAATTATGCTCATGTTTGAATTTGGATGCTATTTTGATTGTTTGGGGTTAAAATAACAATTTTCAGTTTAGATATATTCAAAAAAGGAAGTTGTAATATTTTACAGGATAAAGGGACAGTAATTTTTATATAAGAATAAAAGAGTAGAGATCTTTCTATTCTACTTTTTTGCGAAGAATTTTTTTTTCCGAAACAATTCGTTTATTGTCCAGGCGCCTTACTTTTGAGGACTTTGATGGAGCCGTTGGCCTTCTTTTTTTGGGGGGAGTTAAAGCTTTTGCAAATAATTCATAGAATCTTTCAATAACAGTCTCTTTATTTTGTATTTGTGATCTGGATGCTTGCGATACTATGATAAAAAAGCCATCGTTACTTATTCGCGAAGCAAGTTTTTGAGTAATAATATCTTTTTCTTCGGAAGTTATTAATTCAGAATTAGTAACGGAAAATCGAAGTTCTACCTTTGTACTTACTTTATTCACGTTTTGTCCACCTGCGCCGCTACTTCTCGATGCGCTTATCTTGAACTCAGTTTCAAATTCCCGGGTTCTTAATTCTTCAGGAGTCATTTTAACGCAGCTTAGATGGTACTCACATTTGTTCGGAATGTAAAATACTTTTGTGAAAAATAGCTATAAATAATTACAATAACTGTAGTCAAGATTTTGGAAACAGTTGCATAAAGTCCAAAATACTCAACAAAGAGTTTTATAAAGATATAATTCAATAAAATACACATTAAAACGGTTAACCCATAACGAAAAAGTTGAATTCTTCCTCGAAGCTCTGATTGTGAAAATGTTATGTACTTTGAAAGAAAAAATCCAGTTGGAAATGTAACACAGAAAGCAATTAAAAAAGCTGCAACATATGGACTAATTGAAAGATATTTAAGATGTACTATTTTTTTTTGAAGTAAAAAATTATAATTAATAAAATACAGAAAAATATCGAATGATGTATTCACTCCTCCACAAACAGCATAGCGGAATGTTTTAATTGGGATTATCCTTTGAAAAGGTTTATGCAGCCAATCAATTAATTCGATAATTGGTTTTCGGATTGTTTCAATTGTATCCAATGACTAAAAAGTTTTAGATTTCAAAAATATATTTCTTTTCTGCACTTAGAAAATATTTTATGAGGAATTATCAATTATAATTGACAAGAAAATGAATTGTTCTTTTTTGCAAAAAAAATGTGTCATCTTTTCCAGATCAGTGCCATCCCATAATTTAAACAAAAAAATATACCGTTATATTTTCAGCCACCAATTAGAAGTACTTAATGGCATAGTATTTGCACAAAACTATACCTAAAAAATCTGGTAATGAAACCGCTTCTTCTTCTGACCACATTTCTAATTTTGATTTGTGCAAACTCCTTTGGGCAGACAGCGAAAACCCTTGAAGGAATAATCTTAAACAAAAAGACAGGCGAAAAGCTTCCCTTTGCTTCAATTTATTGCAAAAACGACGGAATTGGCACAATCTCAAACGAAGCGGGGAAATTTAGATTTAATATCCCTGCAGAGGCTAAAGATGATAGCATATTTATTTCCTTTCTGGGATTCGAGAAGAAATATTTCCTGAAAAGACAAATTCATTCGGATAGTATCTATATTATCAAATTGAACCCTATATCTACTCAACTTAAGGAAGTGACAGTTTTAGCCAAGGGGGCAAGAAGTTTGGAAAGGAAAATAATTCGAGAGGCAATTAGAAGAATTCCATACAATTATTCAACTTCACCATTTGTTTTGAATGGCTACTACCGAGATTATGTAAGAGATGGATATCATTACCGCAATCTCATTGAAGCAGCTCTGACTATTTTCGACAAGGGATATGAAACTAATGATTACCAATTGACTCAATTTAAAATAAATCAAATTCGAACGAGCCCTGTTTTTAAATTCGATTCGTTGGAGAACTCTCAGATGTATGGAAGTAATAAAGTTGTTCCACATTCTGAGTTATATGATTTTGACGGAAATGAATTTTGTATTCTAAGAATTCATGATCCAATTCGAAATTTTAATCAATTCTCATTTTCATTTATCGATAAATTAAAATCAAATTTTCTTAGTAATCATAAGTTTCAACTGGATAGTACCATTAATAGTGAATCGGAATCGTTCTATGCCATTTCGATTTATAAAAAGACATCTCTAAAAGATAGGGGTGGCGAAAAGTTAGAATTTGAAATTACCGGAAGATTATTGATTAATAAAAAAACTTATGGTATACACCGCTTTGGTTATTCGGTAAACTGTAAGTCGAAATCCTTTACCGGATTACTTTATGAATTAAATCTGGAGTATAAAGATTATGAATCAAAGCTATACCTTAACTACATACTATTTAAAAATTATTTTGAATTTACAAGGCCTGCATCAATCGATGATTTTATTATTACAAAAATTTCCCTTGATAAAAATAATTGTGAGGTTAATGTATTTCTGTCGCAGCTAATTAATAATGACCGCTGGAGAGAAGCAAAAATAATCCTTAAAGTGGATGATAAAATAATTCCAACGGAGAAAATTTACCATTTCCCAAATAAGATTCTGATTAAATACTCCAGTGACAATTCTTTTATGAAGGAAATAAATGAAGGAAATAGCTATAGGTTATCTGTCGAGATTAAAGATTTATTAAGTGTAAATAACGAGCCACTATTTAGATCGAAACCCATAGGATTATATCAGTATAGGGAGTTTTTTGCAAATGAGATCAAAACAAAGAATTTTGCCTTAATTTCTAATGCTGAATATGCAGATAAAAAAATACCGCTCAATAAAGTGGATGCGAAGATTGATTCTACTTTCTGGAAATTGTATAACTATTTCTTATTACAGCCTTTAAAAAATTAAATGACTATAGGGAAAAATTAACAACTCTAATATTATCCAAATTAAACAACCATTTTCCTTTTCAGTCCCTTTTGGAGAACCCAAAGTAACCAAAAACGTTTTGACGGTACGAATGCTCCTGATAGTCCCGATAGCTATCGCAGATCGGAACCGGGCTCTGCATTATTGGGATTGATTTGCCAATCTATTAGGGTAATTTAAATTCAATGGATCTCTGTTGAACTAACCCCTAATTATTTTGCAATGAAATCAAAACTTCAACGTTGCCAATTTATTTCAACATGCTGTAAATCAAGCCTTGCAGGTTGCGGATTACTCATGTCTCCTGGTATAAATGCGGCTTCTTTATTTATTTTCAGGGACGATGAAAAACCTGATCCCAAAAAATTAAACTATTGCGGATATCAGTGTCCTGCCGATTGCAAGTTTAAAAAAGCCACGGAAGAAAACAGTCTGGAATTAAAAAAAGCAGTTTATACCGAATGGCGGCTAAAGGAAAAATATGGAATTGAGTTTGATGCATCCCAAATTTTTTGTTACGGATGTAAAACAGCAGATAAGCCTATGGGAATAGGAGTAAGCCATTGTTCTGTGCGTGCTTGCGCCATTTCTAAGAACTACGATTGCTGCATCGAATGTAATGATTTAACGGCCTGTGATAAAGAAATCTGGAAAACATTTCCCCAGTTTAAAGAGCATGTAATTCAAATGCAAAAGAAGTATCATGCATAATTCTTTTTTTTAATATTGCCTTTTAATTCTCAGATTATTTTGGAAGATGCATATAATTAGTAATTAGACTTTCCAAGTTTTAGAAACTTGGAAAGTTTTGTAAAAAAAACTTTTTTTAGATCAATAATGAAAGAATTTGTTTTCTTCTTAATACTATTGCACGGAAATATTTAGCCCCTGAATAAATACTATGAATAACGAATTCTTTGATGATATTGTATTTGAAAATCAAGACTTTACTATTAACAAAGTAACCGGGAAAGAATTTGACAAATGCGTTTTCAAATCGTGTAATTTCTCCAATAACGACTTTTCATCCATTAGCTTTATTGATTGTATTTTCGAAAGTTGCAATTTAAGTATGGTGAAACTTGCAAGTACCAGTTTAAAAAATATAAGGTTCAAATCTTGCAAATTAATGGGCGTAGATTTCAGCCATTGCAACGATTTTTTAATGTCGGTAGCATTTGATAAGTGTATGCTCGATTACACATTTTATTTTAAAAAGAAATTGAAAAAAACGGTTTTTAATGAGTGCAGCATTAAAGATGCCAATTTTACAGAAACTGACTTAACAGGATCGGAATTTTACAATTGTGACTTTTCAAATGCAATATTTTATAAAACAACTCTGATTCAGACCGATTTTCGTACTTCTCGAAATTATTCTATTGACCCGGAAATAAATAGCATTAAAAAGGCCAAATTTTCCTATCCAGCTGTTTTAGGATTATTAGATAAATATGATATCCAAATTGAATAATCTTTGTATGGTTTTGAATTGTTTGTTTTAAATAATAAAAACAGGGGTTGATCAAAAGAATCTTTATTCAACTCATCTTTTATATATTTTCGGCAGTAAATTTTTTGGCTGAATATTAAAGAGAATGGTTATGAATATACCAATTGTTCATAAAAAACGAAACCTCCAATATTATTCCATCATAGTTACCACTTTTTTTGCGTTAATATTATTGTCAATTGCACTATTTGGATCATACTTAATAAGTATGGTTAGTTACCAATTTATTCAAATAATGGCCTTTTCAAGTCTTATCATTTACCTGATTTTTGTGCTATTCATATTCTTTTCGAAAAAGTACAAAGAAATTGGTACCATTGTAACTGACAGTAATTCGTTTAAAATAATTCGTGGTACTGGCGAAATTCAATACAAACCAGATAATATATCGGATATTCGTTTAATTATAAATAGCTATCAGGGTCAACGTCGCGAAGAATATAAGATGCTAAAGGAAGATGGACTCGGTAATTTCCTTGTTTTTGCTTTCCGCGATAAAACTTACATTCATGAGCTCTACCTTCGCGATTTCCATACCTTAAAAGAATTTGTTTTTTATTTCAATAAAACAGTTTCTAATTCTCAAATTATTGTTAATAAAAATCTTAGCATTTAGCTATGATAACCCCCCCCAAATTCTTATCTGTCAAATATTCTATTTTCAGATATTTATTTCGCAAACATTCATTCTACAAAGGTTCCAACCAAATTCCATTTTTTAGTTTTGGATTAATGAGCCAAATGAATATTTTTGCAAACTTTTAAGAATGAAAATCAATTAAGAAGTTTCAACTTAATTACTACGAAAGAAATATTATTAACTATAAAAGAAAACTGAAATGAGTAAACTGACTATCGGAAGTTTTGCAGAATATGAAAAATATGTTGGAAAAGAGATAGGTATTTCAGAATATATAGAAGTAACCCAGGAACAAATCAATTTATTTGCCGATGCCACCCTCGACCATCAGTGGATTCATACTGATCCTGAAAGAGCTGCTATCGAAAGTCCTTTTAAACAAACTATTGCCCACGGATATTTTAATCTGTCTATCCTCCCATATTTATGGCTTGAGATAGTAGAATTTAAGAATGTTAAACTGATGGTAAACTATGGTATCGAAAAACTTAAGTTTAATCAACCTGTTTTGATTGGCAGCCGTATCCGACTGCGTGCAAAGCTCGATTCTCTGATAAACCTTAGAGGCACTGCCAAAGCTCAGCTTTATGTTGTTCTCGAAATTGAAGGAAATAACAAACCAGCTTTGGATGGTACACTTGTTTTCCTTTACCATTTTATTTAAAAATTTTCAATTATGTCATAACTACATACTTTATTGCATTCAAATATTTTTAGAACACTTATAACAAAAGAGTTAGTCATTTAAAATTGATTAACTCTTTTTGTTTTACCGTAATTTACCCGGCTTAAATACCAGTGTTATCCTTTCTTTTCAGCCTTTAATGAACTTTTTCAGTTTTTCAATTATTCCCCATACTTTATTGGAACAAAATAATATATTTGAGGCTTTAAAAAAGTACCATATCCAAATGAAAACCAATAAACCCATAATTATAATTCTTCTGCTTCTGATTTTTGCTTTTAATAATTTATTTAGTCAAAAGCTGAAAATTACCGTAGATGCAGGAATAAATCAATCCATTTATTGCGGCGATACAATAACTTTAACAGCTAGCGTTTCAAATTGGGTAAATTTAGGTGCGAATATTAATTCATATAGTCCCTATTTTAATAAAGTATTGTTTATTAACCCCAAAAAGGGCTTTTTAATTGATAATAATGGCACTGTATACAAAACCTTAGATGGAGGAATTAATTGGCAGTCAATAAAAATTCTGGAATCAAATTCGTTAAATCATATATTTTTTGTTGGTGAACAAATTGGTTATATAACAGAGTCTTCAGGTAAAATCCTAAAAACAACAGATGGAGGAAATACTTGGACGAATAGCAAGGTAAATTTCTTTTCGAATGCGATTTTTTTTCTAAACAAAGACGCTGGATATATTTCAACAGACTATGGGCATATTATGAAAACCATAGATGGAGGATTAACTTGGGAAAAAATAAATCAGGAAATACTTCCATCCTTCAATAAAATATTTTTTTTAAACGATACAGTTGCTGTAGGCTCTTCAGGAAACGGAATAATGAAAACGTATGATGGAGGAAAAACCTGGAAAGTTGTTTCTCAATTGGCATCGTATGACCTATGTCAGGATGGAGCTAATGCTTTTTACGCTATAAGCAATAATAAAGCAATTTGTAAATCAATTGATTATGGAGAAACATGGGAAAAAATGAACACTGGTCTGCAAAATGACTATAAATTAATTTCATTTAGTTCAAAAGATTCGGCAATTATGGTAGGTGATCAGGGAAGAATTGCCGAAACTTACGATGCAGGAAAAACCTGGAAAGTTTTAAACTATGCTGGTAATTCAAACCTAAATTGCGTTTTTGCAAAAAATAAAACCCAAATTATAGTTGGAAGCAACGGCCTTGTTTTAAAAAGTTTTGAATTAGGTACTTTAAATTATGATTGGAGTTCTTCCGATTTGCAAAATATAGAGTCTCTGCAACGTATCAAAGTTTCACCTCGAATAAAAACGAGTTACAAAGTAAAAGTCTCTAATGACTTATTTGAAGGTACCGATAGTGTTGAATTTGAGATAGATTTTAAAATTAATGCAGGAGCAGACAAAATAATAAATTGTGGAGATAGTAGCATGATATTAGGAAAACTATCGGAATTTCGTAAACTTAACTCATTTACAAATTTTGATTTAGATTTTAATTATTTCAAAAACGATTCTACTGGATTTGCCGTTGGATATGGCATTTATAAAACAACAGATTACGGTAAATCGTGGCAGATTATAAATGTAGGTGGGTTTGACTTTTCCACTGGAATTTGCTTTGCCGATTCTTCAACAGGGTTTATCTCAGATTTGGGAGGAAGAATATTAAAAAGTATTGATGGTGGAAACACATGGTTTCAAATCTATGGAGGAATATCAGAAACTTTATATGGAATCTATTTTATAAATAATGCAACCGGTTTTGTATATGGGAGCCATTCAACAATCTATAAAACTACCGATGCAGGTATAACCTGGCAATCAACTACAACCGATAAAAGCACTTCACTTCTTACCATGGACTTTATAAACAATTCTATTGGTTTTGCGGCTGGGGACAGCGGATTAGTTCTAAAAACTGAAAATGGAGGAGAAAGTTGGCAACGGATAAATTTGACAACTAAAAAAGATATAGTTTCCCTGGCTTTTTATGATGAGTCAAATGGAATTATGGTAGGAACCAAAGGATTAATACTTAGAACTGAAGATGGTGGTAAAAACTGGAAAGAAATTAATTCTGGCCGGGAAACAACCTTTTCGGTAGTTTATTATTTAAATAAAAATGAAGTTTATGCCATGGGTGATGAAATAATTTATTCGAACGACTCCGGGCAAACATGGCAATCGCTAAATACACCTCAGAAGAACTATATTTATTCAGCCTGCACAATTAATGGAAAAGTTTATACTGTTGGAAGACAGGGAGAAATGATTGTTTTTAAACCTTACAAAAATATTACCTATAGCTGGTCATCTTCAAATTATCCGATTCAAACCAATTCATCATCCTTTATTATTAAACCTAAAACTAATTCTACTTTTATAGTAACGGCAAATTCAAATGCAGGATGTGTTAGCTCCGATACTGTATCCATTTCTATAAAAGGCCTTAATATAAATGCATATGCTTACTGGAATAAAGTAACATGCGGCGATAGTACTTTTTTAACCTCTAATAGTTGGAGCCAGTATAATACAGGTTTTTCATCGAATATTGAATCTATTAGTTTTATTAATAGCGATACCGGATACATTTCTTATGGTGGATATTCATATGCTAAAACTACGAATGGAGGAAATTCGTGGCAACAATTTTATTCTAATAATTATTTAAATATTTCTTCTTTAAGTTTTTGCAGCACCTCCAAAGGCTATGCAACTGAAAAAGACAATCGCAAATTATATAAAACCGAAGATGGCGGCAAAAACTGGAACCAAACCGGGCTTTCGGGATTCCGAAAAGTCCTTTTCATAAGTTCAAAAATTGGGCTTTTAATTGGCGATAGTGGAAAAATTATGCGAACAATAGATGGTGGAATTTTTTGGAATAAAATTAATTCACCAATAAATGAATCTCTTAATTCTATTGACAATTTCAATGGAAAGCTTTTAGTAATCAAATCTGATTCAAGTAATTATTTGCTTTCGAAAAATGAAGGTTTAACCTGGCAGAAGATAAACAATCCTGCCAATGAGAAACCCATTTTCCTTTACTTAATTGATGAAAAAACCGGCTATGCCATAAATAAGGATAGAAGTATCTTCTATACAAATAATGGAGGAACTTCATGGACATTAAAAAGTAAGACAAATTTAAACATTGGCAGCTTGTTTTTTATAGATGAGCAGAAAGGTTTCGCATTAGATATTTCAAATTATCAGATATTAGAAACAATAGACGGCGGAACGACTTGGTTTAAGACAAAAGATATCTCTAAAATGATATTAAATTTTTGTTTTCCTGAGGCCCAAACTATTTATGCTCTTGGTTATAATGGTTTTTATTATAAATATAACTTATCTCAGTTTAAAAATATTAATTGGTATTCTAATGATGGTTTTTTAAGTAGCAAATTCCCTATGGTCACTGTTCAACCAAAGGAAACCACTAATTATTATATAAAGGCATGGGGAGATGGAGATTGTTATGCTACTGATAGTGCAATAATTCAGGTTGATCCCCTGGTAATTAGCGCTGGAAAAGACATAGAAGTTTTTCCAGGTGATTCGGTTGAATTATTTTCTTCCGTAGGGAATGGTAATGGAAAATGGGAAGTTACCTATACCGATTTTAAACGCATTAAATTCATAAATCGAAATATTGGTTTTGCGCTAAATAAAACCAACGATTTATATAAGACTAAAGATGGTGGAAAAAACTGGATATTTGTTTCAAATCAATATGGAACAATTGATTTCTGTTTCCTTGATGAAAATACTGGTTACCTGGCAGGTTCAGAGATCAAAAAAACTACTGATGGCGGTAAAACATGGATTATTCAGAACTTAGGAGCAACCGCCAGCAAAGTATTATTTACTAACAAGAGAAATGGTTTTATTATTACAACAAACAACTATTATTTTGAAACGAACGATTATGGAAGAAGCTGGCAAAATATCAAAACCGGTAATTACTATATTAAAGATATGTTTTTCAGAAATGAGTTATCCGGGTATGCTATAACCAGGAGCGATTATAAAATTTTAACTACCAACGATGGAGGAAAAAACTGGAAAGAACAGAATACGCTTCTCAATTCAAACCCTTTTACCATATGCTTCACGGATAGCCTCCATGGTTATTACGGTTACTATGGAATATATAAAACAGATGATGCGGGTAAATCATGGAAAGAGGTGTTAAAGACCTCTTCTCAATCAATTGATCATATTTATTTTGTAAATAAAAACAGAGGCTATGGACTAACAAGCAACGGCGAAATCTATAAAACCATGGATGGAGGAGAAACCTGGAATCTGGATATGAATCTTTATTCTAACTATAATTATTATTCAAAGGATATTCAATTCCCGGATGAAGACCATGGATATATTTGTCTTGACAATGGCACATTTGCTAAATATACAGAACCTCTTGATTGTTCCGTTAAATGGGAACCCGTCCAGGATTTTACGAATCCGTTTCAACCTATTCAAAAGATAAAAGTTAACGCATCAAAAAAATATTTTCTAAAAGCTACATCAGGAATTGCTTGCCAGGCAATAGATTCAATTATGGTTATGGCTAAAGACATATCAAAACTAATCTTACTTCAAAAAATTGATATTGTTGAAACGAATGTAGTTCTTGATCCTGGCGAGTTTATAGCATTAAATGTTCTACTATATCCGCAGAATGCCTATAATATAGACATCCGATTTTATTCGGCAGATACCACAATTGCAAGCATTGATAATTTAGGCAAAGTAACAGGGAATAATGGAGGAGAAACATATGTTTATGCCTTGTCGCCGGATGGTAAAATACAAGACTTTTGCAAGATAAAAGTAAATTATAGGTTAACTGGAATTAAAATATATCCTGAATACTCAGGTTTAATGATTGGTAACTCTACTGAGCTGGAAATAGAATTTCTTCCGGACCAGGCTTTGCATAAAGAATACAATTGCTCCTCCTCTAATCCATCTGTTGCTTTTATTATAGAAAAAAACTCCAATTCCATTGTATTAAAAGGACTTCAAGAAGGCTATACCGATATTAGGGTTGTATCCCCCGATGGAAAATTATCCTCCACAGCCAGAGTGTTTGTTGGTCCACTCCTTTCTAAAATAGATATTATCAAAACAGAGATTGATATTCCGAAACTAAAAATGGAAAAATTGGGAATTTCAACCAAACCTTCGAACTTACCTTATTATTATTTTTATTGGCTGAGTTCTGATACAACTATAGTAACTGTAGACTCGATTGGAAAGATTTACTCCAAAAACATTGGTAAAGCAACCGTTGTTTGTTTTTATATTTTTGATCCTTATAAATTCGACACCTGCAACATTAATGTAATAGACATTCCGATTGACAATCCATTCAAAATTTTCCCTAACCCGTTTCAAGATTATATTATTATAGAGCCAGACAAATCATCCTTTATAACCGAAGTGAAAATTTTTAAACTTAATGGAGAAATGGTATTAAATAAAAGACTTACAATCGAAAGGGAGAAAATTTATCTTCAAAACCTTAGCCAGGGCACATATATTCTTGAATTAACCTCTGATCTCAGTAAGGAGAAATTCAAAATAAAAATTATTAAAATGTAGATGAAATTTAAATATTTTGAAGGAAATTGCGAGTTTAAAAGGTTAAATAGTATGAAATAAAAACAATAAATACTTCTAAAAATCATGAAACATCTACTACTTTATTTTTTACTGACATTGGTGTTTTTAGTAAGCCATGCTCAACCCAAAAGCTACGACCTAAAGACATGGCCTGTCGGGGCTTCTCCTACCGAAATTGGAACACGAATTGCCAATAAATTTTTAGAAACTCCCCATTCCCGTTATGGGAATACCCATCCCGATACTCCACCAACTCAAATAACCTATCCTGACGTTTGCACATGGCTTGGAGGAATGTGGTTTGCCAATATTACTAAAAATGAAAATTTGTTTAAAAAATTCGAAATCAGGTTTGACCCGTTATTTGATGCTGAAAAGAATCTTCTACCTAAGCCAAATCATGTGGATAATAATGTTTTCGGAGCAGTTCCATTAGAGCTTTACCTGAAAACCAAACAACAAAAATACCTCGATTTGGGATTAATATATGCCGATACCCAATGGACGTTGCCAGAAAATGCCAAGCCAGAGGAAAAAATTAGGGAAGAAAAAGGTTATTCGTGGCAAACACGAATTTGGATCGATGATATGTTTATGATTACTGCTGTTCAGGCACAGGCTTACCGTGCAACCGGTGATCGGAAATATATCGATCGGGCAGCCAAAGAAATGGTGTTGTATCTGGATACTATTCAACTCGAAAATGGGTTGTTCTATCACTCTCCGGAGGCTCATTTCAGCTGGGCCCGTGGAAATGGATGGATGGCAGTGGGAATGGCCGAAATCCTTCGCATTTTGCCAAAAGATAATCCATACAGGGAACGTATAATGTCCGGATATCAAAAAATGATGGCGGCCTTGTTAAAATACCAGGAATCGGATGGCATGTGGTGACAAATTATTGACGATCCGGAAGCCTGGAAGGAAACCTCAGGAACGGCAATGTTTACGTATGCCCTGATTACCGGAGTGAAAAATAGCTGGCTCAATCAAGAAACCTATGGCTCTGCTGCCCGTAAAGGTTGGCTTGCAGTAATTACTTATATCAATGCCGAGGATGAATTGACCGAGGTGTGCGAAGGAACCAACATTAAAAACGACCGCAATCATTATATGCAGCGTAAACGCATTGTTGGTGATTTGCATGGGCAAGCACCGCTGCTTTGGTGTGCAACAGCTTTGCTGAGATAATATGTTCATTTAAAAAAATTAAATGGCTTATTTGCCCTCTGTCTGCATCGATGAAAGTTCACTTTAACTTATCATATTATCTTGGTTTATGTATCATATAATAGCCCTGGTATATTTCAATGCATTTATTTTCTCCACAGCTGAAATAAAGCAAATTTTAGGAAGTCCTGAATTAATGGCGAGAATAATTAAAACGGAAGGATTGATTGCAGTATGGGATTTCAAGGAAGAAGAAGGGAAATGCAGAAGAAGTAATGGAAAAGGGGAATTTCCGTTATGTGAAACTAATGGTAAAATTTCTCGGGTCAATGATGGCCCATTGTCCGGATATTCTGCAAAATTTAATAATGAGGCATATTTAAATCTGCCGAATTCTAAAGCATCAGCACTAAATATACATGGAAAATCCAAAGGAATAACTATTATGGCTTGGGTAAAATGGACCGGTGAACAAACCGGTTTCGTTGGTGGCATGTGGAATGAATATCAGAATGGCGGAAAACGTCAATATGGTCTTTTTATTTCTCTTCCTTACTATAATGGTCGAAATCAGGTTTGTGGCCACATTTCAAATACTGGCAAACCAACGCCTCCATTTCCCTATTCAATTGATTATTCAGCCAGTAAACAAGAAGTTCCTGCAAACAAATGGACATGTATTGCATTTACCTACGATGGTACTTATATAAAATCGTATGTGAATGGTAAGTTTGAATCTCGGGAACCTGAATTGATTGACCACACCAAAGGTTTTAGTGGTTACCCAAATGGTTTGGTTCAATCGAAAAATCCCTACTTTTTCCCGGAAGGCATGGGGGACAATGGTTCAGATTTTACTGTGGGCGCAGTTTTGTTAAAAAATGGTATGGGTAATTATTTTAAAGGACAAATTGGAGGATTAGCTATTTTTGAAAGAGCATTAAGTGATAGTGAAATCTTGAATATAAAGTAGGTTTTAAAAAATGTGTTGGGTTCAAAGAATCTATAATGCAATCTTTTAAAACATAAGGAAAATATTATCATTTTAATTTTACACAGCATTTTCACCCCTAGGTAATTGGTTGAAAATTGTAAATTACGGTAATTTGGTAATTTCCTTAATTTTAGTTTTAACCTCTGTTATTAAATTTTCTATTAGTGTATAAAAAACAATTGGATATGAAAATAGTATTAAAAGATTTACCTCTGAAATTTCTACTTAAGATCAAGTTCCTAGCCATATTATCATTATTAATCACAAGTAATTTAACAGGACAGCAAACATCAAATAAACCTGAAAGAGAACAATGGTTCATGGATATGGGATTTGGTATGTTTATCCACTGGAGCATGGATTCACAGGTTGGAGCTGTAATCAGTCATTCCATGGCTGGGGCTTCTGAGGATTATCTGAAGCGTTTTATTACCGAACTGCCCAAAACATTCAATCCCAAAAAATTCGATCCCAACGAATGGGCTGTTCTGGCAAAGCTTGCCGGTATGAAATATGTTGTATTTACTACAAAACACCATTCGGGATTTTGCATGTGGGATACTAAAACTACAAGTTTTAATATCCTGAACACTCCGTTTAAACGCGATGCCACAAGGGAAATTTTCGATGCCTTCCGTAAACAGGGAATTGCCATTGGGATATATTTTTCACCGGAAGATTTTCATTTGTTATTCGAAAAGCAGATCCCAATTGGCAGGTTGCAAAATCCATTGCATTACCCGGCTAATAATCCCGATCTGATGGCACTTGATAAGGCCCAAATAAAAGAGTTGTTGTCCAATTACGGAAAAATAGATGTGATGTTTTTCGATGGTCCGGCAGAGGGTTTAAAAGAATATGCCTGGCAACTTCAACCTGACTTAATTGTTACACGTGGGCAGATGCAAACGCCAGAGCAAAACCTACCCGATAAACCAATACCTGGTCCATGGGAAGCCTGCTTTACAATGGGAACTGATTGGCAATATAAACCGACCAACGATCCTCATAAAAGCGGTACCGATATTATTAACATGCTTATTGAAATAAGGGCTAAAGGTGGGAATTTATTATTAAATGTTGGACCAAAACCCGATGGCGAAATACAAATTGAGCAGGAAGCCCTTCTGCGCGAAATAGCTTTATGGAATCTGGTAAATCAGGAAGGAATTCAAAATATTCGTCCATGGGAAATTATTAAAGAAGGAGATAATTGGTTCACAAAATCTAAGGATAATAATACGGTTTATGCTTTCATTCCAGGAGGAAGAACTTGGAAATACGGAGAGCGAAAAGAATTTATTTTTAAAACCATAGCCGGAAACGATCAAACAAAGGTTAGTATTTTAGGTTACGCAAGTGAATTGGTAGAATATAAGCAAGGTTTTGATGCTGAAATTTATTCTACCCAAACTCCATTGGGGTTAGCAATTAGTGCAGTAAATGGGCATCGCCTATACACTAATAACCAATGGCCTAATCCGGTGGTTTTAAAAATTGAAAACGTAAATTTTATTCCTCCCAAACAAATTCTTGAAATAAAAAGTAAGATTGACGGAGCAAAATAATTTGAGTAAATAGATGTAAGTCTCAAATCTCCATTATTTACAAATAAAAAATCGGTCTAATAACCTTATACCTTTCTTTTTGTTTTCTTATTAGTATCTGGAATGATTCTAATGCGTTATTCAGAAACTGTTTAAATTTATTTATCCATTGTATTTAAAAATTCAACCCATTCTGGGTTGCCGTATTATATGTTTTATTTTCCGTAGGTTGACACCTACGGTTATTAAACCTTTCAGGGTTTTCAGCAAACAAAAGTCCGAAGGACTTTAATATGAATAACCTCCGGTAAAACCGGAGGCAAACTAAACGAGAAATTTGGAACCCCGAAGTGGGTTCAAT
>JFJP01018613.1_pt1 | contig 24185 bp, 18 predicted proteins | sample 431651 | NCBI WGS metagenome assembly JFJP01 (sample SAMN02602958, study PRJNA72255) | Microbial mat metagenome, whole genome shotgun sequencing project. | biome: fresh water; feature: sink hole; material: water; isolation source: purple microbial (photo- and chemosynthetic) mats found in...
GCCTGCGCATGCCGAAGACGGTGAAAAACTCGTCCCAGAAAGATTTGGCCTCCGCGTCCTCGCGGCATTCTTCCGACCATTCGCGGGAAAAACGGATGGCGTTTTGTCTGATTTCGTTCCAACTGATCGGCATATACGATTTCCTATGGTTGAACAGGCCGGGAAGCACTCGATGGGGTGCGCCCTGCGTGGAAGAGTGCCGAATCGGGCTAGTGGTGTCAAGACTGGCGTGAATATCCCCTGTTCAAGAAGAACATGGCACAACCGAGCAGGACGAGTGCCCAGGTCGAGGGTTCGGGAACCATCCCTATTGTGATGCCGACTCCCGGCTGTGTCTCGTATGCCCAACTGTGGATGGTCATGTCGTATGGCGCACTTCCATCCAGACTCATCTCGATCCAACCATAGTAGAGACCTGCATCGCCTAGGAACCTCACCCCCATGTAGGCATGGTCAGCGGAGGCCCAGTAGCCGTAGCCAGATGCCATCATGATCTGGCGATGATCTTCAGGGTTGTCATGCCACACATGTGGATCAACCAGAACGTCGTCAGCCAAGATTCCCGACCACTCAGGACGGGCTGCAGGGCGGTACTTTGGATCTTCATTTATGGTACATAAAAACTCGTTGCCTTCCGTGAGTGCAAACGCATCGGTGTTAGAAAACATGTGCCGAATCATGAAATCACTGCTGCCATTCATATCCAAGTCGATGTTGAACTCTTGAGACCATGCCAGCCCAATATCCATTACCCCCGACCAGGCGATTGAAGGCGATGCCCCTGCCCGGTGTGCTAATACCAAGCAGAGGCACGCTGCCAGAATGGAAGAAGTCAGCAGCTTTGGAATTTCTGTTCTTCGCAACATCATCGAATCCTATTGAGCCGGAAGAACTGAATCGTCTCAATGACAGCGTTCGTCCAGACTAGGTTCGTGCTGTTTGCTATCACACCGGGACCGACGGTCGACCAGCCTGCAGGATGCAGCGTCAGATTGGTTGAAGACTGTACATCGTACCGACCGCCAACCACACCCGGCCAGCGCAACGCAACGAGTTCCCCACTACTGTCTACCGGCCCGATATCGCTGATCCTGAACTCCGGCGCGTCACCGGGGATGTTGTCGGTGATGATCACGCTTACATCCTGCATTCCATCCAATAGGCTACCTTTATGGGATATACAAACGCGATTCGTGCCAGCGGTTAGCTGGAAACCAACCTGCTCGTAGTTGTTGCGGAAGTCGTCGCCTGTCGTAAAGGTATTGGTTAGATTCCACGGATCCCGTATCATGGGGAAATTCGTGACACCATTGGGGTTGATGACACGAAGATCAAGGTCGTTGACCAGCACAAGATTGGTTCCGTCAAGCGTCCAGTCCTCGGCATTCGATTCGCCTGGCGGATCTGTCCACGCCATGGATACCCGGTGCCATCCCCCCGTGGCAAACACCACGTCGAACTCGATCGACTCGCCATCAAGCAGTCTGAGCTCCTTGATATGCGGCAGGCTGGCATACGACATATTGTTGCTGACAACTTTGGCCGCTTCAAAAGCATTGATCTGGCCCCAGCCGGTACGGTAATCCGGCCCGGCGATATCGCCTCCATCTGCAGTATGCATCAGGAGTGCGCGCCATGTGGAGGCGAGCATCGGTTGGCCGCTGCCATATCCGCGTTCATGCAGTTCCTGCAGCATGGCCAGCGTTCCGGCGACAGTGGCGGAGGCGAAACTGCTACCCTCAAGTGTTGTGTACTGGTTGGTGCCATTGTCGGATGTCGTGTACACGGGACCGCCGGGGGCTGTGACATCCGGTTTGATACGCCCATCGTCAGTGGGACCGCAACTGCTATAGCTGGCAGGCGAAGAAAAGCCTCGCGGCGTCGCGCCTACAACTAATGCGTTCTTGGCGCATGCCAACGGGTTGAGCGTATCATAACCATTGTCCACAGCACCGTCAGCGGGGTGGTAGTCATTGGTATAGACACCATAGTATGAACAGAAGTGCCACTGCCCAGCGTAGGATTCTCCTTTGTCATTACCAACGGAGATAACTGGCAGGACGTAGGCGGCGGCATAGGTGGTGGCGTCAAGGCTCTCGGTGTCGTATTCATACCGACCGAAGGAACCGCTTTCGTTGCTGCTGCTGGCGTCAAAGGTCCAGTCATACCAGACATACGTACTACCGACTTTTGACCACCCGGATTCCACCCCGTAAGTATGTGCGGCAATATGAACCGAGGGACTCGATTGCAGAAGGTCAGAGAAGTACATAGGCTCTAAAAACACATACGAATCAACCTGCGCATTATTTGCCATACCATGCGCATTGGTGTCGATGCCGGAGGCGCAGATGGTCCCGCAAACCGCTGTGGCGTGCTCGCTTTCGGTACCACTGACTTTCTGGGATACTCTTTGCACTCCGAATTCCTGATGGTTGGTGGTTGACAGATGGATATCACGCAAAGCGATCTTGACCCCGGCGCCGGAAAGATTAAAGGCCCACTCATCAAAAGTTCCCCATGTGGTATCGGCTTCGATTTCTTCTGCGGACTGCCGATTGTGCGAAACGGCGTAGATCGGAAACCCATTGGCACTACGCCCCGTGATTGCCGAGTTTTTCAGCTTTTCGCCGTCGCCCCCTGGCATCCCCAGGCGCTTGGCCGCTTCAATACCGGCTTGACGCTGAACATCGACCTGCCGACGCTGCTCATGTTCCAGGCGGATCAGATCAACAATGATGTGTTTCTTGCGAACGTCGTAGCGAATACGTCTGGTCTTATCCGGTTCGTATACCGGGGCAAGATCCTCAAATGCATGCATCTCCCTTGGCGAAAGATCGTCCAACCGGCCTTCACCCAGAATCTGAACCAGTTCTGCGGCCGAGACAATCCCTTTTGCGTAGAGATCGCTCCATGTATCCTTTTTTTCTGGCGGGATGCTTGAATTCTGAAGCGTGAAATCACCCGGCAGTTTTCCATTTACAATCGCGTATTGATAGGCAAGGGGATCAATCATCCTAGCCTCAAACATGAGGCGATAAAGCTCTTGTGACGTGTCACTTGACGTAGACGATACCTCGGTTGTCTTAATCTCGGGCGATTCATGCGCCATACTGGAGGCGGCATAGGCGAGAATCCCGAGCAGGAACCCACTGGCAATGATGCGTTGTATTGACATGTTTGCAGTGTGTTTTGAATCGACTTTGAAAACATTCATTACATCTCCTCGTGTACTACACGTTTATGATTCGACTTGTAACAGATACATGAGTAGTAATCAACCTATATTTGCATCTATTTCTGCAAGCATGACCGAATAATATTCAGCGTAGGTGCAGACAAAATGGCCAAGTTTTAGACAAACCGGTCTATTCGCCAGCCAGGAATGCCTCGACGGCATCCAGCATGGCGTCCTCGTCGAAGCATTTGACGGCAGGAACCGGCACACTGCTGCGGAACCAATGCCCGTAGCGCTGCGTCATCATGCGCCGGTCGGCCACGATCACGATCCCGCGATCCTTGCGGTGCCGGATCAGGCGACCGAATCCCTGCCGGAAACGGATCACCGCATTCGGTAGCGAAAATCCGCTGAACGCACTCTGCCCGGCGGCCTCGAGCGCCTCGCAGCGGGCTGCCACCACCGGATCGGTGAACACCGCGAAGGGTAGCCGCGCCAGCACGACGCAGGAGAGTGATTCGCCCACCACATCCACACCTTCCCAGAACGAATGCGTCCCCATCAGGACAGAACTGACGTCCGTACGGAATTGCTCGGTAAGATCCTCGCGCGAGGCGCTTTCCCCCTGTGCGAGCACGCTGATCGGACAGTCGTGCAGCAGCTCCCGTACCGCCGCCGTGGTTTTCTGCAGCATGGTGTAGCTGGTGAACAGACTCAAGCCGCGGCCGCGCGTGCGCCGGAATAATTTGGCAAGGAAGGCGCCAAGGGCTGCGTCATACGCCTGGTCGGATGCCGTCGGTTCGGGCAGGAACATCGGCACCATCAGCACCGACTGGCGGGCATAATCAAACGGCGACCCCACGTTCAACGTGTGCAGGCGTCCGTGCTCGATGCGGTCAAGCCCGAGCCGCTTCATCAGGAATTCATAACGGTCACGGACCGACAACGTGGCAGAGGTGAAGATGATCGACGACTTCTGCAGGTAAAGCGACGCATGAAGTCGATCCCCCACATCAATCGGGGCTGCCATGAGCCGGGCGGTGTGCATGGAGCGGTCGTCCGCCTCGACCCAGAAAACCATGCCAGGCGCATCGAGATCCAGCATGAAGGCGATATCATCCCGCTGCTCGGTAAATCCCGAGCGCATGGCGTCAAAGTCATTGATAAAGGCCGCATTGAACCCTAGCGTACCGGCATCGATATCCTCCAGGCGCTCGATCAGGCTGCCCAGGGTTTCAACGGCAACCGCGATCTTCTGTCGCAGCACCTGCTCGCATTCATGCACCTTGCCCCACTCGGCGCCCTCCTTGATATCCGGCTGCAGGCGGCGCATGCCCCCGCCGGATGCAGGCAGCAGTCCGGCACATGCGCCAAAGAAAGGCTCCAGTGCCTGTTCAATGGTTTCGGACGCACGGTTCAATTTCTGGCACAGCTCCTCCAGCACGCTGCAGACCGCTGGATCGGGGCAAATTCCCCGATTGGCAAGCTGGTGCAGGAAGGATCCCAGCAGTCCAGTCCGGGCTTTCGTGCGTACCCTCCCCACCCGGCGCAACAGGAACCGGAGACGGGCGCTGGATACCTCGATCGAGAAATGCCGCGTCGCGGCCTCTTCCAGATTGTGGGCCTCGTCCAGCACCAGATAGCCATGCGGGGGGATTGCCTGGCTTTTCTCCTGCATTTCCGCAAAGACCAGCGCATGATTCGCCACCACGATGTCGGCCGCCATCGATTTCGACCGTGCGCGTCGCAGGAAACAGTGGCGGTAATGCGGACAGTTGCGACCGGCACATTCCTCGGCACTGGAGCCCAGCAAGGAAGCGTAATGCGCACTGCCTCGGGCATCCAGGCCGGAGAGTTCCGAAAGATCGCCGGTTTGCGTCTGGGTGATCCAGACGAGGACAGAGGCGGTCAGCTCATGCTGCCCGATGCGTAATTCAAACGAGGCATGGTCCAGCAGATAGACCAGTTTGCGCAGGCAAAGGTAATTCGAGCGTCCCTTGATGAGCGCCGCCTTGAAATCCAGCCCGGTCACGGAACGGATCAACGGGAGATCCTTCTCGAAAAGCTGCGACTGAAGATTCTTGGTGTTGGTACTGATCACGACCGGGGTTTTGTTGAGTAGCGCCCATTGCACGGCAGGCACCAGATAGGCCAGGCTTTTGCCGGTGCCGGTGCCTGCCTCGACCATCAGGTGTGAGGCGCTGTTGAAGGCATCAACCACGCCATGGGCCATCTGTAACTGTCCTTCACGAAACTCATACATCGGGAACGCCTGGGCGAACATGCCGCCCAGGCCAAGCAAATCGTCGACCGCCTCCATCGGCAGCGGTTGCAGGACGTCCGGTGTCGGCGGCCGCGAACAGGCGGGGGATTGATCCGGCGGAACGACCTCGGAAAGACTGCAGGCGTCGTGCCGATCCCCTGTTTTCGCGGACAATTCACGCTGAAGCAGAAGCTGATCGAACAGCCGTTTCAGGGATTGGCAGCGCCGGCCCTGCAACACGGTGGCAACCTCGTAGATAACCGGTAGCGGCAAGGCTTCCGCCCGACGGCGCAAGGCCGTGAACAAGCGCGCAATCCGCTCGCAGGTGGCGGTCGGCCCCGTCCCCTTGACCTTGACGTTCAGTAATTCCGCCAGCGCAACTAGGTCTGTTCTTGGATTCTGCGGCAGGAGGATCATCGCCAGATCGTCGAGGCCGATCACCGGACAGCCGTACCAGTCAATCACATCGTCTGGAACGGTACCGTAATAAACGCAAACCCCGCTTGTGGGCAGCGCCTGACGTAGCGCGCCGGACGAACAGAGCGTCGCCTCGTGGCCGGCTTTCCCCGCCGCGTCCCACACGGCAAAGGACGCAACCTCCGGACGATCGGCGGCTTGGATTTCCGCAATCACTAAAAGCGGTTCACGCATCCCGTCAACCTCCCCATAAGCGGCGCAGTGACTCGGTAATATCATGGGCCACGCCCGATGGCAATGCGTCATCCGGATCCGTATGACGCCGGGACGGCATTCCGGGGGCTGCCGATGCCTGCGTGCCTTGGGTTCCCTGCAACACGTTCACAAAGGCCGCCGCCGTCATGATGGCGGCCCCTAGCAATTTGGCACGGGTCATGACATAGCGATCATCGGACACCACCACATAATCAAATGGATCGCCAAATTCGGTCAGGATATCCAGGATACGGTCATCCGCCGCCTGCCCGGAGGCACTGAAGACCACACGAACGCCCGGGCCACCGGAGGTCTGACCGGGCGTTATTGACGAATCCCCGTCAAAAACGGCAATGAACAACCATACATCCCCGCGCTGCTGTATCCACCGCCGGCAATAGGCCAGCAGCGCATCGCGCCCGGTTTCAAGCGATTCCGCAAGCGTCGAGCGCCATGCAGGCGTCCGGTGCAGAATGTTGTAGGCATCCAAAATCATGATTCGTTTTCGCATAACGGCAAAGACTATAGCCTAATTCTGACCCGTCAACAACCATAACTCACATTCCTCAGATCGCTAGCCTGATATCCGGGAAATTATTGATACTCATTTTTGAAACACCGAGCAGCGTGAGAACCTCGGATTGGGTCTGTGATAGCTGTGGGGGGGGGATTTCTGCACGAGCTGACCGTCTGCGGACTACTGGAGGCTCTTGCAAAACCCTGGAAAGCAAGATGGATGCGCTAAGCCGGCAGTTCCGGGAAGGCTTTGAAAAACTCAAGGGCTGTCATGTCGAACGCCACATGCATGACCTGATGACCGTTCGCGGCGATATACCCCGTATCTTCCGCTGGACGCAGATCCCGCTTGGGGATTTTCATCTTGTAGCCGATACCGTTACTCATGCACTATACGGCAGACTGAGCCAGCGAGTCGAGTGCCGATCTTGCGGCGGCGGTTTCGGCGGCCCGCTTGCCGGCGCCTTGCCCGGTCCAGGCGGAATCGTCCGGCAGACGCACTTCGACTGTGAACAGTGCCTCGTGAGCGGGTCCTTCGGTCGCCAGCAGCGTGTAGGTCGGCGAGCATTTCCAATGCGACTGGCAGAGTTCCTGCAGCATCCCCTTTGGATTGCCTGCGGCTACATCCCCGCCAAGCCCTTCCACTGCCGGGAGGATCAATTGCCTGAACACCTTCTCTGCCGCCTTCATCCCGCCATCAATCCATGACGCCCCGATCAGTGCCTCGACGGCATCTGCCAGATTGGACGCCCGGCGGCGACCGCCCGAACGTTCCTCCCCCTTCCCCATCCGCAGGCACTCACCCAATCCCATGGCCTCGCCAATCCCGGCCAGCGCCTTGCCACTGGTCACTTGACTACGGAGCATAGTCAGTCCGCCTTCGGGCTTGTCAGGATGGGCATCAAACAAGTGGGCGGCCGCCAACATGCCCAGAACGGCATCCCCGAGGAACTCCAGACGCTGGTTATCCTCATCGACCCCATCGGTTTCATAACGGTATGAGGGATGCACCAGTGCCTTTTCCAGCAGGTCACGGTTTCGAAACCGATAGCCCAGCGCCCGCTCCAGCGTTTTATACGGATTTGATCGCAACAACATGGTTATTCCTTTGCCACACGCCATGATCCCCTACCCTCTTTTTATGCACGCGGATGAAACTGACGGTGGACACCCCGCAGGCGCTGCGAATCCACATGCGTATAGATCTGTGTCGTGGCAATGTCGGCATGCCCCAGCATTTCCTGGATCACCCGCAGCGGAGCCCCATTCTCCAGCAAGTGGCTGGCAAACGAATGCCGCAACGTATGCGGGGAAACCGCTTTGGAAATACCGGCCAGCCGGGTGTACTCCTGAACAATCTGCCATAGTCGCTGACGTGTAAACGCACCGCCACGCACGGTCAGGAACATAACGCGCGACGCCCCCTGCTTCTCGAGCGTTGGACGTACCGTCAGCAAATACCGATCCACAGCGGCCTGCGCTGCACGGCCACAGGGAATGACCCGCACCTTGCGCCCCTTGCCGATGCAGCGGATGTAGCCCTCCTCGAAATGCAAATCATCCAGCTTGATGTCGCACAGCTCGGAAACCCGCATCCCGGTGGCATAAAAAACCTCCAGCAAAGCCCGATCCCGCACCGCCACCAACGAGTCCCCGGCAGGTGCCGCCAGCAGTTGTTCGACCTCGCTCATCGACAGCATGTCCGGCAATACCTTCCACAGGCGCGGGGAGTCCATCACCGCCGTGACGTTCGTGGCCACCAGCCCCTCGCGCAGCAGATAAGCGAAAAAGACCTTAATTGCCACAAGCTGACGCGAGATGGAGCTAACGCTGAGCCCCCGCCCTCGTAAGGACTCCAGATAATCAACGACGTGGTCACGGGCCACCGCATTCGCACTGAGAATTCCCGATCCTGCCAGGAAGGCAGCCAGTCCCGTCAGATCAGCGGCATAGGCTTCCCGCGTGCGATCGCTCAAGCCTCGCTCCAGAATGATATAATCGAGAAACATCTCGATCAGTGCAGTCACGGCGTTTTTACTTCCGGCTTTCTTGCTTCCGGCGGCAGGGCGGCCCTGGCTTTCTCGTCAGCGGGAATATCGTTGACAGCAAAGCCAGCCCGTGAGATTGCATATTCAAAATTCTTGTCTGCCGACAGCAGGCTGTCATACGTCAGCCGGATGATCCGCTGCTGCGGATCCAAGGCGATCGAACGGGGCTGAATACCCGGCACGCGCCCCAGCGCCTGCTGCATGACGATCTGCACACAGGCCTCGTTATGCATATCCGGCACATGCAGCGTTATTTCCCGCAAATCCTGCTGCCGGCAGGAGACCGCCAGCAGCAACGCAACCCCGAGTGGCAATAGTTTTTGTAATTTCATGGTGATGACTCTATCAAAACACCCGACCAAACGTCAATCCTAGTTACAGTGCCCGTTTGAAATTCTCGTTTCCATATCCGATGATGGAACTATAAAGAGGGATACTGAAGTGCCGGAAGTGGTCAAGGCCGACCAGGTTCCTGCGCGGATTCAAGGAATCGTAACGCGACACAAGAAAACTGCATCATTCTTTAGCAGTAATAAAGACAGAAATGGCAAAGACGGCATGTATCGTTTCGCGGACGAAGAAATGGCCGCGATCTGCAAATTCCTCCTAGAGCAACACGTACCCTTAAGAGTTGAGCCTTATGCGATCACTGCTGCTGCAGGCAGGGTTTGTGAGCCACTGGCAAGTTACACGGCAGCACCTGCACCGATATCTCCACAAGAACCTAGACTGAAGTCGGACTGTCCCTTGGCTAGTTTGAGACCGCGCTCTAGTGACCGTTTCATTCTCTCCACACCGTGATTTTTACGGGTTGCGTCCGGGCATGACGGATGCAGCAACGGCCATCGATTAAAGCAACGGGAACTTGATCTCCAGCCAGGCCATTCACCTCCGCCGACCAGATGCCCGGCTCGGTGATGGTGACCGTCAGGTCGACTTCATCCGAGCCAACCGGTTCGCGGCGCACTTGGATTTCGCCGCCAGGAAACGGCACTCGACCCGCTAGATCATGCGGCATGTTCATCGGCTCGACGACAAAGGATCGGAAGCCGGGAGTCAACGGACGGACACCCAGCACATCATGGTGCAGCACGTAGACGGGCACCGCCGACCAGCCATGACACAGGCTACCGGCGTTATGGAAGTCACTGGCACCGATGCTTGTCTCCCAAAATGTCGTCGCCCCGGCCTCCAGCATTTTGCCCCACGTCGCCTCGATCCCCGCCAGCACCGGTGCGCCATAAAGCGCCTTACGCTGCATGAGCGCCTCAAACGTATAGAAAGACTGGCTCAAGCCCGGTGCCGCCAGCCCGGAATCTGGACGCCCCATCCGGTTCAACACCCGTTCGCGCATGTCGGCATCCCCGACACCGGCAAGGATCGCCAGTGCCTGGGTCAATTGGGTGAAGGAGCCAGCCAGCGCATGGGTCCGGAAGGCATCCTCCGTAGGGACCCAGAAGCGGGCCGCCACGGCATTGCGCAGCGAGGTCACCGCCGTAGCAAAATCCTCGCGCTGCCGCTCCCCCACCCAATCGAGCATCTGCAGGGTCGCTTCAAGGGCGAGGATCAGGAAGCAGTTTAATGGCGCATCGGCATCCAGGCCGCGGTCGAATTCCTCGGGCTTGTAACCTGACATGCCCGCCGACCAGTCATAGAAATTCCAGATCGGCTTGTCTTGACGCAGCGGCAGCAGCCCATCCTTGCATTCGCCCAGGAACCGCTCCAGCATGGTGCCGATCTGCGGCAGGAACGTCCGGACCAGGGAAGCATCGCCCGTGTACAGATAGTGATCGCGAACAGCCAGCATCCAGACGAACGTGAAGGACGGGATCGTCAGAACCTGCTTGGCGGGTGCCGTGAGATAGAGGAATCCATCATCGCGCTGTCCGTGCCCGAGCAGGGTAAAGCTCGCGGCTGGCATCGCGGCTTCGCCAAAGGCATAATAGCCACACAGCGCCTGGGTACGGGCATCATTGGCATAGAGCGCCTGCTCTCTCCAAGGGGTGTCCTCGTAATGCTCATGCATGCAGAGCTGCAACGTGCGGCACCCCACCTCGAAAAGCTGGCGGTGCAGCGGCACCCCGGTCGTCACCCCGCCGCACCGCGTGACCGGATAGTCCAGACGCCGCAATCCAAGCTGATAGAGCGTAAAGACGGAGCCATGCACATGCAATTGCAGGTACCGTCCCGCCCAGCGCAGGGTGCGGTGCACGAAAACCTGACGACCTTCACGGCACACATAGCGTCCCGCAAAGCTACGGCCACCAACGAATGAGCGAACGTGTCCGTCATCAAGATGCTCGCCATACCCGAGATCAACCAGCGTTCCCGCCGGGGCCTCGATCTCGAGCTCCAGATAGCCTGCCTCTTCGCGTCCCATGTCAAACAGAAGGAAAACGCCATCGCCATCCGGCGCTTGATCCAGCACCCGCAATCCGTCTGGCAGCGCACCGAGCAAGGTGCCAGCCGCCACGCTGGCAAACCCTGACGGATCTACCGGCGATAGCACGGCGTGTTGGATTTGCCAGGCGGGCGAGACCGGCGCTAGCGTCGGTGCCCCCGGTGCCGGGGCATCTACCACAGAGTCCAGCGTCAAGCCTGCCAGCGTCTGCCGCCCCCACCGGGCGACATGAGCCGCCTCGACCACCGTGCGGTCAAGCCGGAAGCGGCCTGCCGCTACGAGGGTTGCGGGGGTCACGCCAGCATCGACCAGACGAGCCACCGGACGTGGCTGGAGCACAAGGCGCTCTGCCGGGCGAGTCGCCTCGGTCTCGCCCATCGTTTTCCACGCCGAGCCAGGCACATAGCCTTCACCATAGAATCCGTCATCATTGCGGGCGTCATAGCCAAAGGTGTAGGAAAGCTGATGGGAAACAATCGCAATCGGTCCCGACGCATAGCACGGGTTGTCACGCCAGCGGGTTTGCATGCCGCTTGCCGCCAAGGGTTGAGCGCCAGCATGAATGGAGAAAAGCAGCCCGGGCTCCCCACGGCGATAGACGCTGCTTGACCGTCCGTTGTAAAACACGGTCACGGCCAGCGTATGGCGTCCCGGTTGTAGCGTATCCCCGAGGCTGAACCGCTCGTAGGTCTTGCGGTCAGGATAGTCCGAATACTGCCCCTGTCCGATCAGGCGACCGTCCAGCCAGACCACAAAGTCGGTATCGGCACTGATCCGTAGTTCGGCCTCCGCCGTAGCAATCCCAATACTGAATCCATGCAGGAAATCGACCCACTGATTCACGGCATCGACAGGGCGTACAGGAAAAATCCAGAGAGCCTCACCATCCAGCAGCGACCAGGCCGCTGATCCTTGTGTCACCACCGCCTCAGGCATTGGTCACCTCCGTATCCTTGATGTAGCGCGTATCGCCAACCTCTTCCTGCAGGGCATGCAGCGCATCACGCAGTTCGCGAAAAACCCCGGCATAGGCCGGATCATACACCACATTATTAAGCTCTTTCGGATCCTTTTCCAGATCGAACAACTCCCATTCCGGGTCCAGTCCCTCAATGGATTGGATCACCCGATTCCGACCTGCACAATAAAACGGCTTGATCGTTCCTGCCTGCCCGCACCCGTCGAAGTAGTAGTAGATGAGTTTGTATTTATGCGTCCGGATCCCGTAATGGGCCGAAACATTGTGATGTGCCGCATTCATCCAGTAGCGATAATACATCGCCTCACGCCAGTTCGGCGGCGTGCTGCCCTGCAGGATCGACCGGAAACTGCGCCCCTGCATATCCGCCGGCACAGGCAGGCCCGCCAGGTCGAGGAAAAGCGGCGCAAAATCAGCATTCAGGACGATGTCGTCGCTGACCGTACCGGGCTTCACATCACGCGGATAACGCAAGATAAACGGCATGCGTAGCGACTCCTCGTACATGAAGCGCTTATCGTACCAGCCGTGATCACCAAGGAAGAACCCCTGATCCGAGGTGTAGACCACGACCGTATCCTCTTCCAGTCCGGCATCCTTGAGATAATCCAGAAGACGCCCGACATTATCATCCACACTCTGCACTACCCGCAGGTATTCCTTGATGTAGCGCTGATACGCCCAGCGGCGCCATTCCATCTCCTCCATCGCCTCCGGCACTTCGCATTTCACATCCTCCTGGTTCATGTGAACGCCCACCCGCATCGCCGCAAGCACGGCAGCCTTGGACCGGTTACTATAGTCATCAAAGAGGGTTTCCGGCTCAGGGATATCGCCATCCAGGAACATCCCGGCATGTTTCTCATCCGAGTACCACGGACGGTGCGGGGCCTTGTGATGGCAAAGCAGGCAGAACGGTTTTTCCGGATCGCGGTTGCGCATGAAGTCCAGCGACATGTCCGTGATAATGTCCGTGGCATAGCCGGGCACGGTACGCTTGACTCCGCCGCCGTCGCCCGGGAAGATAAACGTCGGGTTGTGATAGAAACCCTGCCCGGGGATCACCGCCCAGTCGTCGAACCCGGTCGGCTTATGCAGCGCCCCTTCCCCGAGGTGCCATTTGCCGTAGATCGCGGTCTGATACCCTGCCTCCTGCAGCAGCTTCGGGAAGGTCTGCAACCGGTTGTCCATCGGCGTATCCAGCGTGGTCACGCCATTGACATGATTGTAAGTCCCCGTCAGGATCGTCGCCCGACTGGGTGTGCAGATCGAATTCGTGCAGAAACAGTTATCAAAACGCATCCCCTCATCGGCAATCCGATCCAGGTGCGGGGTGTGGTTGATCCGGCTCCCATAGCAGCTCATGGCATGGGCCGCATGATCATCCGACATGATAAAGACAAGATTCGGACGTTTCTTCATTCTTCCGGCTCCACGGGCAGCGGCGAGACGTTATGCCTTCTTCATCAGGTCGCGGAACTGATTGAAGAGATAGAACGGATCGTGCGGTCCAGGTCCGGCCTCGGGGTGGTACTGCACGGAGAAGGCTGGCACGCAGCGACTGCGTAAGCCCTCGACGGTCTGGTCATTCAGGTTCAGATGCGTCACTTCCACATCCTCGCCCAGCGTGGCGGGATCAATCGCAAAATTGTGATTCTGCGAGGTCACTTCGACCGCGCGGGTCGCCAAGTTCATGACCGGATGATTGATGCCGTGATGCCCGAATTTGAGCCGGTAGGTTTTGCCGCCCAGCGCAATACCAAGCAACTGGTGTCCGAGACAGATGCCCATCAGCGGCACCTTGCCCAGCAAGGCGCGAATGGCATCCGCCGCATAGCCCACCGCCGCAGGATCCGCCGGCCCGTTGGACAGGAACACGCCATCCGGCGTCATCGCCAGCACATCGGCCGCCGGGGTCTTGGCGGGCACAACCGTAACCTTCATTCCGCACTGGCGCAGGTTACGCAAGATATTCCATTTGATGCCGAAATCATAGGCCACGACGTTAAGGTCCGCAGGCGGCAGCGTGGGCGAGAACCCCCATGATGCCGTCATCGTCCCCTCGGGATCCCAGACATAGGGCTTGTCGCAAGACACCCGCGATGCATAATCCTGTCCATCGAGGCCTTCCCACGCTTTCGCCTTGGCAACAGCCTCCGCTTCGGAGAGCTTCCCCTCGACCGACAGGCAGCCCTTGAGCGTACCGGTATCGCGCAGCTTGCAGGTGAGCGCCCGCGTATCGAGCCCGGCTAACGCGGGGATCTTGTGGGCTACCAGCGTTGACTTTAGCGAGGCGTCCGCCCGCCAATTACTGCTCTCGTTCATGGCATGCATCAGGAAGCCGTTCAGGAACAGTTTGCGCGACTCCATATCGACGGCATTCATACCGATATTGCCGATCTCAGTATAGGTCATGGTGACAAACTGGCCGGCATAGGAAGGGTCGCTGATAATCTCCTCATACCCGCTCATGCCGGTATTGAAGACCACTTCCCCCACCCCATCGACAGCCGCACCCACCGAATAGCCACGGAAAATACTGCCATCCTCAAGCGCCAGGAACGCCGTTTTGTCGCGCTGCGCCTTCCACTCCTGCTGTTTATTCAAGCCTGCCCCCCTCGCTATGCAATTCCGCCCTGTTAAAAATTGAATGGTGGGACTCTACGCGTTAACCCCGATGAAATCAAGATTATGCCTACACTATATTCAAAACATGCCTACACGGCAAGATTTTCATGCCCGGCCCACGATGGAAAGGTCAAACATGATTATAATTCGCTTGCCCGCCCCGAGGTGGCGATGCGAACCTCATGAGATCCTGCCGCGAACTCCTGATAGCGATCGCGATCGGCCACCCCTGGCAACACCCCTGCCCGATCAAGGATAACCGGCATGGAGGCCTCGAAGCGCAGCCAGCGGTGCCGGGCGGTCGTCGAATCAAAGGTCACCCGTATGGGATCCTTGCAGGTTGGAACCTGGGCATCGAAAGCAGCCAGCGATGCGGGCTGAGGGGCTAGATGCACGCTATCAAACCCCGGTGCGGCGGGGCGGACCCCCACCAAGAATCGCGGAATGATATTGGCGGGTGCAGCTCCCCAGGCATGATTCCAGTCTAGGTTGTTCTTGTAGCGGTGATCCCACGCTTCCAGTGTCACGGTCGATCCGACATTAATCATATTGAGCCAACCCCGATCATGTTCGGCGGTCATCAACGCCAGCGCGTGATCCGCCGCCCCCAGACGATAACAGGCGTCCAGCAGATACTGTGCTCCATAGACGCTGCAGGCCATTCCCCGCGAGCGGATAAAGGCCATCACCGACGCCTCCTGCCCAGCCGGCACCAGCCCAATCGCCGCAGGGAACATCGATGCATGCACCGAGGCGTGCGTCGAGCCCTCGCCATCACAGAAACGATCCCCCTGGAAACAAACCCGATGAAAACTCGCCAGCCCCTGCCGATAACGCCCCGCGAAACGTTCGGCATCTGCCGACTTGCCTAACCGCTCGGCGACCTTCACCAGCAGGTTCAGGTTCCAGAGGTGAAACGCATTGACTACGGTATTGATAGGCACCATCTCGTAGTTGTCGCGTTCCCCTGTACCGCCTTGCGTGAACGATCCCGGAGGCCAGTCCACCAGATCGCGCATCGGCTTATCCAGAAACACCCCCGCATGGATGTCCGGCGTTACCCGTCCATCCGCCGTGCTGATCAGGCCATCCTCGCGCGCCAGCTCCAACAGGGCCTTGCGCTGCAGGATGTCGTAGTAAGCCGCCAGCAGGTCGGTCCGCCCCGTGTAGCAATAATCCGCCCAAGCCATCGGCAGGCAATGCAGGATCCATTCGGTTGGCCAGGTGGGATGAAACAACAGATGTTCAAGCGTCTGCCGGGCCATTTCATACTCGGCATCCACGCCGTAGTGACAGAGCTGGTTGATATAGGCATCGCCTTCGTAAGGGATCCGTTCGCGGTCGCCATCGACATACACCCCGCAGAAACTGGTGGCCTTTATGCTGTACTTGCAAAGGTCCCAGACCTTGTTCAGCCGGTCATCGCTGGAGACAAAGGCGGCAGCGCTCTCATCGAAGGGGTAGAATACCGCCAACCGCCGGACATCGCCCAGCACAGCGGGCATCCCCTCGCCCACAACAATCTCCGCATAGCGGAACGGCAAGACCTCGAACAGAGGGGCGGGCATCAGAATCGCGGCTGGACCGGTGTTGCGGGCATCGGGAGGAATCACAACCTGCTGCGTTGACCGTCCCACCGGTAATGGCACCGCTACGGCACGGTAGCGCACACAGCCATGAGGCTGCCGATCGATCCGCCCATCGGCGGCAAGACGTTCGCCGAGATGGATCGTCGCCTGCCCCCCCCGCGGCGCGTCGAGCGTCAGAAGCAGGGTGCCAAAGGCCGCCGTCCCGAAATCCACGAACCAATGACCTGAACCGAGCAAGCGGACGGCAGAAGGATGACGCGAGTCGACCACAAGGTCACGCGGCTTGGCAATACGTAATGAATGCTTCATGTTCCGAGTACCCCTGCAATCGTTTCACTAAGGTGGTGCCGGGTTACCGGCTTCTGTAGAAAGGCACTGAAGCCAACTTGCCGTGTAGCCTCTTCGGACAGTTGCTCGGAAAACCCCGAACAAAGGATCACGGGGAGTTCCGGGCGTATCTCACGGATGGCGCTCGCCAGGTCAGCCCCTGTCATGCCCGGCATGACCAGATCAGTAATCAGCAGCGCAAAGGATGCAGGATCGCCTTTGAAACGATCAATGGCAATCGATCCTGACGTGCATACCACCGGGGTGTACCCCAGGGATGCCAACATCGGTTCCGCCATTTTGGCAATACTGACATCATCGTCCACGAACAGGACTCGCTGCCCCTTGGCCAACGGCGGATGCCACTCCTCAGGCGTGTCGTCGGGTTCCGCATCAATTAGCGGCAAAGCCACATGGAATGTGCTGCCCTCGCCCACCTTAGATTCCAGCGCAATCGCCCCGCCCAGGCTGTCGACGATATTCCCAGTGACCGCCAGTCCCATGCCGGTGCCTTCCCCGCTGGGTTTTGTCGAAAAGAAAGGCGAAAAGATCTGTTGGCGCAGATCCTCGGGAATACCGCAGCCGGTATCGCTGACCGTGAGCCGCAGATAGGTGCCCTTCTTCAACTGTGGAAACTCCTGGCGATGACGCCATCCCATCGAGAAACAGGTCAACTGGATGTCGACGGCACCTTCCTTCTCTGCCATGGCATAAATGGCATTGGTCACAAGATTGGTCAGGATCTGGTGGATCTGGGTTGGGTTGGCCTGTGCCAGATCGCGATCGGTACGAATCGCATAGCGTACGGTGATATTTGCCGGGCAGGCGGTTGCCTGCTGCTTGGCAACTTCCTTCACGATAGGCCCCAGATGTATCGGGCTGGTGGAGTTATCCGACTGACGGCTGAAAATCAGGATCTGATGCACGAGTTCCTTGGCCCGCAACGAGGCACTGCGGATTTCCTTGATGAAATCATACATGCGGTCGTTCTTGTCACAAACTTCCAACCCGATTTCCGCATAGCCTAGGATCGGCGTGAGGATATTGTTGAAATCGTGGGCGATGCCCCCGGTCATGGTACCGATGGCTTGCATCTTGTGCGATTGGCGAAGCTGTGCCTCGCGGAGCTGCAAGGCGGATTCGGTCTCGCGAAGATCGGTCAGGTCCTGCACCTGGATCAAGTGCCCGATCGGATGCCGGACACTGTCATACCCCAGATTCTGGAAAAAGACATCCAGAACGGCTTTCCCCCGCCGGTTGCTAACAAACCCCATGGATGAAATCATGGCATCCAGATCAAAGACAGACTCTCCATTGGTACTCTCGCCCTTTGCCACCTGCTGATGGACGTCATTTGAAATAAAGCCGCAGGAGAAAAAGTCCAACTTGGCGAAATCGTCCTTGTGCGGACAGCCGAAAATGCGAAGACACGCGGGATTGACGGCGATCAGGCGCTGCTCGGCATCATACAGCGCCGCACCGACCAGGGTGGTATTGAAAAAATCCTTGAAACGACGCTCGGCCTCGTTCAGCGACGTCATCAGCCGTTGCCGCTCCTCGATACGACGGACACTGTAAAGCAGGCGAAACGGCGCGGTCTTGGCCAGCGCCGTCAGGCTCACTTCGACCGGGATACGGTGGTGACGGCGGGCGACCAGGCTGCTCTCGTAGGTTAACACGCCGTCGGCCACTGCATTCCTGATATTCCGCTGCATGGATCGCAAGGCCATCACGCTGTTGCGGGGCAACTGCTCGGTATTGTCCAGGCGCATCAGGTCAACATCCGTTTGCGTCCGCTGGACGTCCGGTTCGCGAACGAGTTCAAGATCCATGGGGGTCAGCTTCAATAAATCGGCAGGGGCATAGTCCAGAAGTTGACCGATGGCGGCATTTGAGTGCGTGAAGGCCTGCGGCGTAAAGGACTCGTCGGCAGAGAAAACAAGCTGCCCCTCCGGAACCGCATTGAACATCGCCTGCAGCAGCCCACGCGTGGTAAACTCACGATCCAATGCCATCTGCGAAGACTGCAGCGCCAGCCGCTGCCGCGATTCCTCATCCTTGCGATCAGCCTGCTCGCGCTGGCGCGAACGCTTGCACTTGATCAGCTTGATCGCCAGGAATGAACTCACCACCGATAAAACGGCACACACGACATAGACTGCGACTAGCTGCACGCTTCACTCACCTTGGCTCGTTGTTTTCTCACTTCCTGCCTGTGGATCCTAGCGTAACCGCAACCGTATCGTAAAGCGAATTCACACTGCGTTCAAACGCAGGCAGACTATAGTATTGCCGGGCGCGCTGGACGGCGGCAGCCGCCAATGCGGCGCCGAGTGCTGGATCATCCAGCAACCTGACCATGGCCGAGGCCATGCCGTCCGGCGTCGGGTCCGCGAGCAGGGCAACCTGATCATCGAGAACCTGGGTATGCGTGGGCAAGCGGGTTGCAACCAGCGGCTTTCCGGCATCGAGGTAGGAGTAGATCTTCATCGGGGTATTCTGCCCCTGGGTGCGCGGCGAGATGAGCATATCCGCCTCATGGAACAGGTGCGGCATATGGGCGACGGGACGCGGCCCGAGGAAGTAGACACGATCCGCGATGCCCAGTGCAGTAGCCCGGGCACGGCAGGTGGCGATATCATCGGCCCGCCCACCGGCGATCACCACGGCCAGCGCACGTCCTCCAGCCAACACCTGCGCGACACTCTGCAGCAATAGATCAATGCCTTGGTACGGCTCAAGATTGCCGATATAAAGGACCACCGGACCGGTGATCCCGGTGGCCCGGCGGAACCCGAGGGCGGGATCTGGCGCCACGTTCATCGGCACGAGCGAGATATCGCGCAGGAGCGTGACATGCCGCGCACCGGCTTGACGGGCCTCGTCGGCAATGGAATCGCACATCGGCACCACCGCGATGGCATCGCGCATCGCCCGCCGCTCGATCCAGCGCATCAACGGAACGAGCGGTCCCAGGATCGGGACCTTGTCAGCAATCTGGCGCGGCATGGAGGAATCCATGTCAAAGATATACGGAATACCAAGGCGCCGGGAAATGCGGCGGGCCATGAAGGCCGACTCCTCGACCGCATGGATGCAGTCAACCCGAAGCGTGCTTGCCAGACGCATGGCGTGGGGCATCATCACCATATCACAGATCAGCTTCTTGAGCGAGAATCCGGGGCGGATATGCCGGATAAAACGCGGGGCCTTGATCCGGTGCATCGTGACGGTCGGTCCATAATCGCGATCCTCGCCTTCATGGTAGGTTAACAGGGTGACCCGATCCCCGCGTTTGACCAGTGCCTGAATGAGCAGGTCAACGGCAATCGGGGTGCCACGTTCCTGGAAGAAAGGATGAGGAGCCAGCAGGAGGATGTGCATCGTCAATTTCGTCATGGGATGACCTTGTTCATGCCAGCATCCGGGCCTGGGCTAGCCGGTCTGCATGTTGCTGTTCTTCCTCCGCCAAGCTAGAAAAGATGCGGCGCAAGGCAGGAATACCGGTGTCATCGGCAAGTGCACGATAAAAGGCGGCGGTGGCTTGCTCATGATGAATAGCATGCTCCAGCACCGATTCGGTGCCTGCTGCTACATCATGCTTGAGTTCCGCTTCGCCATGCGTCTTGATCGCCGCCTCTGCCATGGCGACTTCGCCATGGTGCTCGCCAGCGCTACGCAGCTTGGCGACGTGCGACTCCTCGGCATCGGCCAACCAACTGAACAACTGACGCAGGGCAGGCGATTCGGCCTGCCCGGCAAGCTGTCGGTAGTCATCCGCTGCTGCCCGCTCGAATTCGGCTGCCGCCCGCAGCACAACCCGAGCCAGAAGACCGGTGGCTGGCTGGATCGCCGTGGTTCCCTCCTCCACGGCGGACTCACGTGCCGCCGCCCGCCGTCCAAGGGCATCGCGCAGCAACAACACACCGAACACGATAAACAGCACCGCCGCCGCCATCCGGATGACATGCTCGGGAACGACCCGCGTCAAGGCCGAACCGATCAGCACGGCAATCAGCGTCGAGAGCACCAACGCCGCTGCCGCCGCGCTAAACACCGTCCAGCGCGAGGACTCCGCCGTGGCCGTTCGCGCCATGGCCGCCAGTTGCGTCTTGTCGCCCAACTCAGCCAGGAAAATCAAAACAAACGTTGAAAAGAATAGCTTATAGTCCATAAACACGCCCCTCCACTATCAATCTTAATCCTAATCTATCCCTGCGCTTCGCCCCATCAAACCCGCCCCGTACCTAATAATCCCCAACCGCCTGACCTCCGTCAAGCACCGCCTCGGACGAACCGATGCCAAGCCGCGAGCAGCCCTGCCGTAAAAAGGCCACGGCATCAGCCCAGTTACGGATGCCACCGGACGCCTTGACCTTCATGCTGCTGCCAACGGTGTCGAGCATGATCGCCACCGCCTCCGGAGTCGCCCCGCCCCCCGATAGTCCCGTTGCGGTCTTGACATAATCCGCCCCCGCCGCCTGGGCAAGACGGCAGGCATCGGCGATTTCACACGCCGTCAACAACCCCGTTTCCAGGATCACCTTGACGATCACACCGTGCCGGTGGGCAACCGCTACCACACCGGCGATGTCCTGCTGCACAAGCGCCCGCTCGCCCGATTTGAAACGACCGACATTCATCACCATATCCAATTCCACCGCGCCATCGCGGATCGCCCATTCCGCCTCGAGCGCCTTGACCTCGCCACGGTTGGCACCCAGCGGAAAGCCGACCACGACGCAAACCCGGCAATCGCTGCCAGCCAGTTCGCGGGCAGCCAACAGGGCATCGGTCGGACGAACGCACAGCGTACCAATGCCACGCCGCTTGCACATGGCCGCCGCCTGACGGATATCCGCATCGGAATATTCCGTCTTCAAGACGGCATGATCAATCACGGATGCCACCTGCGCCTGCGTAAAAATCATCACGGACTCCTGTAAGGTTCGATCCAAATTTCCGTTTAATAACATAAGCGACATGCAACGGCCATTAAAAAGATTAACGGAGGTGAAATATGGAATCCATTGTTTTTGGCGCGGGGTGTTTCTGGTGTGTCGAGGCCGCCTTCCGACTGGTGGTTGGCGTGAATAGCGTAACCGTGGGCTATACCGGCGGTGCCGTGACGAATCCGACCTACGCCGCTGTCTGTACGGGCACCACGGGCCATGCGGAAGTTGCCAAAGTGGACTATGATCCGGCCATCACCTCGCTTCCTCAGCTTGTTGAGGTGTTCCTCGCCGTGCACGACCCGACCTCGCGCAATAAGCAAGGGGCGGATGTCGGGACGCAGTATCGCTCAGCCGTTTTCTGTACATCCGAAAAGCAGCGCAAAGACATGGTTGCGCTGCTGACGAAAGCACAACCCGAGTACCGCCGCACAATCGTGACCGAGGTCTCCTTGCTGGGCGATTTTTACGCGGCCGAAGATTACCACCAGCGCTACTTTGAAAAAAATCCGGCCGCAGGCTATTGCCAGGCCGTCGTGGCCCCAAAGGTCAATACCGTACGCAAACTGCTCAAGCCGCGACATGACGCCAAAACCACTGAATGAAGCGTCCAGAGTCGTCCATGGAACCATCGTACCAACATCGGCAGCAGCCACATTAAAACTTGCGAAAACGCAGGTTTGGATGTGGACACGGCGCTGAAGGATGATATATTCAAGCGAATCGGTATTTCCGAGCAACCCGATGGGGCTTGATCAATTAAAGAGGTATTCATGAAAAGTTGTTTGATTTACGCAATGTTCATATCCATGGTGGTCTTTCAGGCTGGCATTGCCGGAGCGGCAACGTCGGGACGTACGCCGATCGAGACCCGCTCAAAAGACCCCTATCTCGGAGCCATCGTCGTGGACGCCGCCACAGGGAATGTCCTGTTTGAAAACAATGCGGATGCACAGGGCTACCCCGCCAGCGTCATCAAGCTCATGGTTCTGCTCATCATCCAGGAACGGATCGATAATGCAACCCTTCGTCTGACTGATGTTGTTACCGCAACAGCGGAAGCCGCCGGCATGGGTGGCTCGCAGGTCTACCTGAAAGAGCATGAAACCTTCCCTGTCGAGGACCTGCTTTACGCACTCATCATCCAATCCGCCAACGATGCGGCGGCCGCCCTGGCCATCCATGTTGGCGGGACAAGGGATGGCTTTATAGAGCTGATGAACAACCGTGCCAAGGAACTCGGCATGACGGCCACGGAGATCCATTCGGTACACGGACTGCCGCCCTCGCAGGGAGCCCGTCCGGATGTTACCACGGCACGGGATCTGGCCATACTGGCCCGTGAAATCCTGAAGCATCCGGACTGCCTGAAGTACACCTCGACCCGCGAGCGAGGCTTTCGCAACGGGACCTTCAACATGCTCACCCACAACCACCTGCTGGGAACCACCGAGGGATGCGATGGCATGAAGACGGGGTATTTTACGGCCGCTGGCTTTTCATCGATTGTCACCGCCCAACGCGGCGGACGCAGGGTCATCGCCGTCCTATTAGGATGCCCGACCCGCCAAGGACGCGACAACCAGGCACGCACACTACTTGCCACCGGTTTCGCCAGCCTGCCAGCCGAGCCGGCACCGCCCCCGGCACCAACGCCTGCGGTTGCCGAGGTTCCTCCACCTGCCGTGCAGCCTGCCGCCGTTACACCGCCGCCGGAACAAGACACAAGCGGAACCGGACACCGGATATTGTACGCCGCCTTGGTGCTCGCCGCCGCCGCAGGGATACTCGGCCTTGGCATCCGTATCGGACGCCGGCGCCATCCGTAATGCCCTATGCTGCCCTGACGCAAGGTCATCAGGCGGCACCCATCTCCGCTTTGGGACTACCGTTCCTCCTGCACGAAGCGGACGTTCGGAAACGACTTGAAAAGTGTGCTCTGCGCGGAGGCAAGACGCTTTTTAATAGCCTCCATCGTCCCCTCGGGCGGGGTCGCGGATTGCGCATGATAGGCGGCGACCGCCGCATCGTAATCGCGGATCGCCGTGTACTGGACCTCGGTCAGATTCTCAAACTGTTTAAAGACCGCCGAGTCCATGATCATCACCTCGTTTTCGCCAAGCTTTGGAAGTGTCACGGTGACCGTCTCCAACAGTTCGACGTTGCCGCCATCGCCAGCGGGGATGGCCTGAACAGCGCCCGTCAAGAGTTCCGGGAACGCTTTGATCAGGGCATCCTGGTTCTCGTCCATCTCGCGTTTAAGCGGCTGTTCCTCGGCCTTGCGGATACGCAGGTCGTTCAACACCTTTTGACGTTCCATCCCCGTCAGCGTGTCCATGGTCGCAACCATGCTAGAACTCTCGGCCACGAAATCACGATATTTACGCTTTGCGGACTTATATTGCTCCAGTATCGCCTTCTTTTCGGCTGTCAAATCCGGCCGATCCAGCAACGTATTGATCTCCGCGTCTGCAATTTGCAGTACGGCGTCCGATTCCGCATCCCGTCCGGACGGCGGCAGCGGGTCGAGCTTGATGCGGCTGACTCTCATCCCCATCACCGACAGATCCTTGCCATTCTCCGTAAGCAGAAACTCACCATCGGCAAATCCCCGTACCAGCATCTTCTCCGG